>Ga0207644_10000060_pt1 | contig 79209 bp, 76 predicted proteins | sample KBSS73metaG_FD_184326 | JGI IMG/M metagenome (GOLD analysis project Ga0207644, IMG submission 184326) | Switchgrass rhizosphere microbial communities from Kellogg Biological Station, Michigan, USA - KBS S7-3 metaG (SPAdes) (version 2) | ecosystem: Host-associated > Plants > Roots > Rhizosphere... | reverse complement strand
GTATCATGATCGGGACCTGCCAACCTGCCGGAGCGCATGGCGGATGACCGGCCTGCTCGCCATCCCCGCCGCCCTCGCGCTGGCCGCCGCCCCGCAGCCCGTTGCCCCGGCTCCCGCGCCCGAGCCCGCCGCTGTTCCAGCCCCGGCGCAAATCCCGGCGCAGGCCCCGTCGCAGGCCCCGTCGCCCGATGCCCCCGCTGCGGCCACCCCCGCCACCGGCACGGTCAAGACCACCGGCTATGATGGCGGCGAAATCGTCGTCGCCGCCCGCCACGCCACGAGGGAAGATCCGCTCGCCAAGCTCAACGCGCAGAGCTACGAGGCCATCCAGTCGGTCGACAAGGCCTTCGTCGGCCCCGTCGCCATGGGCTACAAGCACGCAGTCCCGGGCCCGATCCGCTCAGGCCTCCGGAACGTCCTGCGCAACCTCGATGAGCCGGTCAGCGCCTTCAACTACATGCTCCAGCTCAAGCCCGGCCGCGCGATCAAGTCGGTCGCCCGCTTCGCGGTGAACTCCACCTTCGGCGTTGCCGGTCTCGTCGATGTCGCCAAGACCAAGCCGTTCAACCTGCCCTACAAGCCCAATGGCTTTGCCAACACCTTCGCCTGCTGGGGCATCGGCAACGGCCCCTATTTCTTCGTGCCGCTCGCTGGCCCGATCACCCTGCGCGATCTCGTCGGCCTGCTGATGGACCGGGCCGCCCTTCCGGTCGCCGTCGGCAAGCCGTTCAGCAAGCCCTACTATGCCATCCCCGCCGGCGTGATCCATTCCCTCAATGACCGGATCGAGCAGGACACCCTGCTCAACCAGCTGCGCGAGGAAAGCCCGGATCCCTACGTCGCCACCCGCGATCTCTACCTCAAGCAGCGCCGCGCCGAAGTCGGCGCGATCTGCCCGCGCCACGGCGACCCGCAGCCCGATCCGAGCCTTCCGCCCCGCGTCGGCAAAGGCCAGGACTGACGGCGGGAAAACGCCCGCCGAGTGCCTGTGTGCGCGAAGGCCGAAATTCTTAACCACGCAAATTGACGATCTGCGGCAAGACACTCTTACCCGGCTATGCCGCATGCCAGCGGCGTAATGTCTGCCCAGCCACAAGCCCGCTCGCCCATTCCCACCACCCCCATGCTGGTGAAAATCCGCAGCAAAGGCGCGGAGATGACCGGGATCGAGGTGCTCGACCTTTCGCTCGCCGGCTGCATGGTCAGATGGCGCGGCTGGCGGGTCCAGGACCAGCAGCGGGTCCTGATCAGCTTCCCCGCGCTGACCAACCTCCCCGCCACCATCCTCTGGTCCGAGGACGACCGGCTGGGCCTGGAATTCGAGCGGCCCCTTCACGAAGCCGTCTACGAGCACCTCGCCAGCGGCTACCGGATCGGCTGAGCCCGAAAACAAAATCCTCCCCACGAGGGGGGAGGGGGACCGCCCGCGAAGCGGGTGGTGGAGGGGGCTCTCCCACCGGAGCAGCGCCCGAGGCTGAGCGGGAAACCAAAATCCTCCCCGTTCACGGGGAGGTGGCAGCCGAAGGCTGACGGAGGGGGTTATCGGTCAGGCGCGGCATCGGCGGGAGAGCCCCCTTCCGTCAGCCTTATGCTGCCACCTCCTCACCGGTGGGGAGGATCGGAACAGTCAAGCCGGGCGCACGAACGAATCGATCACCCGCTTGGCCCCGGCCTCGTCGAAGTCGATCTCCAGCTTGTTGCCTTCCTGCGCGGTGATCGTGCCCGTGCCGAACTTCTCGTGGAACACCCGGTCGCCCAGCTTGAGGTCCATCCGCGGCTTGGCCGCAAAGCTCGCCGCGCTGCGCGAGGGTTCGGCAATCCGGCGCGGCGCGGGATCGTAGGCGCCGGCCTGAGCCGCGCGCTGCCAGCCCGGCCCGCGCGTCACCGTGCGCGAAGGCTGGGCGCGGGCGACATGGGCAAACGGATCGTCCCGCTCCGACCATTGCGCCTGCCACAGCGAGGCGCCGCCGGTCAGGGTAGTCTCGCTGGCCAGGTGCTCACCCGGGATGTCCGCAATGAACCGGCTCGGGATCGAGCTGGTCCACTGGCCGTAGATTCGCCGGTTCGCCGCGTGCAGGATCGTGCACCGCCGCCGCGCGCGGGTGATCGCCACATAGGCCAGCCGCCGCTCCTCCTCCAGCGCGGACAACCCGCCCTCGTCGAGCGCCCGCTGGCTCGGAAAAACCCCTTCCTCCCAGCCGACCAAAAACACCTGGTCGAACTCCAGCCCCTTGGCGGCATGGATGGTCATGATGGTGACCTTTTCGGTCTCGTCCGCCGCGTCATTGTCCATGACCAGGCTGACGTGCTCGAGGAAATCGCCCAGCGTTTCGTATTCCTCCATCGCCCGGGCCAGCTCGGTCAGGTTCTCGAGCCGCCCGGCCGCCTCGGCGCTGCGCTCGGCCTGCAACATCGCGGTATAGCCGCTTTCGTCGAGGACAGTGCGCACCAGTTCGGCCGGGGCCAGCGTCGCGGCGGCTTCGCGCCACCGGGCAAAGTCGCGCACCAGCGCCAGCAGCGTATTGCGCGCCCGTGCCGGCAGCTCGTCGGTGTCGCAGACGTCCAGCGCGGCGCGCAGCAGCGGCGTGCCCGCCGCCCGGACCTGCCGGTGGATCTTCTCCAGCGCCTTGTCGCCAAGGCCGCGCTTGGGCGTATTCACGATACGCTCGAAGGCGAGATCGTCCGAACCTTGCGCGATCAGCCTGAGGTAGGCCAGCGCGTCGCGGATTTCCGCCCGCTCATAGAAGCGGAAGCCGCCGACGATCCGGTAGGCGAGGCCGATCTGGATGAACCGGTCTTCCAGTTCGCGCGTCTGGAACTGCGCCCGCACGAGAATGGCCGTCCGGTCGAGCCGCGCGCCCTCGCGCTCCAGCCGCTCGATCTCCTCGCCGACCCGGCGGGCCTCCTCCGGCCCGTCCCACACGCCGATCACGCGGACCTTGTCGCCGGCATGGGCCTCGGTCCACAGCGTCTTGCCCAGCCGCTCCGAGTTCTCCCCGATCAGCCCCGAGGCAGCGGCCAGGATCTGCGGGGTAGAGCGATAGTTCTGCTCCAGCCTGATCACCTTGGCACCGGGAAAATCCTTCTCGAACCTGAGGATATTGGCCACTTCCGCGCCGCGCCATGAATAGATCGACTGGTCGTCGTCGCCCACCACGCAGATGTTCTGCCGCCCCTGGGCGAGCAGCCGCAGCCACAGGTACTGGACCTGGTTGGTATCCTGGTACTCGTCGACCATGATGTACTTGAAGCGCTGGCGATAGCCTTCCAGCACCTCACGGTGCCCGCGCAACACGTTGAGCATGTGGAGCAGCAGGTCGCCGAAATCGCAGGCGTTCAGGGCCCTCAGCCGGTCCTGGTAAAGCTGGTACATCCGCTGCCCGCGGCCATTGGCATAGGCTTCGTTCTCGACCGCATCGAGGTCGCCGGGACCCAGCCCGCGGTTCTTCCACCGGTCGATGCAGCTGGCCAGCTGGCGGGCAGGCCAGCGCTTGTCGTCCAGCCCTTCGGCCTGGATCAGCTGCTTCATCAGGCGCAGCTGGTCGTCCGTATCGATGATCGTATAATTGCTCTGCAGCCCGACCAGCTCGGCATGGCGGCGCAGCATCTTGGCGGCGATGGCATGGAATGTGCCGAGCCACGGCATGCCTTCCACCGCCGGCCCGATCAGCTGGCCCACCCGCTCGCGCATTTCCCGCGCCGCCTTGTTGGTGAAGGTGACGCACAGGATCTCGCTCGGCCAGGCCCGCTTCGACATGACCAGCCAGGCCAGCCGCGCGGTCAGCGCCGCGGTCTTGCCCGTGCCGGCGCCGGCGAGCATCAGGACCGGGCCTTCCGTCGCAAGCACGGCTTCTCGCTGGGGCGGGTTGAGCCTGGTCAGCCAGTCCGGCGCGGGATTGGGGATGCCGGGAGAAAAGGAGTGAGGTTCGGGGAGCGACATCGGTGAACAGTTAGGGAACGTGTGCGCCCCGGGCAAGCGCTGTTGCGGAACTTTGCGGCGAGCGATGAGTCGTCTCGGGCGACTGCCCGCACATGCGGGCGCCACCGGAGAACCGCGATGCGCATGATCCTCGCCGCCAGCCTGCTGGCTCTCGCCTCGGCCCCGCTGGCTGCCCAGCCGATGAACCATGGCCAGATGGGCGGAATGGGCGGAATGCACGACATGGGTGCCACCCCCGCGACGCCCGCCACCCCGGCGACACCGGCCGACCCCGCGGCTGGCACTCCCGCCGTCCCCGCCACGCCCGCCACGCCCGCCACCCCGGCGGTCCCGGCGGATTCGCCGGCTGCCTCCACCCTCCCGCCGACGACGGCCACCACGGTCGACAACGCCCTGCCGCCCCCGCCGGCTGCGGCGATGAACAAGACCTACCCGCTGTGCACCCGCACCCTGCACGACAATTGCCAGAACCCGGGCGAGGGCGGTGCCCCCGGCCGCAGCCGGGCGGCCGACGTGAAGCACCGCCACCACTCACGCTAGGCCTGAACCGGCGCACTCCTTGACAGCGGGTCGGGGCTGGGCAACCCCCGTGCACCATGCACGGCATCGCCCCCCACCCGCTGCGCGCCAACGCGCGAATTCTCTCCGCCGCCCTCGTCGGCACGGCGGTGGAGTTCTACGATTTCTACATCTACGCCACCGCCGCCGCGCTGGTGTTCGGGCCGCTGTTCTTCCCCTCGGGCAGCGCCACGGCGCAGACCATGTTCGCCTTCATGTCCTTCGGGGTCGCCTTCGTCGCGCGGCCCATCGGTGCCGTTGCCTTCGGCCACTTCGGCGACCGGATCGGGCGCAAGGCCACCCTCGTCGCCTCCCTGATGCTGATGGGCGGCTCCACCCTCGCCATCGCTTTCTTGCCCACTTACGCCCAAATGGGAAAATGGGGGGTCGGCTGGGTCGCGCCGGCCCTGCTGTGCCTGATGCGCTTCGGGCAGGGCTTCGGCCTTGGCGGCGAATGGGGCGGGGCGGCCCTGCTCGCCGTGGAAAACGCGCCCGAGGGGTGGGAAGCCCGCTTCGGCGCCACGCCCCAGCTTGGCGCACCGGTCGGCTTCCTTGCCGCCAACGGCCTGTTCCTGATCCTCGGGGCGACCCTGTCGGAGGCCGATTTCGCCGCCTGGGGCTGGCGCATCCCGTTCCTCGCCAGCGCCGTGCTGGTCGGCCTCGGCCTGTGGGTGCGCCTGCGCATTGGTGAGACCATGGCCTTCAAGGAGGCACTTGCCCATGAAGCCCCGGTCCCGGTCCCGCTGGCCCGCCTCATCTCGCGCCACGGCGGCGCGGTCCTCGCCGGGAGCGCGGGCGTCGTCGCCTGCTTCGCCATCTTCTATCTCGCAACGGCTTTCGCCCTCGCTCAGGGCGCCGGCCCCCTCGGTTACGCGCGCGAGGAGTTCCTCGCCGTCCAGCTCGGCGCGAACCTGTTCCTCGCCCTCGGCATTATCGCCGCCGCGCTCCATGCCGACCGCACCAGCCCGCGCCGCACGCTCACCTTCGGCGCCCTGCTCGCGGTGGTCGTCGGCGTGCTGTTCGGCGGCGGCCTTGCCTCGGGCTCGCTCGGCGTGGTCTTCCTGACCCTGGCCGTCTCACTGTTCGTCATGGGCCTGTGCTACGGCCCGCTCGGCGCCTGGCTGCCCACGCTCTACCCGCCGCTGGTGCGCTATTCGGGGATCTCGGTCGCCTTCAACGTCGGCGGCATCGTCGGCGGCGCGCTGACCCCGCTCGCGGCGCAAGCCATGGCCGGCGCCGGCCAGGTCCACTTCGTCGGCCTGCTGATCGCGGCGGCCGGCGTGCTCACCCTTATCGGCGTCGCCTCAGCGCGCCCTCACGAGGGCTGACCAGCCAGGCGCAGCAGCGTAATCCGCGCCTTGCCCACGCGCCGCTCGGCCACGGCGTCGAGCCCGCGCACCTTCGGCTCCTCGTCGGCGGCCGTCTCCAGGCTCACCCAGGTGGCCGGGCCGATCCACCCCAGCCGCACCAGCTTGTCGAGCGCGACGGCCCCCGCGCCGGTGTGATAGGGCGGGTCGAGGAAAACGAGGTCAAGCGCCGCCCTGGCCGCCCCCAGCGACAGCACGGAAGAGGCCCGCACATCGCCCTGCGCCTGCGCCTGCGCCCGCAACGCGGCAAGATTGGCCCGGATCGCCCGGACCGCCGCCGGGTCCTGCTCCACGAACAGGCATGAAGCGCTCCCTCGCGACAGCGCTTCCAGCCCGAGCGCGCCGGACCCTGCGAACAGGTCGGCCACGGCCAGCCCCTCGAAGCTCCCGAGGCGGCTCTGCAGCATCGAAAACAACGTCTCGCGCGTGCGGTCAGCGGTTGGCCGGGTAGTATCCCCTTCCGGCGCCACCAGCTTGCGCCCGCGCCACTGCCCGGCAATAATCCTGAGGCTCACCGGCGGGGCCCCCGCGGCTTGCCCGGCCCAGGCCGCGGACCCTCAGGCCCGCCCCGCGCCGGCCCACTTCTGGAGGGCTTGCGCGCCCCGCGCCCACGCTCCGGTGCCGCCCGGCCGCCGCCCGCTTCCGAGCGGCGGGTAAACAGCTCGTCGCGCTCCTCCCCCTGCCGCCGGGGCCGGGCGCTCCGTTCAGCAGGGCGCTCGGTGCGCTCCGGCCGGGCGCTCCGCTCCGGCCTGGCCGCCGCACCGCCGCGCGTCCCGCGCTCGGCGGGCTTGCCGATGCGCGCCGTGGGATCCGCCCCCGTACCACCGCGAGAGACTCCATCGCGCGGGCCAGCCCCGCGCCGCGCAGGCCGCCGGTCAGCACCCCCCGGCCCGCCAGCCTGCCGCGCCGCCCCCCGCGTCCCGCGCGGCGGGGCAGGTGCGGGTGCAGGGGCATCATTCACCCTGGCCGGCCGGGCCTGCGCCTCCATCGGCGGCGCAAACACCGGGGCCAGCGCCTTGCCCCCCTCCAGCAGCACCTTGCGGAACACCTCCACGGTTTTCTGCGGCACCTCCCAGGCGCTGCCGCGCGGCAGGTCGCCCAGGTGATACGGCCCGTAGGCCGTGCGCAGCAGGCGGCTCACTTCCAGCCCCAGATGCTCGAGCACCCGGCGCACCTCGCGGTTCTTGCCTTCCGCCAGCGTCAGTTCGATCCACTGGTTGCGGCCCGTGCGCCGCTCCATGTTCGCATCGATCGCGCCATAGCGGATGCCCCCGATCTCGATGCCCTCGATCAGCTCTTCCAGCCGGGCCTGGGTAATGTCGCCAAAGGTCCGCGCCCGGTAGGTGCGCGGCACGCCCGAGGCCGGCAGCTCAAGCGCCCGCTTCAGCTCGCCGTCGTTGGTCAGCAGCAGCAGCCCCTCGGTGTTGAGGTCGAGCCGGCCCACCGGCATCACGCGCGGCGTGCCCGGCGGCAGGGCATTCCTCAGTGCCGTATAGATTGTCGGCTTGCCGCTCGGGTCGCGCTCGGCGGTGATCAGCCCGGCGGGCTTGTGAAACAGGAACAGCCGCGTCGCCTCGGCCGCGCGCACCGGCCGCCCGTCGACAGTCACGCCGTGCAAGGAAGGGAGGACCGTCGCCGGCGTCTCCACCACCACGTCGTTCAGCCGCACCCGGCCTTCCGCAATCATCCGCTCCACCTCGCGCCGGCTGGCCACGCCCGCGCGGGCCAGCAGCTTGGCAATGCGTTCGCCGGTACGGGCGGCGGATGGGGCGCCGGAACTGTCAGGGGAGTCGTTCATCGCGGCGCTGTAGCGGCGCGGCCGGGATGCGTCAAAAAGCGGGGGAGGCGAGGGCCATGGCTCTGGCCAAGGCCCACGATCCCGCTAGTCTCCGCCCACCAGCCGTTCGTGTCGAGCGAAGTCGAGACACCATGCGCCAGTGTCTCGACTTCGCTCGACACGAACGGTTTGTGATAAAGCCCATCCGGAGGGACATGAGATGGCCACCACTGCCAAGCCGCCCCGGCCCAAGGGCCTCGCGGTGCTGCGCGTTGCGCTGCAATCGCGCAAGTCGGCCACCATGCTGGCCTTCGGCTTCGCCTCGGGCCTGCCCTATGCCCTGCTGATCGGCACGCTCAACGCCTGGCTGGGCGAGGTCGGGGTGAAGCTCGCCACCATCGGCGTGCTCTCGTGGATCGGCCTGTCCTATTCCTTCAAGTTCCTGTGGTCGCCGCTGGTCGATCGCCTGCCGCTCCCCGGCCTTGAACGGCTCGGCCGCCGCAAGTCGTGGATCTTCCTGTGCCAGGCCGTGCTCGTCCTCGCCTTCGCCGGGCTTTCCTTCACCGATCCGGCCCATGCCATCGGCACCTTCGCCCTCTTCGCCTTCCTCGCCGCGCTGGCCTCGGCCACGCAGGACGTCGCCGTCGATGCCTGGCGGATCGACGTTGCCGATGAACAGGCCCCGGTCGAACTGCTCAGCGCGATCTACCAGTTCGGCTACCGCATCGCCTCGATCGTCGGCGGAGCCCTCGCGCTGGTTCTCGCCGCGCGGATGAGCTGGGGCTCGGTCTACCTCGTCATGGGCGGCTTGCTGCTGCTGGTGGCCTTCATCACCCTGCGCGCGCCCGATACGCCCCGGCCCGAAACCACCGCGCTCCACCGTGAACTCGCCGAACCGGGCGCGCTCACCCCGGCGGCTCGCGGCATCGCGCTTGCTGTTGTCGGCCTGTCCTGGGCCTGGGCCATCGGCACCATCGCCATGTTCATGATCTCGATGCTGGCCCCGGCCCACCCGGAAGCGCCGCTGCCGTCGGTGGGCGATTTCACGCGAGCCTATGGCCCATGGATCATCCTCGCCACGGTCGGCGTGCCCCTCGTCACCGCCGCCGTCACCAACTGGCTGAAGGCCCACCGCCGCTCGGTCCTGACCGCGCCCGACACCGCTCGCTCGAGCCTGCGGACCGCCGCCAACCATCTTTACGTCGCGCTGGTCTCGCCCTTGGCGGAGCTTTCGGCCCGGCTCGGCTGGGGGGTGCTGATCGTCATCGGCATGATCCTCACCTACACCCTGTGCTACAATATCTGGTCGAGCTTCGCCTTCCCGTTCTATCTCGATTTCCTCAAGTACTCGAAGGACGAGGTCGCCTTCGCCTCCAAGGTCTTCGGCATCTTCATGACCATGTTCGGCATCAGCCTGGGCGGAATCCTGTTCGCCCGGCTGGGGCGCATGCCCACGATCCTGATCGGCGCGGTCCTCCCGATCCTCGGCAATTTCGTCTATGCCGATCTCGCCGAAGGCGCCCCGCTGATCGATGCCTTCGGCTCGGCCATCGGCCTCAAGGCCCTGTTCGGCCTGTTCGGCTTCGACGAACGGATGATCCGCCTCTTGCTGGCGATCTCTTTCGAAAATGTCTCCACCGGCATCGCCGGCGCAGCCTTCGTGGCCTATCTCTCGGGGATCGTCAGCAAGAGCTACACGGCCGTGCAATATGCCCTGCTCTCCTCGCTCACCTTCCTGATCGGCTCATTGGGCCGCGGCATCGCCGGCGAAGCCTTTGACCAGTTCGGCTATGCCACGGTCTTCCGCTGGACGGCGGCCGCGGGCCTCGCCGCGGTTTTGTTCGTCCTGCTCGAATGGGCCAGGGTGCGGCGTGCAGAGAGGGCCTGAAAAATAGTCCGGTCGTCCTGAGGAGCCTCAGCCTTCGGCTTTGGCTCTCCTCGGGACAAACGCGGTGCCGGGAAGCTCAGTCCGGCACTTCCCCGTTCCGCCGCAGCACGTCCCCGGCGAGATAGAGCGATCCCGCGATCACCAGCACCGGCGCCGCGTCGGGGTCACCCCCCAGTCGCTCCAGCGCCTGCTCCAGCCCAAGCGCCGGATAGCACGCCCGCAGCCCCAATTCGCCTTGCGCAAACATCGCCACGTCCCGCGGATCGTGGCTGGCATGCCCCGGAAGCGGCACCACCTCGGCCCGCCGGACCAGCGGCGCCAAAGGCCCCAGCACGTCGCCCACCGAGCGATTGGCCATGAGCCCGAACACCATGTCAAACGGCGCCTTGCCCGCCAGCGCCCTGGCAATCGCCTGCGCCGCATCGGCATTGTGCCCGCCGTCGAGCCACACCTCGCGCCCCGGCACCAGCGCCGTCAGCGGCCCGTCCCCTAGCCGCTGTAACCGCGCCGGCCAGCGCGCCTCCCGCAGGCCCCGGGCAATCGCCCCATCGGAAATTGGCAGCGCCGACTGCGCCCGCAGCATGGCCACGGCAAGCCCGGCATTGTCTCCCTGATGGGCCCCGGGCAGGGCAGGCAGCGGCAAGGCCAGCTCGCCGCGACCATCCCGAAAGGCAATTCCCTCCGCCCCCATGTCGGCCCACCAGTCTCGCCCCCGCATCAGCAAGACCGCGCCAAGGGCTACCGCCGTGCGCACCACCTCATCCGCCGCCAGCGCCGGATAGGCCTGCGTCACCAGCGGAACCCCCGGCTTGGCGATGGACGCCTTCTCGAACGCGATCCGCGCCAGCGGCTCGGCCGGCACACCCTCCTCGGGCCGCAGCAGGAAGGCCTCGTGATCGATCCCCAGCGCGGCGATCCCGCAGACCAGCGGCGCGGGAATCACGTTGGTTGCATCGAACCGCCCGCCAAGCCCCACCTCGATCACGCAGGCATCGGCCGGCGTGCGCGAAAAGGCCAGGAACAGCGCGGCGGTGGTCACCTCGAAGAAGCTCGGCCCCAGGTCCTCTCCGGCATCGAGCACCTCGGCCAGCACCTCAGCCAGCGCCGCATCCGCGATCAGCCTGCCGGCAATGCGGATGCGTTCGTTATAGCGCACCAGATGGGGCTTGGTTGCGGTGTGGACGGTATACCCCTGCGCCTCCAGGACCGCGCGCAGGAAGGCGCAGGTCGAACCCTTGCCATTCGTCCCCGCCACGTGGAACACCGGCGGCAGCCGCCGCTCCGGGTTCCCCAGCCGCGCGCACAGCTGCGTGATCGTCTCCAGTCCAAACCGCCCCTGAGGCAGGCTCAGCAGCGCCAGCCGGTCAAGCTGGCGCTGGACGCGCGGATCGTCGGAAGTAGCAAAGTCACGCATAAATCCTCCCCACGAGTGGGGAGGGGGACCGCCGGGACGGCGGTGGAGGGGGTTCTCCCCCAAACGCTGCGCCCGCCGGCGCGCCCCCACCACCACGCTTCGCGCGGTCAACCTCCCCACGAGTGGGGAGGAACGGCTGGATCACGCCGCCTTCGCCGGCTGCAGATAGCGCAGCACCTGCGCCAGCGTCGCCTTCAGGTCGCGCCGGTGGACGACCATGTCGACCATGCCGTGGTCCTTGAGATACTCGGCCCGCTGGAACCCTTCGGGCAGCTTCTCGCGGATCGTGTCCTGGATAACGCGCTGGCCGGCAAACCCGATCAGGCTGCCCGGCTCGGCGATGTGGATGTCGCCGAGCATGGCATAGCTCGCGGTCACCCCGCCCGTGGTCGGGTCGGTCAGCACCACGACATAGGGCAGCCCGGCCCGCGCCAGCCGCCGCACGGCGACCGTCGTCTTGGGCATCTGCATCAGGCTGAGGATGCCCTCCTGCATCCGCGCCCCGCCGGCGGCCGTGCAGATCACATAGGGCACCTTGGCCTTGATCGCCGCTTCCGCGCCGGCCACGAAGGCCGCGCCCACGGCCATGCCCATCGAGCCGCCAAGGAAGGCAAAGTCCTGCACGCCCAGCACCACCGGGTGACCATCGATCGCCCCGCTGGCATTGGTCAGCGCATCGGGATGCGGATTGGCCGCGCGGGCGGCCTTCAGGCGGTCGGGATACTTCTTGGAATCCCGGAACTTGAGCGGGTCTTCCTTCACCTTGGGCGTCGGCAACACCGCAAACCCGGCGTCGAGCAACTGGGCAAATCGTTCGTCAGTCTTCACCCGGCCGTGGTGATCGCACAGCGGGCACACCGAGAGGTTCGCCTCGTAGTCCTTGGTGAACAGCATCTCGCTGCACGAAGGACACTTGATCCACAGGTTGTCGGGCGTGTCGCGCTTGGGGGTAAACGGAAGCGCATTGCGGACGCGGGTAAGCCAGCTCATGCCGGTTCCTTCCTCGATTGATGCACCGCTTGCGAGAGCGCAGCGGTCAGCTCGCGCACCGGTCCGGCGGCATTGGCGCCATGCTTGGCCACCAGGTCGACCAGCGCCGAGCCGACGACCACGCCGTCCGCCACCTTGGCGATCGCCGCCGCCTGCTCGGGCGTACGTACGCCGAAGCCCACGGCCACGGGGATCGTGGCCGAAGCCTTGAGCCGCGCCACGGCTTCCTCGATGCTCGCCTGCGCCGCCTGCTGCAGCCCGGTGATCCCGGCCACCGAAACGTAGTAGAGAAACCCGGAAGAGCCCTCCAGCACCGCCGGCAGCCGCGCCGCGTCGGTGGTCGGCGTCGCCAGCCGGATCAGGCTCACGCCCGCCCCGCGCAGCGCCGGGCCCAGCTCGGGATCCTCCTCGGGCGGAATGTCGACGCAGATCACCCCGTCCACGCCGGCCTTCACGCATTCGCCGGCAAACCACGCGCTCCCGCGCGTGATCATCGGGTTGGCATAGCCCATCAGCACCAGCGGCACCTCCGGGTGGCGCGCGCGGAAGGCGGCGGCGATGGCGAAGATGTCCGCCGTCTTCGTCCCCGCGCCAAGGCTGCGCAGGTTCGCCAGCTGGATCGCCGGGCCGTCCGCCATCGGGTCGGTAAACGGCATGCCCAGTTCGATCACGTCGGCCCCGCCATCCACCAGCGCATCAAGGATCGCGGCGCTCGCATCCGGCGTCGGATCGCCCCCGGTCACGAAGGTGACGAGGGCAGGGCGCCCCTTGCCAAAGGCGTCAGCCAGCCGGCTCACAGCGAAACCCCCAGGTGCTCGGCCACCGAGAAGATATCCTTGTCCCCCCGGCCGCACAGGTTGGCGAGGATGATCGTGTCCTCGCTCAGCGTCGGCGCGACCCTGGCCAGCGCCGCAATGGCGTGGCTCGGCTCCAGCGCGGGGATGATCCCCTCGGTCCGGCACAGCAGCTGGAACGCGTCCAGGGCCTCCTTGTCGGTCGCCGAGGTATATTCCACGCGCCCGATCTCCTTGAGCCAGGCATGCTCCGGCCCGATCCCCGGATAGTCGAGCCCGGCCGAGATCGAATGGCCCTCCACGATCTGCCCGTCCTCGTCCTGCAGCAGATAGGTCTTGTTGCCGTGAAGCACGCCCGGCCGCCCGCCGGCCAACGAAGCCGCATGCTCCTTGTCGAGCCCATGCCCGGCCGCTTCCACGCCCAGCATTTTCACCGAGGGATCATCCAGGAACGGATGGAACAGCCCGATCGCGTTCGATCCACCGCCGATCGCCGCCACCAGCAGATCAGGCAGCCGCCCGGTCCGGCTGAGCATCTGCGCCCGCGCTTCCTTGCCGATGACCGACTGGAAATCGCGCACCAGCTCAGGATAGGGATGCGGCCCCGCCGCCGTGCCGATGATGTAGAACGTGTCGTGCACGTTGGCGACCCAGTCGCGCAGCGCCTCGTTCATGGCGTCCTTGAGCGTCGCCGCCCCGGCGGTCACGGGCACGACTTCCGCGCCCAGCAGCTTCATCCGAAACACGTTGGGTGCCTGCCGCGCCACGTCGGTCGCCCCCATGTAGACCACGCAAGGCAGGCCGAACCGCGCGCAGACCGTCGCCGTCGCCACGCCGTGCTGGCCCGCGCCGGTCTCGGCAATGATCCGGGTCTTGCCCATCCGCATCGCCAGCAGGATCTGGCCGATGCAGTTGTTGATCTTGTGCGCGCCGGTGTGGTTCAGTTCGTCGCGCTTGAACCAGATCTGCGCGCCCATGCCCTTGTCCGCCTTGGTCCGCAGCGCCTCGGTCAGCCGCGGCGCGTAATAGAGCGGGCTCGGCCGGCCGACATAGTGCTCGAGCAGGTCGTCGAACTCGGCGGCGAAGGCCGGATCGGCCTTGGCCGCGCGATATTCGCGCTCGAGATCGAGGATCAGCGGCATCAGCGTTTCGGCCACGTAGCGACCGCCAAACTGGCCGAAGTGGCCGCGCTCGTCAGGCTGGTTCCGGAAGCTGTTGGGGGCAGGGGAAGTCATGCCGCTGCGCTTGGCAGAGCCCTCGGCGAATGTCCAGATTCGCCCTTCGGGCAGGTCGCCCCAGACCCGTCGCCTGCCCTCGGAACAGCCGTTCGTTTCAATGCAAACTTGCGTTGCTGCGGGGCAACACACGCAGTGCAATTGCGCTAAACTATTCTATTCGTTCATTGCGGCGACAGATTCCACCCCCTACCCCGCACTCCGCCCCCGGCAGAAGGGGCAACCGGCACTGTCCGGACTTTGAACTCAGGAGTAATACCATGCGCAAGATCATCCTCCCCCTCGTCGCTTCGCTCGCCCTGGCGACCCCGGCCCTCGCCAACGAAGCCCGCGTCGAAGCGCGCGGCGGCGTTGCCTGGCTGCCGGGCACGTCGAAGGGCACCGCCGGCATCGCCGCGGGCTACGACTACGACCTCGGCAGCGCCGCGTTCGTCGGCGCCGAAGTTTCGGCCGACAAGGTCCTGACCTCGGGCACCAAGGTGGCCTTCGGCTTCACCGGCCGCGCCGGTGCGAAGCTCAACAAGGTCAAGCTGTTCGCGGCTGGTGGCTACACCACCGAAATCGCTTCGGGCTTCGAGGGTAACTGGCACGCCGGTGCCGGTGCCAACCTCGACATCACCAACAACGTGTACCTGACCACCGAGTACCGCCATTTCTTCAAGAATGGCAACGGCTTCGACGCCGACGCTGTGGTGGCCGGCGTTGGCCTGAAGTTCTGATCGCACCAGCGACAGACCTGAAACAGAGAAGGGCGGCCTTAACGGGCCGCCCTTTTTCTGTTGTTCCTCCCGAGCGAGGCCGAGGGGTCATACCGAGCGTCAGTTTACGGACTAACCCCGCGCCGCCCGGCAGAAATCCGCAATCAACCCCGTGTCCTTCACCCCCGGCGCGCTCTCCACGCCGGAAGAGGTATCCACCAGCGGCGCACCCGTCATCCGCACCGCCTCGGCGACGTTCCCCGGATTGAGCCCGCCGGCCAGCCCCCAGGCGGCCCGGTTCTTCCACCCGGCCAGCAAGGACCAGTCAAACGCCAGCCCCATGCCGCCCGGCAATGTGCCCTTGGGCGTCTTGGCATCGAACAGCACCAGGTCGACCGCGCCCACATAAGCCGCCGCGCGATCCACGTCCGCCGCGCTGGCCACGGAAACGGCCTTCCACACCGGCAGCCCAAACCGCGCGCGCAGCTGCGCCGCCCGCTCCGGGCTCTCGCCCCCATGCAGCTGCAACCCATCGAGCCGCGCCGCGCTCACCGCCTCGCCGATTGCCGCATCGTCGGCATCGACAAACAGCCCCACCCGCGAAACCCGGCCCTCTGCCCGCGCCGCCAGGGCAGCGGCCGCGCCCGGCGCGAGGTTGCGGGGGCTCTTGGGAAAAAACACGAATCCCACATACTCCGCCCGCGCGGCAATCACCGCGTCGAGCGCTTCGGGCGTGGTCACGCCGCAAATCTTGATGGCCGGGGCGGGCATGGGGCGCATTTAGCCCACTGGCACGGATTTGCTAGGGGCAGGGGATCAACGACCCGCCGTTTGCCCTCGGGCAATCAGTCACGAGTAATCGCGTAGTCCCACTGGTGCTCACCCGATTGCCGAACGACGACCCGGCAGTGCAGCCCCTCCGGTTTGAATTCCAGGGCAACGTCCGATTTTAGGCCCGACGCTATCCCGCGCTCGATCAGGCGCGTACCGAAGCCGCGGCGCAGCGGCGCAACGACCGGCGGGCCGCCGCTTTCGACCCAGTCCAAGGCGATCTCCCGGACATCGCCGACATCCGTCGACGACCAGGTCACGTCGATGCCGCCCCGCTCCGTGGACAGGGCTCCATATTTGATCGCATTGGTGCTGAGCTCGTGGACTATCATCGCCAGGGACATCGCGGCCTGCGGTTCAAGGCTGGCGGCGGGCCCGTGAGTGCGGACCCGCTCCGCGTCTGACCCCGCCGTTGCTTCGACCTCCGCCCGGATAGTCTCAGCGAGGCCCGCGGTTTCCGCTTGTTCTGCGTCAGCTGGCTGTGCGCCCTCGCCAGCGTCATCAGCCGGGCCGTGAATGTCCGACTGGCGGCCTCCACACTTTCCGCGCGCCGGAAAGATTGCGTGGCCAGCCCCTGGACGATGGCCAGCGTGTTTTTGACCCGGTGATTGACTTCGTTGATCAGGAGCAACTGGTGCTCCTCGGCCTGCACATGCGCGGTTACGTCGTGTCCCTGGATGAAAACGCCGGAAACCTCTCCGTCTTCCGCAACGATGGGCTGATAGAGGAAATCCAGGTATCGCTCGCCGCCCGCTTCGTCAGGCTCGTTCTTGAGGATCACCTTCTCGCGATGCCCGACATAGGCTGTCGCGCTGCTGCGGACCTCGGTCAGCAGATCGACGAAGCCCTGTTCGATCACTTCTGGCAGAGCTTCCGCAACGGTCTTGCCGATCAGGTCGCGATGGCCAACCATGGTGCGGTAGGCCGCATTGGCCATCTGGAACCGGTGATCGGGCCCGCTGACCACGGCGACGAAGCCGGGCGCCTGCTCGAACAAGGCGCGCATTCGCCCGCCTTCCGCGACCAGATCCTGGTTGCGGGCCTGCACTGCCTGGGCTCGCTGCACCAGGCCCATTTCGTCGCGCATTGCGCGCAGGTCCTGGAGTTCGGTGACGTCAACCGTGTGCTGGAGGATCAAGGCGATGTTGCCTTGGGCATCGAGCAGCGGTGTGTGCGTAGCGCTCCAGTACCGCACGTCCATTTCCCCGTCCGGATTGGCGATGTCGTAGCGGATCAGCGCGATTTCATCGACCTGTCTGGTCCTCAGAACCTGCTGGAACGAGGCTGCCAGCAGGCGATGGCTGTCCGACGAAGGACTGCTGGGAAACGCCTCGAACATCGGCCGGCCCAGGATATCGGCCCGCTCGCGCATGGTCGCGGCGAGATAGGCGTCGTTCATCCAGACGATGACGAGGGCCGGATCGAGCACCACGTAGGGGTTTGGCGATGCCGCGAACAGTGCTTCGAAATCAATTTGCACCAGCTAGCCCCTGGATAGGAATGTCGCCGCCCAACTTCCTGCAGTCCCGTTGGCGTTGGCGAGCCGGACGGTGCGAATCACATCGACCAGTGCCGTCGCAGCCTCCGGCCAATGGCACGTAACTGTCTGATTAGCCAAATCTTCCACCTCGCTCCAGCAAACTATAGCGCGGCCGGAACGGCTGCATTCGCTGGGGATGGCGGACTTGAAGCGCGGCTCCGCCCGTCGCCCCGACTTGTTTCGGGGCCGGGCTTTTCCATAAACCTGCGAGCCTGCCGCGGGTGGCGCCTCACGGCACCAGTTCGAACTGCACGGTCACGTTCATGCTCATCTGCAGTTCGCCCGCCTGCACCGGCGAGGGCGGGGCCGGCGGGGCGGCTTCCATCGCCGCCATGCGGTACATCACCGGCTGTGGGGGCGACCAGCCGCCGCTTTCGCTGATCGAGAGGATGCGGCTCACGCGCAGCCCCGCCGCGTGGGCATAGAGCTCGGCGCGGGCGCGGGCCTTCTGCATGGCGGCGGCGCGCGCGGCGTCCAGCACCGGGTCGGGGTTCTCCACCTCGAAGCTCGGCCCGTTGACCTGGTTGGCGCCCGCGGTGACCAGCGTGTCGATCACCTTGCCATAATCCTTGAGGTTGCGCTGGCGCACGTTGACCGAATTGTTGGCCTGGTAGCCGACGATCCGGGGCTGCGGCGGCTCGATCGTCCCGTCAGGCATGTTGCGCTGGGGCTGGTAGACCGGATTGAGCGAGAGGTTGCTGGTCTGGATATCATTGTCGGCGATCCCCGCCCGCTTGAGCGCCGCGATCACCCGGCTCATGTCGGCGGCATTCGCGGCCAGTGCCTCGCTGGCAGTCTTGCCCTGGCTGACCACGCCGGCACTGAAGGTCGCGATGTCGGGCGCGCGGGTCACGCGGCCGTCGGCAGTCACCGTCAGCAGGGTGCCGCCCACGGCCAGAACCGGAGCGGGCCCGGTCTGCGCCGCGGCAAACTGCGGGGCGGCTGCGGCGGCGAGCGCTGCGGCGGTGAAGAGCAAGGGCAAACGCTTCATCGTGGGTCTCTCCCGGTCTGTCGGGCGCCATCGTGGCGGGCAATGGATTGCACGGCGATGAACCGTTCACCGCAATTCGCGTTCCGGCACCAAAATCGCCCGGACCGGCGCCGCTGTCCTACAGGTATCGCCCGGTGCTATTGACCAAGTCGTTCTTTCGCAACGCCGATTCCGCGCCGCGCCGGCGGCACGTTTTGCACACAGTGGGCGCCGCGCATGTATTTTATCAACTAAGCAAATAACGGCGCCGGATCAGCTACTTGCGCGCGTGAAACAGAGCGTGGAACAATCCGCCGGCCGAAGGCTCAGAGCGTCGCCTCGATCGCCCGCGCCGCGGCCACGGGATCCTCGGCCCGGGCAATCGGCCGCCCGATGACCAGCACGCTCGCCCCGGCATCGCGCGCCGCGCGGGGGGTGACGACCCGCTTCTGGTCGGCCAGGCCGCCGCCGCTGCCGTGGCCCGGCTCAGCCGGCCGGAGCCCGGGGACCACGAGATACCCGTTCTTCCACCGCCGGTGGACCTCGCCCACCTCGTGCCCCGAGCAGACGATCCCGTCGAGCCCGGCTTCCTGGGCCAGGTCGGCCAGCCGCAGTACCTGGTCATGCGCCGAGCCGCCGACCCCGCAGGCGCCGAGGTCGGCCTCGTCCAGGCTGGTGAGGACCGTGACGGCCACGACCTTGCAGCCCTCGCCCGCCGCGGCCTTGGCATCCTCCATCATCGCCCGCCCGCCCGAGGCGTGGACCGTGACGATCGCCGGCTGGAGCACGTGGATCGCCTGCATCGCCCCGGCCACCGTGTTCGGGATGTCGTGCAGCTTGAGATCGAGGAAGATCGGCAGGCCGACCTTGGCCAGCTCGTACACCCCGTGGTGCCCATGGGCGCAGAAGAACTCGAGGCCAAGCTTGAGCCCGCCGACATGCCCCTTCACCTTCTGGGCAAGCGCCACCGCGGCGTCGAGGCGGGGGAGGTCGAGGGCAAGGTAGATCGGGTTCATGCGCTCTCCGGCAGTCAGTTGGCGGGCGCATCGCCGGATTGGGCGGCCCCGTCAAGCTGGGTGCTGGTGAGCGCGGCGCCAGGCTGGCGCGCGACCGCCTCGAGCGCGCTGATCCGCCGCTTCAGGCGCCACTTGCCGGCGAGGTGAACCAGCCAGGTCGGCAGCCAGCCGAGCAGGAAGGCCAGCAGGACCAGGGCGGGCAGCTTGGTTTCCCACAGCAGGCCCTCCCAGATCTTGACCGTAACCGGCGCCCAGTTGTTCAGCGAGAACAGCAGGAAGGCGATGACCAGCACCACCCAGACTATCGTGCGGATCATCCGCAAGGCCCCGTCTCCTTCGCCGCCAAAGTGCAGCCGGTCGCGATGCTAGGGCGGATTGGCGGGGAAGGGAAGGGCTGGGGCGGCGGATCAGAACTCCGACCAGTCGTCCATGGCAAGCGCGGCATTGCCGGCAGTCGGGGCCGGGACGGCGGCGGGGGCGGGGCGGCGGATGGACTTGATGGCCGGCGCGGAGCCGGCGGCACGGCCTTCGAGGGTAAACTGGCGGACCACCTGCGAGAGGCGCTCGGCCTCGCGGGCGAGGGATTGCGATGCGGCAGTGGTCTCTTCGGCAAGGGCGGCGTTCTGCTGGGTGGTGCGGTCGATCTCACCGATCGCGCCGGCCGTCTCCTCGATGGCGCTGGCCTGTTTCTCGCTGGTTTCGGCGATGCCCTCGATCATGCCGGCGAGTTCGCCGGCCCGGGCGACGATACGGTCCAGCGAATCGCGGGTGCGGCTGACCACGGCGACGCCCTGCTCCACCTCGCGGCCGGAATCCTCGATCAGCCCGGAGATCTCCCGCGCGGCCTGGGCCGCCCGTTCGGCCAGCGAGCGGACCTCGTTGGCGACGACGGCGAAGCCGCGCCCCGCCTCCCCCGCTCGCGCCGCCTCGACTCCCGCATTGAGCGCGAGCAGGTTGGTCTGGAACGAGATGCCGTCGATGATCTGGATGATCGAGCGCATCTTGTCGCTCGACTGGGCGATACCCTCCATGGCTTTCACCGCATCCTGCATCAGCACGCCGCTGTCGACTGCTTCCTTGCGGGTATCCTGCGCCGTGGTGGTGGCGATGACCGTGGCGGTGCGGGTTCCGGCGACCGAGGCCTTGAGCTGGTTGACCGTGGTGGCGGTCTCTTCCAACGCGGCGGCCTGGCGCTCGGTGCGCCGGGCAAGGTCTTCGGAGGCGCTCGAAATCTGCACGGAGCCGGTGCCAACGGTATTGGAGGCTTCCGACACTTCGCCAATCTGGAGCGCCAGAGCGTTCATCGTTTCGTTGAAGTCGGCGCGCAGGCCTTCGTATTCCGGCGGGAAGGGCTGGTTGACGCGGTGCGTGAGATCGCCCGACTTCAGCGCGCCAAGAGCCTGGCCAAGCGCACCGGTGACTGCCTTTTGCGCAGCCATGCCGGCCTCGGCCTCACGGCGGCTACGCTCGGCAATCGAGGTCCTGATCCCGGCGAGGGCGCGCGCGATTTCGCCGAGCTCGTCGGCCTTCCGGGTGCCAGGCACGGCCAGATCCAGTTCGCCCGCGGCCATGCGGTCCATCGTCTCGCACAGCTCGCCCAGCGGCGCCGTCAGCCGGCGACGGAAGAGGATGAAAATGCCAGCGACGATCAGCGTGGCCGCCACCGCGAGGAACAGGGCCGCCCTCTCGACAAAGGCGAGATCGGCGGAGGCTTCGTCGTTGCCCTGGTGCGCGAGTTTCTCATTATATTCGAGTTCGGCAACAAGCGAATCGTGCGCGGCTTTGGCGGTTGGCTTGAGCTGGTCGTTGTATAGCGCCATTGCCTCCCCGGCAGACCACAAGCGGCTGGATGTGGTGAGCGGGACGACCTGGGTGCGGATGGTCGCCCAACTGTCCTTGACGGTGCGGAACTGCTCCCGTTCGCGCTCGTCTGATAACTTGTTCTCGTAGGCGGCGAGGCGTTTGTCGACATCAGCCACGGCCTCGGCCAGTTCCCGCATCGCCGGGGGAATGTCGGCCTGATCCTGTTCGATCAGGCGCGCGGCGGTTCGCGAGCGAACCAGTTCGACCGCCGACGTCAGTTCGCCCAGGTCGTTGAGGCTCGGTACGATTTGGTCGTCGACATAGTCGAATGCCGTTCCCGCCCGCTTCAGACCAGCGATGCCGGTCCCGAGCGACAGGGCGACCAGCGCCCCGAGGATAAGTGTTCCCGCAGCAACGATGGTGCGGATCCGGAGACTGGCAAGCATGGGGTAACCCCTTGGACGTCGTGACGATGTCCGAGCGTTCTACCTTGGGGCAATGAGAGCTTGGTTTTCCGCCAACTAGGAAGAATTGCCTAGTCCCGGAAACTCGGAGGAAACCCGATCAGAAATTGTCCTTGGCAGTGCGCAGGGCCGCGAAGGTCGCCACCGGATCACCCGGCTTGGCGCCCCGGTCCGCCCAGTTGGCCTGAAGGCGAGGATCGTCGGCGCGCAGGAACGGGTTGCAGGCCAGTTCGCGGGCGAGGGTGGTGGGGACGGTGGGCTGGCCATGTTCGCGCCGCTGGAATACCTCGGCGGCATAGGAGGCAAGGGCCGCATTGTCCGGGTCGGCGTGGAGGGCGAAGCGGGCGTTGGAAGCGGTATATTCATGGGCGCAGTAGATCAGTGTCTGCGGTGGCAGGGCTTTCAGGCGCGATAGGCTCTGCCAGAACTGGGGCGGCGTGCCCTCGAACATACGTCCGCAGCCGAGGGCGAACAGTGTATCGCCCACAAAGGCGACTTCCGCCTCGGCGAGGTGATAGGCCACGTGGCCGTTGGTATGGCCGCCGACGGCGATGACATCTGCTTCCCACGTGCCAAGGCAGACTACGTCACCGTCGCGGACGACCTTGTCGAGGTTCGGAATCTTCGCCGCATCACCTTCGGGGGCATAAACCGTACATCCGGTCGCAGCCTTTATCGCCGCATTGCCGCCAGCGTGATCGGGGTGCCAGTGGGTGTTCCAGATCTGCGTGATCTGCCAGCCCCTGGCGGCGGCTTCGCGAAGGTAGGCCTCGGCATCTGGGGTGTCGATGCAGGCGGTTTCGCCGCTCACCGGGTCATGCACGAGGAACCCGTAGTTGTCCGACAGGCAGGCGAACTGGTGGACTTCGAGAGGCATGTCGCAGCTCCTTTGCCTTAAAGGTATGCCCGCGCGGCAGAAAGGAAAAGCCCGCCCGGTCTGATGACCGGACGGGCTTTTCATGGGCCTTGTCGGCGGAAGGAAGCTTAGTCCTTCTTGGCCTTCAGAGCGGCGCCGAGGATGTCGCCCAGCGAAGCGCCGGCATCCGACGAACCGTACTGCTCGACCGCTTCCTTCTCTTCGGCCAGCTGACGGGCCTTGACCGAGAAGTTCGGCTTCTTCGAACGGTCGAATCCGGTCACCATGGCATCGAGCTTCTGACCAACCTGGAAGCGGTCCGGACGCTGCTCGTCACGGTCGCGGCCCAGATCCGAGCGCTTGATGAAGCCGGTCGCGCCGTCTTCGCCGGCCTGGACTTCGAGGCCGCCATCGCGAACTTCGAGGACCGTCACGGTGACGACTTCGCCGCGGCGCAGCGAGCCCGCAGAAGCGGCGCCGGCAGCAGTCGGCGCGCCCTTTTCGAGCTGCTTCATGCCAAGGCTGATGCGCTCCTTCTCAACATCGACGTCAAGCACGACGGCCGAGACCTGCTCGCCCTTGCGGTGCAGGGCCAGCGCGTCCTCGCCCGAGATGCCCCAGGCGATGTCCGACATGTGGACCATGCCGTCGACGTCGCCATCGAGGCCGATGAACAGGCCGAACTCGGTGGCGTTCTTGACTTCGCCTTCCACGGTCGAACCGACCGGGTGCTTGTCGGCGAAGGCTTCCCACGGGTTTTGGATCGCCTGCTTCAGGCCCAGGCTGATGCGGCGCTTGTCCGAATCGACCTCGAGCACCAGCACGTCGACTTCCTGCGAGGTCGAGACGATCTTGCCGGGGTGAACGTTCTTCTTGGTCCACGACATTTCCGAAACGTGAACCAGGCCTTCGATGCCCGGCTCCAGCTCGACGAAAGCGCCGTATTCGGTGATGTTGGTGACAGTGCCCTTGAGCTTGGCGCCGACCGGGTACTTGGCGGCCACGCCATCCCACGGATCGCTCTCCAGCTGCTTCATGCCGAGGCTGATGCGCTGGGTATCCTGGTTGATGCGGACGATCTGCACCTTCACTTCGTCACCGATATTGATGACTTCGCTCGGGTGGTTGACGCGCTTGTAGCTCATGTCGGTGACATGGAGCAGGCCGTCGATCCCGCCGAGGTCGACGAAGGCGCCGTAGTCGGTGATGTTCTTGACGGTGCCGACGATGATCTGGCCCTCGGCGAGGTTCTGGATCAGGCCCGAACGCTGCTCGGCGCGGGTCTCTTCCAGCACGGCGCGGCGCGAAACCACGATGTTGCCGCGGCGGCGGTCCATCTTGAGGATCTGGAACGGCTGGGGGATGTCCATGAGCGGGGTGACGTCACGCACGGGGCGGATATCAACCTGCGAGCCGGGGAGGAAGGCGACGGCGCCGTTGAGGTCGACCGTGAAGCCGCCCTTGACGCGGCCGAAGATCACGCCCTCGACGCGCTTGCCTTCGCCGAATTCGCTTTCCAGCTTGTCCCACGCGGCTTCGCGGCGCGCGCGGTCGCGTGACAGCATGGCTTCGCCTTCGGAATTCTCGACGCGGTCGACATAGACTTCGACTTCATCGCCGACCGACAGACCGTGCGGCTGGCCGGGCATGGCGAATTCGCGCAGGGCCACGCGGCCCTCGCTCTTCAGGCCGACGTCGATGACGGCCTTGTCGTTCTCGATGGCGGTGACGGTGCCCTTGACCACGCGGCCTTCGAAGCCGCCGCTGGCGGCGCCGCCGAGCGTTTCGTCAAGGAGAGCCGCGAAATCGTCGCGGGTCGGGTTGGCAGAAGTTGCCATGTTGGTTTCCTTACCGATGTTTCCGGCCAGGCGGTTTTGTCCGCCGGTCTTTCCTCCGCCCCGGCACCATTGCCGGAAACGGGCCAAAAAGGGCCGAACCACCCGCCGGGCCGAATGCCGTGGCGAGTATCCCGCCGGCCGGATTCGGCCTGCAGGACCGGCGGCGCTTAGGCGCGGGGCGGCGGAAACGCAAGGGAAATGGGGCCGGGCGGACCCTGCGCTCGACAGTGCCCTCGACGCGGCAGCGTTTGCGGCATAGGCTGTCCCAAACAGAGCGCGAGGGTGGCATGAGTGGCTGGTGGGATCGCAAGGTGGTGCCGCACATCATTCGGCTGGGCTGCGGCTGCCAGAAACTTGCCGAACTGCGCCAGCCGATTGTTAGCCAGGCGAGCGGCAAGGTTCTGGAACTCGGCATCGGCGCGGGCGCCAACCTGCGCTGGTACGACACGGCCCGGGTGGAATCTCTGACCGGGATAGAGCCTTCGCCCGAGCTGCGGGCCATGGCCACAGCGGCCCGGCGGCCGGAAAATCCGGCGCTTGAGGTGATCGACGCCGGGGCCGAGGCCCTGCCCTTTGCCGATGCCAGCTTCGACTCCGTGGTGTGCACCTTCACCTTGTGCACTGTCCACGATCATCACCAGGCCGTGCGCGAGGCGCGGCGGGTCTTGCGGCCCGGCGGCAGGCTGCTCTTCTGTGAGCACGGCCTCGCCCACGATGCCGGGGTCCAGCGCTGGCAGCGACGGATCGACCCGCTGTGGGCCCCGGTCTTCGGCGGCTGCCACATTACGCGGGCCGTGCGCGAGACGATCGAGCAGGTGTTCAAGATCGAGCAATGGCAGGGCGGCTTCCAGCCGGGCAGCCCGAAGCTGGCCGGCTGGATGGAATCGGGTGTCGCCACGGCCATCTGAACGGCCTATTCGGCTGCTTCGGCCTGCTCCACCGGCCAGCGCACCTTGCTCGCATCCCACGCGATGTGAAAATGCCGGGCCGACATCAGTCCCGGATAGCAGCTGGTGTCGCTGCCGGGCTTGACGTGGAATTCGGGCATACGCTGGAACCATTCGTCGAGCAGGATCCGTAGCTCGCGACGGGCCAAGGCCGCGCCGAGGCAGATGTGCACGCCGCCCACGAAGGTAAAGTGGCGGTTGGCCGTGCGGGTCGGATCGAACTGGCGCGGGTTGGCAAACTGTGCGGGGTCGTAGTTGCCAGCGGCATTGTTGCAGCAGACCTTGTCGCCGGCGCGGATCTGCTGACCGTGCCAGATGAAGTCGTGCTTGGCGCTCCGGGGGCTGTTGACCACCGGGTGCATCCGCAGGAATTCCTCGACGGCGCCGGGGATAAGCGAGCGATCGGCAGCAAGCTGGCGCTGGATCGCCGGGTCAAGGGCCATGCGGCGGAACATCAGAGCGATGGAGGCCGCCACCGTATCGAGACCGCCCAGCCAGAGCAGCCAGATGATGCCGATCTTTTCCTCGTCCGTGAGCGGGCGGCCATCGATCCGGCCGTTCACGATGGACGAGGTCAGACTGTCGTCGGGCTGGCGTTCCTTTTCGGCGATGAAGCTGCGCAGATAGTCGATAATCTCGCGCAGCGCGGACTGGATCTTCGCCATGTCGCCGGAGTGGAGGATGTTCCATTCCCATTCGAGGAACTGCTCGAACATGTCGTCCGGGAATTTCATCAGGGACATGAAGATGCGCACCGGATAGATCCGGCCGAAATCCCAGGCGATATCGATCTCGCCCTTGCCGGCCATGCTCTCGATCATCTCGACGACGATGCGGCGAATGCCGTCCTGCATGCGGTTGAGGCGGGCCGGCGAGAAGTGCGGCATTAGGAACATGCGGTACTTGCGATGCTCCGGCGGATCGACGGCGAGCGGGATAGTGCGGAAGGTTTCGCCGACGACGGCCTGGAATTCGGCCTGTCCGGCATTGGAAAAGGTTTCGTTGTCGGAATAGACCCGTTCGATGTCGCGGTAGTGCGAGACGACCCAGCCCTGGCTGGTCATCCCGCCCGAACCGATGGCGCCGTCCGGCGATGCCGGCTGGTACAACAGCGGCGGCACGTCAGGGCCGGAAAGCCAGCCCGCGGGTTCGAAGGCATCTACGAGGTTGTTGGGGCGATCGCCCAACGCCCAGGAAAGATCCACCTTCAGCCCTGCCGGCACATGGTCGGGAGCAGGCCAGTCTACCCGCATTTCTTCCACGGTCCTGGGAGTGTTGGTGGGTTCGGCGGCTGACACTGGGCTAATCTCCTCTCGCAAGCCGCTCAGGGTCGGCCTTGATTAGATATAAACCAATCGGTTCAGGTGGCCAAGCGGGTCGAGCGCATTTTCAGCGCTTATCGGGTCGGTTTGTAGTTCCGCCTGCGCAGGGTCAGCATATAGGCCGCGATGTCGCCGATGACGCGGCGTTCGACCCGGAAATCCATGGCTGCGGGGTAGTTGTGCGCATCCGCCAGGAAAGTGGCGAAGGTTTGCGCGGTAAGGCCTTCACGATTGGCCACATCGTCCCACGGTGGCGCTTCGGGATTGGGCGAGGTGCCATTCGCCGTGATCGCATGGCACTGCGCACAATGGGTCTCGGCGAAGGTGCGGCCGCGCTGGGCAGCTGCCGCCGTCGCAGCCGGATGGGCATTCCCCCGGGCGGCGGCCAAACCCGGAGCCATTGGCAGCAGCAGTAGCAGCAGCAGGGCGGAACCAACACGCTTCATAGCAGCTCGTTAGCGCGCCCGGTGGGCTTCGACCAGTGCAATGGCGGCGGCAATCGCGGCCTCTGCGGAAAGATCGGAGGTGTCCAGCGCCAGCGCGTCTGCCGCAGCCACCAGGGGGGCGGCGGAGCGGCTGCGGTCGCGCTCGTCGCGGGCGGCAAGGTCCGCCTCGATCTCGTCGAGCGTGACATGGGCCCCGCGTGCCTGCATCTCGAGGAAGCGCCGCTGCGCGCGAACCTTGACGCTGGCGAGAACGAACAGCTTGGCCTCGGCCTCCGGCGCGATCACCGTGCCGATGTCGCGCCCGTCGAGCACGGCGCCGCCCGGCTGGCAGGCAAAGCTGCGCTGCCGTTCGTAAAGGGCCTGGCGCACCGCCGGGTGAACCGAGACCCGGCTGGCCAGCCCCCCGGTCTCCTCCGAGCGGAGTGCCGGGTTGCCGAGCAGGCTGTCGGCAAAGGCCGTCGCGGCCAGCGCGTCTCCCGCATTGTCGGGATTGCCGCCGTCGTGAAAGCACTGGTAGCCGACCGCACGATAGAGCAGCCCGGTGTCGAGGTGCGGCAGGCCATAGTGGCGCGCCAAGGCCTTGGCGATGGTGCCCTTGCCCGAAGCGGTTGGCCCGTCGACGGCGATGATCATGCCCCCGGTCCTTCAGCGCCCCGCGCTCGCCCCCGCGCCCGCCAAGCCTTGACCAGCCCCCAGATGGCGATCGAGGCCCAGAAGAACTCCAGCACCAGGCTCGCCGGGTTGAGGTTCACCAGCAGCGAAACCGTCAGCAGGCCTGCCCCAGCGAGGTTCACCCCGTGCTGCACGAAGGGGTTGGGCAGCTTGTTATGGGTCGCATAAGCATAGGCAAAGATGATGCATGCCATGCCGGCGAAGCCGCTGGCATTGGCCAAGGCGTGGCTGAGCGGCAGGATCATCCGGCCAATCCGTCGAGCAGGCTTTCGAACACCGGGAACGAGGTCGCGATCGGGCGGGTGTCGTCCACTTCCACCCCGCGGTGGCTCGCCAGCCCCGCCACGGCCAGCGACATGGCGATCCGGTGATCGAGGTGAGTGGCGACGGCGCTGCCCGGGGGCGTGCCGGCCAGCGGCTCGCCGCCGGTCCCGTCGATGATCAGGCCGTCCTCGGTCTCGGTCACCCGCGCCCCGGCAAGCTCGAGCGCGGCGCGCATTACGGCGATGCGGTCCGATTCCTTGACCCGCAGTTCCTCAAGGCCCGTGGTTACGGTCCGGCCCTTCGCCAGCGCGGCCGCCACGAACAGGATCGGGAATTCGTCGACCATCGCCGGCACCACGGCGGGATCCACCGCGATCCCGCTCAGCGGGGAATGGCGCACGTGGAGATCGGCCACTGGCTCGCCGCCGACCTCGCGCCGGTCGACCTCGGCGATCGATCCACCCATGTCGCGCAAAACGTCGAACAGCGCCGCCCGCGTTGGATTAAGGCCGACGTTCTCGATCACCAGGTCCGATCCGGGCACCAGCAGGGCCGCCACAACGAAGAAGGCGGCTGACGACGGATCTCCGGGCACGACGATCTGCCGCCCGGTCAGCTCGGCCTCGCCGGTCAGGCGGATGATTCGCTTGCTGTCGGCTTGAACCTCGACCTCAAGGCGGGCGCCGAACCCGCGCAGCATGCGCTCGGAATGGTCGCGGGTGGGGACCGGCTCGATCACCGTGGTGACGCCCGGCGTGTTGAGCGCGGCGAGCAGCACGGCGCTCTTTACCTGCGCACTGGCCACCGGCAGCCGGTAGGTGATCGGCACGGCAGGTGCCGCACCGCACATCATCAGCGGGAGGCGGCCACCTGGCGAGGCGGTGAAATCGGCGCCCATCAGCGAGAGCGGCTCGATCACCCGCCCCATTGGTCGTTTTGACAGGCTGGCATCGCCGATGAAGCTGGCGGTGATGGCGTGGCTCGCGACCAGGCCCATCAGCAGGCGGGTTGAGGTCCCGGAGTTGCCCATGTCGAGCGCGGCCTCGGGCTGGAGCAGCCCGCCCACCCCCACGCCATGGATTACCCAGTCACCCGTTGCCTCGCGCATCACGCTCGCCCCCATGGCGCGCATGGCAGCCGCGGTGGAGAGCACGTCCTCCCCCTCGAGCAGGCCCGATACCCGCGTCTCGCCCAGCGCCAGCGCGCCGAGCATGATCGAGCGGTGGCTGATCGACTTGTCGCCGGGAACGCGGATGCGCCCCTTCAGGGGGCCGGTGGCGGCAAATCGGCGCGGACGCACCGAGGCGGGATCGGAGTGGCTCACAGGCGGGCTTCCAACATGGTGATCAATCAACCGGGCGGATTGATATTCAGTCCAGAACCAGCCGAAAATGGTGGCTTCAAGTGAGCCGGAGCGCAGCGACCTTAGTGGTCGTGAGCACCGGATGCACATGGAGTCGCCATTTGCAGGCCGTCATGGGCTGAATATCGATGCGCCCGAAGCGCGCGGCTTTTGACAGCGCGGGCCTGCTATGGCAAGGCGCGCGCCCGGTGGATGCCGTGGCGCTTGCAATTCGCGCCGCACCTTCCCATCACCGCGACGGTTTTTTGATGGTCTGCCCAAGTGGGCGGGCCAAGACGAGGAATGACAATGGTCAAGCCTGAATGGGGCGCCAAGCATGGTTGCCCGAAGTGCGGCACCCGTTTCTACGACCTGGGCAAGGACGACCCGGTCACCTGCATCGAATGTGGCTATGCCTGGCACCCCGAGCCGGTGCTGAAGTCGAAGCAGCCGATGCCTTATGAGGAAATCCAGAAGAAGACCGAGACGCCCGACGCCGATCTGGCCGAGGATGATCTGGACATCGACGAGGACGGCGACAGCCCCGACAACGATGTTGACCTCGGCGGAGACGACGATCTCGGCGTCGGCGTCGACAGCGACGGCGAGCCCGACGACGTCTGACGAATTTTTTGAAAATACCCGTTGCCAAGTTCGCGGGGCGCTTTTAGAGGGGCGCTCCTCGGCGGCAGCCGGGCCGGTTGGTCCCCCAGGGCGGGCCGGAATGAAATGGTCACGGGGCCTTAGCTCAGCTGGGAGAGCGCCTGCATGGCATGCAGGAGGTCAGCGGTTCGATCCCGCTAGGCTCCACCATTTCAAACGAAGTTTCGCCTTTGAGCGATGCGCTGGCTGACGAGGTTTCGTCCGCCGGCGTTTTTCGCTTGAGGGATTCGGGTTGATCGCTGGCCGACGAGGTTTCGTCCGCCGGCGCGATTTGCGTTTTTGGCCATCTGGCCGGTTTGGAGCAGGCGACTCATGTTCGACACATTGTCCGATCGCCTCTGCGGGGTGTTCGACAAGCTGCGCGGGCGCGGTGCGCTCAAGGAGCAGGACGTCCGCGATGCCATGCGCGAAGTTCGCATCGCGCTGCTCGAAGCCGATGTCGCGCTCCCGGTCGTTCGCCGCTTCATCGACCAGGTGACCGAGGCCGCCGTCGGCCAGTCGGTTCTCAAGTCAGTCACCCCCGGCCAACAGGTCGTCAAGATCGTCAATGACGCGCTGGTCGAGATGCTCGGCGGCGAAGAGACCGTCGGGCTCGATCTCAACGCCGCGCCCCCGGTCGTCATCATGATGGTCGGCCTCCAGGGCTCGGGCAAGACGACGACCACGGCCAAGATCGCCAAGCTGCTCAAGGAAAAGCACGGCAAGAAGCCGATGATGGCGTCGCTCGACGTCAACCGGCCCGCCGCGCAGGAACAGCTGAAGGTGCTGGGCGAACAAGTCGGCGTCGCTACCCTGCCGATCATCACCGGCCAGCAGCCGGTCGACATTGCCACCCGTGCGCTCAATGCGGCCAAGCTCCAGGCGGTCGACGTCCTCCTGCTGGATACCGCGGGCCGGCTCCACGTCGACCAGCAGCTGATGGACGAGATGAAGGCCGTTGCCGGCATCTCGGCGCCCAATGAAGTGCTGCTGGTCGTCGATTCGCTGACCGGGCAGGACGCGGTCAACGTTGCCCAGTCGTTCACGGCTCAGGTCCCGCTGACCGGCGTGGTCCTCACCCGGATGGACGGTGATGCCCGCGGCGGCGCGGCGCTGTCGATGCGCGCCGTCACCGGCAAGCCGATCAAGTTCGCCGGCACCGGCGAGAAGATGGACGCGCTTGAGCCGTTCCATCCTGGCCGCGTCGCCGGCCGCATCCTCGGCATGGGCGATATCGTCTCGATCGTCGAGAAGGCCGCGGCCACGATCGAGGCGGAAGACGCCGAACGGCTCGCCCAGCGCATGGCCAAGGGTCAGTTCGACATGAACGACCTCAGGATGCAGCTCAAGCAGATGCAGAACATGGGCGGCCTCGGTGCGCTCGCCGGTATGATGCCGGGCATGAAGAAGGCCAAGGCGGCCATGGCCGCCTCGGGCATGGATGACCGTGTGCTGCTCCGCATGGATGCAATCATCGGATCGATGACCCCAAAGGAACGCGCTCGGCCTGATCTCCTCAACGCCAAGCGCAAGATTCGCGTCGCCAATGGCTCCGGCACCCAGGTGCAGGACGTCAACAAGCTCCTGAAGATGCACCAGGAGATGGAACGGGCGATGAAGCAGATCAAGAAGATGGGCGGCCTCAAGGGCCTTGCCGCCATGTTCGGCAAGGGTGGGCTCGATGCTGCCATGCCTGGCCTCGGCGCGCAGGGCCTCGGCGGGGGCGCTGGCGGGGCCGGCCTGCCCGGCATGCCGGGGCTCGGCAACATGCCGACCAATCTCGGCGATCTGCTCAAGCGCAAGTGATTTGAAGTTTTCGGTTTTCGTTTTTGGTTTTCAGGAAAGGTAGTTCACATGTCGGTTTCTCTGCGTCTGTCGCGTGGCGGTTCGAAGAAGCGCCCTTACTACAAGATCGTCGTCGCCAACTCGCGCGCCCCGCGTGACGGCAAGTACCTGGAGCAGGTCGGCACCTACAACCCGCTCCTCGCCAAGGACGACGCCAGCCGCGTGCGCCTGGTCGAAGACCGCGTGAACTATTGGCTCGGCGTCGGCGCCCAGCCGACCGACCGCGTTGCCCGCATGCTCGACAAGGCCGGGATCAAGGAGCGCGCCGCGACCAACAACCCGCAGAAGGGTGAACCGGGCGCCAAGGCCAAGGAACGCGCCGAGGAAAAGGCCGAGAAGGCCCGCGAGGCTGAAGAAGCTGCCGCCGCTGCTGCAGCCGCTCCGGCCGTGGAAGAAGCTGCCCCTGAAGCCGCGAACGAAGCGACCCCGGACAGCGATGCCGGCGACACCCCGGCTGAAACCGCCGGTGAGAGCACCCAGGAAGCGGCCGAGGGCTGATTTCCAATGGTTGACAAGCCCGTTACCCTCGCCGTCGTCGCCGGCGCGCATGGGATAACGGGCGAAGTCCGCCTGAAACTGTTCGGAGAAGGCGTGGCGTCGCTCAAGCGATACCGCGCCTTCAACGATTCTGCGCTGACGGTGGTCAAGCTCAAGGAAGACGGCAAGGGCGGCGCGGTGGCGCGCTTTGCCGAGGTGACCGACCGCAACGGCGCCGAAGCCCTGCGTGGCACCCTGCTGACGGTGCAGCGCTCGGAAATGCCCCCCTTGGGCGAGGGCGAATATTATCACGCCGACCTGATCGGGCTCGAGTGCATCAGCACTGCGGGGGACCTGCTCGGCACCTGCGTCGCGGTCGAGAACTACGGCGCAGGCGATGTGCTGGAGGTGCGGCGCGAGAACGGGAAGACCTTCATGGTCCCCATGCGCCTCGAGGCCGTGCCCGAGTGGGGCGACAAGATCGTGATTGAAGCCGGCTGGGCAAACCAGTGACCTTCCACGCCACGGTCCTCACCCTCTACCCCGAGATGTTCCCCGGGCCGCTCGGCGTGAGCCTCGCCGGCCGGGCGCGGGAGGAGGGGACCTGGGATCTTGAAGCGATCCAGATCCGAGACTTCGCCGCCGACAAGCACCGCACGGTGGACGATACACCGGCGGGCGGCGGGGCGGGGATGGTCCTTCGCGTAGACGTCCTCGCGAAGACCATCGACCACGCCCGCAGCCTCAATCCTTCCGCCCCCGTCATCGCCATGACGCCGCGTGGCAAGCCGCTGACGCAGGCCCGAATTCGGGAGCTGGCGGCAGGGCCGGGCGTCATCGTGCTGTGCGGGCGCTTTGAGGGGTTTGACGAGCGGATTTTCGCCGGGCGCGGCGTGGAAGAGGTCTCCGTTGGCGATATCGTCCTCTCCGGCGGTGAGCCGGCGGCGCTGATGCTGCTCGATGCTTGCATTCGGCTGCTTCCCGGCGTAATGGGCGCCCCTTCCAGTGGGGCCGAGGAGTCGTTCGAGAACGGCTTGCTCGAATATCCCCACTATACCCGACCACCCGAGTGGGAGGGGCGCACGATCCCTGAAGTGCTGCGATCGGGGGATCATGCGAAGATCGCGGCGTGGCGAAAGCTGCAGTCCGAGGTCGATACACGGTTACGCAGGCCGGATCTTTGGGAGCGCCATGAGGGCGCTCGGGTCCAGTCTGCCTCTGGCGCGCGGCAAAAAATGAAGGACTTGGACCAGTGAACCTGATCCAGCAGATCGAAGCCGAGGAAATCGCCAAGGCGACCTCGGGCAAGGAAATCCCGACCTTCCGTCCGGGCGACACCGTCCGCGTCGGCGTGAAGGTCATCGAAGGTGAGCGCACCCGCGTGCAGGCCTACGAAGGCGTGTGCATCGCGCGTTCGAACCGTGGCTTCAACTCCAACTTCACCGTGCGCAAGATGTCGTTCGGAGAAGGCGTTGAGCGCGTGTTCCCGCTCTACTCGCCGAACATCGATTCGATTACCGTCGTCCGCAAGGGCGTCGTGCGTCGCGCGAAGCTCTACTACCTGCGCGGCCGCACCGGCAAACGCGCTCGTATTGCGGAACGCCGCGACACCCGCCAGGAGGGCTGAAGCCCTAGCCGGATACGGACAAACACCGTGAGGGCGCCCTGGCAGAGCCGGGGCGCCCTTTTCCTTATCTATCGCTGATTTGCGCCGCAGCGTCGGCGCACAGGAGCAAGTCACATGGGTTACCGCGTAGTAGTCGTGGGTGCGACGGGGAACGTCGGCCGCGAAATGCTCAACATCCTTGCCGAGCGCAGCTTCCCGATCGATGAGATCGCCGCCGTCGCCAGCCCTCGCTCAACCGGAACCGAGATCGAATTCGGCGAGACCGGGCAGATGCTCAAGGTCAAGAACATCGAGCATTTCGATTTCACCGGCTGGGACATCGCCCTGTTCGCCGCCGGCTCGGGCCCGACCAAGACCTATGCCCCCAAGGCCGCTTCGCAGGGCTGCGTGGTGATCGACAACTCGTCGCTCTACCGCATGGACCCGGACGTGCCGCTGATCGTGCCGGAAGTGAACCCCGAGGCGATCGACGGCTACAAGGCCCGCAACATCATCGCCAACCCCAACTGCTCGACGGCGCAGATGGTCGTCGCGCTCAAGCCCCTGCACGACAAGGCCAAGATCACCCGCGTGGTCGTCGCCACCTACCAGTCGGTTTCCGGCGCGGGCAAGGAAGGCATGGATGAGCTGTTCGAGCAGAGCCGCGCGATCTTCGTGGGCGATCAGGTTGAACCCAAGAAGTTCACCAAGCAGATCGCCTTCAACGTGATCCCGCACATCGATGTCTTCCTGGATGACGGCTACACCAAGGAAGAGTGGAAGATGGTCGCCGAGACCAAGAAGATCCTCGATCCGAAGATCAAGCTGACCGCGACCTGCGTGCGCGTGCCGGTCTTCGTCGGTCACTCGGAAGCGCTGAACATCGAGTTCGAGAATGAGATCAGCGCCACCGAGGCCCAGGACATCCTGCGCGAGGCGCCGGGCGTCATGCTCGTCGACAAGCGGGAGGACGGCGGATACGTCACCCCGGTCGAATGCGTGGGAGACTATGCGACCTATGTCAGCCGCGTGCGCGAGGACATCACGGTCGAGAACGGCCTCGCCCTTTGGTGCGTTTCGGACAACTTGCGCAAGGGTGCCGCGCTGAACGCGGTGCAGATCGCGGAGCTGCTCGGGCGTCGGCACCTGAAGAAGGGCTGAGGGCGCCCGTTCGCTCAATAACCACCGTCCTCCCGAGCAGGCTGCTCGGGATGAACGGGTTAAAACTAGGGCCGGGCTGCACCAGCAGCCCGGCCCTTTTAGCATCACTGGCCGGTCGAAACCTTCGTCGTTGCGGTGGTCACCGTCGCAGCATGGGTGCTTCCCCGCACCTTGCGGTGGACCACGACCTTCTTCTTCACCGTGCGATGCGCGCCGGTGGCCGGGGTGGCGGTCGTCAGGGTTGTCTCGACCTTGGTCGGCTCGGGTGCGGGCGGCGGGGTCTGCGCGGCGGCCACTGCTGCCTGCGTGGCGGCAGCGGCCTGCTGGGCCGATTGCTGCGCGGCCTGCTGCGCCGCCTCTGCCCGGGCATTGGCTGCGGCGGCCTCCGCGCGGGCGGCTTCGGCCTGGCTGTGGGCGGCGGCGGTCTGGTCCTGCGCGGCGGCCCGGGTCGCGGCGACGTCGGCGTCCTTGCGCGCCGTGGTTTCTCCCAGGATGGCATCGGCCATGGCCTGGGCGTGGATCGCGATCTGGATCGCGTCCTCGTTGTGGCCGCTCTGCTTGGCCTCGCTGGCGCGGGCGAGTTCCGCCTGGGCCGCGGCGACTCGACGCGGCACCTCGGTTCCGGCGCCGATGGTCTTCGCGCTGTCGATCTTGGCCTGGGCCGCGGCAATGGCCTGGGCGGCGCGATCGGCTTTGCTGGCGAAGGCCGGGGAGGCCCCACCGGCAAGCAGGGCGCCGGCCATCAGCAGGCCTGTCAGCGTGCGCGTGCGATACATGTCATACTCCTGAATGCTGTTTCCTGGACAATGGAAGCGAACGAACGGAGCGTCCCGGGCGTTCCGGATCACTCCGTTCGTCGTAATCCATGCAAATCCCAACTGCATTGATAGAGATTCTTTGTTGCGGTAAGCCGCCCCTGCCGGTTAGCCGACGCCCAACGGGACGCGACGGCGCGCCGCGGGGGAATTGGCCATGCTTGAACATTTTGACTGGTTGCACGGCGTGGCCGGGCTGTTCGTGGGGACCCTGGTCGGGATTACCGGCGTCGGCGGGGGTTCGCTGATGACGCCCATCCTTGTCCTGTTGTTCGGCGTCAGTCCGCAAACGGCGGTCGGCACCGACCTCTTGTTCGCCGCCCTCACCAAGACCGCCGGCACCGCCACTCACGGCTGGCGCGCAACCATCGAATGGAGAGTAGTGCGCCGCCTGGCCTCTGGCAGCGTGCCCGCCGCGATCCTGACGCTGATCGTGCTCAGTCAGGTGGGCAAGTTCGGCAAGAACACCAGCGACGTGATCGTGACGGTGCTCGGCTGGATGCTGATCTTCACCTCGATCGCCACCCTGTTGCAGAAGCGGCTTGCCGTCTTCGCCAAGCGCCAGGAGCGGCTTGACGAGGACGAGTCCCTTTGGCCCACGGTGGTGCTGGGCGCGGTGATCGGCGTGGCCGTCACGGTATCCTCGGTTGGCGCGGGCGCCATTGGCGTGACTGCCCTGCTGATGCTTTACCCGGCTTTGCGCGTCTCGCGCATCGTGGGCAGCGATATCGCCCATGCCGTGCCGCTGACGCTGGTGGCTGGGTTCGGCCATTGGTTGATCGGCGGGGTGGATTTCATGCTGCTTGGCAACCTGCTGATCGGCTCGATCCCCGGCGTGGTCCTCGGCAGCATGCTGTCCTCCCGCGCCCCCGACAAACTGCTGCGCCCGGCGCTCGCCGCCGTGCTACTGTTCTCCGGGTTCAAGCTGCTGAGCTGAGGCGTCCCGCGTGCGTGTTGCGACCGAATTCGTGCCTGGCTTCGATGGCCAGCCCCTGGCGGTGCACCGGCTTGGCGAAGGCCGGCCCCTGCTGCTGCTCCACGGCCTGTTTTCCAATGCCGAGGTCAACTGGGTCAAGTACGGCACGGCGCAGGCCCTCGCCGAGGCAGGGTTTGCCTGCATCATGCCCGACCTGCGCGCCCACGGGCAGAGCGCCCACCCACACGATCCCGCCGGTTACCCGCATGATGTGCTGGTGCGCGATCTCGTGGCCCTCGTCGGCGAACTGGGTCTTGCCGACTACGATCTCGGGGGCTTCTCGCTCGGCGCGCGCACGGCGCTGCGCGGCGTGATCGCCGCCGGCCTCGCGCCCCGCCGCCTGGTGCTGGGCGGCATGGGTCTGGCCGGTATTCGCGGCTGGACGGGGCGGATCGAATTCTTCCTCGACGTGATCACCCGCTTCGGCACGATACCGCGCGAGGACCCGGCCTACATGGCCCAGAACTTCATGCGCTCGACCAGGGTCGATCTTGTCGCAGCCCGCCTACTGCTGGAAAGCTTCATCGCCGGCGCGGCAGAGGCCGAGAGCGAGAACCTAGGCCTTGCCACCATGCCGAGCCTGCTGGTCTGTGGGACCGAGGACGATGACAACGGCTCCGCCGAAGAGCTCGCGGCAGCCCTGTCGGATGGCCGGTACGCGCCGATCCCGGGCAATCACATGAGCTGCGTCACCCGGCCCGAGCTGGCCACCGCGATCGGCGATTTCCTGCTGGCCTAGAGCGTGATCATCGTAGGTTGATGAGCCGGGACGGAGCTGATTTTGGCCCAGCGCGAGCATCGCCTGCTGCTTGGAGTGTCGACCTTCGCTGATCCGTTCGCCTCGGCTACCGGCCTCAGCGAAACGGCGGTTCGTTGAAGGCGCGCAGCTTGCGTGAATGCAGGCGCTCGCCCTCGTCGCGCAGGAGTTCGCAGGCGAGGGTGCCAATCTTCAGGTGGGCGGCGATGGCTTCCTCGTAAAACCGGTTGGCCTGCCCGGGCAGCTTGATTTCGCCATGAAGTGGCTTGTCGGAGACGCACAGCAGTGTCCCGTAGGGCACCCGAAAGCGGTATCCCTGCGCGGCGATGGTGGCGCTTTCCATGTCGATCCCCACCGCCCGCGAGAGCGAGAGGCGCCGCGCCGAATGGGTGAAGCGCAGTTCCCAGTTGCGGTCGTCGGTGGTGACGACTGTCCCTGTGCGCATGCGCTTCTTCAGGCCGGCCCCGCTGTCGCCACTGACCAGTTCCGCCGCGCGGGCGAGGGCTACCTGGACCTCGGCGATGGCGGGCACCGGGATTTCGGGGGGGAGCACGTCGTCGAGCACATGATCGTCGCGCAGATAGGCATGGGCGAGCACATAGTCCCCGATCTTCTGCGTGTCGCGCAAGCCCCCGCAGTGGCCGATCATCAGCCAGGCCTCCGGCCTGAGGACCGCAAGATGATCGCAGATGGTCTTGGCGTTGGACGGGCCTACGCCGATGTTGACGAGGCTGATGCCGCTGCGGTCCGGGCCGATCAGGTGGTAAGCCGGCATCTGGTGGCGCCGCCAGGCCGTGTCCGACAGCCGCGCGCGGGCATTGGCCAGCGGGGCATCCACATAGAGCCCGCCCGCGCCGGACAGCGCGGTATAGCGCTCGCCCAACTGCCCGGCGGCCCAGTCGACAAACTCGTCGACGTAGCGGTGATAATTGGTGAACAGGATGAAGCGCTGGAAGTGCTCGGGCGCCGTTCCGGTATAGTGGGCGAGGCGCGCGAGGCTGAAATCGGTGCGCAGCGCATCGAACAGGGCAAGCGGTAGCGGGGCGCCGGGTTGGGGATCGGCACCGTCGGCCAGTTCGTCGCCAATCATGGCCAATTCGGTCGTCGGGAAGTGACGGGCAAGATCGAGCGGGGTCACGGCACCGAGCCCGCCGCTGGCGTCGATCACGTAAGGGAAGGGGATTTCCTGGTCCGAACGGGCAACCTCGAGGGTGATCGCATAATCGTCGCCAAGCAGGGCCAGCTGTTCCAGCAGATAGTCGGCAAACAGCGCCGGGCGGGTCACCGTGCAGGCATAGGTGCCCGGGTGCGACAAGCGGCCGAAAGCGCGGGCGAGGTCGGGCCGTGTCTCCTTGCCGGCGTAGTGCAGCCGGAGTTCGGGGTAGCACCAGGCCCGGTTGGCGCGGCGTTCCGGTGGGGGCGTGGTGCCGTGGGCGACGAACGCGGCGATGTCGGCGCGCAGGGTGGCGATGGCCTCGTCGTAGAGGCTGGTGAGCTCGGCGACGACGGCATGGGCTTGCTTCATGCCTGCAAGGGTAGCGGTTCGGGCGGCGGTTTCCAGATGCAACAGCAGCTTGCCGATGATCTTGGTGCGGCATACCCTCTGCACAAGCCATGGGAGAATTTGCGATGAGGGCCGACCGAGCGATCCGGAGCGGACTGACGGTGGGCATGGCGGCCCTGTTGCTGGCCTCGGCGGCGCCAGCCTTGCCCGCCCCGCCCGCGGCGGTGACGGGCTTTCCCGCAGGTCCGACCGCTCCTGCCGGCGCGCCCAATGTGCTGATCGTCATGACCGACGATGTGGGATTTGCCGCCCCCAGCACTTTCGGCGGAGGCATTCCGACGCCCAACCTCGATGCGCTCGCCGCCGGCGGGCTGCGTTATGTCAATTTCCACACCACGGCCTTGTGCTCACCCTCCCGCGCGGCACTGCTGACCGGGCGCAATCACCACGCCGTGGGCGCCGGGCATGTGCCCGAGCTGGCCACGGGTGAACCGGGCTACACCTCGGTCCTGCCGCCCAGCGCGGCGACCTTCGCCCGGGTGCTCGGGCGCAGCGGCTATGCCAGCGCCTTCCTTGGCAAGCACCACAATGTCCCTAGCTGGGAGGATGGTCCGTCAGGACCGTTCGATCGCTGGGCCACCGGTCTGGGGTTCGACTATTTCTACGGCTTCCACGGCGGGATGACGAACCAGTTCTCGCCCGACCTCATCGAGAACCGCACCCCGGTCGACACCCCGCGCGAGGCGGGCTATTTCCTCGACCGCGATCTGGCCGACCACGCGATCGACTGGCTGGCCACCCATCGCGCCAGTCATCAGGGCCGGCCGTTCCTGCTCTATCTCGCCCCGGGAACCGCCCATGCGCCACTTCAGGCACCGGCCGAATGGCTGGCCCGGTTCCGGGGCAAATTCGATGCCGGCTGGGATGCCTATCGAGCGGAAACCTTCGCCCGTCAGAAGGCTCGGGGGCTCATTCCGGCTAACGCGGTGCTGCCGCCCCTGCCGCCCGGGATCGCGCCTTGGGCGACGCTCTCGGCCAAGCAGAAGGCTGTCTATGCGCGCTATATGGAGGCCTATGCGGCGGCGCTGGCGTGTTTCGATGACCAGTTCGGCCGGGTGATCGCCACGCTGAGGCAGAGCGGCGAGCTGGACAACACGCTGGTGCTGTTCATCTCGGGCGACAACGGCGCAACCCCGGAGGGCGGAGCCAACGGGGCGATGAACTATCTTGGGCGGACGGCACCCGACAAGGAACTGGACTGGGCCTATGACCATCTCGACCAGATCGGCGGCCCCAACTCCTACCCGGTGGGGTCGGCCGGCTGGGCCGTCGCGCTCAATACGCCTTGGCCGTACTACAAGGTCGTTGCCTCGCGGCTCGGCGGCATCACCAACGGCATGGTGGTGAGCTGGCCCGCCCGGATCAAGACCCCAGGCATCCGCCATCAGTGGCTCGACCTCACCGACATCGCGCCCACCCTCTACCAAGCCATCGGCGTCACGGCGCCTGCGGTGGTCGACGGTGTGCGGCAGATGCCGCTGGACGGCGCAAGTTTCCTCGCCACGCTTGCTGACCCCGATGCTCCCAGCCCGCATCCGCGGCAGTATTTCGAGATCAACGGCAATGCCGCGATCTATGATCGGGGATGGCTGCTGGCGACCCGCATGCAGGATTCGACGGCGGCCGGAAATACGATGCCTGACCTCGCCGCGCCATGGCAGCTGTATGACCTTGCCAATGATCCGACCCAGACTGTCGACGTTGCGGGGCGCTATCCGGCGAGGGCCAAGGCGCTGCGGGCCCTGTTCGATGCCGAGGCCCGGCGCAACCATGTGCTGCCGCTGCAAACCACCAGCGGCGCGCGCCTGTCCTCGGCGGTTCGGCCAGAGCCCGGCAATGCGGCGGGCCGCTATATCTACCGGCCGGGGCGCTGGGTCTTCGGCAAGGGCACTTTTCCGTCGTTGCTGGGCCGCGACTGGACGATTTCGGCTGACGTGACGGTGCCGGCCGATGGACTCGCTTCCGGCACCCTGGTCACCCAAGGGGGGCGGTTCCAGGGATGGGGCCTCCTGGTGCACGGCGGAATTCCCGCATTCGTCTATCGCACCGGCGACATGCCGGCCCAGATCACCCGGGTGGCCAGGCACGAGGCCCTCTCGCCGGGCGCGCACCGCATTTCGGTCAGCCTGGCGCGCGATGCGGCAGGGCAGGGGGGCGAACTGCGGCTGACCGTCGATGGTCAGCCAGCCGATGCCGCCCACGTGCCGCAGGTCGGCGCCTTCATGTTGGGCAACGAGCCGGTGGCTATCGGGCGCGACACCGGGACCACCGTCGACGGCGATCCCTTGCCGTTTGCCTGGCGGGGCGATCTGACCGTGACGCTGGACATGGGGCCTATCGCGGGCCCACCGGCTCTGCTGCCGGGCCACTGAAACGGAAAAACCCCCCGCTCCCGTCGGAGCGAGGGGTTTCCAATCCCTTGCGGGAAACGGTTGTTACGCCTCGGCGGTGCCCTCGGCCTGCTCGTCGAGCAGTTCGGCCGGGATCTCGCCGGGTTCGGCGTTCGGATCGTAGGCCTCGGTGAAGCCCGAGGTCTCGGTCTCGAACATCGCGTCGATGACGTTGACGCCCTGGGCCTGGAGTTCGGCCTCGTCGGGCGAACGGGCGACGTTCACCTTGACGTTGACGGCAACTTCCGGGTGCAGCGCGACGCGCACGTCGAACACGCCGATGGTCTTGATCGGGCGCTCGAGCACGATCATCGCCTTCGACACCTTGGCGCCTTCGGCGTTCAGGGCATCGACGATGTCACGCACCGAGACCGAGCCGTAAAGCTGGCCGGCGTTCGAGGCCGCGCGGATGAGGATGACCTGCTGGCCTTCGACATCCTTCGAGTGGACTTCGGCGTGCGCCTTGCGCTCGGCGTTGTCGGCCTCGATGCGGGCGCGGTTGGCTTCGAAGACCTTCCGGTTCGCGTCGTTGGCGCGCAGGGCCTTCTTGTTGGGGAGCAGGAAGTTGCGGGCGTAGCCGTCCTTGACGTTCACGACGTCGCCGATGGTGCCGAGCTTCTCGATGCGTTCGAGGAGGATGATCTGCATGGGGAGTCCCTCCTTACTTCACGAGGTAGGGCAGGAGGCCGATGTGCCGGGCGCGCTTGATCGCCTGGCTCAGCTCACGCTGCTTCTTGGCCGAAACCGCGGTGATGCGGCTCGGGACGATCTTGCCACGCTCGGACATGAAGCCCTGCAGGAGACGCACGTCCTTGTAGTCGATCTTGGGCGCGTTCTTGCCCGAGAACGGGCAGGACTTGCGGCGGCGGAAAAACGCACGGGCCATGGCTTATGCCTCCTCGCGGTCGCGGCGACGGGTGCGCTCGCGGTCGTTCTTGCGCATCTGGACCGACGGGCCGGCTTCGAGCTCGTCCACGCGCACGGTCATGTAGCGCAGGATGTCTTCGTTGATCTGCGTCTGGCGCTCCAGCTCGGCGACGACGCCAGCGGGGGCTTCCACGTTCAGCAGCACGAAGTGCGCCTTGCGGTTGCGCTTGATCTTGTAGGCGAGGCCCTTGAGGCCCCAGGTTTCGGTCTTGGTGACCTTGCCGCCGTTCGCTTCGACGATTTCGGTGGCGGTAGCAGCCAGCGCATCGACCTGCGCCTGGCTGAGGTCCTGGCGCGCCAGGAACACGTGCTCGTAAAGAGCCACGGCCTTTCCTTTCAATCTTTCAACCGATCGCTGGCTGATCCGCGGGATTGCGGGGCCCCTCCGGCTTTCTTCAGGTTTGCGCGAATCCGGATGGGAAGCGTGCAAGTGGCGGCCCTTAACGCAGGCAGGTGGAAATGCAAGCTGCCGTTTGCATGATTGGCGCCGCGTTCTCCGGATTTCGCGATGCCCGCAGCCGCTCCTTGCGGCAGGTCAATGACTCTTCTGCTGCATGTGCGAATTATCAGCCGCCTCTCAGGAGTAAAGATCATGACCTCAGAAGTTTGCGCTGAGCCTGATGCCTTCGCAGATGCGGTGAGCACGGTCGCCCCGCGCTCGGGCGGAACGCTGGCCGTGCGGGCCGCGCGGCCCAGCGACGAAGCCCTGCTCGAAGCCTTTTACGACCGGGTCAGCCCCGAGGATCGCCGCTTCCGCTTCTTCAGTGCCGCAGCCCATATCGGCCACGAGCAGCTGGCCCCGCTGGTGGAAGGCGATCACTTCCGCTCGGAATGCTACCTCGCCCTGACACCTGACGGCAGCCTCGCCGGCACGGCCATGCTGGCCTGCGACAAGCCGCTCGATACGGCCGAAGTGGCAATTTCTGTCCGGGCCGACTGGCGTGGCAAGGGCCTGGGTTGGGCCCTGCTCGACTTGATGGCGGGCGAGGCCCGGCGGCGCGGCGTGCGCCGGATCATCGCGATCGAGGACCGCGAGAATCGCGCGGCCATCGAGCTGGAAAAGGAAAAGGGGTTTGTCGCGCACGGCATCGACGGCGAACAGACGCTGGTGCTGCTGGAGAAGTTGCTGCGTTAGGCACAGAGCCTCGGCGCCAGCTCCCGGCGCGACAGGGTCTCCGGTTTCAGCGGCTCCAGCGCTGCCGTGGCGAAATCGCGCACGATCCGCACCAGCGCCTCGTTGCTGATGGCGCGATCGAACCGCAGCCCGGCGGCGCGGCCGATGGCCCAGGCCACGGTTGCCTCCACCGCCGGCGCATCGGGCAGCAACAGGGTCAGCCCGTCTCCCTGCCGCAGAGCCTCGAGGCCTTCGATCCGGGCACCCTGAGCGGTCAGGTCCTTGAGCAGGACCGTGCCGCGCAGGCCCTTCCAGGCATAACGGGCGAGCAGTTCGACCGCATGGCGTTGGGCACGGGTGACCCTGTACGGGGAAGCTGCCGGGGCGGGGGACAGGGGAGCCGGTTGGGTGTGCATGTTGTCTGCCTCGCTCGCGGGTTAACCACAGGCAGCAAGACGGCGACGGTCGCTCGATTTAAAGGCTGGCGAGCAGATCTTTCGCAAACAGGGTCAGAGTATCGTCGCGCGCGCCCATGATCACCACCCGGTCACCCGGCTGCGCCAGCGCGACGATCCGGGCCGCGCAATCGGCCCGCGCGGCAAGGTACTCGGCCGATCCGCCGGAGGCGTTAACCAGTTCCACTATCCATTCGCTGCCCACCGACCTGTCGACAGTTCCGCCGAAATAGACCGGATCGCACAGCAGCAGCCGGTCATCCGGACCAAGCCCCCGCGCGAAGGTGCGGGCCAGTTCCTCGCCCATCTGGCGCAGCGGCCCATAGCCGTGGGGCTGGAAGAAGGCGATCACCCGCCCCGGGTGGGCCTTCAAGGTGGCGAGGGTGGCGGCGACCTTGTCGGGGTTGTGGCCGAAATCGTCGATCACGGTCACGCCCGACGGGCTGGTGCCAACGATGTCGAACCGCCGCGCAAGGCCAGTGAAACTCGCCAGCGCTGCCACAGCCTCGGTCACCGGAACCCCGGCTGCGCTGCTGGCGGCGATGGCTGCGAGGGCATTTGCCAAATTGTGTCGGCCGGGGACCTGAAGGGCCAGCGCATGATCCGTGCCGTCGCGTCGATCATGGAGCGTCGCGGCGATGGTCGTCTGCGCCTCGGCAATGCCGCTCACGCCAAGATCGGCCGCCTGGTTGGCAATGGCGAAGCTGACCGTATGGGCCGCGCGCGGGGCGAGCGCAGCCACATCCGCGTCGTCGAGGTTGATCGCCGCGCAGCCCGACCGCGCGAGGAAATCCCCGAACAGCGCCCGCAGTTCATCAAGGCTCTTGTGATCGAGGCTGACATTGCCGAGCACGGCCACCGTCGGATCGTACAGGGCGATCGAGCCATCGCTTTCATCGACCTCGGAGACGAACACCCCGCCTGAGCCGACCCGGGCCGAGGCAAAGGGCGCATCGGGCGCCACGAAGTTCTTCATCACCGCGCCATTCATGATGGTCGGATCGCGGCCCGCTTGGGTCAGGATCCAGCCGATCATTCCCGTGACCGTGGACTTGCCGCTGGTGCCGGCGATACCGATCGAAACCGGCGCGGCGTTGAACAGGGCGGCGAGGAGCTGGGCCCGGCTCATGCGCGGGCAGCCGAGTTCCTTGGATCGCACGACTTCGGGCACGGAATCCTCGACGGCGGCGGAGGCGACCAGCGTCTGGTCCGCGCTCGCGATCCCGCTGCCGTCCTGGGGGAACAAGGCGAAGCCGAGGCTTTCGAGCCAGGCGAACTTTTCCGGCGTGCGGCCCTGGTCGCGGCTGCGGTCCGACCCTGCCACCGCGGCGCCCTGGCCGCGCAGGATCAGCGCCAACGGCAGCATGCCCGAGCCGCCGATGCCGCAGAAGAACCATGGGTGGGCGGTGAGGGCGGTGGCGGGCGTGGTCATCGTGGGCCAGCGGTATGCGTCCTTTGCCCGGGAGGCAACTGTGGTTAGGAAGGCGGCATGATCCGCGTCGCCATATGTGCACCGTCCACCCCGTTCACCCGCGACGATGCCGCGCGGGTGCTGGAACTGGGGCGCGAATTTCCCGGTTTGGAGCTGCACTTCCATGACCAGTGCTTCGCCGTTGACGGCCATTTTGCCGGCGCCGACGCGGTGCGGCTCGAAGCCTTTCTCGACTGCGCCAACGATCCCGCCTTCGATGCCGTCTGGTTCGTGCGCGGCGGCTACGGGGCGAACCGGATCGCCCAGGACGCCATGGCGCGGCTCGGCCCGGCGGCGACGGACAAGGCCTTTCTCGGCTATTCGGACGGGGGCTACCTGCTGGCCGCGCTCTACCGGGCCCGCATCGGGCGGCCGGTCCACGCCCCAATGCCGACGGACATCCGCCGCGCGGGCGGTGAGGCGGCGGTACGGCGTTCGCTCGGCTGGCTTGCCGGTGACCGTTCTGGCGAGGAGCCGTCGCTCGATGGCCGCCACCCGGCGGTTGCGTTCAATCTCACTACGCTGGCCATGCTGGGCGGGACGCCGTTGATGCCGGGGCTTGCCGGCCACGTGGTCATGGTCGAAGAAGTCTCGGAGTATCTTTACGCGGTGGACCGGCTGTTCTTCCACGCCGCCGCCCACCTCGGCGGCATCGCCGGCCTCAGGCTCGGCCGCGTCAGTGAAGTGCCGGAGAACGACCGTCCATTCGGCGCCGGGCCGGAGCAGATCGCCCGCTTCTGGTGCGAGCGACACGGCTTGGCATTCCTTGGGGCGGCCGACATCGGCCATGATGCTGCCAACAGGATCGTGCCGTTCGGGCTTGCCAGCAATCGGCGCGATTCCTAAGGCCGCGCGCAATCAGGATTAAGGAGTAGCGGAACAATGCGCGCTTTCGTGTTTCCGGGGCAGGGCAGCCAGAAGGTCGGCATGGGCGTGGAGCTCGCCGAGGCCAGCGCGGCCGCCCGCGAGGTGTTCGAGGAGGTCGACGATGCACTCGGCCAGAAGCTGTTCCAGATCATGCGTGAAGGGCCCGACGACGCCCTGACCCTGACCGAAAATGCCCAACCGGCGATCATGGCCAATGCCATCGCCGTCCTGCGCGTTCTGGAGAAGGAAGGCGGCCTCGCGCTCGCCGACAAGGCCGATTTCGTCGCCGGCCACAGCCTCGGCGAGTACACCGCGCTCTGCGCCGCCGGGGCCTTTTCGCTGGCCGACACCGCCCGGCTGCTCAAACTGCGCGGGCAGGCGATGCAGGCGGCGGTCCCGGTCGGCGTCGGCGCGATGGCGGCGCTGCTGGGGGCCGATATCGAGAAGGCGTCCGCGCTGGCCGAGGCAGCCGCCGAGGGCCAGGTCTGCACCGTCGCGAACGACAACGACCCCACGCAAGTCGTCATCTCTGGCCATCGCGAGGCGATCGAGCGGGCGGTGGCGCTGGTCAAGGACTTCGGGATCAAGCGCGGAATGCTGCTCCCGGTCTCGGCCCCGTTCCACTGCCCGCTGATGCAGCCAGCCGCCGATGCGATGGCCGAGGCGCTGGGCAAGACCCCGCCGGGCTCCTTGCGCGTCCCGGTCTTCGCCAACGTCATCGCCGCCGCCGCCAGCGAGCCCGCCGATGTCCAGCGCCTGCTGGTCGAACAGGTCACCGGCCGGGTCCGCTGGCGCGAAAGCGCGATCGCCATGCGCGATGCCGGCGTCGAGCAGTTCGTCGAACTGGGCGGCAAGGTCCTCGGCCCGATGATCACCCGCAGCGCCGGGCCCGACGTGGCGGTCACCAGCGTGGTGACAATGGCCGATATCGAGGAACTGGCTAAGGGGCTGTAAGAGGTTCGCGCAGAGACCGCAAAGGACGCAGAGGGGGGATGGCCGAAGTCGACGAGATTTCCTCAGCCGTGCTCAATGAGGCCATCCGGATTCATCGCGAGCTTGGGCCGGGGCTGCTGGAAAGCGTTTATGAGCAGGTCCTTGCGGCAGCTCTTCTACGGCGGGGACTGGAAGTGGCCCGGCAGGTGCCGGTCGAGATCAGTTACGAGGGCATGGTGATTGCCGGTGCCTTCCGGGTGGACCTTCTCGTAGGGCAAACTCTCGTCGTTGAGATTAAGTCCGTGGAGCAGCTGACCAAGCTTCACGCCAAGCAACTGTTGACCTATCTGCGACTTATGAAGCAGCCCGTCGGGCTGCATCTGAATTTTTCCGGCCTGACGATGAAGGAAGGCATTCGCCGCTTGGTAAACGACTACCATGAAACTCCTTGATACGGCGTTCTCTGCGATCTCTGCGCGAACCAATAATCGGAGCACACGACCATGTTCGACCTTCACGGCATGACCGCCCTCGTCACCGGCGCCTCCGGCGGCATCGGCTCGTCCATTGCCCGGGCCTTGGCCTCGCAGGGGGCCCGGCTGGCTATTTCCGGCTCCAATGCCACCAAGCTGCGCGCCTTTCGCGATGAGCTGGACGAGCATACCCCGCAGCACCTGCAGGAGGTCGACCACGTCGCCATCGCCTGCGACCTGTCCGATGCCGAGCAGGTGGAAAAGCTGGTCCCCGCCGCCGTGGACTCCCTCGGCAAGCTCGACATCCTGGTCAACAACGCCGGCATCACCCGCGACGGCCTGATCATGCGGATGAAGGACGAGGACTGGGACCAGGTCATGCGAGTCAACCTCGAGGCCGCCTTTCGTTTGATGCGCGCCGCCGCCAAGCCGATGATGAAGGCGCGCTTCGGCCGCATCATCACGATCACCTCGGTGGTGGGCACCACCGGCAATCCCGGCCAGGTGAACTACGCCGCGGCCAAGGGCGGGCTCGTCGCCATGTCGAAGAGCCTCGGCCAGGAACTCGCCAGCCGCAACATCACCGTCAACTGCGTCGCCCCCGGCTTCATCCGCACGGCGATGACGGATGTGCTGCCGGATGCCCAGAAGGAGGCGCTCAACGCGCGCATCCCGATGGGCCGCATGGGTGAGGGCGAAGATATCGGCGCGGCTGTGGCCTACCTCGCCAGCAAGGAAGCGGGATACGTCACCGGGCAGACGTTGCACGTCAACGGCGGCATGGCGATGATCTGAGGTCGGCTCGCGGGAATCTCGCGCAACTGGCCTGTTTCCTGCGAATTATCCCCAGATCGCATGCGTTAGCCATGGTTCCCGCTTGCCGCACCGGCAGCCTGCGTTAAGACAGGCAGTCCAAATTCTTGACGGAAACGGGCGATTCCGCGCGGGCGGATAGCCCAGGGGGACATGAGAGCGACATGAAGGCCACTATCGAACGCGCGACGCTGCTCAAGTGCCTGTCGCACGTCCAGTCCGTCGTCGAACGCCGCAACACGATCCCGATCCTCTCGAACGTGCTGATCGAGGCCGCTCCCGCCGGCGCCGTCCGCCTCATGGCGACCGACCTCGATCTCCAGGTGGTCGAATCCATGGCCGCCGTCTCGGTCGAAGTGCCCGGCGCAATCACCGTCTCGGCGCACCTCCTGTTCGACATCGCCCGCAAGCTGCCCGACGGTTCGCAGGTCAGCCTCGAGACGGCTGACAACCGGATGACCGTCAAGGCCGGGCGCAGCCGCTTCTCGTTACCCACCCTCCCGCGCGATGATTTCCCGGTGATCGTGGAGGGCGACTTGCCCACCTCGTTCGAGATCCCGGCCCGCACCCTCGCCGAACTGATCGACCGCACCCGCTTCGCGATCAGCACCGAGGAAACGCGCTACTATCTCAACGGCATCTTCTTCCATGTCACCGATGACGAACTGAAGGCCGCTGCAACCGACGGCCACCGCCTCGCCCGCTTCACCATTCCTCGTCCGGACGGCGCGGAGGGCATGCCGGATGTGATCGTGCCGCGCAAATGCGTCGCCGAACTGCGCAAGCTGCTGGAAGAGGCGCTCGATACCAACGTGCTGGTCGATCTCTCGGCCTCCAAGGTGCGCTTCACGCTGGGCGGCGAAAACGGTGTGGTCCTCACCTCCAAGCTGATCGACGGCACCTTCCCCGATTACACGCGCGTGATCCCCACCGGCAACGACAAGCTCCTCCGCCTCGATCCCCGGGCCTTCTACGAAGGCGTTGACCGCGTGGCCACGATCGCCACCGAAAAGACCCGTGCCGTCAAGATCGCGCTCGAGCCTGACCGGGTGACCCTCTCGGTCACCAGCCCGGACAACGGCACGGCCGCCGAGGAACTCCCGGCCGATTACAAGTCCGCCGGCTTCGAGATCGGGTTCAACGCCAATTATCTCAAGGACATCCTCAGCCAGATCGACGGCGACAACGTCGAACTCCACCTGGCCGACGCCGGAGCCCCCACCCTGATCCGCCAGGGCGACGCGGCCGCCGCGCTCTACGTCCTGATGCCGATGCGGGTCTGAGGGAAAGCCCCCCTCCTCCCATCAGTCGGGAGGTGGGCAGCCGCAGGCTGACGGAGGGGCGCTCAGGCAAGCGCCGTGCTGTCCCGTACCGCCCTTAATCCTTCCCCGCCGCCGCGATCATCCGCTCCACGTCCACGAACTTCTCCCGCGGCGCCCCCTCGCGCGCCGCGCGCTGCTCCGCTTCCTCGATCTTCTTCCAATCCCGGAAGCGCACCACCTTGAGGCCGCGTGCCTCGGCCAGCGCATCGAAGCCCACAGCGCCCGATTTCGCTGCCGCATGGGGCTGGTCGGCGGCAATCAGGTCGATCACCGCATAGCCGTCCGGCCGGTTGGTGCCGATCGTCCCGGTCGGCCCGCGCCGCGCCCAGCCCACGCAGTAGAGCCCGGCCAGAATCCGCCCCTCGTCGTTGGCGAAGCGGCCCGCGCGTTCGTCGAACGGCACGTCGGGGATCGGCGAGGTCTGGTAGCCGATGCAGCAGACGACCAGGCTGGCGGGGATCACATAGGTCTCCCCCGTGCCCACGGCGCGGCCTTTTTCCACCACGGTGCGCTCCACGTCGACGCCCGTCACCCGCCCGCCCTCGCCAATCATTGCGCGGGGGCTGGCGAAGAAATCGAAGTCGATCTCCACCGGCTTGTCCTCGCGGAAGGCCTCGGGGATCCCGGCAAAGCCGCGCAGCAGGGTGACTGACTTACGCAGGCCCGGCTCCAGCACGAAATCCTCGGCTTCCTCCGGCAGGTCGGTCGGGGCAACCCGAGGGCAAGCGCGCTCCAGATGGCCCAGTTCGCCCAGTTCCTTCGGCGTCATCGCGATTTGGTGCGGGCCACGTCGGCCGAGGATCGTGATGGTCGACAGGCGTGAGCCATCGAGCTGGTCGAGCGCATGGCCGACGATGTCGCTCCCGGCAAATTCGGCACGGGTCTTGGCAAGGATCCGCGCCACGTCGAGCGCGACATTGCCCATGCCGATGACGACCGCGCTGGAACCGGAAAGGTCGGGATTCAAATCGGCGAACTGCGGGTGCCCATTGTACCAGCCGACAAAGGCGGCGCTGCCGAAGACATTGCCCAGATGTTCGCCCGGCAGGTCCAAGGGCCGGTCGTTCGGCGCCCCCGTGGCGAGGATCACCGCGTCATAGAGGCCCTGCAGCTCGCCGATGGTGATGTCCGTACCCACCGTGACATTGCCGATGAACCGGACGTTCTGCGATAGCGCCACACCCTCGTAGCGCTTGCTCACCGCCTTGATCGACTGGTGATCGGGGGCAACCCCGCTGCGGATCAGGCCATAAGGCACCGGCAGCCGGTCGAACACGTCGACCTGGACATCCTCGCCCCACCGCTTGAGCGCGGCTTCCGCCGTGTAATAGCCGGCCGGCCCGGAGCCGATGATCGCCAGGTGCCGCAAGGTTCGTCTCCCGAATCTGCCCCTTACGGGCCATTTACCGCAGGCAACCGCCAAAAGGCGCGCGGCGCAAGGGGGAATCGCTTCGCTGCGGGGACAATCGGTTTAACGCTTTTGCAAGCCCCACCGGAGCAGATGGGGGGATGCTCCGCAAACCGGCCCTGTCATTCCCCGAAGCGCCCGAGCCGGACAGCCGTCCGGCGCCGGTGCTGGCGCCGGGCCGGGCGGGCGGGCGGGCCAGCACGGCGCGCCTGCGGCCGCGACGATTCGTGGCGCGCTATGCCATTCCGCTGGAGTGGTGGATGATGGCGCCGATCATGCTGGTCGCCGTGGTCATCCACGCGTGGGCCTCGCATTCGCTGCCCCCGGTGCCGAGCGGAGTCGCGGCAATCGTGGCGGCCCTGCTCGCCTTTGCCGCGCCGCTGGCCGTGCGCTACGAGCGCGGGCACGACTGCGGTCCGGTGCAGCGCTGGGCCGCGATCGGCGCCGTGGTGATCGCGCCGATGTTCCTGTTCGGCCTCGCCATGTCGCAATGGTCGATCCTCGCGCAGGGTGCCGGCTGGCAGACCGGGCCGGCGGCGCTGGTCATGATCGGCATGCTGGTCGGCGTGCTCTGCTCCGGCCGCCTGCCAACCATGGTCGCGGCACTGCTCTCGCTGTGGTTTGCCCATGTGCTGGTGAGCCTCGAGCCGGGCACGATGCTGGCACTGGTGATCGGGGCGGGCAGCGGCGTATATATTTCCTTCCGCCAGATCGAACTCAACCGCATGGCGCAGGACCGGCTCGAACAGGTCGAGCGCGCCCAGCAGCGCGCCGAGCTGATCCTCTCGGATTACGAATCGACCCGCCAGGGCTGGTTCTGGGAAACCGACCGGCGCGGGCTGATCACCTATGTCTCCCGCACGATCGGCGAGATCGTCGGTGCGGACGAGGGCGAGCTGGTGGGCCGCCCCTTCACCGACCTGTTCCTTGAAGAAGGCCAAAGCGGCGAAAGCGAGCGCACGCTGCACTTCCACCTCAACGCCCGCTCCTCTTTCCAGGACTTGCGCCTGCGGGCTGCCGCCCTCGACGGCGAGGAGCGCTGGTGGTCGGTCAACGGCCTGCCCGTCTATGACGATTTCGATAATTTCCAAGGCTTCCGCGGTTCCGGCAGCGACCTTACCGAGCGCAAGCGCCACGAGGAACAGGCGACACGCCTCGCGCACTACGATTCGCTCACAGGCCTCGCCAACCGGCTGCAGATGTCGAAATCGCTCGAAAAGATACTCAACGCCCGCGCTGTCGAAAACCGCACCTGCGCCGTGTTCCTGCTCGATCTCGACCGGTTCAAGCAGGTCAATGACACCCTCGGCCATCCTGCCGGGGATGCCCTGCTCCGGCAGGTGGCGCAGCGGCTTGAGCGGGTGGTGGAAAGCCCCGGGCGCGTGGGGCGACTCGGCGGTGACGAGTTTCAGGTAATCATCCCCGGCCGCAGCACCCGCAACGCCTTGGCTCACCGCGCCGAGCGGATCATCATGGCCTTGGCCGAACCATACCAGATCGACGGCAACCGGGTGATGATAGGCGCCTCGGTGGGCATCGCCATCGCGCCGGACGACGGGGTGACCAGCGAGGCGATCATCCGCAATGCCGATCTCGCGCTCTATGCGGCCAAGGACGGCGGCCGCGGGCGACATCACTTCTACGCGCCGGACCTGCACACTGATGCCCAGGAACGCCGCCAGCTCGAACAGGACCTTCGCGATGCCCTGGCCTCGGGCGGGCTCCAGCTGTCCTACCAGCCGGTGGTCCACACCGCCTCCGAGAAAATCGCCGGATTCGAGGCCCTGCTGCGCTGGAATCACCCGACGCGCGGCTGGCTGAGTCCCGCCAAATTCGTGCCTATTGCCGAGGACGCCGGGATCATCGCCCAGATCGGTGAATGGGCCTTGCGAACGGCCTGCCAAGACTTGGCGCAATGGCCGGATTCCGTACGGGTCGCGGTCAATGTCTCGCCGCTGCAATTCGCCAATCCAGCCCTGCCGGCCATCGTCACTTCGGCTCTTGCTTCGGCCGGGGTTGTCCCCGAACGGCTCGAACTGGAGATCACCGAGAGCGTGTTCCTCAACGACGACGAGGGCACCGATGCGATGTTCGCCGCGCTCAAGCGGCTGGGCGTGCGTCTGGCACTGGACGATTTCGGCACCGGCTATTCCTCGCTCGGCTATCTGAAGAAGGCGCCGTTCGACAAGATCAAGATCGACCAGTCCTTCGTTCGCGGGGCCTGCGAGAAGGGCAGCTGCAACGGCGCGATCATCGCCGCGATCGTCCGGCTCGCCGAGGCGCTGGGGATGGAAACCACCGCCGAGGGCGTGGAAACGCTCGATGAGCTCGACCTTGTCCGCTCGCTCGGCTGCAGCCACGTCCAGGGCTACATCTACGATAAGCCGCTCTCGGCGGGCGAGGCGGGCGAGCGGCTCGCCGATGGCGTCGGCGTCTCGGCGCGCGGCCCGCGCTCGTCGCGGCCCGCCCGCCGGACAGTCCTTCGGCGAGTGCTGCTCGATCACGACGGCCACAGCTACGAGGCGACCGTGCGCAACATGTCGGCCACCGGGGCCCTCGTCGAAGGCTTGTGGAACGTGACCGAAGGTACGGTTTTCCTTGTCCGGCTGGGTGAGGGGGTGACCGTCCCCGCCACGGCGCGGTGGTGCGAGGACGACCGCGTCGGCATCGAATTCAGGGAGCGCATCGATCCGGAAACGGCCACACGGGGAGGGATCGTGCCCACGCGCCTGGTCTACTCGGCCGCCCCTGATCTGCCGCAGCGGCAGTTCGGCTGATGGCCCCGGCGTCCGCCGATCGGCAGTCCGTCGGCCTTATCACTTCCTTCACTACAATCGATGTAAGGAATTCTGCCAAGGGGCTCATCGCCCCGTGGCAGAGGCACTGACGGGGCGGCGCTAAGTGGTCAAGCGGATCGGCGACATGTTGCGAGGACAGTCGGGTTTTTCCCAGGCTGCGCGCATGGACGCAGGTACCGAGGATCACCAGGCTCTCCTCCTGCTGCGGGATTTCGAGGCATCCGGGCAAGGCTGGTTCTGGTCGACGGATGCGGCCGGGGCGATCACCTACATTTCGGCCAGCGTTGCTCAAGCGATGGGCCGCGAGCGTGGTGAACTGATCGGTGCGCCATTTCACACTCTGTTCGCGCTCGAGCGCGACGAGAGCGAGGACAGCGCCCGCACGCTGCCGCTGATCTTCAGTGCCAACAAGAGCTTCTCCGAGCTGCCGGTGCGCGCCGCCCAGGGTACTGGCGAAATTGCCTGGACCATCACCGGCCGTCCCCAGTTTGACGGCCAGCGCCGCTTCCTCGGCTATCGCGGCAACGGCGTGGAGGCAACGGAGCGGCTGCGCTCGCACCGGGCGGCCAGCCGGCTGGCGATGTACGATTCGCTGACCGGCCTCGCCAACCGCCACCGCATGGGCCAGCGCCTGGTCGCGACGCTCACCGCCTATGCGGCATCGCAGCGCCCCTGCACCGTGATGCTGATCGATCTCGATCGGTTCAAGCAGGTCAATGATACGCTGGGCCATCCGGCCGGCGACGAACTGCTCAAGCAGGTTGCCCAGCGCCTGCAGAGCGTCTGCGACAAGGGCGTCGACATCGGTCGTCTGGGTGGCGACGAGTTCCAGGTCCTGCTGCCCGATGTCGAGGATCGCGGGCGCCTTGGCGAACTGGCCAAGCGGATCATCCAGATCCTCTCTCAGCCCTACCAGATCGACGGCAGCCGCTGCGTCATCGGCGCCTCGGTCGGCATCGCCGTCGCACCCTACGACGGCATGACGAGTGACGAGCTGATCCGCGGCGCCGACCTTGCGCTCTATGCCGCGAAGGGTGGCGGGCGCGGGCAGTTCCGCTTCTATTCAAGTGAATTGCACGAAACCGCGGAGCAGCGCCGGCGGCTTGAGGAAGACCTGCGCGATGCCCTCGCCAAGGACCAGATCGCGATGTACTACCAGCCGCTGGTCTCGGCGAAGAACGATACGGTGATCGGGGTGGAGGCGCTGATGCGCTGGCAACACCCGGAATTCGGGAGCATCTCGCCCAGCGTGTTCATCCCGATCGCGGAGGAGTCCGATCTGGTGATCGCGCTCGGTGAATGGGCGCTGCGCCAAGCCTGTTCCGAGGCAATGACCTGGCCCGGCAATATCCGGGTCGCCGTCAATGTCAGCCCGGCCCAGTTTGCCCATCCGAACTTCATCGCCAACGTTACCCAGTCGCTCGCCCAGTCAGGCATCGCGCCGGACCGGCTCGAGATCGAGCTGACGGAGAGCATCTTCGTCAACGACAGCGAAACTACCGAGCGGACCTTCGCGGCGATCAAGCGCCTGGGCGTGCGCCTCGCGCTCGACGATTTCGGGACCGGCTATTCTTCGCTCGGCTACCTGAAGCACGCGCCGTTCGACAAGATCAAGATCGACAAGGGCTTCATTCACGAGGTCACGGTCCCTGGCAGCCGCAACCCGGCGATCATCACCGCGATCGTCAGCCTGGCCCGCGCGCTCGACATGGTCACCACCGCCGAGGGGATCGAAACCCGCGACGAGCTGGCGCTGATGCGCGAGCTTGGCGTCGACCAGATCCAGGGCTGGATCTATTCCAAGGCGCGCACCGGCGGCGAAGTGGCCGAGGCGCTCGCCACCGGTGACTGGGTGATCGATCCGCAAGGCCCGGCCAAGCAGCGTGCCGAGCGACGCACCGTGCTGCGCAAGATCGGCATTGTCCACGAGGATCACCGCTACGAGGTGATGATGCGCAACCTCTCGCGCACCGGTGCCGCGATCGAGGGCCTGATCAACGTTCCGGTCGGCACCCAGTTCGTAGTCGATTTCGGCGAAGGCCAGCTGGTCGTTGCCACCGTCCGCCGATCGGACGACACCGCCCAAGGGCTCGAGTTCGAGATCCCGCTGGTCGATGACGGCGCGGGCGGCCTGTGCACGCGCCACCGCGTCGCGCCCTATGTGCTGGCGGCAATGGGCATGCCGGCGCCGGGCTCCGGCGGCGGGCCGGTGGTGGCGCTCAACAAGGGCACGCAGATCAACCTGCCGCGTTTCGGCACGGCCGACATCGCCAAGACCATTCGCGCCGCCTGACCGCTCACGCCAAGCGGCGGATGACAGCCAATTGCGACGCTGCTAACGGGCGGGCATGACTGAACTGGCCCGCATCCGCAATTTTAGCATCATCGCCCATATCGACCACGGGAAGAGCACCCTGGCGGACCGGCTGATCCAGTTCACCGGCGGCCTGTCGGAGCGCGAGATGTCGGCGCAAGTCCTTGATAACATGGACATTGAGAAAGAGCGCGGGATCACCATCAAGGCGCAGACCGTGCGCCTCAACTATACCGCGAACGACGGGCTCACCTACGAGCTCAACCTCATGGACACCCCCGGCCACGTCGACTTCGCCTACGAGGTCTCCCGCAGCCTCGCCGCCTGCGAGGGCGCGCTCCTCGTTGTCGACGCGGCGCAGGGCGTCGAAGCCCAGACGCTGGCCAACGTCTACCAGTCGATCGAGCACGACCACGAGATCGTCCCCGTCATCAACAAGATCGACTTGCCCGCCGCCGAGCCGGAAAAGGTCAAGGCCGAGATCGAGGAGATCATCGGGCTCGACGCCAGCCAGGCCGTGCTCACCAGCGCCAAGAGCGGCATCGGCATCGCCGAAGTGCTCGAAGCCGTCGTCACCCGCATCCCGCCGCCCAAGGGCGATGCCGCCGCGCCGCTCAAGGCCATGCTGGTGGACAGCTGGTACGACCCCTACCTCGGCGTCGTCATCCTCGTGCGCGTGCTCGACGGCGTGATCAAGAAGGGCATGCCTGTCAAGTTCATGGCCGGCGGCACCGAACACCTGATCGACCGCGTCGGCTGCTTCACCCCCAAGCGGATCGACCTGCCCGAACTCGGCCCCGGCGAGATCGGCTTCATCACCGCCCAGATCAAGGAAGTCGCCCAGGCCAAGGTCGGCGACACGATCACCACGGTCCGGAACGGCGCCACCATCCCCTGCGAAGGCTTCAAGGAAGTCCAGCCGGTGGTGTTCTGCGGCCTTTTCCCGGTGGACGCGGCGGACTTCGAGAAGCTGCGCGAGTCCATCGCCAAGCTGCGCCTCAACGACGCCTCCTTCTCCTTCGAGATGGAAAGCAGCGCCGCGCTCGGCTTCGGCTTCCGCTGCGGCTTCCTTGGCCTGCTCCACCTGGAAATCATCCAGGAACGCCTCAGCCGCGAATACGACCTCGACCTCATCACCACGAGCCCCAGCGTGGTTTACCGCATCCAGCTGCGCGCCAGCCGGACGGACGAGGCCCGCGAGATCATGCTCCACAACCCGGCCGACTATCCCGATCCCAGCCGGATCGAACAGATCGACGAGCCGTGGATCAAGGCGACGATCTACACCCCCGACGAATACCTCGGCTCCATCCTCAAGCTCTGCCAGGACCGCCGCGGCATTCAGACCGGCCTCACCTACGTCGGCGGCCGCGCCCAAGTGCAATACGAGCTGCCGCTCAACGAAGTGGTGTTCGACTTCTACGACCGCCTGAAGTCGATCAGCCGCGGCTATGCCTCCTTCGACTATGAGCAGATCGGCCTGCGCGAGGGCGACCTCGTCAAGATGTCGATCCTCGTCAACAACGAGCCGGTCGACGCCCTCTCCATGATCGTCCACCGCGCCGTGGCGGAAGAACGCGGCCGCGGCATGTGCGAACGCCTCAAGGACCTGATCCCGCGCCACCTGTTCAAGATCCCGATCCAGGCCGCGATCGGCGGCAAGGTCATCGCCCGCGAAACCATCGCCGCCCTGCGCAAGGACGTCACCGCCAAGTGCTATGGCGGTGACATCACGCGCAAGAAGAAGCTGCTGGAGAAACAAAAAAAGGGGAAAGCCAGGATGCGGGAATACGGCAATGTGTCGATTCCGCAGGAAGCTTTCATTGCCGCACTCCGCATGGGCGAAGAGTAGCCCTCAGCCGAGCGCAGCAAGGCTGACCCTCAACTCCCCTCCCGCAGGCGGGAGGGGCCGGGGGAGGGCTTGTTACCTGACGCCCTGTTACCTCCATGGCGGACGCAACTGACCCCCGGAGGCATTGCCCCCAGCCACCCACCCGGTAGACTGCCGCACAGACAAGGCAGCAAGCGGAGGAATTGGTTCACGCGGAGGCGCGGATAAGGGAAAAGGATGAAATGCGAGGGTTATTACCCTCGCGCTCCCGGGTGTTTTCTGTGCCGCGCCGAAATCGGGCGCGCGCTCAAATCCCCGTAATCAGCAGGTCCAGCGCGCCGACGATTGCGCGATCGTGCCCGGCCAGCGAGCCGACCACCTCGCCAAGCTCCCGCAGTTCCACCGCAGCGGCATATTGCGTGACCATCACAAGGTCCGCGCCCGCCACGCTGAACACCGGATTGAGCCGCGCGGCCGGCTTGGGCGCCTCGGCCAGCGGGATCAGCGGGACCACCAGCCGGGTGTTGAGGTGCGCCAGCAGATCGGCCTGGCAATCGAGCAGCAGCCCGTGGCACTGCCGCGGGCGTGGATAGCGAACCGGGCCATCAGAACAGGCGCTGGCTTGTCAGTGGCAAGCCATTTGCTTCTATCCATGCGTTCGAGGAGTCGATTGCTTCCCGATTTTCCCCAAGCCACGCAGAGGCGCGGTTTTGGAGGACAGGTTCGGTTCGGCTGCAGATGCTCCCGACCGTGCGACAGATCGCGGAGCGGGTGTGGTGGGCAGCTTCATCCATGCGCTAGGTTTATGCCCATGAGGCGCAGACGCGCAAGAATTGCGCAAATGGGTTGGTGAAGATCAGAGGAAAGGTCCAAGGGTCATCGCCCTCGCGCTCCCGGGGGCGTTTGGGGTTTTCGCCCCTGTCACCCTAGCTCCAAAAATTGGCTCAGATCTTGAGTCCGGATCATCTTGAACACACCGCTGTAGTTCCCATTTGGTGTAGACAGGCGGGGGACCAATGCCGGGTATATTCCTTACGCGGGGATCGACGCTCCGCATACCTTCATTCACCATTGATCTCGATAATATCGAGGCGACCACAATTACGGCGGAGGTTGGATTCGACGTCTATCCGCTCTGGCTAAGGTCCGCCATTTTACAGGCTCGCCAGGCCAAAGAAGTAGCTGACGAACTGGACCGCGCGTGGGACGGCAGTGGTGGGGATTTCCACGCCGAACTCCTTGAGCGTGAGATTGTGTCGTCCATGTCGGCTATTGTATCTGCTTCCGCTGCCCTGGACTCTTTCTATGGCTCTGTGGTCGATAGGTGCCCCCGGTCCCTACAGTCTGGTTCCGGCAAGCGGCAACGGCGCAGGGCACGCGAACGGATCATCATTAGCACGTTTCAGCAGAGGTTTGCGCTGCGAAACGAGACCGTTGAGCAGCTGAGACAGCCACTCAAAGACCTCTTCACTTTTCGGCACATTGCCCTCCACGCCCATGGCAGACCGGAGATCACAATCGAACACCCCCGCTTGGGGGTGGGTATGTCAAGGAAGCACGTCATATTCCGAGCTGAAAACGCCGTCGCGGCAACCTCCTTTGCCCTCATGGCGATTGCATTCCTCTCAACGCGCCCACACCATAGGTACCCCGCGTTGCGAGAACATTGCGGCTATGCTCGGGAATGGCTCGACCCTCTCATCACTGATTGGGAGCGTGACCACCCCACCCTTGGTCTCACACGGCCACTGAAGGAGCGCGAACGTCAACGTAAGGGTAGCACGGAGAAAATTGCAGCTTTGGGAACTTACGGAGAAAGCGGCGAAGCCTAGGCTAGTAACCGGTGACCCTCCAGTTAACAGGTGCATCAACTGGTGTGGGCTCCGGTCAGCATGGATATTCGGAAGTCAGGCTCAGTTGACCGGTGAGCGCTACCGGTTACCTTCGCTTGATGACCCGAGGCGTATTCCTTCACCGAGCAGACTCGCGCTACGACGATTTTCCTGAGGAACGCTATCAGTTCCCCAAGCCCTACCTGTCGCGCGCCTCGCAGTTTGTGGGCGACTGGATCGTCTACTACGAGCCGGTAAAAGCAGGTCGGCAGGGCTATTTCGCGACAGCGAAGGTTGAGCGGATCGTGCCCGATGCCACCGCAGGTGACATGTACGTGGCGCTAATCGAACCGGGGACTTACCTGCCGTTCGAGCGCAATGTTCCATTTCGTGATCCGTCAGGTCTGGTCGAGCAAGGGCTGCTGAACGAAGCCGGGGCGATATCGGGCAGGGCGCAGGCTGCTGTTCGGCCACTCAGCAACGCCGACTTCAACCGGATCATCGCGCGCGGGATTCCTGAGCAAGATGACTTGCTGCCGCGCACGGGGAGCTATGAACCCGATGTTCTCGGCAACGTGGTGCGCGAAGAATCTGCGCCGTTCGTGTTTGATTTTGAGCGGGATCGGGCGACCTATTTGACTTCGCGTCCGGTACGGGACCGTGTGTTCCGCAGCAGAGTGCTGGAGGCCTATGATGCGCGATGTGCGCTGACCGGGTTGAAGTTCATAAATGGGGGAGGTCGGGCGGAGGCTGAGGCCGCGCATATCAAGCCGGTGGAGCAGGCCGGGCCGGATGTGGTGAGCAACGGGATCGCGCTTTCAGGCACTGTCCATTGGATGCTTGATCGCGGGTTGCTGTCGCTCTCGGATGACCTTGAGATACTGGTATCCCGGGCGATCAACGATCAGGAGAGCGTGCGCAAGGTGCTAAATTCCGACTTGCTGGCGCATGTGCCTGCGGACCAGCGGTTGCGGCCGCATCCTCGCTATTTGCAGTGGCACCGGGAGCACTGCTTCAAAGGCTGATCATCTCGGCGGCGGAAACGTTGCAGCAGAAAAGCTGGGCCCCGGATCGGGTCCGGGGCGACGTGGTGAGTGCGGGGCGGCATTGGCGGCCTTAACTTCCACCCAACACCCCCACCAGCGCCCGCGCCGCGGCATCAACCTCCTCCCACGTCCGCATGAAATCCGCCGCGTCGCCCCAGTAGGGGTCGGCGACGGGTTGGCCGGTCATGCCGGGGACGACGTCCAGCAGCAGGGCGAGCTGGGCGGTTGCGTTCGGTGGGGCGAGGGCCTGGAGGTCGGCGAGGTTCTGGGCGTCGAGGGCGAGGATGTGGGTGAAGCGCGTGAAGTCTGCCGGGGTGACCTGGCGGGCGCGGTAAGGGGTGATGTCGAGGCCGTGGCGGGCGGCTTCGGTGATCGCGCGGGGGTCGGGCGGGCGGCCGACGTGCCAGTCGCCGGTGCCGGCGGAGTCCGCCGTATGGGCGAGGCCGGCCTCGTGCGCGCGGTGGCGGAAGGCGGCTTCGGCCAGGGGGGAGCGGCAGATGTTGCCGAGGCAGACGAAGAGGACGGCGGGGGTGGTCGCTGGGGTTGTCACCGGGCTGGGGTAGGCGGTGGCGGGGGCTTCGCCAAGGTTGGGTGCCCCCTTCGGCGATGCTCAGGACAGGCTTCGGCAGGCTCGGGGCGAGCGGGGGTCATCCTGCTCCGGTTGAAGCGGGATGGCCCTTGCGCGGCGGGGACGGGATGGGTGGGGGGCTTTGCGTTTCGGGTGCCGAGCCCCCACCCCCGGCCCATCCCCGCTGGGGAGGGGGGAGGGTGTGATGAACCCGGCCTGCGGCTGGGCCCCGCTTGCTCACTTTCGGTGCGCCGTTTGCGACTTCCCCATGGGAAATGGGGAGGATCTTCGGGGTCAGTCTTCCTCCGCTTCGCGCCAGACGCCGGCCTGGCGGTCGGCTTCGTGGCTGGCGCGGGCCTGTTCGTAGAGGGCGCGGGTGCGGTCGCTCATGGTGGCTTCCTGTTCGCGGCGGAAGGCGGCGAGCTTGGCGTCGAGGCTGGCGCGGATTTCCTGGGTGGAGGGGGCCTTGGCGGCTTCCTCGGCCTGCCATTCGGCGCGCCATTGCCGGCGCAGGCGTTCGAGCTTCTGGCGTTCCTGCATCTTGGCGACGGCATCCGGCCCCTTGGCTTCGGTGCGGGCGAAGCGGGCGGGGGCGCGGTTGCGCAAGAGGAACATGATCAGGCGGTCGTTGTAGACGCGGCGGGTGCCGACGAGCTTGCCGTAGGAATAGACGGGGACGTCCTGGCCGTTGAGGGCGCGGTCCATGGCGAGGTCTTCGAGGCGCTGGACGCCGGCGGCGAGGGCCTGTTCCCAGGCCTTGCGGAAGCTGGTGGCCTGGGGGTGGCGGCGCAGGGCGTAGGCGCCTTCCGGGGTCATGTTCACCGCGTGGGCGGCGGCCTTGACGCTGCCGGTGGCGATCAGGGCGGCGATGAAGCCCTGCTGGCGTTCGGGGGTCCAGCCGTCGTGGCGGTTGTAGTGGCGGGGGACGGGGGTGAAGGGCGGCGCCGGGAGGTCGGGGGCGGGAAGGTCGGGGGCGGGAAGGTCGGCGCCGGGGCCGTCGGGGGCGGGGAGGGGGGGGCGGCTCTTGTCGATCATGGCGGGGCGGAGCCTGCCATGGGCGGGGGCCTGTAGGACAGCGGTTTTGCGTCAGCCGCCGGGGGCGGGGGGCGGCGGATTGTCCTGGTGGGAGACCTTCTCGGTGCGCGCGGCGAGGCGCCAGCCTGCCGGGGTGCGGACGATCTCGTCGATGTACCACAGGTGATAGGTGGTGTGGAAGACGCTGCCGTCGGGCTGGGGGAAGCCCATCGGGTTGGTGCAGATGGTGCTGGCGGTAGCGCGGTCGCCATCGAGCAGGACGCGGCTGGTGGAGATGACGTGCTGGCTATGGGCCTGGCGCGGGAGGGAGTCGGCGAGGAATTCGCGGATCTCGGGGTAGCGGCCGCGGGGGCCGCCGAAGACGGTGTAGTCGATCACGGAATCGGGCATGAACACCGTGTCGAGCAGGTCCCAGTCGTGCGTGTCGATCGCGTGGCAATAGCGGATCAGGAGATCGTCGATCTCGCGGCGGTCGGACAGTTCCTGGAGGCTCATCATGGCCGCTTCTCCCGGTGGTGGCGCGGGGAGACTAGCAGCGGCGCGCGCGCGGGCAAGGCGCGCGCGGGGAGAGCGATGGTACTCCGCCTTTTAGTGCGAGCCGGCACCGGTCGCGGCGACGTGCGACCGGCTATGCCAGTAATGCAATCGATATCACCTGCAACCTGGCCGATCGGCGGTAAGTTATCGCTCGATATCCGAGCAATTTCGTGGTCAGGCGATTTTTTCCAACTGTATTTCTGGTATAAAAATAAGATCCAAAGTTTAAGGTATTATAAAAATTACAGATAAGTCATGACTACAAAAAATAAGAGTAAGCAGGGCATTGTAATGATTTCAGGCATTTACGCCATTGAGACCGATCTCAGCCTGAGGCTGGTTACCGGGGAGTTCGAGATACTCTCGCACCTCTATCGCCATGGGCCAACCAGGTCGAAAGACCTCTCGCGGGTGACGAAAGTTTCAATCGCAAACTTCCAGGGAATCCTGCGCCGGCTGAAGGGCGATGGCATCATTGTTTCCGTGTGCGATCCCGAAGATCGTCGGGTGCGGCTGTTCGACCTTTCGGATTGTGCGCGGCAATCGTTCGACCTCGGGCTTGGCGATGACCGGGCAGAGGCCGCCGAGCCGGAACCCGCAGCGCGCGGCGGCGGCGCGCCCCTCGCTAACGGGGCCAGCCGCTCGACCCATCCCGGCGGGCGCTGACCGAACGGGCGCGGCTCGGCGCGGCCGGGCCGGATAGCACCACGCTGCCCGACGCGCTGCGCGGGCGGCCAGTCGGCAGGGGCGGTCGACTGGGCGGTCGGACAGAACCGGTCGGACAGAACCGGTCGGACAGAACCGGCCAGAGGGGACGGGGCTGACGGTCCGCCTTGGGGATCGCATCCACCCCGCTCGCGTACGATCGCGCCGGGCAGGGCCCTTTCCGACAGGGTTATCCCTTCCCCGACACAGCATTGTTGCAGCGGTCGGGACTTGTAACATTTCCAGCTGCGAAACCTTCGCATGAAACAAGGCGATAACTCGACAATAATTACCTATAAAATTGATGACCAATATATCTGCAGTAAATACAGTGTTTTTTTGGACTTCACGAGAAGCGATAGAGCCCGGGTCTTCCTGAGTAGTGAGGGGTACGAGAATGCTAGTTCGTTTCGCGAAGTCTGTGTCAATCGTGACGCTGGCGTTGGCCACCGCAGGCGTCGCACAGGCGCAAATCTTGGATGGTTCGTATGCTACCATCCCGGGTACCCCGCCGCCGCCGCCGCCGACGGCTTCTCAGTCAGCCCAGTCCGCCTATGACTCGGCCAGTGCGGCCCTGATCACCTCGGCGCTCTCGGCTTCGAACACCACTGCGCTTCAGGCCTACCAGGCCGCTGAGCTGGCGAGCTTCAATGCTGGCACCGCGCTGAACCAGGCGAATACTGACCTCGCCAAGGCGCAGACGGCCTATTCTGCTGCGCAGGCCGATGCCGCTGCGGCAAGCTCGCTTGTGACGGGCTATTCAAATGCGTTGACCAGTGCGCAAGCCACCCTTGCTGCCCAGCAGGCGGCTCTGGCCGGGCTGACTTCGACCTCGCCGGGTTATGCGGCGCAGGTTCAGGCCGTTGCCGATGCCCAGGCGGCAGTCAATGCCCTGCAGGCAGCTTCCACGTCGGCCAACGCCTCGCTCGCTGCCGCCAATACGGCGCAGAGCACGGCTCTGGCTAACCAGACGGCTGCCCAGCAGGCGCAGATCACCGCGAACGCCGCCGCCGCCAGCGCTGCCACGACGCTGTCCAGCGCGACGTCGACCCTGAACCTCAGCCTGTCGACCAATACCGCCCTGTCGTCTGCGATCACCTCGTACAACAGCGTGACCGGCTCCTCGGTTACTGCAGCTATCGGGGATCTCCAGGCGCTTCTCGATCCGACCAGCGGCGGTACGGCTCCGACTCCGACTGACGGCGGTTATGCACGCACCAAATCGCTTCTGACCGCAGCCGCTTCCAGCGCGAACGCGTACATCGCCAACGCGTCGACCGCGCTGACCAGCCCGACTCCGACCGGTTACCATTATGAGACGGAAGTGCTCGGTGCTCTCACTGATCACGAAACGCGCATCACCAAGAACACGACCGACATCGCCGCCAACGCCGCTGCGATCTCGGCCGAGACCACTGCCCGTATCGCGGCCGACACGGCTGAGACCAACGCCCGTATCGCCGGTGACGCTGCCCTGCGCACCGACCTGACGGCGGAAACCAACGCCCGCGTGGCCGCGAATAAGGAACTGCGTGACCGTATCGCCAGCTCGACCGCCACGGCGATCGCCCTGGGCGGAACGGCGATCCTGCCCGACACCAACTTCACCCTGGCCGGCAACGTCGGCTTCTACCAGGGTGCCCAGGCTATCGCGCTGAACGCGGCTGCCCGCGTCGGTCCGCACACCTACGTGACGGCTGCCGGTGGCGGCGGCCTGAACAAGCACGGTGAATTCGGCGGTCGCGTCGGTTTCGTGTTCGGCTTCTGATGCCATAGTCGGCGGATCCCCCAAGGTAGGCCGACGAACCCCCGCAAGGGCCATTGGGTCGCTCCTCTTCAAGAGGGGCGGCCCTTTGCGTTGGGGCCTGGCCAGGTGACGCGAGGGCGCGGCTCACGCCGATGGTGAGCTCGGGCTGACGCGGGCCGGGGATGTGGCGCCGGGGTTGCCATTGCCGGGCGGCGGGCTTGGCCGCGCGGCGGCGATGTTCACGGGCGGGGCCGACGGGGGCTGGCACGCGGGCGAGCGGGCTCTGACCGGCGGGCTCTTGCTGAGGGCGGGGCCGAGCAGCGGCTTGGGTCCAAGCTGTGCGGTCCGGGCCTGAGCGGCCCGAGCGGCAGGCCGGGCTGACAGGCGGGCTGTGGGGGTGGGACTGAGCAGCGGCCAGGGTCCAAGCTGCCGTCCGGGTCTGAGTGGGCCGAGCGGCGGGCCGGGCTGACAGGCGGTTTGTGGGGGCATGACCGAGCAGCGGCTTGGGTCCAAGCTGCGGTCCGGGCTTGAGCGCCCCGAGCGGCGGGCCGGGCTACAGGCGGGCTCTGGGTGGCGGACTGAGCAGCCGCTTGGGGCTGAGCTGCGGCTCGGCTGGGCCGGCGGCCCGGGCCTGAGCGGCGGGCGGGGCGGCGGGCAGGGCTGACTGGAGTCGTGCTGGCAGGCTGGCAGGCCCGGGGTGCCGTTTTCCCGCTCAGGCGGCGTGGGGGCGCAGCGGGATCGGCTTTGCGGCTTCGGTGCGGATGTCGACGGGGGCGCAGACGATGCGGTTGCGGCCGTCCTTCTTGGCGGCGTAGAGGGCCTCGTCCGCGGCCTTGAGCGCGGCGCGCGGATCGGCCTGGGCGAAAACGTCGGCCAGCCCGGCGGAGAAGGTGACCTTGCCGAAGGGGATGTCGGTGGCCCGGTTGTGGCTCACCTCAGCAGACCGAGCGCTGGACCTTGCCGATGGTGGTGTCGGCTTCGGCAAGGAAGGTGGAGTGTTCGCGGCGCAGGAATTCAACCCGGGCCGGCGGGAGGTAGTGCTCGAACGCGAGGCCGGCCTTTTCGCCATCGAACCAGCGGACGATGCCGCTGAGGGAATCGCCGGATTCGAGGCGGACGAGGACCGGGGTGCCCTGGCTCAGCGTGACCCCGCCGGTGGTGAGGCAGCAGCCTTCCGAATTGATGTTGACGAGGGTTACGCCGGCTTCCTCGCCGCCGCTCTCGCCGTCGCTTGCCGAAATGCGCGCATGCAGCGTGACCTTGAGCCGTTCCGACCTTCGCACCCAACCCGTTTGTGCCACTGCGCCCTCCTGTTCCGGGGTTAGGTATATCGCCGGATGGTAAATGGGGGGCTAACGTTGGCTGGTTACCGCAAACGATTTTTTCGGGGTGCTAATGGCGGACTTCCGGGGGTCAGCAGGTATAGGACGTGGCCGCGGGAGAGGGGTTGGCGATCCCTGCGTTGTTGGCCCCTGCACCACCGGTAAGGTCGCGGTCATCGCGGACGTACATGGCTGCGGCGCGGTAGATGGTAGGCGCGGTGGTATTGCCAATGTTGAAGAAGATCGGCTGGTACTTGTAATAGACCTCGACGAACATGATCGCCGAATTGGCGTCGGCGGTGACCACCGTGCCGGTGGGTCCCATGCCGGCAAAGCCGGTGCCCGAACTGCCGGTCCCCTGTGTTCCATATTTGGAGCTGCCCAGGGTGGCGAGGCCGCGGCAACGCTGCCAGTGGATCCACTGGCCGCCGCTGGAATTCTGTTCGAGGCTGGAAACGATGACCCGGCCGTTGGTGAAGACCTGCAGGCCCGGATAGACGAGATCGACCTGGGCGAGCGCATCGTCGACATCGTATTCGCGCATTATCGCCCCGCTCGAACCGGTGGCCTGCTTGGAGCGGCTGGTGTTGTCAGCCACCTGGATCGCAACCTGGCTGATCCGGGTGTAGACGAGCGCCATGTTGGCCAGCTCGATCGTGCCGAGGCCGACCGTCATCAGGAGCGGGGCAAGGAGGGCGAACTCGACCGCGGAAACGGCGGCGGTGTTGCGCAGGATAGTGGTGACGATGTTGCCGACGCTGCGCCTGGCCGCTTGCCCTCCCCCAGCCCCTCCAGCCTGAGGGAGGGGAGCGCCAGGGGATACCCCTCCCGCTTGCGGGAGGGGAGCAAGGGGAAGCACCTCTTCCGCCGGGGGGAGGCGGGTCGATCGGCGGTTGCTCATGGGCAGACCTGCGTGGAGGTCCAGCTGGGCTGGTTGGCGAAGGGCTGGTTCCTGAGGAGGGTGGTGGCGCTGATCCGGGTGCTGGGGGAAAGGCCGATGGCGGTGCCGCCGGGGATCAGGCTGGGGTAGGTGACCGTGGCGGTATATTCCACCACGTCGTTGGCACCGCCGTTGCCGGTGCGGGCGCCGTCGGCATCCCAGGTCTTGTTGCCGTTGGCGTCCTGGAAGCATTCGTTGGCATCGTGGACGCCGTTTCCGTTGGTGTCGGTGAAATCTTCCGGACGGCCGACGGTGGAGAAGGTGTAGTAGTTCGCGCGGGTGAAGGCGACCGTGGCATTGGGCAGGATCGCCTGGACCCGGTCGCGCACGAAGGTGTCGATGGCGGTCTGCCCGGCCTGGGCCGACTGGAGCGTGGAATTGCGCGCCGCCTGCTGCATCGCCCCTTCGAGCACGGCGCGCAGGTAGACGTTGAGGCCGAACTCGATCGAGCCAAGCAGGAGCAAGACGACGACCGGAATGATGATGGCGAACTCGACGAGAGCCGCGCCGCTCCGGTCCGCCGCGAGACGGCGCAGGTGCGCACCGTCAGGGCGGCGATGGTGTTCGGACCGGTGGGTCACGAGCGAAGCCTAAGGTTGGCGATGCGGCTGGCGATCAGGCGGAAGGTATCCTGCAGCGCCGTCGTGCTGCTGGCGGTCATCGCTTGCCCGCCGCTGCCCGCCGCGCAGGCGCTCATTTCCGGGGTGATCGCCTGGCCGAAGCCGATCACCCAGATGGTGTAGCCCATGTCCTTGGCGCGTTGGCAGGCGGCGAGATAGCGACCGTTGTGGTAGGTGGCCAGCGTGGTGTCACAGGCGGCGTCCCTGGTGGGCTGCGCGGGCATGACCCGGTTGTCGAGGTATTCAACGCCGTAGGCTGAATAGAGGAAGTCACAGCGCGGCTCCATAATCCCGTCGGTCAGAAAGATGATGTGCCGGCTGATCGAACTGACGTTGCCCGAATTGACGACGGTGGAATTGATCCCGGCGGGGTTGGCGAGGCGCGCACCCCAGATCATGCCGATGTCGTGATAGGTGCCGCCCGAGGCGTAGAGCGTGCCAAGATAGGTTTCGATCCAGCTGGGGACCGTAGTCGGTGCAGAGGTATCGACCGTGGTGAAGTTCTTGGCCGGCGCCGGGCAATAGGCCGTCATCGGATCCTTATCGTCGGTGGTGTCCAGCGTTGCTGTCTGACCGCGGTTGAACTGGAAGTCAGAGATATAGGGCTTCCACTGGGTAGCGGCGGCCGAGGTGGGTGCGGTCAGCACGTCGAGATCGGTGGCGCCTGACGGGATCGAGGCCGCGCTGATCAGGGTGTTGACGGTCGAGCGTTCCTCGATGCAGCCATTCCAGGTCGTGCTGACCTTGAGGATGTTCGTCGTTCCCGCCAGCGAGCCGAGCGTGACCATGTCATAGAGGCCGGCCGTCGGCACCGTCGAGTTGGAGTAAACTTCGGTGGCAAGGTTCACCGCCGCATAGGACTTGAGGCCCGAGGTGTTGAGGCTGGCCTGGGTGTAGCGGTAAGGCGTGGTCGGATTGAGCTTGTAGCCGTTGAGCACGTAGCTGGTGGTGACCGTGCTGACCTGACGCACGCAGGTGCCGACATCGACCTTGGTGCCATTGTTGCCGTTGCCCTGGCCGTTGTTGCCGGTGCAGTTGCCGCAGCCAGAGAGGGTGATCGTTCCGGTCTTCGTCCACGACTTCTTCGAGTAGGTCTTTGTGATGACGTCGTCCGGGGCGGTGCCGGTGGTGACCGGGTTGCCGCCGTTGGTCGGGTAGGCATTGATCCCGTAGTTGTCGCAATCGGCCGAGCTGATCGCGATGGGCGTGGCCGATCCGCCATAGGTTTCCTGCGTGACCACCGGGCTGCCGGTGGTGGACGTGTAGGAAGCCTGGTCGAAGTTGTAGAGCCGCGTCTGGTAGTTGGCGGCGCTGGCGATGTAGCCCTGGGGGATATCGGGCGAGGCGCCGGAGGTCAGGTTCTTGACATTGACCGTATCACTATAGGGCACGAAGCCAAAGCGCACGCGGGTGCCGCTGCCCGACGGAACGGCAGCGGCGATGGTGTAGTAGAACGAGCGGATCGCGCTCTTGAGGCCCTCTATCTTCGAGCCGGCGCCGGAATTGCACCATGAACCATCGGGGCAATAGGCCATGGAGCCGGTGGTATCGAGCACCATCATCACGTCGATGTTGGAAATCTGGAACTCGGCGCTGCAACTGGCGGTAAGGGTGAAGGTGTTGGTCCCGAAGATCTTCATGATCGTGGTCGGGATCGTGCTGGTGGCGGTGGCGCTGATCACGCCGACGCTGGGGTTCGTTGGCACGAAGCTGGTGCTGGTAGCGTTGGCGGCGAGGCCCTGATAGTTGATGTCGAACATCTTCTGGGCCTTGCCCTGTTCGGCCGTGCCCCAGGTGCCGCTCTTGGCCTGGGCGCGCCGCCCGGCGAGGACGCCGGCATCGCAGGCGTTCTGCAGGCTGGTCTGCGCCATGTAGGCGCGGCCCATGTCGACGGCGCCGCCCACCAGGATGAGGATCGGCGGGAGGGCGGCGGCGACGAGGGCGAGGACATTGCCGGCGGTGTTGCGGCCCAAGCGCGCGAGGAAAGTCTGCGCGGCCCGCGCGGCGCGAGCAATCGGTTGGGCTAGGGTGCAGTTAACCATTTGGCACGGCAGTCGATTGTGGATCCGCCGTGGAACTAGCCTTTCAGGAGTTAAGGATTGGTTCGGATCGGTTGCGGGACTTGCCTCAGCCCCGCTCAGGGCGCCGGAGCACCTTCGGGGATCACGTCGACCTCCACTGCATGGTCGGGGGCAAGGTACTGGCGGGCGATTGCCTGGACATCGGCGGCGGTAAGCTCGGACAGGCGCTCGCGGGCCTTGAGCTGGCGATCGATCCGATCGGCCTCGGTGTGGGCGCGATCGACGAGTGAGAGCCAGGAACGATTTGTTTTCAACGCGTTGTCGAGCGCCTCGAGCATGGGTTCCCGCGCGCGCTGGATCACGTCGGCGCTGACGGGGCGATCGCGCAGTTCGGCCACGGTCTCGAGGATCGCGGCGCGGGTGGCGGCAAGGTCGGCGATGTTGACCGAGGCGGCGACGGCGAAGGTGCCATAGCCGCGCCAGGTGCGGCTGGTCTCGCTGTCGGCCGCCGGGCTATAGGCCTTGCCGAGCTTTTCGCGGATGGTTTCGATCAGTTCGATGCGCATGACCTTCTCGAGCAGTTCGAGCTTCATGGCGGCGACCGGGTCCTCGCCGTCGCGGGTAGGCCAGGTGAAGCGGACGATGGACTGGTCGGCCGGGCCGGTGTGGCGGACGATGCGGCGCGACAAATCGCGAGTGAAGGGGCGCTCGTGCTGCTCGGCATAGGGCAGGAATTCGGCCTCGCGCGGCGGAAGCGCGCCGAAGGTGCGGGCGACGAGGGCAATGGCCTCGTCCTCGGGAATATCACCGACTATGCCGATCTCGATCGCCCCCCGGCGCAGGCGGTCGGATATCTCGCCCTTGAGCTTGGCGAAGGTGAGCGCGCGGTAATCTTCCACCTTCTGGAAGGTGAAGCGGGGGTCGTTGTCGGAAAGGATGCCGCCGAGCGAAGAGCCCAGCGCCGAGCCGGGCGTGGCGAAGCGCTGGGCGAAGAAGTTGTTGACGTTCTGGCGGTAGATCGTCTCGCCCTCTGGGCGGTAGCCCGGATCGACCACGTAGGCGGCCATCAGCTGGAGCTGGAGTTCGAGATCGGCGGGCGTGGTCTGGCTGATCGCGGTGAAGGTTTCCGGGCCCGACTGGAGATCGACGCCGACCGTGCGCCCGGCAAGGATCGACTGGAGCTGGTCCTGGCTGTGCTGGCCGAGACCGCCGGCGGCAAAGGCGCTCATCATCTCGGTGGCGAGGGGATCGTCATGGGTGACCAGCATGTCCCCGCCGTCGAGGCTGAGCTGGACGAGGACGCGGTCCTGTTCGAGACCGGTCTGCTTGAGGTTGAGCCGCACGCCATTGGCAAAGCGGATCTCGCGGATGCCGAGGGCCGGCTCGCGGGTATCGGACAGGACGCGGCCGGCGGGGCCGAAATCGGTATAGGCGAATTCGGCGGGCGCGCTGGTGCCCGAGCGGGTGATCTTGCCTCTCATCGCCTCGTCCCAGGCCGCGCGGATCGCCGGGGCGCCGCCATCGGGCGCGCGGCGGCCGGCGAAGCGCAGGAGCGGCTGGTCGAGCGGGAGCGCCTCGCGCTTGAGCGCGGCGAGGACCGCTTCGGGGGTGATCGCGGGGATGAAGGCTTCGAGCCGGGCGAGCGAGCTTTCGGGCGTCGCGGGCACGGTATCGTCGCGCACCAGGGCGAGGGCGGCATTGACAAGCGCCGTATTGGCGCGGGTGGTCGAGGCGCCGACCGCATTGCGATGGGCGGTGCGGGTGATGGCGACCTGTTCGGCCACCTCGTCGCGGGTGAAGCCATAGGACAGGGCGCGGCGGTATTCGCGGGCCGCGGCGAGGAGGCCCTTGCGCCAGCCGCCGTCGACCGTGTGAACCTCGAGGCTGGTCGTGCGCCCGGCGCGGAACACGTCGCCAGTGGAGAAGGTGGCGGCGCGGAACGGGGGGCTTTGGCCGGGCGCGGGCGGCTGGCGCGCGATGCGCTGGAAGCGGCGGCCGATGATATCGTAGCCGATCTGGCGCAGCAGGTTTTCGCGGCGTTTGGCGACGCTGTCGGGAAGGTCCTCGTAGGGGCCGTTGCGCGAGGCGGTGACACGCTCGGACAGGGCGGGATCGAGGTAGACCGCGGTGCGGCCCTTATCGGCGAAGCGCACGGGACCGGCGGAGGGCTGGGACGGGGAGGGAGCGGCCTGCCAGTCCTCGAAGTGCTTGCGGATGGCGGCCTCGGCCGTGTCGGCGGGAAGATCGCCGATGACGACGATGGTGGTTTTCGCCGGCACGTAGGTGCGCTGCCAGAAGGCGCGCAGGGAATCGGCGGTGGCGGCGTTCAGCGCCTCGGGCGTACCGATCGGCAGGCGCTCGGCGTAGCGCGCCCCGAGGTTGGTGAAGCGCATCTCGTCAACCGCGGCGCGAAAGCCCCAGGTGTTGCGGTCGCGCATTTCGGACAGGACCACGCCGCGCTCGCGCGCCACGGCCTCGGGCGAGATGGTCAGCTCGCTCGCCGTCTCGCGCATCAGCATCAGCGCCGTATCGAGCAGGGCCGGATCGGCGCGGGGCAGGTCGAGCGTGTAGAGCGTGTAGTGGAAATTGGTCTGGGCGTTGGTGTCGGCCCCGAAGGCCAGGCCCTTGCGTTCAAGCAGGCGCACCATCTCGCCCTCGGGCACGTGAGTGGAGCCGTTGAAGGCCATGTGCTCGACGAAATGGGCATAGCCGCGCTCGGCCTCGGTTTCATCGAGCGAGCCGGCCTCGACTTCCATGCGCACCAGCATGGTGCCCTTGGGCGTGCCGTTGGGGCGGACGATGAAGCGCATGCCGTTGGCGAGGCGGCTGGCGCGGAAGGCGGGATCGAGCGGAATGTCGCTCTCCTCCATCGCCCAGACGGGACGCGGGCGGAGGGGCTGCGCTTGGGTGGAGGCGGGCGGCGCGACCTGGGGCGCGCAGGCGGCGAGGACGAGCGAGAGGAGGAGGGAGGCGTGAAGAACCAGGCGGGTGGGAATCAGGCGGGAGAGCATGGAGCGTGAGGGTAGGGGCCGCGGCGCGGCGGGCAAGGGGGTGTGGGCGGCCGGGTGCAGCGGCCGGATCGGGGCCGGGAGAAGGGGGCGACGGGACTGGCGGTCAGAATACCGGATCGTAGCCCGGCGGCAGCTCATCCCCGGGCTTGCCTTCGTCCTCGCCGGGCACGTGGATGCCGCATTCGGTCTTGTCCCAGCCCTTCCAGCGGCCCGAGCGCGGGTCTTCGCCGGCCTCGACCTTGTGCGTGCAGGGCGAGCAGCCGATCGAGGGATAGCCCTGCGCCACCAGCGGGTGGGGCGGAAGGTCGTGCGCGGCGATGTAGGCGGCGAGGTCTTCGGCCGTCCAGTCGATCAGCGGGTTGATCTTCAGGCGCCCCTGGGCATCGGACTTGTCGATCTCGAAGCGGGGGAGATTGGCGCGGGTGGCGGACTGGAAGGCCTTGCGCCCGGTGATCGAGGCGTCGAACTTTTCCAGCGCGCGGGCCAGCGGCTTGACCTTGCGCAGCTCGCAGCAGCCATCGGGATCGTAGGACCAGCGAAGCCCGCTTTCATCTCGCTTCGCCAGTTCCCCGGCATCCGGGGTGAGCACGACCAGGTTGAGGCCCAGCCGGGCGACGAGCGTGTCGCGATAGGCGAGGGTCTCGGGGAAGTGCTTGCCGGTGTCGAGGAACAGCACCGGGGTCTCCGGCGCGATCGTGCTGACCAGATGGAGCAGCACCGCGCTTTCCGCGCCGAAGCTGGAGACCACGGCGACATCGCCGGCGAGCTGGTCCTTGAGCACCGAGGACAGCCATTCGACCGTCTCGGCGCCGCGGAACATCCGGTTGAGGCGCACCGCATCGGCCTCGGTGAAGCGAGGTCCGGTATCGATCCGGTCAAGCTTGCGTTCGGCGCTCAAGGGGTGCTCCGTCATGGCAATGAGCCTCGGTTGCGGCCGGTCAGGCCGAGTGGTGGCGCTTGGCCCAGATCGGCGCGCGGCCGTCGACCGTGGGGGTATAGACGTCGGGGTAGCGGGCCATCGCCGCCTCGGCGTCGGCCTGGTTCAGCGGGTGCTCGGGGGCGAAGCTGTCGAACCCGCAACGGCGCATGTAGGCAAGCTGGTCGACCAGCACGTCACCCACGGCGCGCAGTTCGCCCTGGTAGCCGGCTTCGCGCAGGATGCAGGCGGCGGAATAGCCGCGGCCGTCGGTATAGGCGGGGAAGTTGACCTCGACGAGGCGCAGCCGGTCGAGGAACGGCAGCAGGACGCGGGCATCGTCGCCCGGCTCGATGCGCACGGCGCTGGCGTTGGTCTGCTCGCCGAAGCTGTCGACCGTGACGGCGGGATCGCCCGCCGGCTCGTCGGCGCGGAAGCGGAACTGGGTTTCCATCAGGCGGGCTCCTTCCGGTAGATGGCTTCCTTGAAGGGCGCCATGCCGAGGCGGCGGTAGGTATCGAGGAAGCGTTCGCCGCCTTCGCGGTTGGCGAGGTAGACGTCGGTGGCGCGTTCGACCGCATCGACGATGCCGTTCTCGTCGAAGCCGGGGCCGGTGATCTGGGCCAGCGAGGTATCCGCGCCTTCGCAGCCGCCGAGCAGGAGCTGGTAGTTCTCGACGCCCTTGCGGTCCACGCCGAGGATGCCGATGTGGCCGGCGTGGTGATGGCCGCAGGCGTTGATGCAGCCGGAAATCTTGAGCTTGAGCTCGCCGATTTCCTCTTCCTTCGCGGCGAAGCGCTCGGAAATCTTCTGGGCGACCGGGATCGAGCGGGCATTGGCGAGGCTGCAGTAATCCAGCCCCGGGCAGGCGATGATGTCGCCGATCTGGTCGAGGTTGGCCGCACCAAGGCCGGCCGCCGCCAGCTTCTGCCACAGGGCATGGAGCTGGTCCTTGCGGACATGGGGCAGGACGATGTTCTGGGCGTGGGTGACGCGCAGCTCGTCGAACGAATAGTCCGCGGCAAGATCGGCCATCAGGCGGATCTGGTCGGCCGACGCATCGCCGGGGATGCCGCCGGTCGGCTTGAGGCTGATCGTGACGACGACGTAGCCGGCCTGCTTGTGCGTGTGGGTGTTGTTCTTCACCCACAGCGCGAAGGCCGGGTCCGACAGGTCGAGCGTATCGGGCAGGCCGGGCACGAAGGCGGGATCGGCGAACTGCGCCTTGATCCGCTCCAGCTCGGCGGCGGGCGGTTCGAGGTTCAGCGTGAGGAGGTGCGCGAACTCGGCCTCGACCTGGCGGGTATATTCTTCCTTGCCAAGCTCATGGACGAGGATCTTGATCCGCGCCTTGTACTTGTTGTCGCGCCGGCCGTGGCGGTTGTACACCCTGAGGCAGGCCTCCGAGTAGGTGATCATCTGGTCGATCGGCACGAAGGCGTTGATGCACGGCGCGATCATCGGGGTGCGACCCATGCCGCCGCCGACATAGAAGGCGGCGCCGAGTTCGCCCGCCGCGTTGCGGACGAGCTGGATGCCGATGTCGTGCAGGCGCATGGCCGCGCGGTCGGTGTCCGAGGCGATCACCGCCATCTTGAACTTGCGCGGCAGGTAGCTGAATTCCGGGTGGAAGGTGGACCACTGGCGGATCAGCTCGGCATAGGGGCGCGGATCGACGATCTCGTCGGCGATGGCGCCGGCGTACTGATCCGAGGTGGTGTTGCGGATGCAATTGCCGCTGGTCTGGATGGCGTGCATCCCGACCGAGGCGAGATCGGCAAGGATATCAGGCGCTTCTTCCAGCTTGATCCAGTTGTACTGGATGTTCTGCCGGGTGGTGAAGTGCCCGTAGCCGCGATCGTACTTGTCGGCGATGTCGCCCAGCATGCGCATTTGCGCGCTGGACAGCGTGCCATAGGGCACGGCGACGCGCAGCATGTAGGCGTGGAGCTGGAGATAGAGCCCGTTCATCAGCCGCAGCGGGCGGAACTGGTCTTCGGCGAGGCTGCCGTCGAGCCGGCGGCGGACCTGGTCGCGGAAATCGGCGACGCGGGCATCGACCATCTGCTGGTCGTATTCGTCATAGACGTACATGTCAGATCACCCAGTTGCCGGCGGCGGGATCGGCGCGCTTGAGGGAGAGGTCGAGGCGGACCGTGGGCCCGAGGGCGCGGATGCGGTCCTTGATGTGGGCGGGGCGCACGCTGTCGCCATCGCGGGTGCCGTCGATGATCTCGGGCGAGACGACGCGGCGGGCGGCGGCTTCGCGCGCGGCGATGTCGCCGCCGTGCTCGCCGACATCGACCGCGTCTTCAACGTGCAGCGACCAGCCCTGGCCGTCCCACCAGGTCACGGCGCCCGATTTCAAGTCATTCCCCGTCAGGATCTTCACTTCACTGCCTCCAGCGCGATCTCGCGCAGTTCCAATTCGTTGCGGGCGGCCACCTCGCCGATGACGATGAGCGCGGGGCTCTTCACCTTGTTCTTCGCCACCAGCGCGGCAAGGCCCGCCAGCGGCCCGCGCAGGACGCGCATTGCGGGCCGGGTCGCGTTTTCGATGACGGCCACCGGGACATCGGGGGCGAGGCCATCGGCCATCAGCTTCTCCGAGATCGCCTCGGCCGTGGCGACGCCCATGTAGATGACGAGCGTGCGGCCCTTGCCGGCAAGGCCGGACCAGTCCTGCTCGGTCAGCCCCTTGCACTGGCCGGCGACGAAAGTCACGATCGAGGCGGCGTCGCGGTGCGTGAGGGGGATCTGCGCGGCGGCGGCGGCGCCGTTGGCGGCGCTGATCCCGGGGACGACCTCGACCGGCACGCCGGCGGCGCGGCAGGCCTCGGCCTCTTCGCCGCCGCGCCCAAAGATGAACGGATCGCCGCCCTTGAGGCGCACGACGTCATGCCCGGCGCGGGCTTCGCGGATCAGGATATCGTTGATGCCGTCCTGCGGGACGGTGTGACGCGCGCGGCTCTTGGCGACGGAGATCATCCGCGCGCTACGCGGCGCCATGGCCAGGATCGCGGGTTCGACCAGCCCATCATGCACGACCACCGTCGCATTCATGACCAGCCGCGCCGCGCGCAGGGTCAGGAGATCGGGATCGCCGGGGCCGGCGCCGACGAGGAAGACCGTTCCGGAGGAGGGGGCGGGATTCGGCATTGGGCGCATGTGGCGGCAAAGGCGCCATGATGCGAGTCAGAATGGTTTGGCCGGGGGGAAGGTCAGCTTTTGAGGGTTCGGATGGCGGAGTGGAACGGCAGCTTTGTTGGGGTAAATGGACCTTGTCGTGAACGTTAGCGGCTTAGGCTAATTCGACTTGATTAGCGCGAACACCTCTTCGATCGTGGCGGCCCTTCGGCGAGTGCAGTGCGGCTATGCTTATTTACCAAAACATCAAAAAAGCAGCGCTCGCGACTGCGGCGTTGTCCGGCTTACCGAAGCTGATGCAGCTCGGCGAGCTGCCCCACGCTTCAGTGCTATTGTTTCATAGATTTTTTGAGAACTCCCCGTCCCGCAGGGCTGGAATCGACGAACTGAGGCGGCGCCTGGAATGGCTGGCATCCGTTTACACGCCGATTTCCCTGGATGAATTTGAGCGTGGATTATCAAGCTCAACCCTTGTAGACAGGTCAGTTCTGGTAACGATTGACGATGCCCACCGCGATATCATCGATGCTGCAGAAGTGTTTCAGGAATTTGGCATACCCATCACAGTTTTTGTGTGCGCAGGTTGGGCGGCAACTGCAAGCAAAGGCGAAGGTTCGGATCTACTCGCGCGGACCTGCTCGATGATTGAATGGTATGCGGGAGAAGACTTCGAGATATCTTTGCGAGGTCGGTCGTATTTAGTCTCCGAAAAAACCAAAGCGCAGAATATTGAGGACATCGCGGGGATAGACTCCTTAACTGCAACTGAAATGATCGACATATGTGATCAGATAGATCGTCGGAACGCCGGGCAAGACATCGATTGTTGCACTTGGTCGGAATTGTCCCAACTGGCGTCTGATAAGGTCGCCATGGGCGCGCATTTGGTAACGCACATCAATCTTGCCACTGCCTCGCCATGGCGACGCAAGTTCGAAATCGAGGAAAGCCGAAGGGTTTTAGCAAGTTTTTTCGGTGAATGCAGCGCGTTCGCCTACTCATATGGAACTGATGATGCGCACGATCCTGAGACCAAACACTATTTGTCAGAAAGCGGATACTCGTCAGCTTTTTTGACCCATTCCGGATTCGTGACGCCCTTGAGCGATAAATTTCTCTATCCTCGCATAGCGCTGCCGGGTGAGCCTATGAGCGACCGCGAATTCCGCGCCCGAGTGCTCGGGGCAGGGGTATTCTTTCGGTCAGTGCGCGACATGTGGCGCAAGTTCACGCCTCGGTACCGCTGACCAAACGTTGAGTCCGTCGCGTGCAAGCATATCCGCTTTGTTGGCGAGCGCTGTCGCGCCGGAGAGTGTTATCCAAGCATTCGCTTGATAAAGCCAGGCCGCCGCCCCGTGGGAGGGAGCCGGCCAGATGCCTCGAACAGATAGTTGGCGAGCACCGCGGCTTGGTCCTTGGTCATGAACAGATGGTAGACGTGCGGGTCCGCCTTGTCCTTTGCCTCTTCGACGGTCTCAATGTCGAGAACCAGCCGGCTCCCCCAGTCTTGAGCGCCCCAGCCGACCAACACGCCCACGTCTTTCATTCACCGCCTCCGGGCCGCGCCAGCCCAAACACCACATTCCGTCCCGAATTGATACACTGCTGCGCGGAGCAGAGCCAATTGGTTGCGGCGGCAGAAACCCACCGTTGCACCGCACCATTTCTCGTCCGAGGGGGCGTACTGTAGATGGCAGGTTTGTGGTCGTGTCCGGACAGGCTGGAAAAGCAGCGACGTCGTCGTATCCGGAACGGCAGAAATGGGGCGCCTGGTTGGACGGGCGGAAAGGGCTGGGTCGGCGGACGACAGAACTTCTCTATCGTGGGTGAT
>Ga0207644_10000059_pt1 | contig 79212 bp, 54 predicted proteins | sample KBSS73metaG_FD_184326 | JGI IMG/M metagenome (GOLD analysis project Ga0207644, IMG submission 184326) | Switchgrass rhizosphere microbial communities from Kellogg Biological Station, Michigan, USA - KBS S7-3 metaG (SPAdes) (version 2) | ecosystem: Host-associated > Plants > Roots > Rhizosphere... | reverse complement strand
GCTGCGGGCCGCGAACCGGCGCATCGAGGCGGCTCTCGCGCGCGTGGACCTCGCCCGGGCCGGGCAGTATCCGGATCCCACCGTGTCGGGTTCGATCACCCATCGCGGCGAGCCCGAATTCCATACGGGCTGGCGCGCGTCGCTCGTGATGATTCTCCCCCTGTTCACCCACCACCAGGGCGCGGTCGCCATCGAGGAGCGCACGGTCGAGCAGCTTCGCGCGGAGCGCGAGGCGTCCGAAGCCTCCGTCCGCGCGAGGATCGCGGCGGCGAGGTCCCGCGCCGCAGCCCTGCGCGAGCAGGCCCTCCGCTATCGCGATGCGATGCTTCCGCGGGCCGCCGAGGTCGAGGCGATGGCCGAGGACGCGTACCGCTCCGGGCAGACGAACCTCGCCTCGATGACCCTGACCATCCAGTCCTCGCGCGACGTGCGACTGCGAGCCGTGCAGGCGGGTCTCGACTATCAGCTCGCCCTCGACGATCTCGAGCAGGCGCTCGGCGCTCCGCTTCCGAGGAGGTCCACACCATGAGGACGTCCCGTCCGTCCCGGCGTCCGTCTTCGCGCCCGCCCCGTCGCGCGCTCGGTCTTCTGCTGCTCGCCGCCGCCGCAGCCCTTCCGCAGGCGGGATGCCGTCGCACCGAGACCGAGGAGGTCGTGGCCACCGAAAAGGTCCCCGTCGCGACGCGGCCGGCGCGGCGCGGATCGATTCGCGGCGTCATCGCGGCCGCGGGAACCGTCAGGCCCGCGCCCGGATTCGAGCAGCTCGTCACGGCGCCGCAGCCGGCGCGCATCCTCGAGATCCCCAAGGCCGACGGAGACGTCGTCCACAAGGGCGATCTGCTCGTCCGGTTCGACATTCCGTCGCTCGATGCGGACGCGGCCACGAAGCGGTCGGACGTGGAGCGCGCGAACGCCCGCCTGGAATCCGCTCGCGCCTCCGAGCAGCGCGTCTCGGGGCTCTTCGAGCGGGGGATCGCCGCGCGCAAAGAGGTCGAGGACGCCCGGCGCGAGCTGGCCGAAGCGGAGGCGGGGGTCTCCGAGGCCGCATCGGGCCGGACCGCCGCCGGCCGGCTCGCTTCCGGGCAGACCGTGCGCGCGCTCTTCGACGGCGTCGTGGCCCGCCGGACGCACAACCCGGGGGACCTGGTCGAGGCCGGCGGCGATCCGATCCTCCGGGTGATCGATCCGCGCGCGCTGCAGGTCGAGGCCGGTGTTCCGCTGGGCGCCATCGCCGCGGTCGAGGTGGGAGGCCCCGCGCGCATCTTCGCCCCCGGCGCCACCGGGAATACCCCGGCCGGCGCGGGGAACGGCGGCGATGAGGCGTCCACGGTCGTGTCGCGGCCCGCCGCCGTCGACCCGGCGACCGGCGCCGCGCTGGTGCGCCTGTCGCTCGGCGCGAGCTCGCGGCTGCCGGAGGGCACGCCCGTCACCGTCGAGATCCTCGGCGCCGAGCACAAGGACGTCATCCTCGTTCCCGCCGACGCGATCGTGCGCGAGGGGACCGACGTCTATGTCTTCACCGTGGACGCCGAATCGAAGGCGCACCGCGTCCTCGTCAAGGTGGGCGTCTCATCGCGGGAGGAGGTCGAGATCCTCTCCGGGCTGGAGGGCAACGAGAAGGTCGTGATCCGAGGACAACAGGCGCTGCCGGACGGCGCGGAGGTGTCCCCGGAGTCATGAACGTCGCCCGGCTCGCCGCGCGGCAAGGCCGCGCCGTGCTCCTCCTGACTGTGCTGGCGTGCGGCGCGGGACTCCTCGCCATGCTCTCGCTGCCGAGCAACATCTACCCGCCGCTGGAGTTCCCCCGCATCGTGCTCATCGCCCACAGCGGCACGACCCCTCCCCGGACGATGATGCTGTCGGTCGCGCGGCCTCTCGAGCAGGCGCTCATGGAGGTACCGGGGATCCGGCGCGTCCGTTCGACCACCTTCCGCGGCGCAACCGAGATCTCCGCGCAGTTCGATCCCTCGACCGACATGCTGGTCGCGCTCCAGCAGGCGCAGAGCCGCGTCTCCGAGGCGCGCGCGGGGCTGCCCGCAGACCTGGACATCACGATGGACCGCCTCACGCCGTCGTCGTTTCCGGTCCTGAGCCTCAACCTCACCGGGGCGATGCCCATCCCCGATCTGCGCGACACCGCCTACTACGTGCTTCGCCCCGCCCTTTCGCGGGCGCAGGGCGTGGGGCGCGTGGAGGTCCTGGCCAGCGACGAGCGGGAGATGGAGGTCGTCGCCGATCCTGCGAAGCTCCTCGCGGCGGGGCTGACCGTCGAAGACGTCGCCGAGGCCCTGCGCCGCACGAACGTTCTCGATCCGGTCGGACGCTACTCCGCGGGCGGCGTGCAGAGGCTGGCGCTCGTCTCGGGGCTGTGGGCCTCCGCCGAGCAGATCGCGACGACGCCCCTGCGCGCCAACGATCGGGCCGGCCTGCGCGTCGGCGACGTCGCCGAGGTGTTCCCCGGATCCCCCGAGCGGACCCTGCTCGTGACGGGGAACGGCAAGGACGCGGCCGTCATCAACGTGTCGCAGCAGGTGGGCGCCAACATCCTCTCCGTCGACGAGCAGGTGGGCCGGACGCTCCTGGACGTCGCCGCGAGCCTTCCTTCGGGCCTGCGGATCTCCAAGGTCTACGACCTGGGCGAGTTCGTCGCCCAGTCGATCGCGAACGTGCGCGACGCGATCCTGATCGGGGGCATCCTCGCCATCGTGGTGCTCGTGGCATTCCTGCGTGAATGGCGCATGACACTCATCGCTTCGCTCACGCTCCCGATCACCGTGCTCATCACGTTTCTCTTCATGAAGCTGCTGGGCGAGTCGATCAACCTGATGTCCATGGGAGGGCTCGCGGTCGCGATCGGCCTTGTGATCGACGACGCCGTCGTCGTCGTCGAGAACATCCACCGGAAGGTCCACGGCGCGGGAGCGGCGGCCGAGGGCGACGCGCGCCGGCTCCTGGTGGAGGAAGCGACCGCGGAGCTGGTCGCCCCCGTGGTCGGCTCGACGCTGACGACCGTCGTCGTCCTCGCGCCCCTGGGTGTGCTCTCCGGGGTCGTCGGCCAGTTCTTCCGCGCCCTCTCCCTGACCCTCTCGGTGGCGGTTCTGGTCTCGCTCGTCCTGTCGCTCACGCTCGTCCCGCTGCTTTCGGGGGCGTCGTGGCGTCGAGCGGGACCCGCACCGGCGCCCCGCACGGGCGCGTTCTGGGGCCGGATCCGCGGGCTCTACGAGCGGTCCCTGGGCGCGGCCATGCGGCGCCCGCGCCTGTCGCTGCTGGCCGCCGCCGCCGTCGCGGTGGCGACCGTCCTCCTCTTCCTGCGCATCCCCTCGGGATTCCTCCCGCCGATGGACGAAGGCGGCTTCGTGATCGACTACGTCACCCCTTCCGGAACCGCGCTCGAAGAGACCGATCGCATCGTGCGCGGGATGGAGAAGATCGTCGCCGCCACTCCCGAGATCGCGTCGTTCTCGCGACGTACCGGCGCGGAGCTCGGAATGTTCGCGACAAAGCCCAACAAGGGGGACATCCTCGTGCGGCTCGTCCCACGCCGGGCACGCTCGCGTTCGGCCGAGGAGATCATCGCCGACCTGCGTCCCAAGATGGCGGAGGCGGCGCCGGGGGTGGACATCGAATTCGTCCAGCTCCTCCAGGACATGATCGGCGACCTCGAGGGCGCTCCGACGCCGATCGAGATCAAGATCTTCGGCGAGGATCACGACGAGCTGGCGCGCCTGGGCGGGCAGGTCGAGGAGATCCTTCAGGGGATCCACGGCGTCGTGGACATCGTCGCCCCGCAGCGCGGCAATCCCGAAGTCACCTGGAACGTGGATGCGCTGGCCGCCGCCCGCCTCGGCCTCACGGTCGAACAGGTCTCTTCGCAGCTCGCGGCCTCGTGGCTGGGCACCGTCGCGACCGACCTGTACCTGCTCGATCGCACCGTTCCCGTGCGGGTCCGGTATCCGGATCGGGACCGCTTCGATCCCTTGCGCCTCGCGGGCACGCCGGTGCGAGGAGCCGACGGCAGGATCGTGCTCCTCGGCGCCCTGGCCCATCCGGTGGAGACCAACGGCATCAGCGAGCTGACACGCGAGAACCTGCGGCAGATGGCGCTGATCTCCGGACGCCTCGAGGATCGCGATCTGGGCAGCGCGGTGCGCGAGCTTCAGGGAAAGCTCGCCGGCCTCAAGCTTCCGGTCGGATACACGGTCGAGGTCGGAGGACAGTACGAGTCCCAGAGGCGCGCGTTCCGCGAACTCATGATCGTCTTCGCGGTGGCCGCGTCGCTCGTCTTCATCATCCTCGTCATCCAGTTCCGCGCGTTCCTTCCGGCGTTCCTGATCCTCGCCGCCGCGCCGCTCTCGTTCGGCGGCGCGTTCCTGCTGCTGGCGGTCACCGGCACGGAGCTGAACGTTTCCTCCGCGATGGGGCTCGTGCTGCTGATCGGGCTCGTCGTGAAGAACGGCATCGTGATGATCGACTACGCTCACCGCATGCGCGACGAGGGAACGCCTCTTCCGGAGGCTCTCGCGTCGGCCGCCTCCGTCCGTCTTCGCCCGATCCTGATGACGACCCTGTGCACCCTCTTCGGGCTCTTCCCGCTGGCGCTCGGGCTGGGCTCGGGGGCCGAGCTGCAGAAGCCGCTCGCGATCGCGGTCATCGGCGGGCTGGGCGTCTCCACCCTGCTCACGCTGTACGGAGTGCCCACCGCGTACGCCGGCCTCGCGGGCATCAGAAGCGCACGGTCATTCCGGCGGTAGCCTCGAACTGATCCACGTAGTCGCCGCTGACCGTGGCGTAGCACCCGCTCCCGGAGCTGCAGTAGATCGTTTCGTCCGAGCCGAAGAACGTGGGAGTCCAGCGGCCCTGGAAGCGCAGGCCCAGGGCCTTTCCCAGAGAGACTCTGGCCCCGCCGCCGATGCTGAACGCCAACAGCGTCCGGCTGCCTGAGAAACCCGCGGGAGCTCCGAAACGGGTGGCGCCCACGCCGAACGCGGCGAACGGGCGGACCCTGTCGTTGGCCGCTCCGGCGATGTACGAGCCCTCGATCTGGAAGTTGTCGACATCGAAGCCCGACAGCGTGTCCCCGGATCCCGGGATCGAGCCGTGCACGTCGAGGGTCGTGTCCTGGTGGCTCCAGAGGAAGTCCATCTGCTGGCTTGCGTTGAGTACAAGGCCGACCGTGAAACCGTAGCTGCGCGCATCCCGGATCTCGAGTCCGGACGCCTGCGGCGCATCGATGTCGAAGGATCCCCCGAAGCGATAGCCGATGAACGGCTGAAGCTCAACCTGCTGCGCACGCGCGGCGGGGGCGAGGGCCAGCAATGCCAGGGCCAGGAGAACGGACCGTACTGCGTTCGTGCGGTTCATGCGGCTCCCCCGTCGGGACGCCGGCGGGATCTGGCACCGCCGGACGGACCTCATCCTACTCGTAGCGGAGCGAATCGATGGGGTCGAGGCGCGAGGCCTTGATCGCGGGATAAGCGCCGAAGAAGATGCCGACCCCCATCGAGACCGCGAGCCCGACGATGGGCGACCAGAGCGGGATGTTCGTCGGCAGCGCCGGTACCAGCGACTTCACCAGCGCGGCGATGCCGATGCCGATCGCGACCCCGAGAATGCCGCCCACGCAGCTCAGGGTGACGGCCTCGGTCAGGAACTGGCCGATGATGTCGCGGCGGAAGGCGCCGAGCGCCTTGCGGACGCCGATCTCGCGGGTCCTCTCGGTCACCGTGACGAGCATGATGTTCATCACGCCGACGCCTCCGATGAGGAGCGAGAGCCCCGCGATGAAGACCATGATGCCGGTGATGCCGCCGGTGATCGCCTTGAACTGGGAGATGAGCTGGTCGGGAGTCTGCACCGTGAAGTCGTTGGGCTTGTTGAACGGCACCTTGCGCCGGGACCGGAGGATCGAAACGCACTTGTCGATGACGAGGCGCATGTCTTCGGTCCGGCGCGGAACGACGCTGAGGTTGACGCCGTCCTCGAGGACGCGGTACGGGAACTGGCGCTCGAAGGTTCCGTAGGGAAGGACGACCTTGTTGTCGGGCGAATAGCCGAACTGCTCGCCCTTGGGCTCGAGGACGCCGACCACGAGGTAGCGCACGCCCTGCACGGTGATCTCCTTGTTCACCGGATCCTCGTGGGGAAAGATCGCGTCCCTCACGTCCGCGCCGACGATGGCGACGGGCGCCGAGTGCGCGATCTCTGCGGACGTGAAGAAGCGTCCCTGCCCGACGTTGTAGGCCGTGCCCGTCGGATACCACTCGTCCACGCCCAGGATGTAGGGGAGGTTGGCTTCCAGGTTTCCGCGCTTGACGTGGATCACGGCATCGAAGGCCCCGATGAGCGCCGAGACCGCCAGCGCCTCGGGAACCGTGGCGCGCAGCGCCGCCGCGTCCGCCATCGTCAGGTTGTGGCGCTTCTTCATCTCCTCGTAGTCGGAGCCGCCCGGCCCGAAATTGTCCTCGAACTTCTGGAACTCGATGCGGTTCGCCCCGAACTTCCGGAGGTTGCCGATGACGTTGTTGTTGAACCCCGACACGACGGCGACCATCGCCATGACCGTCGAGACTCCCAGGATGATGCCCAGGGTCGTGAGCCCGGCGCGGAGCTTGTGCTCGCGGATCGCGACGAGCGCGAAGCGTACGTTCTCCAGGAAGCCGCGGCGGAAGACGTCCAGATAGCGGCGCATGCACGTTCTCCCTATTCGTAGCGCAAGGCTTCGATCGGCGTCTTCTGCGCCGCGAGCGACGACGGCGCGAAACCGGCGACGACGCCCGTGAGGACGGCGAGCCCGAGGCCCAGGAGGACGAACTGCAGCCGCACCGCGACCGGGAACAGGAGAAGGCTGATCGTGGCCGACGCCAGGGCTCCCAACGCCACTCCCGCCATGCCTCCCGACAGCGACAGCAGGGTCGACTCGAGCAGGAACTGCCGGCGGATGTCCTTCGAGCGCGCGCCCAGCGCCTTGCGCAGGCCGATCTCGCGCGTGCGCTCCACCACCGAGACGAACATGATGTTGGCGATGACGATGGCGCCGACCACCAGCGACATGCCGGAGACGATGATCATCATGAAGTAGGCGCCCTGGGTGAGCGATTGCCACAGCGCCGCCACCGCCTTGGAGCCGACGACGCCGAAAGGATCGTCCGCCTTGAAGCGGGTCTTGCGCGCGGAGCGCAGGATCGTGCGCACTTCGTCCTGCACCCGGTCGAGTCCGGCCATGCCGTCCTGCGGCCTCACCAGGATGGCCAGTCCGCGATCCCCGCTCAGGACCTTGTTGAGGAAGGTGATCGGGACGAAGAGAACCTTGTCGCGCGCCTGGCCCAGCATCTTCCCCAGGCGCTTCTGCACGCCGATCACGCGCATCGGAAAGCCGTGCACGAAGATCATGCGATTGATGGGATCGAGGTCGGGGAAGATCTCGTCCTTCACGTCGGCGCCGATGATCGCGACCGGAGCCGCGTGCTCTTCTTCCGTCGGGCTGAAGAAGCGTCCCGCCTCCAGGTCGAGGTTGAGCATGCTCACGACGTTGGCCGAATAGCCCGTGACCTCGACGCCGCCGAGCTTGCGGTTGCCCGATTTCACCGCCGCGCTCTGGCCCGCCTGCGCGCCCACCGCCGCGCACGAGCGGCAGTTCGCCTCGACCAGTCTCAGGTCCAGGACGGTGAGCGGCTTCCTGCGATTCGCCAGCACGAACTCGTTGCGGCTCCTCAGGATCCCGTAGCGCGTGAAGACCAGGACGTCCGGGTTCAGGTTCACGAGGTTCGTCGCGACGAACTCGTTCAAGCCGCTGATGGCCGACACTACCGTCACCACGGTCATGACGCCGACGACGACCCCGAAGAGCGTCAGCCCCGAGCGGAGCTTGTGGCTCCCCAGGGCCCGCAGCGCGGTCGCAAAGAGCTCGCCGAGGCCCATGGCCCTAGGAGGAGGCCTCCGGCGCCCCGGACTCGAGGGCCTTCTGCTTTTCGTCGCTCATCGCCTTGACCTTGTCCCCTTCCTTGATGCTCCTGAGCGTCTTGAAGGGTCCGCTGATCACGCTCTCACCGTCCGTAAGGCCGCTCGCGACCTCGATGTCCAGCTCCCCGGCGAGGCCTGTCTTGATGGGCACGAAGTGCACCTTGCTGCCGGGCATCGTGTAGACGCCTTCTTCCGTCTTGATCCGGCCCGAGGCGTCCTTCTCGCCCTTGGGAGAGTCCCGGATCACGACCGCCGCGAGCGGTATCGTCGGGACCCCGGACTTGGTCCCGGTGATGATGTCGGCGGTGACCGAAAAGCCGGGACGGATGCTCGGCGGCGGCTGCAGGATCTTCACCTTCACCTTGAAGTTGATCGCCTCGGTCGTCGTGATGAGCCCCTGCAGCTCGGCGTCGTCTTTCTGGATCGGCGAATGCCCGACCTCCGTCACGACACCTTCGAAGCGGCGGTCCGGATAGGAGTCGAGCGTCAGGATCGCCTTCTGATCGACGGCGATGCTGGGCATGTCGGTCTCGTCGACCATGAGCACGGCCTGGACCGTCGACATATCGGAGATCGTCATGAGCTGGGTGCCGGGGTTGTTCATCGTGCCGAGGACCGTCACCTCGCCGGCCTTCACCCGGAGCGTCGTGACGATGCCGTCGATCGGCGAGCGCACGGTGGACTTCGTCACCGTGTCGTGGAACGCGCTGACGTTCGCGCGGTTCTGCTGGATCCGCTGCTCGGCCGCCGCGTACGCGCCCTTCGCGCTGTCGTAGCTCGACTGCGCGCGCTGGTAGTCGGCCTCGGGGACGATCTTCGCATCGTGGTTCTTGCGCGCGCGCTCGAGATCGCTCGCGGCCTGATCCATCGCCGCCCTGGCGGACTCGAGGTCCGCCATGCTCCCCTGCAGCGCCGCGGCGGAGCTCGCCTCCTCGGCCGAGGCGCGGTTCTTGTCGATCTGGAGAAGGAAGTCCCCCCGCTTCACGGGGTCTCCCTCGCGCACCACGAGGTTCACGATCTGCCCCATGACCAGCGCCGAGAGATCGACTTTCTTCTCCGCCTGGATCTTGCCGTTCGCCGTGACCTTGGCCACGACGTCCTGGAGCTTCACCTTCGCCACGCTCACTTCCGTGGCCTGGTTCTTCCTTTTATAGATGCAGGAACCGGCGAGTCCCAGCAGAGCCAGGATGACGATGCCGATGACGATCTTGCCCTTGTGACGTCTCCACATATGGAACCGCTCCCCTCGCAGCGGGATGCAGCCACCTGCGCGACGCATCGCGCGGAACGGTGCACCTTGGCCGGCTTACCAGAACAATACGCCGGGAAGGCGCTTTTGTTCCAGCGCCGTCCGCCCCACTTGCGGGGCGCCGGCGTGCGATCATCCTCCGTGCCTTCGAGACGGATCCCCGCCGTGTGGATCGCGTGTCTAGCGCTCGTCCCTCTGTTGAGCCTCTACGCATGGGGAGCCATGCGGCAGGCCGCCCGCGTCAACACGGATGTGAGCCGGAGCGACCAGGGCGCCTACCTCACGGCGATGGCCCGGATGCGCGCCACCGGCTTCCGGTACCTGGGCGACCGCAATCGCATGCCGCTGTACCCGGGTATCCAGGCCCTCCTCACCGACCCCCAGGCGAGCCCCGAAGCCGCCTTCGAGCGGGCGAAGCGGGTCAACGTGCTCCTTTCGATCCTGATCCTGGCCGCGCTCTTTCCGATCCTGCGCGCCTGGCTCCCCCGGCTTCAGGCCCTCAACGTCGTGCTCATCACCGCCTTCACGGTCTTCATGTTCAAGGCCGGGTGGGTCCAGGCGGAGATCCTCTTCTATTTTCTGAGCTTCGCCCTCTGGCTCCTGTTGATCGAGCTCTTGCGCGAGCCTTCCCCGACCTACGGAGCGCTGGCCGGGGTGCTGGCGGGCCTGGCGTATCTCACGAAGGCCTCGGTCCTTCCGACCCTCATCCTGTGGGTCGCCTGGTCGTGTGTCGTCGTCGCGTGGGATCTCTTGCGTCGCGAGCGGGCGCTGGCTTGGAAGCGCCTCGCATCGACCGGCGTCGTCGTCCTGCTGGCGCTGACCGTCGTCTTCCCCTACCTGGACGACAACAAGCGGATCTTCGGACACTGGTTCTACAACGTGAACACGACCTTCTACGCCTGGTGCGATTCGTGGGACGAGGCGGCGAGCGGGGTCAAGGCGGCCGGCGCCATGGAGCATTGGCCGTCCCTGCCGCCCGATCAGGTCCCGTCCCCCGCCCGCTATCTCGAGACCCATACCACCGGACAGATCGTCCACCGCCTCGTGAGGGGATCCGCCGTCGTTCTGAAGCGCGCGCTGCACTCGTACGGGTACGTCCACTACCTCTTTTTGTACGGCGGTTTCGCCTCGTTCCTTCTCTGGAGGCACCGCGGATGGGCTTTCGCGGCCGTGAAGCGGCACGGAGCGATCTTCGGATTCCTCGCCGCCTACTTTGCGGTCTCGTTCCTCCTCGTGGCCTGGTACGTTCCGATCGCGTCGGGGAATCGCTTCCTCCTCGCGCACTTCCTTCCCCTCCTGTTCACGATCGCGTTCGTTACCGCCGTAGCCCCCGAGACCCGCATCGCCGGCAGGCCCATGGCGCGTGTGGGCCACCTCGTCCTCCTGATCCTGCTCTTCGCCGACCTTCCGCTACGGCTCCTGCCCCAGACCGCGTGGCTCAACGGGGGGCATTGACTCTCTGCGCCGCGCCCAGGCCCGCCGCGCGACCCGTGACCCACGCCCAGACGAAGTTGTAGCCGCCGATCGGCCCGAAGGCGTCGAGCATCTCGCCACAGAGGAACAGTCCGGGGATCAGGCGGCTCTCCATCGTGTGCGCATGGACCTCGCCGAGCGCGACGCCGCCTCCCGTGACCTCCGCCGTCCGGTAGCCTTCATCGCTGGTCCACGGAAGTCGATAGCGCGTCAGGACTCCGACCAGCCGGATCCGCTCGGCGCGAGGTAGCTCCTCGAGGCGGCGCGCGGGAGGCACGCGCGCCTCGGCGAGCAGCGTGTCCGCCAGGCGCTCGGGAAGATGCCGCCGCAAGAGCGGCGCCACGCCCCCGCGGCCCTCACGAAGAAGGCGGTCCCACGCCTCGGGTCCCAGATCGGTCCATTGGACGAGCAGCTCCTGCCGCTCCTTTCCCAGGTGGCGCGAGCGTACGGCGAGGTGGGAGAGATCGAGCAGCGCCGGTCCGGACCAGCCACGGTGCGTGAAGAGGAACCCTCCCTGCGAGCGGTCCCCTGCCCCCGGCGCTTCGATCCTCACGCGCAGCGAGACTCCCGACAGCGCCGCGTGCGGGTGCGGGGTGGCCACGAGCGGCGTCAGGGCGGGATAGGTCTCGTGGATCGTGTGCCCCAGCCCGCGGACGATCGCGATCCCCCCGCCGTCGCTCCCCGTCGTGGGGACGGAGAGCCCGCCCGTCGCGAGGACGACGGCGGCGGCCTCGAGGGATTCGCCCGCATCGAGCCGCACCCGGAACCTCCCGCCGGATCCGTAGCGGCCGGCATCGATAGGCGCGGCTGGATCGAGTCCCAGGACCCGCGCCCCGAAGCGTATCTCGACGCCGCGCTTCCGCGCGAGGGAGAAGAGCGCCCCGCGCACCGCGCGCGCGCTGTTCGAGACGGGGAAGAGCTTGCCGGTCTCTTCCTCGATCGCCAGGGGAATCCCCGCTTCCTCTTCGAAGAAACGCGTCTGCTCCTCGAGCGGCCAGGAGCGCAGGATCTTCCGGAGCGAGTTCGGCGAGGAGTCCGTCACGAACCGCGCCGCGTCGAGGTGGGCAGGAAGGATGTTGCAGCGCCCTCCCCCGCTGATCAGGATCTTGCGCCCGCCGTCCTTCGTGCGCTCGAGCAGCAGCACGCGCCGGCCAGGACCGGCGGCGAAGATCGCCCCCAGCGCCCCCGCGGCGCCCGCGCCCACGACGACGATCGGAGCGTTCGGAGAGACGGCGTTCGGGGCCATCCTCCTACCCTACACAAAGGGTCCGGGTCGGTGCCGCCCTGCACGATGCCGAAGAGGGTGATCTCCCCCGCATGAGCCCCCTTACAGGAGGAGAACGCACGTGCCCGCCATCCTACGGCGATACCTTCCAGATCGTTTGATCGACGGACGGAACAAACGGCGGCTGCAGGCCTCCTTCGGTCGACAGGAACGAGACGCGCGCCCGGAGCGCGCGCGTGGCGTTCTGAACGAACCGATAGGGCTTCGGCGCCTCGACCTCGAGGAGGGAGTCGCCGGTCGTGCTCACCCGGGTATCCAGGAGCACGTAGGAGCCCGACGTCCAGTCGTAGAGCTCGATCATCTGCACGGTTCCTTTCGGTGCGTGGGAGACCAGATCGAATGCGAGCCTTCCGGGCACGGCCAGCGTGGAGACGGCGTTCAGGACGATCCGGACCTGGGGCTCCGCGCTGTCCAAGAGGAAGCCCTGGTGCGCTTGAAAGTAGGCTTGATCCCGATCCGTCAGCGAGGCCAGGCTGCCCGAGACGACCACCCCTCGAGACAGGCTGTAGGTGCTCGGACCGATTCGCGTGGGACCGCAGGATCCCGGAAGGAACAGATCGGACAGGTCGGTGGCGTTCTGCGCATCGCCGATCCCGGAGAGCGGACCCACCCCGAAGACCTGCTGCCAGGTTCGCAGGTCCGAAGAGTGCGTGTAGCGGATCGCGTTGGTGTAGGCGTTCCCTCGCGCGAGCGGCGAGATGACGATCTCCATGATGGTCCGGCTCGGGTCGTCGCCGCCCTCGGTTTCATCGTTCCAGATGACGATGACTCCGTTGTTCTGGTAGGCGCTCGAGGCCATGATCATGGGAACCACGATCGCCAGGAAGTTGTCGCCCTGGGCGATGGAAGCCTGATCGCCCGTCCAGGTCGTGCCGTGGTAGGTGAACCCGCCGGACAGGACCGAGTGCATGTCGTTGTACTGGTTCGGCGTGATCCAGTTGAACGGCGCGACGGTGCCGTTGTTCAGGTCGGTCTGCAGGGCCTGCAGCGGCGCGTAGTGCGGAGCAAGCGGATTGGCGCTCGTCTGATCGTTGCCGCCGTTGGTATCGAGAAAATACAGAGGCGGATTGTGCTTCGCTGCGTAGTTGTACTGGGTCCGTCCGTTGTAAGGATTGATATAGGCGGGGCTCGTTCCGGAAAAGCTGACGAGCGGGACGGTGTACTGACCGGGACTCAAGGGCGTGCCCGTCAGCTGTCCGCTGCCGTTCCTCGCGAGATCGGTATCTTCCTGATAGCTCCGCCAGTCGATCCCGAGACTCTGGAAGTAACCGCACAGATGGCGCGTCGTGCTCTGCACGTTGCTCGGGAAAGGGTCGTTGTCGTTGAAGATACCGTAGTTCGTTCCTCCCTCGCTCCAGAGATAGTTCGGCTCCGACGGATGGATTCCGGTCCCGACGTGCTGATAGTTGCTCGCGTAGGACACCTGCGCCGCGCTCGGATTTCCCGGAGTGACGAGGCTGTTGATGAAGGGCGCTGCCGCATTGCCGCGAATGGGATTGGGGGAGGTTTGGCCGGACGGCTGGGTCCAGTTGTGGTTCTCCATCGCGATGACGAAGACCGTGCGGATCGGATCCGGGAATGCGGACCGGAAGGAAACCAGGCTCGCCCCGAGCACGGTGCTCACGAACAGGAGCCTCTGAAGAGGCGGGTTCACGGCTGCGATGCTACTCCTCCCGGGGCCCGAGCGGTGAGCGATCCTTCACTCTTTCCGCTTGGCGATCCACGCGCCGTCGGCGTGCCCGTCCACCCGCACGCGCCCCTTTCCGGAGGCGCCGTCGATCCATCCCGCCATGAACGCCGTCACGGGTCCGGGGACGCCCTGGCGGTTGTCCTTGGACCACTCCCCGCGAAACGACAGCTCGACGTAACCGTCCCGCCACAGGCCCGTGACCGGGCAGTTGTCCCCCAGGGCGCCCGACCACGCTCCCGTCACGCTGGTTCCCTCGCGACTCAGGCTCAGGGAGCCCTCCATCGGACCCGCGTCGGTCCCGAAGGCCACGTCCCACTGCCCCGCGACATCGGAGCCGTTCTTCACCGTCTGGGGAAGGGACGTGATCCGGAGGTTCGAGAAGTAGGATTCCTGGCTCGTGTAGCCCCACAGCCCGATGGAGCCCCGCAGATCCTGCCCCTTCAAGCCGTCCACCATCAGGGCGGGCTCGGAGGCTCCGTTCAGGTAGAGCTTCGCGGTGCGGCCCGCGACCTCGATCTTCACCCGGGTCCATTTCTCCGGCTCCATCTCGGCGTGGGCTTCGTAGACCGTCGGCCATTCCCGTCGCAGACGGTACCAGCCGTTGTCCGGCTCGGACGTGTACTGGACCACGTGGTTGCGCTGCGCCTGGTCCGGAGCGCGGACGTTGCCCGGACGCAGATAGAACAGCTCGTAGTGCTTCGCGTCGGGATTCACGCGGAAGGCGATCCCGATGAAACCGGGGAACCGGACGCCCGGAGGCGTGGTCTTCTTCCACGCGAGGTCCACCTCGATGACGCCGTCCTGGATCTCCGACCCCGGCAGCACGGCCATGCCGTCGTGGTCGCCCGCGTCCATGGTGATCCGGACCGCCTTACGTCCCTGGAACACGACGGCCTCGGCCTTGACGGGCGCCGTCGTCGCGAGGTCCTTCGTGTCCTGCAGCGCAAATACCTGCCGGCCGGGCGGGCCGGCGGAAGGGGATGCGGCCGCGGCGCGGCTCGCGCTCCCCAGCAGCACGCCCGCGGCCGCGAGCGACAGCACGGCGGAACACATGGATGCGGAGCGGCGTCGTGGCGACTTCATCGTGATTCTCCCCAGCGCTCCCGATCACCCTGTCGACAAGGTACGCAGCTCGACCGGGAGGGTTTCGCGGCCCGCGAGGGTGCGGCGGTCAGGACTTCGGGGCGACGAGGGCTTCTTCCAGGTATTGATGGACGTCCTGGACCGCTCCCGCCCCTTCGCCGACCGCCGACGCCACGCGCTTCATCGAGCCGAGGCGGACGTCGCCGACGGCGAAGATCCCCGGCACGCTCGTCTCGTAGCTCATCGTCGGGCGGGCGAGGGGCCAGGCGCCCGGCTCGACATCGCGACCGGTGAGGATGTAGCCCTTGGCGTGTCGCTGGACCACGCCGGCCAGCCAGTCCGTATGCGGTATCGCTCCGATCAGCACGAAGAGCAGCTTCGTCGGAATGGTCTCGACCGCGCCGCTCGCGAGGTTCCGGATCGAGAGTTGCTCCAACAGCTCACCGCCCTCGGCGCCGGCGATCGCGGATCCGAGCTTCACCTCGATGTTCGGCGCCCGCCGGATGAGCTGCACCAGGTAGTCGGACATCCCCGCACCGAGCGACGCCGCGCGCACGACGAGCATCACCCGGCGCGCGAAGGCCGCGAGATGGATCGCCGCCTGCCCCGCCGAGTTCCCTCCTCCGGCGACCGCGACGTCGAGATCGCGCACCATCCGCGCCTCGCCGAACGTCGTATAGAAGACGCTCATCCCGACGAACCGCTCGATCGCGGGAACCTCCAGGCGCCGGTATTTCGCTCCGGTGGCGACGATCACGGCCCTTGCGGTGATCTCGCGTCCGTCCGACAGGGTCAGGATCCGCCTCGCGCCGTCCAGCCGTAGCCCGGTCACTTCCCGCGCAAACACGAACCTGGCTCCGAAGAGCCAGGCCTGCTGGTAGGCCCGCTGCGTGAGCTCGGCTCCGCTGATTCCCCGCGGGAACCCGAGGTAGTTCCGGATGAGAGAGCTCGCGCCGGCCTGCCCGCCGATCACGTGCCGCTCGATGACCAGGGCCCGCAGCCCCTCCGATCCCGCGTAGACCGCCGACGTGAGGCCCGCGGGCCCGCCTCCGACCACCGCCACGTCGCAGGACAGATCGTCCGGGTTCTCGCCGATGGCGTCCATGATCTGCGCATTCGTCGGGCCGGCGAGGACGGACCCGTCGAGCAGGAAGACGGCCGGCAGGGTCTCGAGCTCCATCCCGCGCTCCTCGCCGGCCGGCGGGCCAATGGGGGACGCGACGTCGTGGAAGCCGTAGGGAATGCCGTTGCGATTGAGCAGCTCGCGGATCTCGTTCGAGCGCGCGGACTGTTCTTCGCCGACGATGTGGATCAGCTCCATCGCCGGCCGATGGATGCGCGTCCACTCCGACAGGAACTCGCTCACCAGCGGATACAGATGGACCTCGGCGGGCATCCAGGGCTTGTAGAGGTAGTTGTCCAGCCGGCCCAGGGCGCAGCCCTGCAGGATGCTGGGCGAGGCGGCGTGGTCGCCCCACGCGACGAGCAGCGCGCGCTTCGCCATGGGCTCGACGGCGTGGACCCGCCCGAGGAACTCGCTGCCGGTCATCTCGGGCATCCACTGATCCGCGATGACCAGGGCCATTTCCTCGGCGTCCTTCTTGATCCTGGCGACGGCGTCGAGCGCCGCGTGCGCGGAGAGGTGCGGCACGACGCGATAGTCCCCGCCGAAACGGCGCGTCAAGGCATCGAGCATCGCCGCCAGCGCGGCCGGCTCGTCGTCGACGACCATGATCACGGGTCTTTCCGCCACGGCGGCCCTCGCCTACCTGTCCTTCCGAGACGCGAAGTACTGTTCCAGGCTGGCCACCATCTCGCTCGCGCCCGCCTGCGCGTTGCGATCGAGCGCGGCGACGACGGCCAGCACGTCCTTTCCGTCCACGGGCTCGTCCTTCGTGTAGTCGTGAGTCCACACGGTCGCGCCTGTCTTGAGATCGCGCATCTCCAGCTCGAGCGTGACTCTCGCCGACAGCCGGCTGCCCGTCAGCTCCTGGAAGTCCTGCAGGCGTCCGTGGATCTCGTAGTCTCCCTGCGCGTTGCTGCGCCGGTAGTAGACGGCCCGGTAACGGCCGGAGGATCGCAGGCTCCGGAGCAGGAGCTCCTCGACCATATCGGTCGGCGGGTCGGCCCAGCGCTGATACTCGTAGGTCCCCATCTGCTGATGGCCGTTGCCGTAGACGATGCGATCGCCGCGGTACAGGTGAGAGGCCGTCAGGGAGCCCACGAGCAGCGTCACGGGAAAGACTTCCGCCTTCCCCGTCCTACCCGCCTGCGCCGCTTCCGGCGATACGGTGAGGCGGAAATACTTGACCGGCCGCCCGGCTCCGCAGCCTCCCAGGAGCCCGATCGCGAGCGCGACGGCGGCCCAGCGTGCGCCTCGGATCATGGCGTCTCTCCCGGGACGTGCTCTTGTGGACTGCTCGAGCGGATCAACGTGTGCGGCCTCGTCTTGATCGTGTTGGTGAAGTCCTCGAGATTCTGGCTCACGCGGCGGAGGTTTTCCAGCAGATCGTCGATGTTCTCGGAGTTGGCATCGAGGGTGTGATCCAGGCGCTCGGTCAGATCGTTCACGCTCGCCAGCGACTTTCGAAGGTCGACGACGGCTTGACGCAGATCGTCGCGATTGTCCCCGATGAGGGAGTCGATGTGATCCAGCGCGTTCTTGATCTGAGCGGAATTGTCGCGCAGGTCCTGGACGAGGGACTCGAGCCGCTGGCCGGCGCTGTTCAGGCTCTGCACCGCCGATTTCACGGGCCCCCGGTTCTCCGAGATGATCGCATGGGCTCCGGCGAGCGCGCCCGCGAGGTTGGCGCGGTTCTCGTCGCTGACGAGGTCGTTGACGCGGTCCACGGTCACCTTGAGCGCCGTCGCGCTCTCGTTGAGCGCCTTCAGCAGGTCCTGCACCTGCGGCGCCAGCTCGCTGACCTTCGCCGTCAGGGAGCTGATGTCCACGTAGGGATCCGACGGCAGTGTCGTTCCGGACGTGGCGAGGTCCGCGCCTGCGCTGCCCGGAAAGACTTCCAGATGATTGTCCCCGAGCAGGCTGAGGGCCATGATCCGCACGTGGCTGTCCGTCTTGACGGGCATGCCCGAGTGCACGCTGAAGGTGATCTCGATGCGCGAGGGATTCTCCGGATCGAGCCGGATCTTTTCCACGCGCCCCACCTTCGGTCCGCCCGCGTATCGCACCGAGGCTCCCGGCTCGAGCCCTCCGGCGAAAGGGAAGTAGGCGCGAAAGGAGGTCCCGGCGCGTCCGAACGCCCCGCCGAGGACGAGCACCGTCCCGAGGAGAACGGCGCCGGCGATCAGGACGAACAGTCCCACGAAGGCCTGCTCGCGTCTCGATTCCATCATTGCCTCATGGCCTCATGGCCTCATGGCCTCATGGCGTCGCGGTCTCATGGCCTCGCGGTCTCCCTGTTCAGTGTCCCGGGCGTAGATCGTCCGTCAGCATCTGCAAGTAGTCCATCTCCCGGGAGACCTCGGGCTCCGGGATGCGGTCGAGGAACTGGCGCACCCGCGGATGCGTGTTCGAGCGCATCTCCTCCCGGGTCCCCACGGCGACCACGTAGCCCTTGTCGATCAGCACCATACGGTCGGCGATCAGGAAGGCGCTCGCCAGCTCGTGCGTGACCACGATGATCGTCACGTGGAAGGCCTTCTTGAGCTCGAGGATCAGCTCATCCACCCCGGCGGCGATGATCGGGTCCAGTCCCGCCGAGGGCTCGTCGAAGAAGAGGATCTCGGGGTCCATGGCCAGCGCGCGGGCCACGGCCGCGCGCTTCTTCATGCCCCCGCTGAGCTGCGACGGCATGTAGTTCTCGAATCCCGTCAAGCCCACCTGCTCCAGCTTCAGCCGAACCATGATCTCGATGGTGGAGCTCTCCAGCCTGGTGTGCTCCCGAAGCGGAAGCGCCACATTCTCCCCCACGGTCATGGAACCGAACAACGCGCCTCCCTGAAAGGACATGCCGATCTTCCTGCGGAACGCGTTCATCTCCGCGGCGGAGGTCGTGGCCATGTTCTTCCCCTTCAGCCGGATCTCCCCGGAGCTGGGCCTTTCCAGGCCCACGAGGGTCCGCAGGAGCGTGCTCTTTCCCGAGCCCGAACCGCCGAGGATGACCAGGGTCTCCTCGCGCATGACGTCGAGATCGATGCCATGAAGGATCTCGCGCTCGCCGTAGTTGACCCGAAGGTTCCGCAGCGAGATCACCGGCTCCGCTCGTCGGTCCGCGCCTTGCTCTGGTTCCATTTCCGCCTCTGCCGGATCCTAGGCTTCGCTCAGGAAGAAGAAGAGCGCCGTGAAGACGAGGTCCACGAGGACCACGAGAAAGATCGAGATCACCACGGCGCGCGTCGTCGATCGCCCCACCTGCTCCGCGCCGGCCCCGGTCGAGAAACCCTCGTGGCATCCGACCGCCGTGATCGTCATTCCGAACATGACGCTCTTGATGAGACCCGAGACGATATCGGTCAACAGGAGGGCCTCGACGCTGGTGCGGATGTACCCGCCGAGCGCGAACTCCGCCCTCGTCACACCGAAGAGGGCTCCGCCGAGGATCCCCATCGCGTTGGCGGTGATGGTCAGGCAGGGCAGCATCACGATCATCGCCAGGAGCTTGGGAGACACCAGAAAGCGGATCGGATCGATCGCCATGGTCTCGAGCGCATCGATCTCCTCGGTCACCTTCATGGTTCCCAGCTCGGCGGCGAACGCGGACCCGGACCGCCCGATGACGACGATGGCCGTGATCAGGGGGCCGAGCTCTCGCGTCATGGATATCGCCACGGCGCTGGCGACGTAGTGGAGCGCGCCGAATCGCTTCAGCTCGTAGGCGCTCTGAAGCGCCAGGATCAAGCCGATGAAGAACGTGATCATGGAGAGGATGGGCAAGGCGCGGACTCCGATCTGCATCGCCTGCGACACCGCGGGCTGCAGGCGCAGGCGCGTCCCCCGGAACGGCGCGAGGAACGTGAAATAGGCGGCGCGCCCCGTGAGCGAGACGAGCGCCCCGAGGTAGGCGAGCCCGCCGATGACGGATCCGCCGATCCGGGCCGTGAGATCCACGCTCTTCGCTGCGAGCGCCAAGGCTTACCGACAATCTCTCATGAGAGGTCGGGTCAAGGCGCGGACGCCTCGTCCTCGTCGTCGTAGATCTCGAAGAACGTCGTGAGCTTGGAGAGGTGGAAGACCTCCCGGACCGTGGTGTTCATTCCGAACAGCACGAACCGCGTGCCGGCGTCCTTCGAGGCCTTGAGCGCCTCGATGAGCGATGCCAGCCCCGAACTGTCCATGTACCGCACCGCCCTGAGATTGACGATGACCCGCGGCCTGCGCAGCGCCTGGATCTCGTGCAAGAGGGCCTGGCGCAGCTCCGGGGATGTGGCGAGATCGATGTCTCCAGAGATGTCGAAGATCGTGAACTCGCCCAGCTTGCGCGCGGAAATCTCCACCGTCGATTCTCCTAGGAGTCCTTGGGAATCCGTGGCGCGGGAAGGACCTTGATGAGCCGGAGTCTGTTCCTGCCGGCGGTTCGGCGGAATTCTACCGCATCCATGATCTCCCGGATGAAGTGAAGGCCCAGGCCCCCCGGCCGCACGTCCTCGAGCGCGCGGCCTCGCAGCTTCGCCCGGTCGAACTTCCTGCCCCGGTCCCACAGAAGGATCTCGAGGGCATCCCGCTTCGCGCCGCGCCCGGGCGCCGGAATGCGGCGGAACGACACCTCGATGGGGCGTCCGCGGCGCCCGGCGTACGCGTGACGCATGACGTTCGTCAAGGCTTCATCGACCGCGAGCACCACGGCCCGGCACTCGGGCTCGGAGAACCCGAGCTTCTCGGCGAGGGGCGCCAGGGCCCCGCGCACGGAGCAGAGGCTCTCGGGATCGCTCCGGAATGCCATGCTCAAGAGCAGGTCGCGCCGGCGTCCGGCCATGGAATGGATTATCCAGCACTCGCCCCCAAAACGGACGCCCTCCGCCCGGCCCGCGAGCCGAAGCGGAGGGCGCCTCCGTCCGGGGCCGATCTAGGTGACCTGCACTCTGAGAAACATCCCGGCTTTCTTGTGGCCGCGGACCGGACAGTAGACTTCATAAGATCCCGGCTCGAGGTTCAGCTCCAGCATCTTCGTCTCGCCCGCATCCACCCCGGATTCGAGCTCTTCTTCGATCCCCTTCCCCTCGATCTCGAACCGGTGATACATCCCGCCGGCATTGGTCACTTTGAACACCGTCGGACCTGCACTCAATCGAAGGGGCATTTCGATCGCGTACTCGGTCAACCGGACATCCACCGTACGCTTCATGGGCGCGGCAACGGCAACACTCGGTGAGGACGACGATGCCGCTCCCGCCCCCGTTCGAGCCGATGTAGGCGCAGTGGCAGCGCCCGCCACGCCCCCGAGGGCGCAAGTCATCAAGAGAGCGGCCGCAAGGACCGCCGGACGTGTGTGGTTCAGCATGACTGCCTCCTATCCTTGGATCTCGCTGCGATGAGGGAGTCCAGAGAGAGCGGACCGGCTCCCACCAGAAGCAGGAAAATGGACCCGAGCAGCATCGAGACATCCAGACGCGCCTCGTGGGTCGCCTTGAAGAAACCTTGCTGGAAGAGAAGAGGGATCTTGGTCGATGTGATGGCGACGATCATGTTGATGATCATGGGAATCGCGCCCAGGCGCGTCATCAACCCCAGGATCAAGAGAACGCCGCACCCGATCTCGAAGACCCCGTCGAAGGGGGCGAAGAAGGAGGGAAACGGAATCCCGATCTTGATGAAACGGCCCACGCCCAGCTCCTGGGGATTGACGAACTTCAGGATCCCTTCGAGCAGGAAAACCGCTCCGACGAAAGCGCGGACGAGGAGTGTGGCCGGCGGCGCCGTGCTGAAGGCCATCCGGTGGATCCACTCGCCGATTCGCGCCACATCGGAGCGGCTCGTCGGCCTCGTCGAGCCGGCGAAGGCCGCCGGAAAGGCCGCTGTCTCGATGCGGGTGCTCGTTGTGTGAGGTGTCGTCGAATTCTGGCTCATCTGAAGCCTCCATAGTGTGGTGTTCGGTCTCACTCTTGGAGACTGGAAGTCCGCCCTGAATAGTCCCGTTCGGCCCGTCATTTCTCTCCGGGAATAAGATTCCGCGAAGGCCGGTCTCTTCATGTAGGACCAGAAGGTCCACCGTGCGAAAGGATCACGTCGAATGGGCGGCTCATTTCGGAGTGTGCTACGTTCTTCCCGCACCTACACGGGCCCCGGTCGAGGGAAAACGGGACATGGACCCGACTCAGCTAGAAGGGTTCGAGCAGACGTTTCTGCCCTACATGAGCGCCGCCTACAACCTGGCGCGCTGGCTGACCGGCAGCGACCAGGATGCCCAGGACGTGGTCCAGGAGTCCTATCTGCGCGCCCTGCGATTCTTCGGCGGGTTTCGCGGCGCGAACAGCAAGGCCTGGTTCCTGACCATCGTCCGCAATACGGGATACTCGTGGCTGCAGCGATCCCAGGGTCAGGAACTCACCACGCCCTTCGATGAGCAGGTTCACGACATCGAGGATCAGAGCCAAGGGCCTGAAATGGAGCTGCTTCAGAGCGCCACGCGGCAGGACCTCATGGCCGCGCTGGAGAAGCTGCCGGTCGATTTTCGGGAAACGCTGGTCCTGCGCGAGTTGGAGGGCCTCAGCTACAAGGAGATCGCGGACGTGATCGGTTTGCCTATCGGGACGGTCATGTCCCGGCTGGCCCGGGCGCGGCAGAGACTGCGGCAGGCCTTGAGCGATCGCAGTCCCAAGGAGGCTTGAGGTGGCTTGCCGGGAGATGGATCGCATCGAGGCCTACGCCGACGGTCAGCTCGATCTCGGCTCGAGCCTGAACATCGAGCAACATTTGATCGGCTGCGAGACGTGTGCGGCGGCGCTCGAGAAACAGCAGACCCTGCGCTCCGTCATGGGGCGCGCCTCCCTCTACTATGACGCCCCCCCGCAGCTGAGCGCACGCATCCGCTCGGCGGTGCGCAGGCAGGCCAAGGTGCCCGCAGTGAGCCGCCCGGCGGCTCCGGCGGCCTGGCGCTGGTTCGCTGTCGCCGCGCCAGCGGCCTCGATCGCCATCCTCGTGTGGGCTCTGGTGGCGGTCTCGAGGACACCCTCTAAAGGAGATCTCCTGGACCGCGAGATCGCATCGGCCCACGCGCGCTCGCTGATGGGAGACCACCTGATGGATTTCCCGTCCTCCAACCAGCACACGGTCAAGCCCTCTTTGAGCGGTCGGCTCGACTTCTCTCCAGAGGTGAAGGACCTATCGAGCGCGGGATTCGACCTTCTCGGAGGGCGCCTGGACTACTTGGACAGCAGACCCGCGGCGGCCATCGTTTACGAGCGCCGCAAGCACCTCATCAACCTGTTCGTCTGGCCGTTGGAAGCCGGCGCGGTCGAGGGGCCCGTGGAGACGAGCCTCCGCGGCTACAACATGATTCACTGGGCCCAATCCGGAATGAACTATGTGGCCGTCTCGGACCTCAATCCGGCCGAGCTGCAAAGTTTCCGGCGGGCATTGCAGGACTGAGGCTTCCCTCTCATTGCGTCGTTCCAGGCTCCCCGAAGACGTCCTCTTCCTGCGGACATCCCCTCCGTGCGATGGGATCAGGCTCTCATCAGGTTGATGAGGTAGCGCAGCTCGTCATCGGTCTTGGCAGGATCTTCGACGGTCTGGGCGACGTGCTCGCGCAGCTTGGCGCCGAATCCCTGCCTCAAGCGATGCAGCGCGACCCTGACGGCGGACTCCGTCATGTGCAGCTCCGGCGCGAGCGTCCTGTACGGAGGGTCGTCGTCGCTCACCAGGTACGGGCTGAGCTTCCGGAATCGCGCCAGTCCTCCGGTGCGCTCGGCCTCTTTCTCCAGGCCGAGCAGGGCCTGATCGAGGAGCGCCAGGGCCCACTGCTTCTCGAAGAGGGTCTCGGGGGTCTGAGGCGTCGCCGGCTCCCGGACCGAGAACGCGGACTCCCAGGCGTCTACATCGATCGAGATGGGGCTCTGGCCGCCTCCCCTCTTCTGCGCGCTCCGGTGGTCGTGCTCGTTGGCGAGAAAGTTCTTCACGGAGGTGAGCAGGAACGATCGAAAGCGCCCTCTCTCCTTGCGCGCTTCGGCGATCCCGCCCCCCTCGAGAAGCGCCGCGAAGAAGCCCTGGGTCAGGTCCCGGGCCGCCTCGGGGTCACTCCCTCGGCGCCGTACATAAGAATAGATGGGAGCCCAGTACGCCTGGCACAGGGTCGCGAGCGCGTCCTGGCTCTCCACGTCGTCTTCGGAGCGCGCCTTCAGGACCACGCTCCAGTGCGTCGTCGAGAACCAGGCCTTCCCACCGCGGGACGACCGATCTTCCGGTGACACCTGTTTCCCCCATCGGCCGGGCGGGCCCTGGATCCGGCCTCGCCCGCGGCCGGCCTGGCGAATCCTCCCGACGCAGGGCGGAAGGGCGCCGAGGCGGTCTGCCTATCTTAGCGATTTCGCCTGTTCGGTGTAACGGCCCGCGACGTTCCCTTTAGTAGCCGGTGAAAGCAGAGATGGAAGCACCGGATAGGAAACGAAGGAGGCTACTATGGCAACCCGCAAGTCACTCTCACCCAAGACCGTGGTTCCCGCCGTTCTGATCGCCCTCATCGCGAGCATCGCGGGCGCCATGGCGTCCCAGGACATCGTCGTGAAGGTTCCGTTCGAGTTCCAGGCGGGCGCCACGCACTTCGCCCCGGGCCAATATGTCCTCACGATGGACAACGTCTCGAGCGGCTCGGTGATGATCCGCACCGCGGATCGCAGCCGGAGCGCCATCCTTCTGACGCACAAGTCGAGCTTCGCCAGCGTGCAGTCGGCGCCCGTCATCTCGTTCCGCACCGTCGGCGAGAGCAGGTTCCTGTCGGCCGTTCAGGGCGAGAGCGCCACGCAACGGTGGGAGATCGTTCCCTCCGCGAACGAAGCCTCCCTGGCCCGCAAATCCGAACAGCCCGTGGTCGCCAGCCTGATGGCGGAAGCTTCGGGAACGAAGTAGTCGTCAGCAGCAAGAGGAAGAGGAGGCTCGGGACCCGACCCCGCCGCCGGGTCTCGAGCCGTCCTTCAGCGCCAAACCCACCAGAGATCGGCCGAACGGCTCAGGGCTCGAGGAGGCTGCGGTACGCCCTGGAGTAGGCCTTGTACGCCGCGACGAATTCCTGCTTGTCCAGCAAAGAGTCCGCCTCCGTGGCCATGATCCTGGCACCGGGCGTCTGCGACGGGGCGATTCCCAGATCCTCCTGCGCGCCGATCGCCCTCCAAACCAGCTCACGCACCTGTTCGATGCCGCCTCCCTTCTCGGAAGGGAGGTAGAGCGAGGGGATCGATCGCCCGTCGAGCAGTGCCGCTTCGATCCACAGCGTCTCGAGCCGGGGACCCGTCACGGATCCCGGGGCGGAACCATCCGCGGAGGACGGCATCCGCCCGCGCCCGGATACGACAACCGGACCCCCGGCGGGCGTGGCGCCGCCGATCGCGCGAGGCGCGCCCTGGCGGAACGAACTCGGGGAGGCCGAGGGCAGGGCGCAAGCCGCCGAAGGCCGGTAGCGCTTTCCCATCTGCGTGAACATCATCTTCTCGAGATTGCAGGAGAGCTCCCTCAGGGCCGCGATCTCGTTGAGGAGCGTCCCCTCCATCTGCGTGAGCTCCTGATCGCTCGTGAATCGTTCTTCCCTGTTGAGCTCCGTGGCGATGACGTTGGAGATGTCGGCGACGAGATTGGTGTTGCCGGAATCGATCTTGCTCTCGAGCTCCGCCGTCTGGGCCGCGAGCTCCTCGTCGTCCGTGAAGCGCTTCTCGGTCTTGAGCAGGTCGAGCGTCTCGGTACCCGTGCATTCGCCGATGGGCGAGTTATCCAGGGCGCACTCCAGGATGTTGCAGGCGAGCTTCGCGATGGAATGGACGATCTCGATGCCGATCTTGATCGGACTCGGAAGGTTCACTCCGAACCCGGCCGCGACGACGTGTATGTCGACGGGAGTCGAATTCTTGGATATCGAGAGGAAACTGGTCAGTGACTCGCAGAGGTCGACACACTCGCCGACGTCCCGGAGGAAACAAATGTCGTTGCTCACTTCGTCCGCACCGCACGTGAAGACGGCGTCGTTCGGGCACCTTGCCGCCAAGAGGCGCTCCGCAGATCCGGATGAGAGATCGATCATGTCCCCGGCGCTGCGGGTGTGCGGGTCGTCCGCGGACATCAGAGCCGCCGATCTCGGATCAGCGAAGGAGCCGGGCAGCTGCACCCATGGCTCGGCGCCCAGCATGATCCGCTTCGACGTCGCCAGACGACGGCTGAAGCCCTGATTTTGGTAGACGATGAGCGGCAGCTGCTGTTCCGGAACGGTATCGAAGGTCTGCCAGGCGGCCCTGATCTCCAGCTTGCCCTCGGCCGCGATCACGTCGATCTGGCTCATGAGGCTGGAAGAGCCTGACCCGAGCTGCCGGGCGGCATGGTCCTGGATGTTTTCCAGCATCCTCTCCAGGTCCTGTTCCACCAAGGCCAGTTCGGCGCGCGCCGCATCGATCTCGCCGGGCGAATACACGTAGCCCGGCGAAGGCGGCGGAAGGCTGTCGCCCGGGCGCGGAGAGGGGCTCATCGCGCGGACATGGCCGACGAAGAACAGAGTGAGTGCGGCGAACACCAGGGCGAGGCGATCGCCTCGCGACGCGCTCGTCTGGAACATGACCCAGTCCTCCCCTGTGATTCTCCGTCCACGGCCTGCCGGCTGGAGGCGATCCCGATGGGCCTGCCGCAGGCTCATGGGATCGGCTCCGATACGATGACGTTGTTGTCTTCGAAGTTCTCCGCGACATGGTCGGCGGGATCGATGCTGGCGATGACGAAACTCCCCGCCGCATCGACACCTCGACCGAGCTTCACGTAGAGAGCCAGATCCCGGGTCCTTCCCGCTCGGAGCGCGTCGACGCTCGCGATCTTCAGCCGGATGTCACCGGGATCCAGAACCTCATCGCTCGAGAGGAAGAACCGCACGGTGAACCCCGTCGCCGGCATCTGGCCGCGATTCGTCAGGCTGTAGGCGCCCTGCAGCCGGCACCTTCTTCCCCCCTGACAGATCTGCGCCAGACCGGACCAGGCTCCGGTGAGATCCGGTCCCCGCACGACGACCAGATCCACCCTGCCGCCGTCCGTTCCTCCCTCGCCGTCGCTCGCGGTGTACAGGAAGAAATCGGACCCGAGGTAGCCCGCGTCGGGCGTGTACGACACGGCCTTGCCCCCCTCGATCGCGACCGATCCGTGCGCTGGATCCGTGACGGAAGTCACCGTCAGCGCATCGGCGGACCCGTCCGGATCCGAATCATTGGCCAGCACGGAGATGACGAGCGCCGTATCGATCTCGGCGGTGACGCGATCGTTCCCGGCGACGGGGGGCTCGTTGAGCTGGTTCACGGTGACCCGGACGGTCGCCTGGTTCGACGGCGCCCCGTCGTCGTCCTCCACCGTGTACGAGAACGTGTCGTCTCCATGGAATCCGGAGTCGGGGGCATAGGTCACGACGCCATCTTCCGACAGGGTCGCCGTGCCGCTCTGCGGCGCAGACACGACCGCGACGGACACCGCAACGAGGGTTCCGTCCGGGTCGCTGTCGTTGGCGAGCACGCTGATCTGGAGATCCGCGTCGACGCGCGTCGTCGCGGCATCGTCCCTCGCAACCGGAGCCTGGTTGGGATTGACGGTGATGGAAACTCGCGCCTGATTGGAGGCTCCGCCGAGAGCGTCCTGGACCGTGTACTCGAAGGCGTCCGTTCCCGTGAAGTCCGTGTTCGGGGTGTAGGTCACCGTCCCGTCCCCGCCCGTGACCGCCGCCCCGCTCTCCGGAGCGACGGCGATGGTGACTGTCGTCGCGTCGAGGCTCCCGTCGGGATCGCTGTCGTTGGCGAGCACATCGATGGCCCGGGACGTGTTGATCTTGACAGTGGCGGCGTCGTCCCTCGCCTCGGGAAGCGTGTTGATCCGGACGTCCACGCTCACCACCGCTTCCCGGGACAGAGCGCCGTCGTCGTCCTTCACCACGTATCGGAACGTGTCCGTCCCCGCAAAGCCGGCGTCCGGCTGATACGTGATCGTCCCCGCCGCGCTCGTCCCGTCCGTGTCGGGCGTCGCCGTGCCGTGCGCCGGGGCTCGAGACACCGCCAGGCTGTCGGGATCCAGCGATCCGTCGGCATCGCTGTCGTTCTCGAGCACCGAGATCGTGACGGACGATCCGACCTGCGTGGCGGCATCGTCATCCTCTGCGCCGGGCGCATGGTTGACTTCGAAGGCCGTCGAGAACTCCGACGTGTTCATCGGGTTCGCAGGATTCGAGCCTCCATCCGTGGCCGTGGCCAGGATCCGGTCGCCGCTGCCGACGGTCACGTCGTGGTTGATCCCGAGAGCCGTGGAGTCTCCTAGATCGGCGTGCGCGTGGCCGGCGACGAAGTCCGCCGCCGTGAACACGGCGCTCGACAGCCAGGTCTGTCCCTGGGTCCCCGTTGCATCCGAGCGGAAGAACTCGACCGTCAGAGGATACGCCGCGTGGGCCGGATCGGAGTCCACGCTGTACTCGACGGTCATGTGGCCGTCCGGGTCGATGTCCGCTGAATCGAAAGAGGGAAAGTCCTGTAGGTGATTGGGACCGGTGTCCGCGTCCCCCGCATCGCCGTCGTTGGGAGTCGGACCATCCGCTCCCAGATCGATGCCCAGCTGCGCATTGCCGAAGATCGAGTTCGCAAGCAATCGTTGTCCCGCGGCTTCCCCGGTAACGAGGATGCCGACGCCTCCGTTGGAAGCGATGACGTTCCCGGCGCCGGGGACGGGTCCGCCGACGATGTTGTTGGCCGGCGAATCCAGCAGGTCCGTCGCGAGGATCGCCACCCCGGCGCCGTTATTGGCGAGAGACGTCACGCCGTCGGCGCGCGTGCCGATCCGGTTGCCCTGGACCACGTTCCCCGTCGATCCACCGCCGGTGATCTGCACACCGCTGTTGATGTTGCCCGAGATGACGTTGCTCGCCGCGCCGGACGTTCCACCGATCGTGTTGCCGGCGGCGCCGCTGATGTGAACGCCATTGAGGTTCCCGAGCGGCGCGTTACCTGAGGACTTGGCGCCGATGAGGTTTCCGGAAACGACGTTCAGGGTCGCTCCCAGCCCGATCAGGACACCGTTGAGCGTGTTGCCGGAAATGACGTTGCGTGTGCCGGGGGCGGTTCCCCCGACGACGTTCTGCGTTCCCCCCAGGATCCGGACGCCGTCGAGGTGGTTCGGGATCGCCGCCGAGCCGCTGGAGTCGGTTCCGATGAAGTTCCCGAACAGCAAGTTGCCGACGGCGGCGGTGCCCGAGATCCGGACGCCATTCTGCGCGTTGCCCGAGATGACGTTGCGGGTCTGACTCGTGCTCCCGCCGATCATCGTGGACGCGGCGCCATCGAGAAGGATCCCCTCGCCCCCGTTCGCCAGCGCCCCCGTGCCGCTGACGTCCGTGCCGACAAAGCAGCCGCTGATCCGGACTCCGGTGGCCGAGGACGCGAGCCGAAGGCCCGATCCGGCGAATCGGTTGACGACGAGCGCCGCGACGACGCCTCCCGGAGATAGGATCTCGAGCCCGTTGGCTGCGGCTCCCGCAAGGCTTCCGTCGAGCTCGATCAAGGGACTGCCGGAGTATCCCGGCTGGGTCGTCCCGTCGATTACGAGCGTTTGCGTGATCGCGGGGAGGCTCGAAGCGGGCGTGATCGTGACGGTCCCGAAGCCGACGGCGAAAGCAATCGTGTCGCCGCCCGCGCCCGCGTTGGCCTGTTCGATCGCCGCCCTCAGGGTGCAGGCCCCTGTCCCGTCGTCGCAGACGCCGTCAGCCGTATCGGAGTCAGGCGCGTCGCTCGTCGACGAGACCGTGAAAGTCACGCCACCGGAGGGCGCCACCTCCGTCCTGGATCGGGCGTCACCCGCTTCCGACCCCGTGAGAACCACCGACACGAGCACCACCCGGAGCATCCTGGAAGTCATCTAGACCTCTCATTCCGCGGAGCGACGCAGCGTCCACCTTCGATTCCCTCTAGAGCGCCACATGAACACTCGGCGGAGTCGCTGGCTCAACGAGTTCTCGGTGCGCGGCTTGCCGTTGCTTGCGCTTGTCTACTCCTCGTGCCCGCGGATTGCAAGCGCCTCTAGAACTTCCCGGCGTCCACGTCCTCGATGAACCGGATCACACCTGCCATGTAGGTCTTCTGATCGTCGAAGATCGCCAGGTGGCTGCCGTTCGCGCAGTAGAGGTAGCGGCCCTTCGGCAGGAGCTTCGCCATCATCTCCATGTGCCTGGGGTCCATGGTGTCGTACTGCGCGCCGATGGTCAGCGTGGGCACGGCGATCTTCTTCAGGTCCGCGGTGCGGTTCCAGCCGACCAGGCTCCCGCTTGCTCCCAGCTCGCTCGGACCCTGCATCGGGATGTAGACCGCCGGGTTGAGGTGCTTGAACGTGCGCGTCAGGGGCTCCGGCCATTGATCGTACGGGATGCGGCACAGGTGCTTGACGTAGTGGTGGGGAATCAGCAGCTCCATGTAGCGAGGGTTCTCGTAATCCTTCGCCGCTTCGAGACGCTTGAGCTCGGCGAGCACCGCGGGGTCCATGGTCGACTTGAACACCGTGTCGGCATAGGCGTTGTAGTCGGTGATGTTCGACATCATGTTGGAGACGACGATCCCCTTGAGATGCTCCTGATACTTGAGCGCGTACTCGATCGCCAGCAGCCCGCCCCACGAATGGCCCAGGAGGTAGAAGTTGTCCTTGTCGAGCCCGAGCGCAGCTCGGACCTGCTCGACTTCCTCCACGAAGCGCCCGAGGTCCCAGAGGGACGGATCATTCGGCTGGTCGCTGTAGAAGGAGCCGAGCTGGTCGTAGTAGTAGTACTCGATGCCCGCCCCGGGGAAGTAGCTGTCGAACGCCTCCAGGTACTCGTGCGTGAAACCGGGCCCTCCATGCAGGAGGAGCACCTTCACCCTCGGGTTGTTGCCGATGCGCTTGGTCCAGACGTGGAAGGTTCCCTTCGGCGTCTTGACCTCGACCCGCTTGACGCCGCCGCTCAGGACGTCGTCACGGCCGGCATTGTCGTAGTAGGAGGACACACCGAGCGCACCCTGCGCGCCATGTGCGCCCAGCGCGCCTTTCGCGCCATCCGGCCCCTGCGCTTCCGTCGTGGAAGCGGGACGCTGCGAGCATGCGGCCAGCAGGAGCGCGCCGGCGGCGAGCGGGAGAAAGCGTTTCACGCGAACCTCCTCTGCATCCTCACTTGATCGTGGCGACCCGCCCCTCGGTGGGGAACTTCTCGAATTGAAGCACGTCGTGGCCGGGCACGACGCGGTCGGGCGACCCTGCCAGGCGGATCATCCGCGCCTGCTGGGCGATGTTGGCCGCGTGATCGGCGTCGCTGAAGGTGGCGCTGGCCAGATGCGCCGACAGGTTCAGATAGAAATAGGCGTTGTCCGAAGCCAGCACGAACGGCGGCGTTCCCTCGACACCGAGGTACTCCGACGCATAAGTGTGGCGCGACCCCGTGTAGGCGCGAATGCCCGGGAAGATCTCGATGCTGTCGCCATCCACCAGCCGCAGGCGTCCTTCCGTGTTCAGCCTCACCAGCTCCTTCACGTCCTCGGGATCGATGCCGCCGTGATCCCCCTTCGCCTGCCAGGCGTCCATCGTGTAGTACCGATACTCCTCGCGCTGGATCCAGACCGTCGCCTTGGGAAACAGGTCGATCCCGCCCATGTGATCCCAGTGCGCGTGGCTGATCACGATGTCCGTCACGGCCTCGGGCGGTACGCCCGCAGACCTCACGGCCTCGTCCGGGCTCAGGTACTCCTTCATCGGAAAGTCCTTCAGGAACGTGTCGCGATGGAACCCGCTGTCGAACAGGATCGTGCGTCCGCCGCCGCGGATCAGCCAGACCACCATCGCGATGTCGACCTTTCGGTCTTTCGGGCCGCCCACGACGAGGTCCGACACGAGCACCCCGGGAGAGGTCGCATAGCGGATGGCCCGGATCGAGTACTCGGGCGTCGGGGTTCGCGGAGCGGCGCCGAGGAGCAGGGCGCTCAGGACCACGGTCAGGACTCGTGCCCTCGAACTCGTCATCGACGGATCCCTCGCAAGATACCGGGCTCGTACGGCCGGGTCATCTTACCGCTCGAGGACGTCGATGAACCTCGAAGGACGCAACAAATCCTTGAACCGCGATCCGCAGTAGCGTACATATAGCGGCCTGTTACGGCGCATCGCCACTCTACCGGCTTCCTGCCAGGCGGCGAGCAGTTTCGAGCTCACCATCACGCGGAGAGCGGCGTGCATCGGATGAACCCCCCGAGGTTTACGTGGAGCGCCCTCATCGCGCCTGTCGTCGCCGCAGCCTGGGCGGCCGGAGGCAACGGCGGGACGCTTGCTCTCGCGGCCGTCGAAGGCCAGGAAAAGCTGCCCCCGCTCGTCGTCGCGATCGACGTCGCGCCCGGCGATCCTCATCACCGGATCTTCCTCGACTCACGCGCGCCTCTGAGCGTGGCCATCCTCGGCTCCGCGGATCTCGATGCGGAGGCGATCGATCCCGCAACCGTCAATCTCGCAGGCGCCCCCGTCCTTCGGACGGCGGACGGACGCTGGGACGCCCAGGCCCTGGACGTGAACGGGGACGGAAGGAAGGACCTGGTCCTGCGCGTCGCGCGGCCCTTGGCGCGGCTGGACGCACAGACCCTCCGCGTCGAGCTCTGGGGCTCGACCTCCACGGGACGCATGATCACGGGCGCGGCCGCCGTGCTGCCCATGGAGCGGCGCGTGGTTCCCGCGGAGAGCCCCCTCCAGAAGCAGCCGCCCGTCAGCGCCCGGATCGAGATCCTGGACAGGGCTCCTTCCGGCGGATCTGATGAGAAGACGGGCAACGCGCTCGATGTCGCCATCCTCGGCAGCGAGGCGCTCGATGCATCCTCCATCGACCCGGCGACGGTGAGCCTGGCCGGCTCCCCCGTCCTCGAAACCGATGCGGGCGAGCTGGCGGCCTCCCTGGAGGACATCAACGGCGACGCAAGGAACGATCTCGTGGTACGCGTGTCCAAAGCGCTTCTTCGCCTGTCCGATGCGGGGCGGGAGGCGACCCTGGGCGGGCAGCTCTTTTCGGGCCGGACGATCCTGGGCACGGTCGCGCTCGAGGACAAGGACGCTTCGAGCGCCATCCCCCCGTTCGTTGCGGAACCGGCGGGGACTCGCACGTTCAGCGGCACGAACACGGCAGCGATCACGATCAACGACGGGGCGACGGCCTCCCCTTATCCCTCGCAGATCCAGGTGTCGGGGCTCACCGGGAGCGTCGGGAGCGTGCGGGTCACGCTGACGGGATTCACGCATGGCTTTCCCGACGACGTGGACGTCCTTCTGGTCTCACCGTCGGGCAAGGCCGTCACGATCATGAGCGATGTCGGAGGCAGCACCGCGGTGACGGGGCTGAATCTGACACTTTCGGATGCCGGCGCTTCGGCGATGCCGGACGCGGGCCCGCTCGCCTCCGGGACGTTCACGCCGACCAACATCGGAGCCGGGGACGGTTTCTTCGGCGCGCCCACGCCGCTTGCCTCCTCGGCTCTCGCCAACTTCGGCAATGACACGCCGAACGGGACCTGGAGCCTCTACATCGTGGACGACACGGGCGGAGGCGCCGGCAGCGTGACGGGCGGGTGGTCCCTCGAGATCGAGACCTATATCGGCATCGGCATCGCGGGCCCGACGATCAACGACGCGGGTCCCGCGTCCCTGTATCCCGCCGCGATGACGGTTGGAGGCTGGTCCGGGTCGATCCGGCACCTGTCCGTGTTCATGACCCTGACCCACAGTTTCCCCGACGATCTGGACGTGCTCCTGGTCGGGCCCGACGGGCGCAGCATCGTCCTGATGTCCGACGCCGGGGGCGGTGGGGACGTCAGCAACCTGACCCTCACGTTCGACGATACCGCCCCGGGGAACGCGCCCGATGCCGGACCTCTCGCGGCCACGACCTACAAGCCCACCAACGTGGATTCGGCGGATATCTTTCCCTCCCCGGCGCCGGCCCCCTGGGCCGGGTCGGCCCTGTCGATCTTCAACGGAGGGGATCCGAACGGGACCTGGCGCCTCTACGTGGTGGACGACGCGGCGGGCGATACGGGGCTCATCTCTTCCTGGGGCCTCTTCTTCTCGTTCGACAACAACGACCACATGAACATCCCGGCGGGCGCGCCCGACGTGACGGGCGGGCCGGCGACGTTCTACCCGTCGACGCAGACGATCGAGGGCCGCACGGGGGTGATCGATCGCGTGGCCGTCCACATCCGCGGGTTCACCAGCAGCTTCCCGGACGACGTGGACGTGCTCCTCGTCGGGCCCGGCGGCCAGAACATCGTGCTGATGTCGGACGTCGGGGCGAGCACCGACGTCGCGGGCCTCGACCTGACGTTCAGCGACCTTGCCGCGGTGAGCCTCCCCGACGCCGCACCGCTGACCAGCGGCACCTACCTGCCGACGAACTTCGGCGCGGGCGACGCGTTCCCCGCCCCGGCGCCGGTCGCGTCGGCGGCAACCTCCCTGAACGCGACGTTCCTCGGCACCAACCCCAACGGAGAGTGGCGGCTCTACGTGACCGACGATTCGAGCGGCGACTTCGGAAGCTGGGACGGCTGGTCGCTGGACATCACGACCACCTCGACATTCTCGGGACCGCCGATCACGGTTCCTTCCTCGGGAACCTCGATCCCCTACCCCTCCACGCTCGTTGTCTCCGGGGTCCAGGGCGGCGTGTTCACGAGCCTCGTCCATCTCAGGGTCACCCACACGAACCCCGACGATCTGGACATCCTCCTTCAGGGACCCCATGGCGAGAGCGCCGTGCTCATGTCGGACGCCGGAGGCAGCAGCACTCTGTCGTCGAAGGACCTCACCTTCGGGGAGGGGATTCCGCCCGTGCCCGACAACGGTCCCATTTCCGGCGCCTTCTATGGGCCTACCGACGTGAACGATGGACCGGACAACTGGCCCGCACCGGCCCCCAACCCTCCGGGACCTGCGTCCCTATCGGCCTTCAACGGCGCCGATCCCAACGGGACGTGGAGCCTGTTCACGGTCGACGACGCCGCCGGTAACTCCGGATCGATCGTCGCGTGGGACCTCACCACCTACAGCACCGGCCCCGCTCTCGGTTCGGCCGAGGTGGCGAACCTGCGATGGAGCGGCAAGGACACCCTGCTCTGGGACTCGGCGGCCAACGCGTCGCGCTACCGGCTGTATCGCGGCAACTCCATCGATCTTCCGGGTCTGCAGACCAGCACCATCGATTCCTGCCTGCGCGCGACGACGGACTTCCTGACGACCACGACGGGGCCGATCCTGACCGAGAATCCCGCCGGGGCGTCGGTGCTCTGGTACCTCGTGCGCGCCGAGAACGACACCGCCGGCCAGGGGCCGGCAGGCTACCGGCGGACTTCCGCCGGCAAGTCCCCGGCGGAAATCCAGAACTCGAGCGGCGTGTGCGCCTCCCTCGGATTGGGAGCCTGCCGGCAGGCCCTGGGCACGTGCACCGTCGTTTCCGAGTCCGCGTGCAGCGGTCTCTCCGGATGCTACGGCGGCCGCAATACGTCCTGCACGGACACCGACGGCGATCGCATTCCGGACGCCTTCGAGATCGGCGGCTGCGATCCCGCGGTGCATGACCCGTGCGTCTTCGGCACGGACCCGCTCAACCCGGACACGGACGGCGATTCGATCAAGGACGGGGACGAAGTCTACGGCACCGCCGCCGGGCTCAACCTCCCGGCGATGGGCGTCGATCCCTGCCGCAAGGACATCCTCGTCGAGACCGACTGGGTCCAGGCCCCCGCCGTGGACCCCGACAAGAACAAGATCAACCTCAACCAGGTCGCGCGCCTCCAGGCCGCTTTCAACGTCGCGCCCGTCATGAACCCGAACGGCGTAACGGGCATCAAGCTGCACATCGACTACGGCCAGGCTCCCTACGGCGGCGGCAACTCGGTCCTGGATCCGAGCGGCAACGACACCGTGGACGTCGCCACGAGCACGCTCTCCGGGGAGATCAACGTCATCAAGGGCGCCAACTTCGCCGCGAACCGGAACGGGTACTTCCACTACGTCGTCATGTGCGACAAGTACTCGTTCACGGGGGTCTATCAGAACTCTTCCGGCCTCGCCGAGCTGCCCGGGGACGATTTCATCGTCGCGATGGGACAGTGGGCGATTGGCGATGCGGACGGCGTCGGCAACACGCTCATGCACGAGCTGGGCCACAACCTGAACCTGCGCCACGGCGGGTCCAATGACGTCAATTACAAGGCCAACTACAACTCGCTCATGAACTACAACTACCAATTCTGCGGCGTGGACTGGAACTTCGACGGTCTCCCCGACGGCGCGGCCGACTACTCGAGAGGGCTCTACACCAGCCTCAACGAGGCCAGCCTCGACGAGACGAAGGGCCTGACGGGCGGCGGTCCGCCCATCGACTGGAACAACAACGGGATTGCGACCGACGTCGCGGTCGCCCGCAACATCAACTGCCGCATCACGAATACGTTCTCCAACTCCGTGTGCGGCGGCCACGTGAAGCAGACGACGACGTGCGGCACGACGGGCTCGTGCGGCGACTCCGCATGCAACACCTACACGGACCAGAACGACTGGAACGCGCTGGTCTACACGGGCCTGTCGGACGCGGACTTCGAGAACCCGAACAAGGAGATCATCAGCTGCCAGGGGTTCGATTCGCCCAAGCCCTGACGAGGGGGGCGGGCGGGATCCGGGGGGGGCGGGGCTAGGCTCCCGCGCGTGAGGCTCGTACAAGACTCACGCGCGGGATCCTCTCAGGCCCGGATGTGCGGCTGCTTTCGCTTTACCGCAACGGCCTGCATTCCATTGCTAGATGACGCGGACGTTTTCCGCCGCCGGGCCCTTGTTGCCCTGGACGACGTTGAACTCGACCTTCTGTCCTTCCGACAGGCTCTTGAATCCCTCACCGGCGATCGCCGAGTGATGGACGAAGACGTCCTTGGAGCCATCGTCGAGGCTGATGAACCCGAAGCCCTTCGAATCGTTGAACCACTTCACCGTACCTTGTGCCATTTCACTAACCTACTTTCCTGCCGGGTGTCTCCACCCGGATTTCACTCATGCCTCACGCGGTTTCCAGAGACCATCCCCGGGCCCTTCGCGCACTCTCGTACTGGCTAGCGTTTTGGGGGTTACCGATTGGAGGCAGAGGTCCAGTAACTATACACACATGGGTACCCCGTGTCTAACCCTCAGTGGGGGAACGTCAAGATCACCTTTCCGGTCGAGCCGCGGGACTGGAGGAGCGCGTGCGCCTGGGGGGCCTGGGAGTAGGGAAAAACCGCGCCGATCCAAGGCTTGAGGAGCCCCTGTGTCGATAGTGCCTCGAGCCGGGAGAACGACGCCTCGAACAGGTCCGGGCGATCGAAAAGGTTGACCAGGTTGAACCCGGCCACCGTGCGGTTCGTGAAGGTCAGCTCGAACGGGCTGAAGCGGGGAAGCCGAAGCCAGCGCCAGGCCAGGAGCGGCCAGTTGCGCAGGCCCCCTGTCGGCATCATCGACGCGAACCCGTAGACCACGAGCCGCCCCCCCGGACGGAGCGCGCGGAACCCCCGGCGCAGACCGCGTCCGCCGACGGCGTCGAAGACGAGATCGACGCCCGAAGACAACCGTGCGACCTCGTCCCAGACGTCGTAGTCCCGGGAGACGATGACCTCGGAGGCGCCGGCCGCGCGCGCCGTTTCGCGCTTGGCTTCGGATCCGACGGTCCCGAGGACGCGCGCCCCGAGGGCGGCGCCGATCTGGCACGCCGCGGTCCCCACGCCGCCGGCCGCGGACTGGACGACGATCGTCTCGCCGGCGCCGAGCCTTCCGATCGTGACGAGTCCGTACCACGCGGTGAGGAAGGCGACCGGGAAGGCGGCTCCCTGCTCGAAGGACCAGCCGGACGGCAGCGGGCGCGCGAGCGCGGCGGAGACGTTCACGCGAGACGCGTAGCCGCCGAAGCGCGTCACGGCGAGCACCCGGTCCCCCCGGGCGAGGCGCGTCACTCCTTCCCCGACCGCCTCGACTTCGCCTGCGACCTCGAACCCCGGAGCGAACGGGACGGGAGGCGCCGCCGCGTACAGTCCCAGCCTGCAGAACACGTCCGCGAAGTTGACCCCGGCCGCGCGCACCCCGATGGCGATCTCACCGCGCCCGGGCGGAAGAGGTTCGAATCCCTCCACCTTCAGGACCGAGGGGCCGCCCACCCTCGTGATGACGACACGAGACGCTTCCATCGTTCGGAGGACGTTACTCCAACAGCCCCCGGATCCCGCACCGTACAACCGCCTTTTCAACGCGCCGGGCGGACCCTACCTTATGTAGTGCCTGACCGGCGCTTCCTCGGGCGGCAGGACGAACCACGAAGCCATGGGCCCGCTTGATCCTCTCGCCAGTTCGAAAACCGGCTGGCGCTGGTGGCGCTCACACGGAGTCGTCCCTCTCTCGATCGCGCTCCTTCTTCCATTCCTCACCACCCCGGCGCCGGCCGGCGGTCATCGCCTCAAGGACGGATCCTGCTGGCCGAGCCCTCCGGGCACGGACCCGAGACTCTGCCCGCCCAACGATCCCAAGTTCGCGAACCGCTGGGATACCGCCAGCGACATCCCTGCCGGCGTGGACACCAAGAGGATGCATCCGAAGGAAGTCGCGCTCGGCGCGATCGGGTTCTCGCTGGACACGGCCTGGCAGCACACCATCGGCCGCGACGATGTCGTCATCGCGGTGCTCGACAGCGGCATCCTCTGGGACAACAAGGACCTCGTGAGGAAGCTCTACCTCAACCGCGGCGAGCTGCCTCTTCCCGAAAGCGCATCGGTCTACGACAAGAACGGCGACGGGATCTTCAACATCGACGACTATGCGGGGGACTCACGCGTCGGGGACCGCAACACCAACGGGATCCTCGATCCCGGCGATCTGATCCTTGCGTTCTCCGATTGCCGGGACGACGACGGGAACGGGTATCCCGACGATATCTGCGGATACGATTTCTTCGGCGGGAGGGAGCACTGCGGCTTCGAGGGGGCCGACAACGACCCCACCGACGACGTCAATTTCGGCCACGGGACGGGAATCGCCTCGGCCGCGGCCGCGGAGACGAACAACGGCATCGGCGACGCGGGCGTCTGCCCCCGCTGCCGCGTCCTTCCGGTGCGCGTGGGCGACAGCTTCGTCGTGGATGCCAACCAGTTCGCGCGGGGCGTCCAGTTCGCCGTCCGGGCGGGCGCGACGGTGATCGGATCCGCCACCGGCAGCTACAACAACACCCCGGCGGCCCGCCGGGCGATCGACCTCGCGTATGAGGCGGGCGTCCCGGTCGTCGCCTCGGCGGCCGACGAGTTCTCGTACCACCACAACTTCCCCGCCGCCTACAACCATGCGCTCTACACCAACGCGCTGCGCTTCAACCACATGAGCGATTGGAAGAAGGCGACGACCTTCTGGGGCCTGAACCCGTGCACGAACTTTGGTCCCCGGGTCTCGCTGTCGGTGCCGGCGACGACCTGCTCTTCGGGCGCGACGGCGCGACTGGCGGGGGCCGTGGGTCTCATCGAGTCGATGGCCCGGGACGCGGGGCTGCCCGACCTTCAGGCCGAAGAGGTGTACCAGATCCTTCGCGCGACGGCGGACGACCTCGATAACTCGGATCCGGACTGGAGCGCGGTGATGTATCCGGCCAAGAGCGGGTTCGATCAGCTGTCCGGGTACGGTCGTCTGAACGCCGCGCGCGCCGTCACGGCCATCGAGCAGAAGCGGATACCTCCGATCGCGGATCTGGTCGAGCCGCGATGGTTCTCGATCATCTCACCCGAGAAGAGCCCGCTCATGACCGTCACGGGCCGCATCCGGATCCCCCGGGCCGCTCGGGCCGCCTATCGGCTGGAGTACGCCCTTGGCGTGGAGCCGCGCGAGACGGACTACGTCCTCGTCGCGCAGGGGACGACGACCACCGGCATCGAGGGCGTCCTCGGCCGGCTCGACTTCAAGAGCCTTCCTCTATCCTCGGGTCCCCCGCCCCGGAACCGATCCGAGCGCGACCGCTACAGCGTCACCCTCAGGCTGCGGGTCACGGACGAGAAGGGTCTCGCCGCCGAGGCGCGCCGGAGTTTCTTCGTGCTGAACGATCCCTCGTGGAAAGCGGGATTCCCGATCGACCTGGGCGCCTCGGGCGAGGCGGGTCCGGTCCTCGTCGACCTCGACGGCGACGGCGCCGACGAGATCGTTCTCCCGACCGCCGACGGCGCTGTCCGGATCGTGAAGTGGGAGGCCGGCGGACCGCGCGTGCAGCGCCTCCCGCTCGATTCGATCGCGGCCACCGATCCCTCCGGCGGGCCGGCCCTCTCCTCTCCCGGAGATCCGCCGCGCGAGACGGTCGTGAGGAGCGCGGCCGTCGGCGACCTTTTCGGCACCGGAAAGCCCTGCATCGTCGTCGCCTCGCGTGAGGGAAAGATCTACGCCTTCACCGCGGCGGGAGAGCGCCTCCCGGGCTTCCCCGTTTCCACCAAGGCGGAGCTGGGCCGGCCGGCGAGTCCGATGCTGAGAGTCGAGCCGGGATTCCTGTCCACGCCCGTTCTCGCGGAGCTCGACGGCAGGCCCGGACTGGAGATCGTCGCCACCGCTCTCGATGGCTGCGTCTACGCGTGGCGCAACGACGGAAAGCTTCTCGACGGTTTTCCTGTCCTGGTCGCGGACGCTTCCGCCCCCGCAGAGCGCGCGAAGATCGTGTCGACGCCGGCCGTCGGAGACATCGACGGGGATGGCCGTCCCGAGATCCTCACCGGATCGAATCGCGTCCGCGAAGGAGCGGCGGGAGCCTACGCGATCCGGGCCGACGGGAACAGGAATCCCGCCGGACCGTTCGTGCCGGGCTGGGATCCTTTCGAGCTCTCCGCCGTGAACCCCACGCTTCTGCCCACGATGGCGACAGGGCTCGTGATGACCCCGGTCCTCGCCGACGTCGACGGCGACGGGGATCAGGAAGCCATCCTCTATCCCGTGGTGGGAAACACCATCGTTCTCGTCGATCAGGATCGCGCCTCGGGCCGCCCGAAGATCGTCGCGAAGTTCTCCATGACGCCGGGCCTCGAGTCCGGGCTGAAGGGAACGACCTTCTTCACGGAAACGGGCTCCGCGCTGCTGGCCGACACCGATCACGACGGCGTGCCGGAGCTGTACACGGCGGTGCTGCCACTGCGCATGGCGACGTTGCGGACCAAGCCGGGCGTCCCGCTCGATGTCCCGATCGCCCTCGGAGGCTGGAAGGTCGGCGGGGAACCGGGCCGCCGCCCGACTCTGCCGATGATCGCGAACTACCCGCGCAGGATGGAGGACCTGATGCTCGGAGGCCGTCCGGTCGCCGCGGACGTCGATGGCGACGGCACCGACGAGGTTCTGATGGGAAGCGGCGGGTACCTCCTCCACGCCTTCCGGGGGGCCGGCGGAGAGGCCGAGGGGTTCCCGCGGTTCACCGGAGGCTGGATATTCTCCGGGCCCGCCGTGGGGGACATCGACGGGGACGGGAGCCTCGATCTCGTGACCGTGACGCGCGACGGGTACCTGTTCGCCTGGGGACTGAACGCGCCGGCAAAGCGGGTGAACGACCCCGGGCGACCGGCGGCGGGAGCGGATCAGCCGAAGACGATGACGAGATGATCTCCGATCACGCGGAAGGTCCGCGGCATCAGCCGCGCATCGCCCGCGCCCAGCCCGTCCCGGAACAGCGGCGCGTACCGGGTCTCGAAGACTTCGCCGAACACCAGCTCCTGGATCGTGGCCTCGAACAGATCCTCGTCGAACTCGATCCCCTCGGACGAAACCTTCCAGTCGTTCTCCACCATCTCGAAGGAGACGCCTCCCAGAGGATTCGCGTAGGGAATCAGGCCCACACGGCCGGAATCGATCTTCAGCGAACCGAGCCGCTGATCTCCGCCGTCGGCCGCCTGCCAGACGTCGACCTCGATCCCCGAAACGCGAACCTGGATCAGGGCGCGTTTCCCCTCCTCCAGCGCCGCTCCGGACGATGGTTCGACAGGTGAATCATCGGGATGTCCGTTCGCATCCAGCCGATGCAGCTCGACATCGGGAAGAGCGGATGTCTTGAACGTGAAGTAGACCTTCCCCTTCCCATGGACCTCTCGCAACCCCGGAACCAGTGAATACAGCGAGTCGCTCTTGACCACCTTTGCGAACTGTCCCCCCGGCTTGCGGGGCAGCGCCGCGATCCTCGCGAAGGCGTACCGGGCCAGCTCGTTCAAGAGCGGCTGGGACAGGGCCACGAAGGATCGGTCCGAGAGGGACGAGGCCCACTCCGGGACGGAGGATGTCACATCGCTGCGGGCAGAGGACGCGGCCAGACTGACGAACAGGCTTCCCCGGCTGATGTCGATCAGCTGGGGATGGACGAAGAGGTCTCCCGGCAGGTTCCGTTTCCGATCATGCCGGTTCGAGGTTCCGGGGCCGAGCTCCCATCCGTTTCCGAGGAGGCCCTCTCCGTCGCCGTCGTTGATCCGGGCGGCGCTCTTCTTGAGACTCGCCAGAAGGATCCGATCCAGGCCTCCCAGACGGTGCTTCAGCGCCGGCTTGCCGACCCACCACAGGATCTGCCTCGGCACCAGCGTGCCCTCGCAACGCGTGGGCTCGATGAGATGAATGCGCTTGGAGGCTTCGTGAATGGACACGCGATCGGGGAGGATCTTCAGATCTCCCCCCTCGTAGGCGAAGCGAAGTCCCACCGAGACATCGACGGGCCGGTCGCGCTCGACTCTCATCCCGAGGTTCTCGCAGGAGGCGTTCTTCTTTCCGGTCCCGCGTTCGTACCGGCCGACGTCGATGCGGGCCTCGCGGATGGAGAACGACACGTTCACCTCGCCGTCCGCTCCCAGCTTCAGGACCGGGTCGGAGATATCCGCCCAGTACTGCAGATCGAAAATGCCCTTCGCCGGATGCTGCAGTCTTCCCTCGAACACCGGTCCGCCGAAGGACTGCATTTTGCCCTCCAGGATCCGGTTGAGGTCCGCCTGGGTCACGTTCACAAGGACCGCGTTCGGCTCGTGAAACGGGGACTCCCCGGGCGTCTCAGGAGCGTCGGCGGCCGCCTGCGCCCCGCCCGCGACGGCTGGGCCCGCGACGGCCGGGCCCGCGACGGAAGGAGTTGCCGTTGCGGGCGCTGCCGCAAAGGCGCGGGAGGTCGATGGGACGAGCAGGCCGCCCGTGCAGAACAGCACGAGCCATGCCGAGAACGGCGCATGGGCGGCGTGCTTCCACGTCGGTCGACTCCCCGCCAGCCGCAAGAAAAGGATGGCGTGGGAGCCGCGCGTCCGGGCCGTCCCCATTGTCCGAATCTACGGCGTCGACCATCGCGCCGCCCGTTGGGGGCAAAGGAATCTCGTGGAGCGGGGCTCTGCTGGGAATAGGCGCCGGTACACGCCAGCAGTGCCGCCGCGGCGAGCGCCTTCCGCCTCCAACCCGAACACCGTGGTCCCTCGCATGGGACCTGCGCAGCGAACCCTCGCTGAGAGGCGGGCAGGCCCCAAACATGTCGCTGGCGGGATGGAAGTCCGGAGTTACTGGGCGAGAGACGGACGAGCCCTCTTCCGCGAACTGCGTGCCTCCGGCCGAGCCGCCATCAGCGCCATCTTCCCCCCACGGCCGAGCCGCCGCAGGGCGGCCTCGCGCTTGAGAGCGCTCGAGCGGTCGGGTTGCGGCTCCTGATAGGCGAGCGTGACGGGACGGCGGCCGCGCGTGTACTTGGCGGCCACGCCGCGCTGGTGCGCTTCGAAGCGCCGCTGGAGATCGACGGCGATGCCGGTGTACAGCGTGCCGTCACAACACCGCAGGATGTAGACGTGCCACCCCATCACCCGGAAGCATAACGCGGGTGATGGGGTGGCCAAGCAGATCCGCTCACGCGGGTGGTTTACGGCATGGCAATCGTGATGACATTCGCGCCAAGAGTGACCGCGCCGCTCCTGGCCAGTGCTCGGCCTTCCAGCGCCGCGCCGCTCGTCAGGGTGATGGATTGATCGGCCATGATGGTGCCCTTGAAGACGGAGTCGGTTCCCAGGGTCGCGGAGCTGCCGACCTGCCAGAACACGTTGGCCGCTCTGGCTCCGCCAATCAGGATCACCTGGCGCCCGGAGGTCGTCGTCAGGGTGGACGCGATCTGGAAGATGAAGACGCCATTCGCGTTGCCCTGGGCATCGAGCGTGAGATCGCCGGACGAGATCTCCAGCGAGGAGGTCGACTTGTAGAGGCCCGGGGCGAGGGTCTGTCCGCCGATGTTCCCGGCAACGGCAATCGAATCCACGGTGCGTCCCGCAGCATTGTTGAATGCGAGCGTCAAGTCGCTTTGGGCATTGGCCGCAGGCCCTGGAGTGAGGGTGTAGATCGTCCCGTTCACCGTGCCTGGTCCGCCATCCACGGTGACGAATCCAGTCACCGCAGAGCCGGGGCTCACTCCGAGATCACCGTCGACCGTGGTACCGCCCACATTGGTGACCGTGGAGCCGGCGAGAACGGCGAACGTGGTCGATGCTCCGAGGGCGACCGGGGATTGCCCGGACGATGTCGCCGCGGTGGTGAAGGTCCAGACATAGTCCGGGGCTATCGGATTGCCCGCGAGATCCCTGGCGCCGCTGGTGATCGTGGCGGTAAACGTGGTGAGGGACGCGAGAACGTCCGCAGGATTGAAGGTCGCGATGTTGCTGAGAACATCGTAGGTCACGGTCCCGGTAACGGGGATGGCTCCCTGTCCCACCAGCTTGAAGGTGACGGTGTTGATCGTCAAGGGATTCATCGCCTCGGAGAAGGTGACGTTGATGCTCTGGTTGAGCGCCGCGTTGTTGGCGCCGCTGAAAGGCACCGTCGTGCGCACGCTCGGTGCGACGATGTCCGCCGCCACGCCGGTCGTGAAGCTCCAGCTGAAATCGGAGAGGAGAGCATTGCCCGCCAGGTCCTTCGCTCCGGTGGTGATTGTGGCTGTATAGATCGTGTTGAGTGCGAGCGTGCTGGTGGGATTGAAGGTCGCGGCCACCCCCGCGTAGCTCACCGTGCCGACCACCGGCGTGGAGCCTTGCTTCAACGTGAAGGTACCGGCGTTGATCGTGAGGGGATCCATCGCCTCGCTGAAAGCGACGGCGATGTTTCCGCCGATCGCCACATCCGTGGCCGCATTCGCCGGGACGGTCGATCTCACGGTGGGCCGGGTGGTGTCTGCGGTCGCGCCTGTCGTGAAGGTCCAGGAAAAATCGTTGGCGAGAGGATTGCCGGCCGGATCGGTGGCACCGGTGGTGATCCTGGCCGTATAGGTGGTGCTGGCCGCGAGAGAAGCCGCCGGATTGAAGGTGGCGGTGATGCCGGCGTAGGTCACCGTGCCCGCGACGGGCGTGCCACCCTGCTTCAGAGTGAAGGTCACGGGAAGGATCGTGAGGGGATCCATCGGCTCAGTGAACACGATGGCGATGTTTCCGCCGATGGGAACGCCTGTGGCCCCGTTGGTCGGGATCGTGAAACTCACGCTCGGCGCAAAGGTATCCGCGGTCGCCTCTGTCGTGAAGGTCCAGACATAGTCAGCGGCCGGCGAGGTGCCTGCCAGATCCTGGGCGCCTGTGGTGATCGTGGCCGTGTAGGTGGCGCCGGCTGCAAGCGGGCTCGTTGGATCGAACGTTGCGGTGACACCTGCGTAGCTCACCGTGCCGGCCACGGGCGTCCCGGCCTGAGTCAAGGTAAATGTCGCCGTGGTGATCGTGAGCGGATCCATGGCTTCACTGAAGGTCGCAGAGATGTCATTGGCGATCGGCACGTTAGAGGCCGCATCCGCCGGTACCGTGGAGATCACGGTGGGTCGAGTGACGTTCGTTTGGTCATCCACCGGGATTCCCATTCCCCCGCTTCCGCCGCCGACCGTCAGGATCAGGTTGCCGGTGGTATCCGTCAGACCCACGGAGTGGATATCGAGCACGTCCGGAGCACCCGGGGGCAAGGCCTTCAGATCCAGCTCGCCGGACCCGCTTGAGGTGACCGTCTGGGCTGCGGTTCCGTTGATCGTGAGGACGTAGTTTGTGCTCGGAACCAGGCCGGAAGCCTTCAAGCGGAACTTGGTAGAGGCCGTCGTGGCTTTGATCTGGAGCGATCCCTCTGCGGCGGCGATGAACCCCGTGTTATCCAGACGACGCTTGAACAGGTACTGCAGCTCGTCCGGATCGGTCAGGTCCGCCCGCAGGATGACCTGCGAGCTGCCGTTGACGATGTCCAGCTCACTCACGTCTCTAAGCGGGTTGAGCGCGCTCGGGAGGGGCAGCTTTCCAGCCCTGGCTCTCGCCGCGCCGGAGTTTCCTTGCGACTTGTCCGAGTAGCTGATCCTCGCCGCGCCCTTCGAGTCCGTGAGGAACTCCGTCACGCTGGTCAAGCCGGCGTCACCGCCGATGATGGCCTCCAACCGGTACGTCGTGTTGGGGCTCAGGTGAACCAGCGCAATCGTGAGCTGCTGGTTGTCGGCGTTGCCCTGGCGGCTCACGTTACCGCTCAGGTTGCCGCCGGCAAGGGGATCCACGCCGGTGTTCGTCATGGCCGACTGAAACTTCAGATGCAGGATGCTGGTCCCGTTGGACGCAGCGAGCGCGTCCGAGCGCAGGAACATCATGGCAGCCGCAAGAGCGAGGCCCATGGTGATCTGCTTCGCAGCTCTCGAGATCAACGCTCTAGGATGGATCGTCTTCATTTCATTATTCTCCGGTTGGAGCTGAGTCGCATGAGACCTCAACTGCAACCAGACTATGTTGACGGACCGATCGCTGCTATGGGGCATAACCCTACCGGTGTGTCAGGGCCCTTGCCCGCATCCGGCGAGGGCCATTTCGCGGATGAGCGATGGATCGTCGGTGACGTCGATCGAGACGGCTGCGCTCCAGATCCTGGCCGTGGGGCGCAGCGCCCGGCACAGGTGCCTCAGGCAGTCCGGGCGCGAGCCGAGGTTGTTGTCGACGAACACCGCGTAGGGCTGGCCGTCCTCGCCAGGGCCGCACAAGGCCGGCCGACCGAGATTCACGAGGCCGCGCTATGATGACAGGCAGGGCCCGTCAGGAGGTACGCCGTGAAACGAATCGCATCCGTCGCCCTCGCACTCGCTCTGACCGCCGCGGGAGCCGCCGCCGGCGGGGACAAGTACAGCCTCGAGGAAACCCGCTCGATCGCCGAGCCGACCTCGCCCCCCAAGAACATCCTTGTCCTCGCGATCGCCGACGATCCCGAGATCCGGAACCGCTTCGAGGACAAGTTCGTGTCCCACCTCAGGGGGCGAGGCATCATGGCCACGGCGAGCCACCCCATCGTGCCGAGCCTGATCGAGCTCGCGGACCGTCAGAAGATCCTCGCCGCCCTGGCCAAGGAGGGAGTGGACGGCGTGATGACCGTGCACGCGGTGAGCCTGGACAAGACGGAAAAGGACAGCTGGGCGCAGGACTGGCACGCGTGGGCGGAGAGCGACTCGACGGTCCGCCAGCTGATCGAACAAACACTTCCCTTGCCGAGGAAGAAGTCGAAGCGCTACGGAATCGAGTTCACCCTCTGGAACTCGGCCGGTCACAAACTGTGGGTGGCGCGGACGGGCAGCTGCGCACGCAGCGACCTGAAGTCGGGCGTGGCGGACCTCCTCCAGCTCGCCATCGATGCCCTGAAGGACGCGCGCTGGGTCTGACCGCGACGCAGTCCGTTTGAAGGGCCCCTCCTTTTACGTCCCCCTCGGCACCCGGAAATTCGTGCACGAAACGGCACGACCGGGTGTACCTTCTTGCAAACGAACCGCCCCGTGGGGAGGGGGCCCTCCGACCGCGGGATCGACCTGATTCATTGAGCTCTCGCGCTGTGGGAGGAGAGGACCATGTCACCCATGTTCCTGAATCGACGTCTGGCGACGGCACTGCTGTGGGTCGGCATCTTCACCCTCCCGGGAGCTCTCCGGGCCGACGCGCCGGGGCTTGGATGGAACACGCCGCCGGGGCTGGCGGCCGCGAGCCTCGTCAAACGCGCGGACGCGGACCGGCCGATCTCGCTGACTCTCACGCTCGATCTTCGGGACCGCGCCGGAGCGGACGCTCTGATCGCGGCCCAGCAGGACCCGGCATCGCCGCTCTACCACCAGTGGATCCTCCCCGAGGAGTTCCAGGCGCGATTCGGCCCGGCGCCCGACGACCTGCAGGCCGCGAAGGACTTTCTCGCGGCCGGAGGGTTCGAGAACATCTCGCAGCCCACGTCCACGACGATCGCCGCCGAAGGAACCGTGGCGCTCGTGGAGCGCACCTTCCAGGTGCGGATCAACGAGTACGTCATCGAGGGCCGCAACGCGTTCGCGAACGACCGCGACCCTGTCCTGCCCCCGACGCTCGCGTCGAAGGTCGTGCTCGTCGGCGGCCTCGACGATCTCGCCCTCGTGCAAGCCCAGCACGGTCCCGCGACTCCGATCGACCCCGGCTACACCACCGGCGGCAACAGCTTCATCCTCGCTCGCGACAACCAGGTGGCGTACGGCCAGAAGGCCGGCTATTTCGACCTGGGGAAGAAGGGCACGTCGGGCGCCGAGCTGGCCATCGCCTCGAGCTGGGACATCGCGCTGGCCGACGTCAACGACCAGCTGACGCGTGAGGGCGGCGCGGGGGCCGGCTACAACGCGCTCTCGACGGCCGCGAGCGGTGCGCACACGATCTCCTCGACCTGCGTTCCGAACACGGGTGCGGGAACGGGCTGCACCTTCGTGAACAACGCCGGGACGAACGACTCGCTGGAGACCCAGTGGGACGTCTCCCTCGTCTCCAGCATCGCCAACGACAACCACTTCGGCGTGTACCTCTCGCAGACGAACGTTCCCGCATCGTTCAGCGTGCTCTATCAGTACCTCGCCGACCGCGCGGGCACGATCAAGGTCGTCACCCACTCCTGGGGCAATTGCCTGTCGATCCTGCTTCCCGCCGTCATCCAGGCCGACGAGAACGCATTCGCCCAGGCGGCGGCCGGCGGTCAGTCGTGGTTCGTCGCCACCGGCGACACGGGCAGCAACGGCTGCAACGGCAACGGCGGCCTCAACCCCGATCTGCTCTATCCGGCTGCATCCGCCTACGTGACGGCCGTCGGTGGATCGGAGCAGAACCACAACGCCGCCGGCACCTTCGACGGGAGCGGCTGGCTGGCCGGCTACCCGCCCAACGGCGAGGCCGCGTGCAGCGACGGCGGCGGCGGCGAGGCGACGGAAGGAGTCCTGGGACCGCGTCCCTCATGGCAGTCCGGCACCGGCGTCGGCGGCACGTACCGCCTCACGCCCGACGTCAGCCTGCACTACGGCACCTGCGGGGCGCCCGGCGCCGGCAAGCCGTACCTGGTCAAGCTGGGCGCGAACCTTCTGATCGTCGGCGGCACCTCCGGGGCCGCGCCCCAGTGGGCCGGTTTCTGGGCGGTCGCCAACCAGGTGGCCGGCACGAACCTCGGCCACGCTGCGCCCGTCCTCTTCCGCATCCTGCGCAACGAAGGGGGGACGAGCTACGCGACCAGCTTCCACGACGTCACCACCGGCAACAACGGCGCCTATCCGGCGGGCGTCGGGTTCGACTCGGCGACCGGGATCGGCACCCCCAAGTTCAATGCGCTCTATCCCGCGCTGCAGACACTCTTCGCTCCCCAGGGCTCGGGCTGCTTCACCGACACGACCCAGGGGGACTTCCAGGCGGGCACGGCGACCAGCGTGAGCGCGACTGTCAGCCCGGGCGACGTGAAGCTCGCGATCACCGCGGGAGGACAGAACCTCAACGCGCAGAACACGACTCTGGGAAGCAGCGGGGTCAACATCACGACCACCCAGTGGATCGGGCAGACCTTCACGCCCACGGCATCCGGGACACTGACGCGCATCGATCTCGCCCTGTTCTGCACCGGCTGCAGCGGCGCCAATCCGAGCATCACCGTGGAGCTGCGCAGCACCTCGGGAGGCGTCCCCACCGCCGTCCTCGCTTCGACGACGGTCCCCGGCTTCGCGACCCCCTTCGGTCCTTTCTACTACACCGCGACCTTCGCCTCGCCGGCCGCCGTCACGTCAGGAACGACGTACGCCATCGTCCTGCGCCTGATCGCGAACCGCGCCGCGGGGTTCTACAACGTCAACATCAGCGACACCGACGTCTACGCCGGAGGCCAGGGAATCGGGTCCGTCACAGCCGGCGCCTCCTGGGGCACGCTCGGCGGCCCCGATCTGGGCTTCCAGACGTACCTCACGACCACCCCCACCTACGCGGCGTCGGGCGATCTGATCTCCGACGTCAAGGACGCGAACCCCTCGGGCAGCGGGACGCCGCACGTCAGCAGCCTGACCTGGACGGGGACGACGCCCGCCAATACGACCTTGAAGTTCCAGCTCGCGACGAGCAGCAACCCCGCGGGGCCTTTCACCTACCTCGGTCCCGACGGGACGGGAGCCACGTTCTTCACCACGAGCCCCGCCGCGCCCGCCGGCGAGCTCTTCCAGGGACGCTACTTCAGGTGGCGCGCGTTTCTCAGCACGACGAACACGGCTGCGACGCCGGTCCTCGCCGACGTCACCGTCTGCTACAACAACACCTGCGCCGGACTTCCCTCCACGGCGCCCACGCCTTCGAGCAACACTCCGATCTGCGCGGGCGCGACGCTGTCCCTCCATGCGACGACCGTCGCGGGAGCCACCTACAGCTGGACCGGGCCGAACGGTTTCACTTCGACCCTGCAGAATCCCAGCATCGCGGGGGCGACGACGGCGGCGACGGGGACCTACAACGTCCGAGCGGTCATCGGCGCCTGCCTCTCGGCCATGGCGCCGACCTCGGCGACCGTGATCGCGAACGGAGCCGCCTGCAACGACGCCAACGCCTGCACGCAGACCGACACGTGCTCCACCGGAACCTGCACGGGGTCGAATCCGGTCGTCTGTCCCTCGGATGTGTGCCACAACCCGGGGACCTGCAATCCGGCGAACGGGGCATGCTCGGCGGGCACGACGCGGTTCAACCTGTCCTGCAGCGACGGCAACCCGTGCTCGAGCGGCGACACCTGCGGCATGACCGTCATCCAGAACTGGGACCAGGCCCCCAACCTCACCGTCCCCGCACCGTGGACGACGAGCGTCACCGGTGCGCCGGGCGACCCGGCGTGGGTCCTCGACAGCAATACCCCGAACACCACTCCCCTGTCCGCGTTCACCGACGATCGCAGCCACGTCACCGACAAGCTTCTGATCAGCCCGTCCTTCCCGATCACGGCGAGCCCGAACCAGGCCCTCGTGAGCTTCTTCCAGCGCTTCCAGCTCGAGAGCACCTTCGATGGCGGGGTGCTCGAGATCTCCCTCAACGGCGGCGCGTTCACGGACATCGTAACCGCCGGCGGGACCTTCACGACCGGCGGCTATACGGGAACGATCGACACACGCTTCTCCAGCCCGATCGCAGGCCGCTCCGCGTGGACCGGAACGTCCGCCGGCTATCCAAGCTACATACAGACGGTGGCGAAGCTTCCGCTGTCGGCAGCGGGCCAGTCCGTCCGGCTGCGGTGGCGCGTGGCGACGGACGCGACCGTCTCGAGCACCGGCCAGAATGTCGACAGCATCCAGATCATCGACGACTTCCCTGCGATGACGTGCGTCGGCCAGCCGCCGCCGATACCTCAGGAGGTGGGAACGATCCTCGCCCAGCCCGACAAGACCACCTACACGTTCCCGCCGGCGCTCGGCGCGGGGAGCTACGACGCCATTAGGGGGCTCACACCCTTCCTCCCGGTCGGGCCGGGGGGCGGGGACGAACTCTGCGCCTCCCTGGTAGGGCCGACCTTCGGGGACGGAAGCGCTCCGCCGGTCGGCACGTCGTTCTGGTACATCGCGCGCGGCAGGAACTCCTGCGCCGTCGGCACCTGGGGAACGCGGAGCAACGGAACGCCCCGAACGACGACGACGTGCCCGTAGATGGAATGGACCCGGAGGCATCCGGGCCTGCCGCAACCTGCGACACGAGGATGCCGATCCGAGCCTAGCTCTGAGTCTCCGTCTCCCCGGGGCCGCAGAACATCGCGCGCAGGCGCTCGATCTGCGCAATCGGCTCCGTACAGTCCGCGTGCAGGACACGGCTCAACATCTGCTCCTCGGGGATCTGCACGTCCTGGGCCTCGGCCGCTCGGTCCGCGGGAAGGTAGAAGGGATTCTCCCTGCAGAAAGCGGTGCCGAGGTAGGCGCTTCGGTGGGTGAGGAGGGCGTGCTCGATGGAGCCCGCCGGAACGGCGCTGCGCCGGTACTGACAGAGACCCTCGAGAGGTAGCTCGGCAAAGAGCTCGTCGAGGTGCGTCTCGTACTCCAGCAGCCTGGAGAAGTTCTGCTCGGAGCCGAGCTCCCACATCATGTCGCCTGACGCCGCCACGCCCTTGAATCCCTCGTCCAGAGCCTGGCCGACGAGACGGCGCAGGGTGTCCAGCATTTCTCGCGGCTCGAACCGGCCCCCGCCGAGGTAGCTGCGATTGGAAGAGAGGAAAAGAGCGCCGCCGCGGATCTCCGACGTCGTGTCCAGTCCCCACAGCGTCAGACCGGTGCCGATCATCGCGATCATTTCAGGCGGGCCGAGGTACACGGCCCTGAAGGAACGCCTCAGCGCCTCCGCCAGGAAGGGAACGACGATGGGCAGCTGTTCCATGGGGCTGCCGTCGTAGATGAGGCACTTGTGACGGCTGGCGACCGCGACTGCCGAGTCTCGGTTCATGGCCTTTCTCCTGCGTTCCCGCGCCGGCGTGGCGCATCCTGGAACGGTCCGTCCTCCAAGGCTAGTGTAGTTCCCGCCTTGGATTCGAGCCCGTTGCCCCCCCATGCGCCCCGCTGGTCGTGGGTTCCGCCCGCGGCTTCCCGGGCAGAGGAGTCCCGACAGCTCCTCCCGTGCTCGCCTACTTCGAAGCGTGCCGTCGCCTCTGGAGCGGTGACGTGGGACATCTCGACGCCTGGAAGGCCGCCGTCGAGAGGGGCGAGATCCCGGACTTCAAGGGCCACCTCCGCTGATGATCGCCTTCATGCCCTGAACGGTTGGGAGGCGCCGTCAAAAGGCCAGGATCGCCTGAAGCATCGGGATCCAGCCGTTCAGGCCTGACGTATAAGGAGTGAAAGTTCCGCTATACGGAACCTTGTGCACGTTCATCAGCTCGGCATTGAACCAAAAACGCTCCGTCGGGAGGCAATGCCACTTGACCCCTCCGGCGTACTCCCACGAGTCGCCGAACTCTCCAAAGACTTCGGAGCCGCGGCCATACACGCTCAACTTCCTGGGAACGACGAAGTAGCTCGCCGACAATTCAAAGCCGTGGTCGAACGTCGATGATATGGGAATCGGCCCGTCCGCATCGAAGTCTTCGATCCAGCGGAAAAAGTACTGCCCGTTGACCGCAAGCCCGTTCCACTTGAGGCCACCATCGATGGCCCACATGCGGTAGGTCGCCTGGTCGACGGTCACACCCGGCGCAAACGCTCCGGTCGAGAACGTCAGCACGCCGTCGGAGTTGTACATGGACGTGTTCTCGGGAGCGGATTGATCGAGGTTCGAGAAGCGATCCTCCCGGGATCTCGTATACGCGGTGCCGATGCGGATGCGCGTCTTTTCGGAAGAGAAGTAATCGTCGTACATGTTGCGCGACTTCCCGGGAGGGCCGAAGTCTCCCAGCGGCTCCCACCAGACACTGCCCGACCACAGCAGGTTCGTGTCGATCTTGTTTGCCGAGATATTGAGGGTATTGAGGCCGTTGCCGACGAACACGAGGTAGTTCAGCCCCTTCAGGGGCTCCCCGTTCGCCCAGACTCCCTGAGTGAAACCGGGGCGGAAGAAGTTGTCCGCCATGGTCCGATCGGTGGACGTAAAGAACGGGAACGTATTGACGAGCGATCGGCTTCCCGGAACGCCCGTGTAGCCGCCGGTGAGCGTGAGACCCTTGTTGAATTGCCAGCCGATGTTCCCGGCGATGACGATCGATGCGGACCCGGCGGACGTCCACACGGTGCTGCTGTATCGCAGCCTCTTGTCGAAGATGTAGCCGCCCAGGATGAACATCGTGCGGTTGACGGTGATGTCGTTGCGCTTGTGAACCTCGCGTACCACGCCCAGGTGGTCGGTGAACGTGTCGTCCGATCCCATCGTATTCAGATAGCGGACCTGGGTGTTGACGTTGAACCTCAGGAGGAATGGCACGGTCGCGTCGTCGGGCGTTTGCCAGATGACGATGCCGTCCTGGTAGCGCTCGGGCCGCTTCGGCGCCGTCTGTTCCGGAAGGCCGGCCGATTCCGGCGCGGCAGCCTCCGGCGCCGAAGCCTCTCCCGCCGCCGGCGGCGGCGCGGGAGATTCCGCCGGTGGCACCGCGGCAGGCGCCGCGGCGGGGGGGCCGGGCGGCACCGCGCCCTCAGGGCGTGGCGCTTCCGCGCTCGGGGCGGAGCCGAGCTTCCGGCGCAGGTCGTCGATCAGCACCAGCAGCGCCTTCTGCTGTTCCTCCATCCTGCGAAGCTGCTCTCGAATGGCGGCGTTCTCGGCCTTCACGGCCGCGATCTGATCCTGGAGGTCGGTCTCCGGAGTGCTCACCTTGGGTTTTTGAGGCGCGGCCTTGGCGGCATCCGGCTTCGCCGGCGCGGGTACCGGAGCCTGCGCATAGGCAGGGGCCGCGAACATCGCGAACAGCGCACCCGACGCGCACGCCCATGCGACCAAGACTCCGTAGACACGCCGCCTCAACATGAAAGGCTCCTTTCGCCAGATCTCGTCATCCGTACCCGATCGAGAGTACACCACCCGGGGTATGATTCCTCGTGCATCGCGGCAGATCACATCATGCTACGGTCCGCTTTCCTGAGAGAGGACAACGATGAAGAAGATGCTGGGAACCCTGTTGATCGCAGCGACCGCATTCACGGGACCTGTCATGGCACAGCAGCACGCTGCGACTCCGAAAGAGACGTCCAAGGACCTGCTGACGCCGTCTCCGGAGGACCAGGAGCGCTACATGACGGCGCTATCGAGCGCGCGGCGCAAACTCTTCGCCGAGTCCATGAACGACCTCTCCGCCGCCCAGCTCGAGGCCTTCTGGAGCATCTACGCCGAATACGAGAAGGACAAGAATGCCACCGCGGCGGCGCGCATCGAGCTGGTCAAGAAATACGTCCAGAGCTTCGATCACGCCGAGGGCGTCTCGGACGCGGACGTGTCCGAGGCGATCAAGGAAGCCGCCGACCTCCAGAAGAAGCAGATCGACTTGCGCATGAAGTACTTCAACACGCTCAGCGCGCGCATCGGCGCCAAGGCGGCGGGGCGCTTCGCCCTCACCGACGACTACGTCTCGACCGCCGTCCGTCTCGACTGGCTGAACGCGATCCCGTTCCCTGGGGACCAGCCGGTAAAGCAGGCGGCGCCGGCGAAGTAGCTCGGCTTCTACGGCTGAACGCGATTCCGTCCTCGTGCTCGGCGCGGGCACGGAGATTTTCTTCTCCCTGATGATCTCCCTGCGAGCCGCGGCCGTGTTCTTTCAGGCATCCGGGAGGATGCATGCATCGTTTCACGAAAGCGCGAGCGGTCCGAGCCGCAGGATTCATGCTCGTGGCGGGCGTCGCGGCGTCCTCCGCCGCACCGGTCCTCCGACAGCACGCGGTCCTCGCCGCGCGCAGCGTCCTGCCGGCGGCGACCTTTCGCGCGGGCTCGCCCCCGTCGGGGGCGTTCCTCTCCGCGGAAGAGCGAGCCACGGCGGCCGGCAACGGCGTGCAGGGAGCGTCTAGCGGGCCGTACTTTGCTGCGCAACCGGTCCAGGGATTCTCGAGCATGGTGCCTGCACAGGCCGGAACCTGGTGGGCGCTGGCCGACAACGGCTACGCATGGCGCGGAAACTCGGCCGACTTCCAGCTCGTCCTGTATCGGGTCGACCCTCGTTGGGATGATCCCGGCGGCGGCCCGAAGGTGCTGCAATCCGTCGTCCTCCGTGATCCCGACCGTCGTATTCCTTGGGCGATCGTGTGCGATCCCGAGCGCGGCGCGCGATTGCCCGACTTCTCGTTCAACGTGATCCCTCCGCCGCCTCCGGCGTGCGGAGAGCCGGCGGCTCGGCTCCTGACCGGCTTCGATCTCGACCCTGAGTCCTTCGTGCGCGCACCGGACGGCACCTTCTGGATCAGCGAAGAGTTCGGGCCGTTCCTGGTCCATGTAAGCTCCGACGGCCGCGTGCTCGAGCCGCCCGCCCAGGTGCCCGGCGTCCACTCACCGCAGAACCCCTTCCTGGCGATCTCGGATCGGGCGCACGCCGAGATGCCGACGGTGGCGGCGAGCCGCGGCTTCGAGGGCCTTGCCATCAACCCCGCGGGATCCAAGCTCTACGCGCTCCTGGAAGGAGCCGTGGTCGACGACGATGCTCAGGATCTTCGCATCTACGTCTACGACCTCGAGAAACGCGCGTTCGAGGGCAGGTTCCTCAAGATGCGGCTCGAGATGCCGAGCCAGAAGGTGAACCTCGTGAGCCTCACGGACGCCTCGGGCGCCCGGGTCTTCCCGCGCGCCGTCGCACCGCCGGCCGGTCCTGTCTCGATCGGAGATCTGAAGGCGGTGAACGAGAGGCTCCTGCTGGTCATCGAGCGGGACAACTACGGCGACGACCTCGCTCCGCCGCGCTTCAAGAAAGTCTTCCTCCTCGATCTGTCGCGGGCGTCGGAGCACGGCGGCTACGTCGGCAAGACCTTGCTCCTCGACCTGCTCGCGATCCCGGATCCCTCCGGAATCGGCGGAGATGGAGACTTCTTCCGACTTCCCTTCTACACCATCGAGTCGGTGCACATGGTCGACGCGAGGACGCTGCTGATCGCCTCGGACAACAACTTCCCCTTCTCGCATGGACGCGCACGCAGCCGCAGCACCGGCCGCGACGGCCCGCTTGCGGCCGACGACACGGAGCTCATTCTCGTAGGTCTGGGGGAGTCGCTACCGGCCGACACGCGGCTGCTCCCGCGAGCAGCGAGGTAGCACAGGTAGCGATCTCTCTTGGTTCGGGGTCAGAGGCCCACTGGCGAGACTGAGAAAGCCGCCGGGACGCGGGCGCCGTCCCGGCGGCTCGATCTTCGTGCTCGGCAAGAGCTACTGCTTTCCCATCTTCGCCATGAACTCCTTCTGCCCCGTCGCGATCTCCTCGGGAGTCATGTCGAGCTTGTGCGTCGCCATGCTCCAGCTGTGACCGTAGGGATCGGTGAGTTTGGCGAAGCGGTCGCCCCAGAACATGTCGGTGGGAGGCATGCCGGCCGTGGCGCCTGCCGCAACGGCCTTGTTGAAGGCCGCATCGACGTCCTGTACGTAGAGGAAGAGATTGACGGTGGTCGCGCCGAGGGACTTCGGCGACTTGCAGTCGGCCTGCGGCCACTCGTCGGCGAGCATCAGCATCGAATTGCCGATCCTGATCTCGGCGTGCATGGTCGACTTACCGTCGGGCCCGGGCATCCGCACGACTTCCTCGGCGCCAAAGGCGCGCTTGTAGAAATCGATCGCCTCTCCCGAGTTCTTGAGAGTGAGGTACGGAGTGACGGAGTGATACCCGTCGGGGATCGGTTTTCCCGGCTTAGCCATGGAGGAGCCTCCTTGAAAAGAGCCGCCTGTTCGTAAGCGGCCGGTTTCTAGTGACCAGAAGTGGAGGCAAAAATAATAGCACTGGTTCGCCGGCGCCTGTCCTTCTGACAGGGCATGTCCCGGATTTCGTCCGGGCAGTGATCCGCGAGACTCCCTAATCGGCGAGCGGCGACTCGGGCGTGCCGGGATCGGTTCCGGGATCCTCGCCCGGCACAAGGACAGCGCCGCAGTAGGAGCAGTGCTTCCTCCCTGTCTCGTTGACCTGCCCGCAGACCGCGCACGAGCGTGTCCTGTCGCCGAGGGGCCCGTCGATTTCGTCCTTGATCCTCATGTGTTTCTCCAAGGGCAAGTGCCGTGCCATGACCGTGCCGGTCGTGACCGCCCCGGCATCCTCCTTGCTCTCGGAGAGGACGGGGACACCTGAACGAGGTCCCTCATGCCCGAGAAGAAGACCATCGAACGTGCGCGCGCCGACAAGCGCGCGGGGAAGTCGTCGAGCACGCAGGCCGGCGAGTTCGTTCGCGAAGAGATTCATCACATCCGAGAGGGCAAGCATGGGGCGCGGTCTACCAAGCAGGCGATCGCCATCGGACTTTCCAAGGCTCGCAAAGCCGGTGTCGATCTGCCGCCGCCGGAAGAAGGCACCGTCTCGAGCGGGACGCGCCGCAGCGCCCAGCGCGCGTACCGGCAAGGGCAGAGCGGCGCGCACGAGGATCCATCCCCCGCGCGATCGCGCGCCACGCGCCGCGCGCTGAAGCGCGAAGGCCGTCGAGCGGCCACGTCGGGAGCCCTGGCCCGCCAGGCGAAGGGCGCGGCTCGCCGCCGGACCGCGACCGAGCGGAGCGCCTCCGCCCGCAAGGCCGCCCGGAGCCGCGCACGCCGCAAGGGGTCGTCGTAGTCGTCTGGTGCCTTGCTTCCGCCGCCCCTATCGCGCTCAGACCCGTGTGATCAGCGGGTCCGTCGCGCGGCCCTTCGTCAGCGGGCCCACCAGGGGAACTGGGCGACAGCGGCACGGGAGCGGGGAGTCCACCGCAGCAATCTCCACCACATCGCGCGGCGGCTCGGACTCGTGTAGTCGATCCTGCCGCGAGGGCCCCGAGCGCTCATGTGCCTTCCCCAGAAGCGGCCCGGAGCTCTCGTGCGAGCCACGCTCGGGCCAGCCGCCAATCCTCCTTGACCGTTCTCTCGGACACCTCGAGAACCGCGGCCACCTCCTCTACCGACAGGCCCCCGAACAGCCGGAGCTCCGCGACGCGGTGCTGCCGCGATTCCTGGCCGGCGAGCCGGTTGAGCGCCTCGTCGAGAACGAGAACATCCATGACGGGCTCCCTCGCGGGGATCTCCTCCGGGTCGAGGCTTGCGCGAACGTAGCCGCCTTCCCGCTTCTTCGCCCGCGTCCGTCGCGCGTGATCGACGAGAAGGTGGCGCAGCTGCAGCGCTGCCACCGCGAGGAAGTGCGTCCGGTCCTGCCACGATCCGCTCCCGCCGCCCCTCAGGCGCAAGTAGAGCTCGTGGACGAGCGAGTCGGTTCCCGGAGCGGCGACCCCCGCAAGGCCTCGTCGCCGGAGGCGATGGGTCAACTGGCGGAGCGTCTCGTACTCCCTCGCCGCGAACCCGTCGAGCTCGGCGGATGCTCGTGGACGTCGAGACTCACCGGTGGGAAAGGCTCGGTTCGTGTCGTCGCTCATGAGGTCGGTCTCATTCTACGACGCGATGTTGCCCCTCGAGCACATCATCGCGCCGATGTTCTCGCCTGGACCTGATCGAACCAGTTGAGGACGACCAGGATCCGATCCCCCTTGAACTGCGGGGGCAGCGTCCTCATGGCGAGGAAGCGCCTGCCGTCGGGGTCGGGTCTTATCATGTCGATGTCCGCCGGTATTTTGAAGAGGTCGGTGGGCGCGGAAGAGGAGACCTGGTCGTTCGCGGTGGAGACACGGACGGAGCGCAGCCACACGTCGCTGCCGGAGCCTCGCCAGTAGGTCACCTCGTCACCGTGGGGCGACCATATCGGAGTGTATCCACCTCCTCTGGTGATCTGCCAGGCGCCGCCCCCGGAGGGGAAAGAGGTGATGTAGATCTCGCTCTGGCCCGATGATTCGGAGTCGAAGACGAGCCATCGCGCATCGGGTGACTGATCGAAGAACCCCGTCGGTAGGTCGCGGCTGAAACGCCGCGGGCTCCGGTCCCCCTGGAAGGCATTGAGCACGATGCCGTCCTTGTCTCCGTGGAGGACCCCTATTCCGCCCTCCAGACGAACAATGCGGCTGAGCATGCTCGGTAAGACGTCCGCCAGGACGAGCTGGGGCCGTCCCGATCCGTCGGCGCGAGCGAGGAACATCGAATACTTGGAACGACCCTCGATGTCGGAGACGTAGAGGACCTGCCGGCTATCGGGCGTCCAGTCCACGAATGTGCAGTTCCCCTCGATCGGAAGACGTGTCAGCGACCGTCGCGCGACGTCGTAGACCACCACCGTGTCGGTGGCGCCCCAGATCGTCGACGCGACGCGGGTGCCGTCCGGAGAGAGCACCGGGTTGAACCAGGGCAGCAGCGGCGCACCGATGGGCGAGCTCCTGCCCGTCCGGTCGATCCAGTCCAGCTCGATGCGCGCCGCGCGCGCGCCTCCCGGAACGAAGGCGAGGGTCCCTGCGTCCTGTGCGATCGCGTATTGAGCGGCCCCGCTGCTGGGCTCGGTCATCACGCCGCTGGCGACGCTCACGGGCTCGCCCGTGACGCTCCCGGCACGGAGATCGAACGGCACGGCGAGAATGGCGTCGCCGCGCGCGAACACGATCTGGCCGGAGGGCAGGTACTTGGCGAAGGACCCGCCGTGAATGAGGGTCTTCCACGTCCCCTTCTCGACATCCAGAAGGGCGATGTCCGCCTGGTCGAACGACGTGATCCCCTCCTTCTTGATGGTGAACAGCACGTGGCGCGCGTCGGGGAGGACGCTCGGCCAGCGATGGGACACCTCGCCCTTCGACGCGTCCGGAACGGTCAGGGTCTCGAGCGGCCCGCCCTCCTCTTTCACCAGGACGAGTCCCGATTTCGCCGCGGGCGCGAAGACGATCCCGCGAGTCGACCAGGACGCGCCCTTCGAGAAGCTCGTACTCTCGGCCAGCTGGACCGGCGGTCCGCCCGACAGCGGGATCTTGTAGATCCCCGCGCACGAGCAGCCGAGCCACTTGCCGTCCGGGGAGAAGAACGGATCGTAGATTGGCTTGTCGCACGGTGATTCCACGCGGTGCGCGCGGGTCTCGTCCGCGCGGCGCACGTACAGGCCCACGGCTTCGGGTATGGTTTTGGGATCAGTGGGAGATGGGCCGATGTAGGCGATCGTCATCCCGTCTGGCGAGATCGCGAGCGTCGCGGCGTCCTCGTAGGGCACGCGCGGAAACTCCGGATCGCTCACGTCGGCCCGCAAGGGGGCGCGAGGCGCCCGGCCTCCGGACGACGTCGTCCCGCGTCGCGTGACCAGGGAGGCGGCGAGAGCGACGGCGAGAACGCCCGCCACCGCCCAGGGAAGGACCTGCTGTATCCGCGCTCGACGCGGCCGCCGGATGCGCCGGAGGCCGGACGTGCTCCACTCGCGGGCGTCCCGCGCGCGCTCGAGCTCGATCCGGACGTCTCCGCTGTCGCGCACGCGGTGCTTCAGGTCTTTCTCCAGGCAGCGCTCGAGCAGCTCGCGCACGCGCGGCGGAGTGCGTGCGGGAAGGGCATCCCAGTCCGGATCCCGCTCGAGGATCTTCGCGAGGACGTCCGTCGCCGTGTCGCCGTCGAAGGCGCGCCGTCCGACGAGGCATTCGTAGAGCACGCAGCCGAGCGACCAGATGTCGGAGCGCTTGTCGACCGCCCGCCCGCGCGCCTGTTCGGGGCTCATGTACGGAATGGTGCCGAGGACCATCCCGGGCGTCGTGTGCTGGGCGGTGATCGTCGGCGAGAGCTCGATGTCCGCGGCCGGCGCCGGCTCGTTCGCCGGCTTTGCAAGACCGAAGTCCAGGATCTTCGCCTTTCCGTCAGGGGTGATCTTGACGTTGGCGGGCTTCAGGTCCCTGTGGACGATTCCGTTGTCGTGCGCGGCCTCGAGGCCCCCGGCGATCTGCTCGACAATCGCGAGCGCCTCGTCGATCGGCAGCGGCCCCCCCCTCAGGCGCTCCGCGAGCGTCGGCCCCTCGACCAGCTCCATGACCAGGAAGTGCGCGCCCCCCTCGTCCTCGAACCCGTAGACGGCGGCGATGTTGGGATGGTTGAGGGAGGCCGCGACGCGAGCCTCGCGACGGAAGCGCGAGATCCGCTCGGGATCGTTGGCGACGGCGTCCGGGAGCACCTTGATCGCGACCTCGCGGCCGAGGCGCGAGTCGCGCGCACGATACACCACGCCCATGCCGCCTATTCCCAGCCGCGAGAGGATCTCGTAGGGACCGAGCTGCTCGAGCGCCAAGGACTGCGGAGGCTCGAGGGCGAGCTCCAGAAGGCACGCCGGACACTGCGTCGAGGTGGCGGCGGAGCCCGCCGCAGACTCGGCGCCGCAACGCGAGCAGCGGCCGACCGTGTTCATGAGACCGGGGCCTGTCTTTCCCGCGGTCCTTCCCGCGAGGTCCGTTCATCCGCGGATGACAATGAGCTCCCCCCAGGGGGACGGCGGCGAAATCCGGGCTCCTCTTACGAAGACGAAGAGGCCGGCAGGCCCTATCTTACGGCGTCGCCCGAAAAATCTTCCATCTGGGTGTAACGAAACGGACCGCCCGCTTTAGTAGCCGGTGAAAGAGAGAGGTTCCGAAGAACGGTCCCCATGGATCTGGACGGAACCGTAGGAGGCTACGATGAACGCCACCCGAACGTCCTTTTCGCTCAAGTCCGCCATCCCGATCGGCCTGCTCCTGCTGCTCGTGAGCATCCTCTGCGCGAAGGCCGGTCAGGACGTCACCGTGAAGATCCCCTTCGACTTTCAGGCAGGAAACACGCACTTCGCTCCGGGGACGTACGTCCTGTCGCTGGACCAGGCGCTCGCGGGCTCGGTGACCATCCAGAGTGCGGACCACTCGCGCCGGGCTACGCTTCTGACGGGCAAGTCCCTCTCTTCGAGCGTCGAGTCCGCCCCGGTCGTGATGTTCCGCACCTACGGCGATGTCCGCTTCCTGTCGGCCGTCCAGGGAGAGAGCGCCAGCCGGAGGTGGGAGATCGTGGCGTCCGAGGCCGAGACGACCCTGGCCCGGAATTCCGCGCAGCCCGTCGTCGCGAGCTTCAAGGCTGCGAGCACGGACACGGACGCGGGCACCAAGTAGGGACGCGGCCTGTCAGGGGCAGTCGCGTCCGGTGCGCGGGACGCCTGCGCTGTTCGCGCCGAGCGAGCCGAGGTTCAGCGGGAAGGCACATCCGCTTTGGGCGCGGGTCAGATAGAAGTAGGTGAGCCCGGGGGCCGGCGCCCCCGGGTCGTTTGCCGTCCGCGAAAAGGGCTGTCCACTGGCGTGCATTCCGCGAACAGAAAGTCCCCCGCGGCTGTCGGAAACGACGGGAAAGACGGACAAGGCTGCGAACGCTCATCGACGGAATTCAGAGACGGAGGCCGTCGGAGACCCCCCAAAGACCCAGCTGCCGGAGACTCCGCCCCGCACCCGGCCCCCCTTAGCCCAGCCCGGGCAACCATCAGCCCGGGAGTCCAGCCGGAGTTTCTGCGTCGAAGTCTTAAGCCTCCCGGCTGCGGGAGGTGCGGTTGCCGCGGCCGCGCGAGTTGATTCCGGCGGCCCTCTCGGATGCGCCCGCCGCCTCTTCCAGCGGGGGGATGACGGCCTTCATGGCTCCCGCCACAGCTCCTGCAAGAACCTTGGCTCCGATCCGCTTGGCCGTCTTCTTGACGGTCCCGCCCTTGCGGGTCGACTTCGCGGACTTCGACTTCGCGCGGCTCGTCGAGCGCGACGTGCCTCGCCCGGCTGCGGCGCGTGACTTCGTGCCCGATGTCCCGCGCTTGGCGCTCGCGCGGCTTCTTCCACTTGACGATTTTCTGCCTGTCTTGGCGGCCATCATGGTCTCCTCGAGTTGGACTTCGTTCGCTGCGACGTGCGTCTGCGACCGGGGGTTTTCGTGCTCACCTTCCTGCGGGGCTGCCGTGCTCGTTTCATGTCCGCCAGCAAGCCCGCAAAGTCGACGCCGAACAGCTGCTTGATGTTGGCCTGGAGGCGAGGCATCACGAGGTCGTTGCCGACGGTGGAGAGCTCCTCGACCACTGCGTCGGCGAAGCCGCCGAGCGACGAGGCCTTCCGCCCTTTGCCCTTGCCGCCTGTCTGCGAGCCGAGTGCATACCCGACGGCGAAACCCGCCGCAAGGGCGCCCAGGCTCCAGACGACCGGCTCGCTGGCGAACTGCTCGCGGAAATCGGAAACGCCTTCGATCACGTCTTTGGCGCCCTGGACATGACTGTCGACGGTCTCCTTGATCTCGGACACCGTCGCGTCGATGGATCCACGCGCCTTCGCCATCCGCCGCTCGAGAGCCCTCTTCTCCATCGTGGCGCCGTCTTCGTCCGTCACGGAACCCTCTCCTTGGCGATCCACCGCTTGTCCAGCTCGATCTCCTTGAGGCTTCTCTCCGGACGGACGCCTTCCCGCAATCGACGGATGCTCGCCACGATGAGAAGGCCTCCGGCCAGCAGGGCGGCCAGCGCCACCACCGCGAATCCCGCGGCGTAGCGCCCCGCCTCACCCATAGCGGCCGGCATCAGCGTCGAGAGGACGAAGCCGAGGGCCATAGCAAGCAGCCCTGCTCCCACGCTCGCCGCCACGACTCCTGCGACCAAGAGCACGGAGTTTCGGGCGAGGGCTCGGATGTCCTCGATCACCTCGAGCTTCAGGAGGCCGAGCTTGGCCTCGAGCAGTGTCAGGACCTCCTTGCCGAGGCGCGCGAACAGCTCGGGGAGGGTCTCGGAGGTCTTCGAGGCGGTATTCGCGTTCTTCGAGGTCTCCATCCGCTTCGTTGAAAGGCAAGACATGTGCCAAGCGACCGGCAAGGCATCCTGATTGCATGAGTGCGTCTCGTGGCGGACTCATCCCCGCCCGCGGAGGCACTCATGCAGGAGGTCATCATGGAGCTTGGGAAACTTTGCAAAGTGGCCAGTGAGCTCGAGCGGAAGTGGGATCTCGCGGGCAAGGACTACCTAGGAAGCAAGATGACACAAGTCGCATACGAGGAGATCGTGAGGCGGTACCTCGATTCCGTGAGGCGTCTCGAGTCCGCCTTGAGCCGTCATCTGGTCGCCTTATCGGAGGAGACGGCGCGGGACGCGGACCTTGCCGTGCCGGGACGGGAGCAGGATCACCGAGAGACCGACGCGTAGAGCGCCTGCCCGCCAGGCAGGGGCCTTGCATCAAGTCCTGACAGATCGGTCAGACACTGTCCGGGGGAAATCCTCTTCACAGATCAGCTATTCACGAGCGCTCTCACTCACGCACGAGCGCTCAGCTCACGACCGCTCGGCTCACGACCGCTCGGCTCACGACCGTCGGCTCACGAGCAAGCCGCTGTGCTGCGGGGAGCTCCGGAAGAGCCTGTGCCGAAGGTGCCGACTCCGCAAGGGTTCGACGTTCGGACCAGATAGTAGAAACCGGTTCCCGGCGCGGGCACGGCTGCGTCGGTGAGCGTTCTCGCAAGCCCGTCGTTCGCGAGGCAGACCTCTGCGGCGCCCGAGCCCGGCGGTAGCTGCGACAGCGCGCCCCGCACGACGTCGTAGCGGGCGCCGCTGCCCGACCCGGCGACGGCGCTGTTCCACTCCAGCTGCGTGCGCGCGCGGAACCGGACGCTCCTCACCTCGCGGGGAACGACGAAAGCCGTCGCGTCGGCGGGAGCGCAGTCGAGCGGGTCGCGCATGCCGTCGCGATCCGTATCCGGATAGTCGGCGTCGTTCACGTGCCAGACGATCTTTGCGTCGTTCTGGGTCGCCGAGAGGACGTCCGCATCCCCGTCCCCCTCCAGATCCGCGGCGAACACCGAGCGGGCGCCCATGGCGGCGGTGGAGATCGCGCGCTTGGTCCATGAAGGGGGCGATCCGCCGTCGTTCTCGTACCACGCGATCGTGTTGTCGAAGAACGATGAAGACAGGAGATCCATGTCGGCATCACCGTCGAGGTCCGCCCCGTACACGCTCGTCGGGAGATCCACGGTCGTGGACACGACGTGCTCGGTCCACGCGGGCGGCAGGGCGCCGTCGTTCTCGTACCAGGTGAACCTGTCGCTGTCGTGGCCCGCCGCCAGGATGTCGGGGTCGCCGTCGCGATCCACGTCCAGCACGGCGATGGACTCCGCGACGGGCGGATTGGCGACGAGCAGGCGCTGCTTGAACGTGGGCGGAGACCCGCCGTTGCTTTCGTACCAGGAGACTCCGGAAACGAGGTCGAGGTCTCCGTCCTGGTCGATGTCGGCCGCTTCGACGTTTTCGGAGCCTCCGCTCGGGAGGACCCGAGCCGTCCAGAAGTTCGCGAAGCTTCCGGTGTTCTCGTACCAGACGACCTTGCTGTCCGAGCCGCGGACCGTGATGGCGTCGTTGTCCCCGTCGCCGTCCAGGTCGGCCGCCCAGACGTCGACCGTCAGGGTGGCGGTGCTCGTGATCGGCCTCGACGTCCAGGTTTCCCCGTCCCCGCCGTTGTCCCACCACTTGATCTCGTCCCTGTTGAAGGCCGACGAGAGGATATCGATGTCGGCGTCGGGGTCCACCCGGGCGGCGAAGGCCGCCTCGGCCCCGTCGTCGAAATCGGTCAGGACGTGCTCGACCCAAGGACCCGGGGGGTGGCCGCCGTCGTTCTCGAACCAGGCGATCCTCCCGCTGTAGTTCGCCGAGTAGATGTCCATGTCCCCGTCCCGGTCGATGTCCTCCGTCCGGACGTCGAACGGCAGGAGGCCGTTGATCACGGTGTTGATTTGTCGCTTGGTGGAAAAGCTGGGAGGCGCCGCGAAGATCGGGACCCCCATCAATAAGAGGTAGACGGCGATCGGGGTCACGAATCGCACCGCGCGAAGACCGGTCCGTAGGGTCGCCATGGCAGTCCAGCCTCGGACGAGAAGGTGCTTCCTATTTACGACGAAGCGGCCTCCATGCAAGGGGGAATGCGCTCAAACGAGTCTCCGGTGCGGCGGTCGGCTCCGCGCCGGGGCGGCACACGCACGCCGCACGCTCACCGCGATCGATTGATGATAGACCCCTAACGGGACCGGCGAATTCCGGGAGGGCTCACGCGCCCTCCCGGAGATCGTTAGGAACGCCGGGACCCGGGGGATATGGGTCCGAAATTCAGTTCCGAGCCGCCGATGGGGCGCGGCGCGGCCACGAGCCGGAGCCGCGCATGCCCGGCAGGCTCAGCTGGGGTCGCAGGCGTCACCGAGCGCGTCCCCGTCCGCGTCCTCCTGTCCGGGGTTGGCGACCGTCGGACAGTTGTCGAACTTGTCCTGAACGCCGTCCCCGTCGGCATCGGGGTAGTTGCAGGGATACGGGTTCGGCTGCGCCGCGTTCTGGCTGTTGCGGCCGGGGATGGATTCGCCGCACTGCGTACGCCGCGTGACGAGGTAGTAGAAGGCGACACCCGCCTGGGGCCGCACGGCGTCGAGCGTGCTGGTCTCCTGCGTGGGACCGTCGATGCAGACGTGGTTGTAGGACCACGGCAGAAGGCTTCGCCGCGAGCCCCGGTAGACGTCGTACGCCCCCGGCGCATCCGTCCAGGAGACCGTCGTCACCCCGCCGCCCTGCGCGACCCGCAGGGACGCGTTGATCTCGGAGACGACCACCGGGTTCGAGCCGACGCACGCGCCGCTGCTGCAGGTGTCGGTCTGCGTGCAGGGATCGACGTCGTCGCAGGCCGAGCCGTCGGGCTTGGTGGGATGCGCGCAGGCGCCTGAGCCGTCGCACTGGTCGAAGGTGCAGGTGTCCGCGTCGGCGGTGCAGAGCGTCCCCGCAGGCACGTGGTTCGCCTGGCACGCGCCCAGGCCGTCGCACGTGTCGGGGCTGTCGCAGACCGTGCTCGAGGCGCTGCCGCACGCCGTGCCCGCCGCCGCGTTGCCGTGGGCGCAGAGGCCGGCGCTGCAGGCGTCGACGGTGCACGCGTTGCCGTCGGACGCGCAGCTCGTACCGTCGGTCGCCAGATTGGGCACGCACGTGCCCGCCCCGTTGCAGGTATCGGGATGATCGCAGTCGGCGTCCGAGGCGCTGCCGCACGCGGTCCCCGACGCGGCGTTCGTATGGACGCAGGTCCCTCCCTGGAAGGAGTCGACCGTGCACTCGTTGGCGTCGTTGCAGCTCACGGTGAAGAGGCCGTCGTCGAGGGCGGTCGGGATCGTCCCCTCGTTCACATCACCGGTCGCGACGTCGAGAGCGGTCTGCTGCCCATGGGCGCCGATCACGGTGCCGTGCAGGTCCAGGACGAGCGGGCCGCTCGCGGCCGTCGCACCGTAGAGCGCGATCTGCGCGCGTCCCGGCTCGGAGAGGTTCACGAGCATCGTCCACCCCGGCGGAAGGACGGACGGCGTCACGGCCGTCGCCTGCAGAACGAGCGGGTTCCAGCGAAGGTCGAGATCGAGCGAGAGCGACCCGGCCGGGAGGTTCGCCGTCACGGGGATCGCGATGGTCGATCCGTTCTCGCCGTCGGCGTCGTCCGGCATCGCGATCGTCGCCGCAGCGCTCACCGAGAGCGTTCCGACGGTCGCCGTGGAAGGGATGTTCCCCTCGTTCAGGTCGTGGCGCACCAGCGTCACCGGCGTGGAGCTGCCTGCGGCGCCCAACGCATGGAAGCGGATCCACACCACTTCCCCCGAGCCCGACAGGGGCGTCGGGCTGAAGATCGAGATCGCCGCGAGGCCGGGCTCGAGGATGTTCCACTCGATCTCGAAGGCGCTCGTGTACGAGGTGGTGAAGACCTCCGTGGGGAGGGCCACGGCGGGGTCGTAGCTCACCTGGAGATCCAGGGAGAGGACGCCGTCCGACGGGCTGATCGTGACGGGCACCACCGCGTCTCCGGCCGGAGGCACGGAGAGAGAGGCCGGCACGCTCGCGACGCTCGACGCGAGGGCGGGAGCGGCCGCGCATGCCAGCAGGAGAACAGCGAGTGCGAGCGATGACTTCAGCGACGCCTTGATGATCTTCATCGACAATTTCCTCGATCCGGCCGCCGTGGGGGGGGACACGGGCGGCTCTGTGTGCGCGCGGCTCCGGTGCGAAGCGTGAGGGCCCCGGGAGGATCGTCCCTCCCGGAGCCGTGGATGCATCGATGAAAGCGTCTACTCGCTGGTGTGGATCTTCGGAGCGCTCGTCGTCGAGGGGCCGCCCCACGAGATGGGGATGAGGCCCTCGTTCGCCTGGGCGTCGACCCGGAACGGCATCCCCGAAGGAGCGGACGTCGTGTACGTCACGTTGAAGAGCGCGCCGGTTCCCTCGAGGGGCGTCACGCCGTAGAGCGCGACGGCGTAGCCGGCGTCGGCCTTGCTGCCGATGGCGGAGAACGCGGACCCGATGCCCGTGGCCGCTACGCTCTGGACCTGAACGACCGAAGAGTCCAGCTTCAGGAGAACGTCCAGAGCGAGGATGCCGTGGGCCTGCTGAACGCCCAGGGCGATCGTGTAGCTTCCGTCGGGATTCTTGACGGGGCCCGAGGCGAGATACAGCGTCGCGCCTCCCTTACCCTTCGCGCTTGCCCAGCTGCCGGAACCCGCTTCGAGGGCGGTCGCCGGGATGCGGACCGTGGACTCGGCGAGCGCTGTCTCCGCCGCCGCCTCGAGCGAAGGGGCGGGCGTCTTCTCGTCCATCGACTGTGCGAAGGCGGGCGCCGTCCAGTTGCCGGTGGTGTCGCCGTAGAGGATGCCGAGGAAGCTGTAGTCCTCGCCGGCTCCCGTGAGCGGCGTGAAGGTGCGGCTCACCGGACGGAAGGCCCAGTCCGAGCCCGTCGCCGTCCGGACGGGGAAGGCGTACGCGAGGCAGGGCGCGGCGACCGCCTTCTGCGCGGTGAGAGCGGCGTCGAAGGAGCTGATGGTGCCGTTGTTGGAGACGTCGGCGGCGATGCGCTGGTTTGCCGTGAGAGTCACGATGCCGATGGCTCCCTGAGCGGTCTGCGTGGCGTCCGCCGCGGTGATCGAGTTGTGGCACTCGGTTTCGTCCGTCATGACCCGGACGGACGCCGGCGTGAGGGTGACGTTGCCGCCCTCGTCGGTGAAGCTGTAGCTGCCCGCCGCATCCGTCGGGACGGAAGCGCTCGCCTCGAGGGAGCTCGTCCGGGTGACGTTCTCGTCGGGAATGCCCTTGAGGCTGGGCTCGGCGCCGCCGACCTGCTCGCGGTAGTAGCGGACGGTGCCGTGGATGTCGCAGGAGGCGTTGGTCGCGTGGCTGCACGTGCCTGCCGGCTCGGCGCACGTGTCGTTGGTGCAGGAGCTGCCGTCGCCGCAGTCGACGGGCGTCGTCACGCAGCTTCCGCCGCCGTTGCAGTGGTCGCCGGTGGTGCATCCGAGGCCGTCGTCGCAGGGCGTCGCGGCCGGCTGGAACTGATCCGCAGGACACGCCGCCGCGACACCGTCGCACGATTCAGGCACATCGCAGGATCCGGCCGCCGCCCGGCAGACGGTCCCGGAGTTGCCGGGCACGAACTGGCAGCCGAGAGACGGATTGCAGGAGTCGACGGTGCAGACGTTGCTGTCGTTACAGGGAACGTTCGCGGGGGTGAGCTCGTCGGCGCCGATGTCCGGCGTCGCGCCGCGCGCCTGGTTGTCGAAGTCGACCGTCACGGAGGCGATCGAGACGCCGGCGTTGTTGACGGGCGAGGCAGGCGACACGCACTGGTTGATGTGCAGGTCCGACGTCGAGATGAACTGTGGATCGACCGCGATGGAGGCGAGGTCCTTCGGGGCTCCGATTGCGGTTCGCCACGCGGTCAGGTCCAGCCTGTCGGCACCCCCGATGAAGCCCAGGATGGGCGAGCCCGCTCCTCCGACGAAGTAGTCGTTGTTGTCGATGAGCGAGTAGGTGGTGCTCGCGCCGGCCGAGTAGATCGCGTAGCACTTGTCGGTCGTCGAGGACGAGTTGTCGAAGCTGTTCGAGAAGACGTTATCGCGGACGTCGGCGTTCGTGATGGGCCCGCTGTTGACGAACAGGGCCGCCGATCCGGTGGCCAGGTTGTTCCCGCTGTGAGAGCCGAACAGGTTCACCGAGTTGTGATAGACGCGCAGGGTGTCCGTGAAGCTATCCAGGTCGATACCCATGGGCCACGTGCTGTTCGACGCCGTCGGATTGGAGACGATGTCTGCGACGACGTTGTTGACGATCGTGATGTTGGCCTGCGTGTTGCTGCTGTTCACGATGATGCCACGGGCCCCTGCCCCCGTCGTGCCCGTCCCTCCGAAGGTATTGGAGATTCCCTGGATCCGGTTACTGGAGACGGTCACTCCCGTGACGGTCCCGCCGGTGAGCACGATGCCGGCGATCGAGCTCGTCCCCGTTGCGTTCGCCGAGGAGGTCAGATTGGTGATCGTGTTGCCTGCGACCGACCCGCCGATCACTGTGTTGTTCAGGACGATCCCGGCGGCGCCGGAAGTTGCCGTCGTGGTGAGATTCTGGACCGTGTTGCCCGAGATGGTGGGGGCCGTTACGGACTGCACGAGCATTCCGGCAAGACCGAGGCTGTCGGATCCCTGGGCTACCGGCCCGATCGTATTGCCGGTGATGTTCAAGCCGTCGTCCAGGCCCGCAGCCGGAGTATTCGCCAAGTTCGGACCGAGTACGTGGATGCCGTAGGAAACCCTGGTGATCGTGTTTCCCCGGATCGTGCTGCTGTCGTTGTCGGCGCCTGCCGTGTTCGGAGAGGCGCCGCCGATCGTGATCCCGTAGTTTCCTGCCGTGTTCGCGCCGCCGACGATCGAAAGGTTCCGGATCGTATTGCCGGTTGCGCCGGCCTGGAATCCGAGGGACGCAAGATGGATCGCCGCGGAGCCGCTCGTCGTGCTGGTGTTCTTCACGGTCAGGGCGTTGCCACCCGTGTTCAGACCGTCGATCGTCACCCGGTCGGCGCCGTTCAGCTTGATCAGCGCGCCGGTCAGGCTGCCCGAGATGGTTCGCGGTGCGCCGCCGCCGGGGCGGATGGTCAGCGTGAAGCTGCCGCCGGAGCCGGCCGGCGGGTCCTCGGCCCACTGGTTGAGGGCGTTGGCGCCGGTCTCGGCCGTCGTATCGCCGAGGATGTCGATCGTGAGGTTACCCGTGAGAACGCCGGCATTGATCGCCGCGAAGAGGCCGCCCGCGTTGGTCAGCGAGGCGTAGTCGCAGCCGGAGGAGCAGACAGTGTTCGTGCCGGCGAACGAGGCGGCGGTGACGTAGCTATTCACCGGCGCACCGATGGGGAAGGCGGCCGAGGTGAGCGCCACGCTCGAGGGCGCCGCGGCGAACGCGCCCTGGTAGATCCCGACGTTCGGCGTCGGCGCGCTGTCCTGCGCGACGACGAAGTACTGGATGGTGTCCCCGGGGTTGACCGATCCGGCGTTGAGCAGGGAGTAGTCCATCGTGAAGGTGAAGGGTGACCCGCCGCTGCCCACCGCCTCGGTGTACTTCCAGCCGGTCACATCGTTGGGGTCCGTCGACTTCTTGTAATAGACGCGCGGACGCATTCCGGAGGCTGTCGCCACCCCCGTCAGGTCGGTGGCGGTCGCCGTGAACGTCCGTGTCGAGGCGGCGGCGCCGGTGCCCAGGAAGGTGTAGGAGACCGCGGGAGGCGTCACGTCGCCCGCGCCGGCGCCTTCGAACTCATCGGCGCCCAGGTCCGGGGCCGTGCCGGTCCCGGTGTAGCCCGGGCTCCCCTGGCGCGTCTCCCCGTCGTAGTCGTTCGTGACGCCGGGGCCGAGGTCGACCCCGTGGCTCTCGAGCTGCGTGGGAATCGATGGATTGACGTGCAAGAACGAGGGGCTGCTCCCGTTCACGACCTCCAGGAACGGGGGGTTTTCGGAGATGGACGCCGTCTCACGCGGCGACACCTGGGACCAGAAGCCTCCCATCGTGTAGGTCGCCGTTCCGTCCCAGTACACACCGCTCGTTCCGTAGAAGTCGTTGTTGTTCGAGGCATTGTCGTAGAAATACGGGGCTACGTTCGAACGCCACAGGGCGACCGCGCGCGCACCGCCGGTTGGGTTGGATGTGTTGAGCAGGACGTTCCCGCGCAGGAGCAGGACCACTCCGGAAGCCGCCTGCACGGCCGTCGAGGAGAACGCGCTGCTGGGTCCGGTGATGTACACCGTGTTGTCGTAGAAACTGGTCGTGGAGAGCGAGCTGGAGGAGGTCTGCAGACCGATGACGGTGGCGCTCGTCGCGCTCGTCGGCGCCGAGCCCGCCGTCAGGTTCCCGACGATGTTGTTGGAGAAGGTGCTCGACGAGGATGCCGCGTTCAGACCGACGACGGTTCCGGTCGTTGTCGCGCCCGTCAGGGAGAGGTTGTAGACCTTGTTCCGGAAAACGCTGGCTGTGTTTGCTGCGCCGCCTCCGGTGATGCCGACGACCTGGGCGGTCGCGAGCGACGACGTGAGCCCACTGATCACGTTCTGGCTCGCGGTCGCATTCAGGGTTCCACCCAGACCGATGGATCCTCCGAGCTGGATTCCTGTCGCAGATCCCCCGGTCGAACTGAGTCCGCTGACCGTGTTCGACGTGAAGAAGACGTTGATCGTGACTGGAGGCGGGCTGCTGGGTGAGCCGACCGCCATTCCCGTGACGCTCCCGCTCGTGCTGAGGTTGCTGACGGTGTTGGAAGTCACGTGAACGGTCGAAGTACTCGCGACGCCGATCGTGATGCCGGTCTGAGTGGAGCTCGAGGAGAAGTTCGAGACGGTGTTGGAGATCACGTCGTTCGTCGGACCGTTGGCCACGCTCAGGCCGGTGAGTGCGGACGTGCCTCCCGTGAAGTGGTCGCAGGTGTTTCCCTGAACGGTCTTGGACCCACCGTCCTGGTTCAGGATGCAGGTGATCGCGGTGGCGCCTGTCACGGTGATGTTCGAGAAGTTGTTGTTGCTGGTGGTCTGGGTGGCGTTCGCCCCCGTGCCCGTGAAAGCGTTGATGCCGAAGACCGTGCCGCCGGCCGCGGCCTTGTTGAAGCTGGGGGTCGGAGATCCCGCGATTGCGTTGCCCGTGATGGTTTGGGTCGCCGTCCCGGTCGAGGGAAGCGAGGCCTGGACGCGGATCAGATACACCGTATTCGTGGTGTTCACGTTCAGTGCGGTGAAGGTGTTGTTGGTGATGGTCTGTGACTTGACCTGGGTCGGCGAGATGATGTTGATGTAGTCGTGCTCGTTTCCGGAGCCTGCCGCGGAGGCGGCGTAGACCACGCCGCGGAAATCGTTGTGATTGATCGTCATGTCCGCCGCGCTCGTGCCGGCGCTGTTGACGATTCCGAAGAGGGCGTTGGACTGACCGCTGCCGGCCGGGATCACGCCGTTGTACGTGACCAGGCCGCCGGTCGCGTCCCCGAGCCGGTTGTCGTTGATGTTGATCGCCGACGTCACCGCGCCGGCCTGCTGGATTCCCTGGAACGACAGCGCCGTGCCGAACACGGACATGCTGCGGAGCGTGTTGTTGTTGATGTTCGCGGTCGAGACGGCGGCGGTCGTGACGATACCAAACACCTGCGCGAGCGCGGTCGAGCTCCTGCTGGTCCCCGCGATCACGCTGTTGCCGGTGATGGCGAGCGTGCCCGTTCCACCGCTGTTGTTGATTCCGTGGAACAAGCCGCCGACGTTGCCGTTCGTGGTGCAGTTCTGGATCGTGTTGTTCGTGATCGTGATCGAGCCCGTCGCCGCATTGACGATGCCCTGGAGGGAGGTCGTGCCCGTCGTCTGCGGCGAAGTCGTCCCGACGGCGATCGAATCGGCCACGGTCGTGCTGCCCACCGTGTTCCCGCTGATCGTTACGTTGCCGCCGGTGCCGAAGGTGTCGATGCCCCGGACGACGTATCCGATCGCCGCCGCCGACGTATTGCCCGCGGTGATGCCGCCCACGTTGTTGTTCTGGATGGCGACCGTTCCGGTCGATGTCGCGTAGATGCCGTCAGTGACGCTGCCCGTGGTCGTCGAGTTGACCGTGATCGCACCGGTCGCTGTCGCGGAGCCGACCGTGTTGCCCGAGATCGTCCCGACGTTGACCGCGCCGCCGAGGACGCTGATCCCCGCGAAGGCGCCCGCCGAGGAAGACGAGCTCGTCGTGCTGGCCGTGGTCGAGAACTGGATCGCGGTGACAGTGTTCCCCTGAACGCTGGAAGCAGACGAGCTCGACACCGTCATTTCGATGCCGCGGTACAGGGTGGCCGCCGACGAGGTGTAGATCGTCTGACCGCTTCCGGCAGCCGAGCCGTAGCCGATCGTGTTGTTGCTCACGGTATATCCACCGCCGCCCGCCGTGACGATGTTGATCGCACGGTGCGTCACGGCCGCCGTGGAGGCCCGGCTCGCGGTCTGGAACAGCTTGTTGCCCGTGATGACCCACGCGGCGCTGTTCGACTTGAGGAAGATGCCGTTGGACGCGAGCGTCGGGCTGAACCAGTCCGAGATGTTGTTGTTCGTGATCGAGGCCGTGTTCGGGATACCCGGGGACCCGGCCGAATAGATCGCGTTGACGGGGTTGCCGGCGCCCGAGGCGGTGATGGTATTGGCGGTGATCGTGTCGTTCAGGTTGCCAAAGTCAAAACCGACATCGAAGACGATCGTCCCCGAGGACGCCCCCGTCTCCGCTCCCTTGATCGTGCAGTTCTGGACCGTGTCATTCGAGGCGTCATCGATGAAGCGGATCGTCGCCGCGCTGGAGGCCGTGCTCGTGTTCTCGAGTGTGAGCCCGTTTCCTCCACTGTTCAGGCCGTCGATGACGACGTTCGCGGCGCCATCGAGGTCGATCAGGACGCCTGCGACGGCACCGGTGATCGATCGGGTCCCGGCGGGGGAGATCGTGATCCCCGTGTACGAAGCGGAGCCGGATCCGCTGGCGTTCAGGACGGCGGAGGCCGACTCTGTCGTGTCCGCGCAGATCGTCAGCGTGATCGCCCCGGTCGACGTTCCCGCGTTGATGGCGGTGAACGCATCGCCGAGCGTCGCGTAGCCGGTCGGCCCGTTGTCGCCGCCGGTGGCCGTCAGCTCGACGTTCCCCGTCGTGCACGAGGCATGTGCCTGCGGCACGCCGAAGAGCGCGGCGGCGAGAAGGATACTGAGAACGAGGAACGGCGTCAGCGAGCGTCTTCTGGCTGTCTTCATGAATGGGTCCCCACCTGAGCGATTACCGTGCGTCTCCACGGGATGACTGAGCGTCTGTTCGAGAGCGGTCACTCGGCGATTGATATGCATTGACATGGTTTCCTGGTTGCGGGCGCGCGGCACGGGCGAGGCTTTCCCGCCGCTGCCTCGGGCAAGTTCGTCATGGACATGGGTGCCCCGAGGCGGCGATCTCCGCGTCGCGTGAGCCGGTCTGGGACGGCGCACCGGAGTTGTAGGTGCCGGCGCCCCCGCAGTTGACCGCCCGCAGCAGGTACCAGTAACCCTGGCCGGCCGCGAGAGGCTGGTTGTCGTCGATAGTGGTCGTGGACAGATCGTTGCCGAGACAGTTGGTGGTGGCGGTCGTGAAGTTGCCGCCGCTCGATTCGAGGACGACGAGGCTCCCGCGCACGGCGTCGTAGCCGGTCGCGCCGGCGATCGAGCCCCAGACGAGGCGCGCCACGCCGGTGCTCGGCTGGTGCACCGTCAACCCGGGAGGTCCGGATGGCGGGGCCGCGTTGTCGATGGTGCCGTCGCAGTTGTCGTCGATGCCGTTGCAGGACTCGGCGGAAGGAGTGCCCGCCGTGCAGCTGTTGCGGACGTGACCGTTCAAGCAGAAGGTCGCGCCGGTCCGGGCGCACGCGCCGACGCCGCAGCTCGTGGGAGATCCCACGAACCCTTCGTCCGCGGTACCGCTGCAGTTCTCGTCGATGCCGTTGCAGTTGGCGTCCGAAGCGCCCGGATGGACGCTCGCGCTCGTGTCGTCGCAGTCCGTGTTGTTCGCGACATACCCTGAAGGAGCCGTGGCGTTGGCGCACACGCTGAGCGGCGCGGCGGTGGCGTCGCCGTAGCCGTCACCGTCGGCGTCGACGTAGTAGTTCGTGGGCGGGTAGCAGTTCAGGTCCACCGTCACGATGGCCCCGCCCTGGGGATTGCAGGAGGTGTTAAAGGCGAACAGACCGTTCTTCGAGAACCCGAGCGATTGGCCGTCCGTGTTGTTGAACTGGAGGGTGCCGAAGGCGAAGGGGGTCAGGAAGGCGTTCTCGATCGGGAGCATCTCACCGGCGCGCGCGAGCAGGAAGAGCCCCTTCACCGGGTCCCAGGCGTACAGCACGCGGTCGTTGAAGCCCGGGACCACATCGCCGCCGAGCAGGTTGACCGCGAAGACCACCTGTCCGAGGTCGTTGAAGTAGGTCTGAAAACCGAGGAAGTTATCGAAGGTTGCGCCCTGGGTGCCGGGGGCCGGATCGCCCTCGCGGGCGACCTTGACCAGGCTGCCGGGCGTCCCCGTCCAGAGGCCCGAGTCGTTGGTGGCGTCCGCGGTGCCGCCGACCAGCTGGGCCTGAAGGAGGACGCGTCCGGTATCGTTGACGAAGTCGAAGAACCCGTTGTAGGCGGCGAAGCGGGCGTCCGTGCCCGGGGCGGGGTCGTTCGTACGGCTGACGAGCGTCAGCCCCCCGGTCCTGGAGCCCATGTAGACCGCCCGGTCGTTGACTCCGGGGACGGTGTCTCCGTGCAGGAGCTCCCCCGTGAACAGGTAGCGCCCGCTCCGGGTGAAGGCAGTGGCCGAGATGAAGGGGAACCAGCTGTTGTCCGCGTTGTTGAAGGTCGCGCCGATCGTGCCGGGGGCACTGTCCCCCTCGCGCATCAGCATGGTCCGGCCCACGCCGGGGGTGTAGAGCCAGATCGAAGCGTTGTTGGCGGGGGTGACGGCGCCACCGAGGGTCAGGTCGAAGAGGACGCGGCCGTCGTTGTCCATCTGCACGGTGCTGCCGCCGCCCGCCACCGTGACGCCGGGCATCATCGTGTCCCCGGCGCGCACCATGATCCCGAGCGAGCCGATCGGGCCCGTGAAGATCGCCGAGCCGTTCGATGGGGTCGTGTCCCCGCCGGACAGAGTGGTGCCGAAGAGGACGATCCCGTTCCGGTTGATCGCGGTGGTCTGTGTATCGACCGTGTTCGGGTTCCCCCCGAGGATGGGACCGTAGACGGCGCCGGCCGTGCCGGGGGCGGGGCTTCCCTCGCGGGCGATCAGGACAGGCGCGCCGGCGGGACCGCCGAAGATCGCGCTGTCGTTGGCGGGGACGACTCCCGGACCGGAGAGCCAGCTCGCCCAGAGCGTCTGATCGTTCGGGGCCCCGCGGAGATTGGAGATCCCGAGGTTGTTGCCGCTGTTGACCAGCGAGAGCCCCGGAAGCCCGGGCGCCGCGTCGGCCTGGCGGATCATCATCGCCAGGTCGGCCGTCGTGGTGCCCCGGAAGAGAGCGCGGTTGTTCGCCCCCGTGATGCTGCCGCCCTCCACCGTGGCGGAGAACCAGACCGACCCGTCCTCGGCGATGGAAGGAAGTCCGAACTGATACGCGAAGTACTCGCCCGGATACGAGAACCCGGGAGCGGGCCCCTCGGACCAGGCCACGATGTTGCCGTTCGTCGTGAGCAGCGACAGGGACTGCGCCGATGCGGACGTCGCCGTCAGGCACAGCGCGATGCCGAGGCCGGCGATGGCGACGAGGACCCGCAGGGGGATCACGCTCTCGAGTCTCTTTTTCATTTCACCTCTCCGTCGTTTCATCGGGTTCTCGGACCGTTCGGATGAGCGATCGAGCCGGGCCGTCACGGGCATACCGCCGTCGAAGCCAGCATCTCGGCGTCGCGCTGGCCGGTCTGGGACGGCGCGCCGGAGTCGTAGGTGCCGTGACCGCCGCAGCTCACGGGGCGGATCAGGTACCAGAAGCCGTCGCCGGCCGCCGCCGGGTCGTCGTCGTCGTACGCGTTCGCGTGCAGCGCGCTCTCGAGGCAGTCCTTCGTGGCCGTGGTGAAGTTGCCGTGGCTCGAGGAGAGAAGGGCCAGGCTGCCGCGAGCGATGTCGTACCCCGTCGCCCCTCCCACGGACGTCCACTGCAGGTGCGCGATGCCGGGGGCGGGCCGGCCCACGAGCAGCGCCGGGACCCCCAAAGGAACGGCTTCACTGCACGGGCAGGGTCCGATCGTGTCGCCGGCCTGGACGGCGCTGTTCAGTCCCGCGGGGAAGCTGACCGCCTGCGTCTGGGGGGCGCCGCCCCCGATCGGGACGTGGCAGACGACCGACGTCGGTATCTTCACCGCGTAGCCGATGTATCCCTGGATCGAGTTGGCCACGCCGGTCATGACCGTGGCGTCCGCCGACATGGCGTTCACGGACCCGAGAAGGATCCCGGCCGTGTTGATGCCCTGGGCGCTCAGGAGAGTGCCGAAGTTGGACCAGTGGAGCTGCGCCGTCCAGATCGTGGGAGCCTGGCCGCCGGTGGAGGAGTTCGTCGAATAGCCCCCGAGCAGGGTGCTGGTGTCGTTCATGCAGGAGGCATTGCCGGTGTCCCAGCCGGCGCCCAGGTTGCCCATCAGCTCGACCACGTGGGTCGTGTTGTTGTAGCGCCAGGCCTGCCCCGAAGTGGAGGATGAGGAGTGGCCGCTGACGTAGTGGCCGTCCCGGCTCACCTCGAGGGCTTCACCGATGAATTGACCTTGATA
>Ga0207644_10000057_pt1:0-77500 | contig 83320 bp, 67 predicted proteins | sample KBSS73metaG_FD_184326 | JGI IMG/M metagenome (GOLD analysis project Ga0207644, IMG submission 184326) | Switchgrass rhizosphere microbial communities from Kellogg Biological Station, Michigan, USA - KBS S7-3 metaG (SPAdes) (version 2) | ecosystem: Host-associated > Plants > Roots >... | reverse complement strand
CAGTCACGCTCCATGGTGCAGTTTTCATCGCACCGGCATATTCAGCAGGGTCGCCCTTATCGGTGCCAAATTCATAAAAGTTGTTGTAATGCGTTGCGTCCTGAAATGGCGTCAGCATTTCATTCGTATACGAACCGGCGATGCCAGCAGACGTGGCCTTGCGATAATTCAACGCTGGCAATGCGGATTGCGCGTCTTCCGCGGCAAGCGGTAACGGTAGCAATCCGGCCGCCGCGGTTAGCGCTGTCTGCGTCATAAACTCGCGGCGGCGCAGATAAATGGCTTCAGGCGTAATTTCGGAAGGGAGAATATCTGTAGTGCGGCGAATTAACACGACTGCTTTCCTCGCGGTGTCCGATCATGGACTCAGACACCGACGGTAGCAGAAAGCGTCGAATCAATTTCTCACTTTTCTGTAAAAGATCGCCGCGGGACCGGAGAGGGCGTAGAGCAAAAATCCAAACAGCAAGGCGCGCTCTTGACCGACCATAAAAATACCGAAGCCGACCACAACGAGCAGCATGACGACAAACGGCACGCGGCCACGCAAATCCAGACCCTTAAAGCTGTGATATTTGATGCTCGAAATCATCAGGAAGCCGACCGCTGCAGTGAGGACCGCGCTGAGCAATGTCAATGCGACGGGTATCTCGGCCTCGACCCAACCCTCTCCAGCGCAAACCCAAACTGTCGCCGCAACCACAGCGGCGGCAGCGGGACTGGCCAAACCAGAGAAATAATTTTTATCCTGAGTATCGATTTGCGTATTGAAACGCGCTAACCGCAGTGCCGCGCATGCGACGTAAATAAATGCGACAGCCCAACCAAACTTGCCGAGATCATGCAGCGCCCAACTGAACATAACCAATGCCGGCGCCACACCGAACGACACCATATCGGACAAGCTATCGTACTCGGCACCGAATTTACTTTGCGTATTCGTGAGTCGCGCTATCCGACCATCGAGGCCATCGAAAATCATTGCCACGAAAATCGCGATCGCGGCGACTTCGAATTTACCGTGCATACCCGATACGATCGCATAGAAGCCGGAGAACAACGCGCCTGTGGTAAATAAGTTAGGCAACAGATAAATACCGCGTCGGCGCTCCTTGCGACCATCCACCGATACTTCTTCTTCATGCTCAGCCACTGGCAGCAGCGTTTCGTAATGAATCTGCTCGTGCGGCTTGTTTTGATCGTCATTCATTGATTTCTTCCCGATAGATGAGCCGGCATCATAATTAAAACTCGCCGGGGTATGAAGCGCGCGCCGTATCCCAAAAAGCCTTCACCAATGGGTTCTCCAGCCGCTGCGCCGTTGCACACAGGCCGACCACGAATGGCGCAAGCGTCGGTTGTACATCGATAATGCTGATAATGTCGCGCTGCGGACTGTTGGCGAGCACCAATTCCGGCACGACACCGACACCAAGCCCCAACCCGACCATCGATACAATCGCCTCGTGACCACTGACCTGCGCGTAGATGTTCGGCTTGATCCCGAGCCCGCGATACCACGCATCGACACGCAGTCGCGCGAGCCCGCGCTCGGAAATGATCAGCGGCAATTGCGACCAATCGATGGGTTCTTTACTGATCTGCTCGCGCACAGCGCAGGGAAATGCCGGGGCAATAAACACCAACGGTGATTGCGCCAGCGTTTGCACACGCAACTTTTTCGACAATTTTTCTGGCAGCGCGGCAATCGCGAGATCTTCATCTCCGTTCAAGGCGCGCTCAATCGCATCGGCCTGATCGCCGGTGTGCAGCTTCAGCTCGATGGCAGGATAGCGGCTGCGAAAATTCGATAGCAGTCGGGCCAGCAGGCTGTAGGCCGCTGTGACCGAGCAATAAAGACTGATTTCGCCATGCAGCAACTGATAATGCGGCTGCAAACTTTCGACGAAGCCGCGCCACTGCGCGAGCTCGCGCCGCGCGTATTGCAACAATGCCTCGCCGCCGCCGGTGAGTCGCACGCTGCGCTTGTCGCGCTCGAGCAAACGCTGACCAATCTCCTCCTCCATCCGCTTGATGCTGCGACTGATCGCCGACGGGCTCAAATGCATGCGCTCAGCGGTCTGGCCGAAATGCAGCGTTTCGGCCAGCACAACAAACAGTTCTAGTTCGCGAGTATCCACACCCAACCTTTAGTACACACTTGTCTTGTTGCATAAATCGCAACACAGTGTGGCGAATATATCATTTTACGCAACAAAGAGATTGGCGTATTTTTGTCCACCTGTTTTATCTACCCCGCAGAGGAGCCTCATCATGGGTCAGAATTATTTCAATAGCCTGCCGTTTCGCCGACAGATCGAAGAGCTGGGCCAATGCCGGTTCATGGCGCGCGAAGAGTTCGCCAATGGCTGCGACTATCTGAAAGGCAAGAAAGTGGTCATCGTCGGCTGCGGCGCGCAAGGCTTGAACCAAGGCCTCAACATGCGTGACTCCGGCCTCGATATCTCCTACGCACTGCGTGCTGATGCGATCGCGCAAAAACGCCAATCGTGGAAAAACGCCACCGAAAACGGCTTCACCGTCGGCACCTACGAGCAACTGATTCCGACCGCCGACCTGGTCTGTAACCTCACCCCCGACAAACAGCACACCTCGGTTGTCGGCCAAGTAATGCCGCTGATGAAACAGGGCGCAGCGCTCGCGTATTCGCACGGCTTTAACATCGTTGAAGAAGGCATGCAGATTCGCAAGGATCTCACCGTCGTGATGGTTGCGCCGAAATGCCCCGGCACCGAAGTGCGCAACGAATACCTGCGCGGCTTCGGCGTGCCAACGCTGATCGCGATTCATGGCGAAAATGATCCGAACGGCAATGGCCTCGACATCGCCAAAGCGTATGCGGCAGCGACCGGCGGCCATCGCGCGGGCGTATTGCAATCGTCGTTCATCGCTGAAGTGAAATCGGATTTGATGGGCGAACAAACGATTTTGTGCGGCATGCAACAAACCGGTTCAATCCTGTGCTTCGATAAAATGGTCGCCGAAGGCATCGAGCCCGGTTATGCATCGAAACTTGTTCAGTACGGCTGGGAAACTATTACTGAAGCACTGAAACACGGCGGCATCACCAACATGATGGATCGCCTCAGTAACCCGGCAAAAATCAAAACGTTTGAAATTGCCGAAGAACTGAAAACCATCATGCGTCCGCTGTATCAAAAACATCAGGACGATATTTTGTCGGGCGAGTTTTCGCGCACGATGATGAAAGACTGGGCCAACAACGACGACAACCTGTTGACCTGGCGCGCGCAAACACTTGAAACCGCGTTCGAAAAAACGCCGGCCGATGCGAAAGCAAACATCAGCGAGCAGGACTTTTTCGATAAAGGCATTCTGATGATTGCGATGGTCAAAGCCGGCGTCGAGCTTGCGTTCGAAACGATGACCGAAGCGGGCATGCTCGCAGAAAGCGCGTACTACGAATCGCTGCACGAAACGCCGCTGATCTCGAACCTGATCGCACGCAAAAAGCTGTACGAAATGAACGTGGTTATTTCCGACACGGCCGAATACGGCTGCTACCTGTTCGATCAAGCCTGCCGCCCACTGCTGAAAGATTTCATGAGCAAAGTCAGCACCGATATCATCGGTCGCGGCCTAAACGTGAAAGACAACAGCGTCGACAATCGCGAACTGATCGATGTGAACGAAGAGATTCGCAAACACCCGGTTGAAATTGTCGGCAAAACATTGCGCGGCTACATGACGGCGATGAAGAAAATCGTCTGATTTTTTTCGCGTAAATGAAAAAGGCCGCGCCCTTAACAGGAACGCGGCCTTTTTTATTGCTGCGATTTAACGCTTACAAACTCAGCACTTTCTCACCGCGCGCAATGCCGGACACGCCGCTGCGCACGACTTCCAGAATCACTGCATCGCCAACGGCTTCGAGAAACGCATCGAGCTTATCGCTCGCACCGACGACTTGAATCGTATAAACCGTCGGGCCGACGTCGATGATCTGACCGCGAAAAATATCGGTGCAGCGTTTGATTTCAGCGCGCTGTGCGCCGGTCGCGCGCACTTTCACCAACATCAATTCGCGCTCGATATGCGCGCCTTCAGTTAGATCAACGAGCTTCACCACATCGATCAATTTATTCAGATGCTTGGTGATCTGCTCGATGATGTGATCATCGCCAATCGTGGTCAGCGTCAACCGCGACAAAGTGGGATCTTCGGTGGCAGCTACGTTCAGCGTATCGATGTTGTAGCCGCGTTGCGAAAACAATCCGACTACGCGCGATAGTGCACCGGGCTCGTTTTCCATCAACAATGAAATAATACGACGCATCTTAGGTACGCTCCGTTTTGCTCAGCCACATATCGCGCATGGAGCCGTTCGGCGCCACCAGCATCGGATATACGTGTTCGTGCGGATCGACGTGAATATCCATGAACACCAGCCGATCCTTCAGCGCGAACGCTTCTTTCATCGCCGCTTCGAGATCATCTTTTTTGTCGATGCGCATACCGACGTGGCCATAGGCCTCCACCAGCTTGACGAAATCCGGTAGCGAATTTTCGTAGGTGCTCTGCGAATAACGGCTTTCGTACTGCATGTCCTGCCATTGCTTGACCATGCCGAGATAGCCGTTATTTAAATTGATAATTTTCACCGGCACTTTGTACTGCGTGCAGGTCGACAGCTCCTGAATGTTCATTTGAATCGAGCCTTCGCCGGTCACGCAGGCAACATCGGCATGCGGAAACGCGAGCTTGACCCCCATCGCCGCCGGAAAACCGAAGCCCATCGTGCCGAGACCGCCCGAGTTGATCCAGCGCCGCGGTTTATTGAAGCGATAATATTGCGCGGCAAACATTTGATGCTGACCGACATCGGACGTAACGAACGCCTCGCCGTTGGTCACCTTGTACAACGTCTCGATCGCATATTGCGGCTTGATCAGCGGACTGCTGGTGTCGTAACACGGCTTGGTCCAGAGGCCAGCGGACTCGCGCCAACCATCGATTTTTTTCCACCATTGCGCGAGCGCTGCTTTATCGGTGTCGCCACCTTCACGGCGCGCTTCCGCCAGCAGATCGAGCATATCGGTTAACACCGAATCGACCGGACCGACGATCGGCACATCGGCGGTGATGGTTTTCGAAATTGCCGCGGGATCGATATCGATGTGAATGATCTTGGCACCAGGGCAAAACTTACTCGTGGTATTGGTGACCCGATCGTCGAAGCGTGCGCCGATCGCGAGTATTAGATCGGCCTCGTGCATCGCCATGTTCGCTTCGTAAAAACCATGCATACCGAGCATGCCGAGAAATTGCTTATCGGCCGGATAGGCGCCCAACCCCATCAACGTGCTGGTGACGGGGAAGTTCAAATCGCGCGCGAGTTTGGTCAACAGCTCGCCAGCATTGCCCTGCACCACGCCGCCGCCCGAATAGATCACCGGCTGTTTCGCGGCGAGCAACAGGCTTACGGCTTTTTTAATCTGGCCGGCGTGACCGCGCGTCGCGGGCGTATACGAACGCAGCTTCAGGCGTTTCGGGTAGCTGTACTCGAATTTATCGAAGGGATTGGTGATGTCTTTCGGCAGATCGACGACCACAGGACCGGGTCGACCGGTGGTGGCGATAAAAAAGGCCTTCTTGATCGCCTCGGGAATATCGATCGCTCTTTTCACCAGGATGCTGTGTTTTACGATCGGGCGCGATACGCCGATCATATCGGTTTCCTGGAACGCGTCCTCGCCGATTAAGTGGGTCGCTACCTGACCGGACAGCACCACAAGCGGAATCGAATCCATATACGCGGTGGCAATGCCGGTAATGGCATTGGTCGCGCCGGGGCCGGAGGTCACCAGCACCACGCCGGGCTTGCCGGTGGCGCGCGCATAACCGTCGGCGGCATGCGTGGCGGCCTGCTCGTGGCGCACCAGGATGTGCGGAATCTTCGAGCGTTTGAACAACGCGTCATAGATATGCAGTACCGCGCCGCCCGGATAACCAAAAATAAACTCAACGCCCTCGTCTTCGAGCGCCTGCGCGACCATTTCGCCGCCGGATAACAATTCCACAATACCCTCGCTTCAGTCGGAGACTGAACCATTCAATGACTTAACGGTAGGGAGAGCCCTACACGACCATTTTCCGCCACCAACGCAGCGACGGAACGCGCGATACGGCACCACACATGTGGCACCTTGTTGCTGAACTCCGCTTGGGTGGCGCGGAGCCGGCTCGCTCGCAACACAGGTCGTGTGTCGGCAGAGTGATTGGACTTGATCTTGTGTGGAGCGGGTCGATCAACCTGCTCCGGGAGGATAACCGCTGGTGAGCGGCGCTCCTTGGCCTTTCGCTAATACGTCAGGACTGGGTATTTTTTCCATCCAGCAGCGCACTGTCAAGAAAAAGTCCGGTATAAATCCCGAACTTAGGCGATTGATTTAACAATTCCAGCAACCGCATCCTGCAAAATCGTACTTCTTTGCCATACTTAGCCCGTCTTGCGTTTCTACAATTCCATTTACGCTGCATTCGGAATGAGCTTGGATTCATGATCACGATTAATCGGACCGTTCGTCACCTCTGCACCATCGCATTGCTCACAGCGGCGCCCGCGCTACTCGCCGGACCGCAAGGTTACTACCGCTGGAAGGACGATGCCGGCGCCGAGCATTTCACGCAGCAACCGCCAGCAGGTCGAAAATCAGAATTCGTAGCGGTGTCGACTGGCAAATCGACTCAGGTGGATGCCGGCGAAACCGCCGACAGCGCCGCCGGAAAATCACCCGCCAAAGACGCCAGCAAACCGACCGGCCCCATACAGGCAGTTCCCGATAAAGACCCGGAGAAATGTAAGCAAGCCCAGGATACTTCGTCGGTACTCGGCAGCCATGCGCGCATCCGCGAGAAGGTAGGCGATGATTATCGCTACCTCACTCCGGAAGAAATTGACGAACAGAAAAAACTGGCGCAGGAATCAGTCAACGTGTATTGCGAGCCAGCGAAGTAGCTTTTTCACCAGCAACAAAAAGGGCAGCTTAAGCTGCCCTTTTTTATTACCGCGTCCGCGTTAATTAACGAAGATGCCATTTATCAAAGCGCTTATTTATCAAAGCGAATGTGATCGCCCTCCATTTCCGCTTTGATGGTATCGCCCGCCACAAACCTGCCGCGCAGAATTTCCTGCGCCAGCGGATTTTCCAGATACTGCTGGATCGCGCGCTTCAACGGCCGTGCGCCATACACCGGATCGAACCCGGTCGCCGCTAACTCATCGATCACCGCTTCGCTGATCTGAATGGCCAACTCGCGCTCTTTCAGGCGTCTACGCAACAGATCGAGCTGAATGTTGGCGATGCCGCGAATCTGTTCTTTCGCCAGCGGATGGAATACCACCGTTTCATCGATGCGATTGATGAATTCGGGGCGGAAATGGCCGCCCACCACTTCCATCACCGCCATCTTCATCGCCTCGTAATTATCTTCGCCGGCAAGGCGCTGAATAATGTCGGAGCCGAGGTTCGACGTCATCACAATTACGGTGTTGCGAAAATCCACCGTGCGCCCATGACCGTCGGTGAGGCGCCCATCTTCCAGCACCTGCAGCAGAATGTTGAATACATCCGGATGTGCTTTTTCGACTTCATCGAGCAGCAACAGCGAGTAAGGTTTGCGCCTTACCGCTTCCGTTAGATAACCACCCTCTTCGTATCCGACATAACCGGGCGGCGCGCCGATCAAACGCGCGACTGAATGCTTCTCCATGAATTCCGACATATCGATGCGCACCATCGCATCGGAGCTGTCGAATAAAAATTCCGCGAGCGCTTTGCACAATTCGGTTTTGCCGACACCGGTCGGACCGAGGAATAAAAAGCTGCCGCTCGGACGATTCGGATCGGACAACCCGGCGCGCGCGCGGCGTACCGCATTTGAAACCGCGACGACAGCCTCGCTCTGACCGACCACACGCTTATGCAGCGACTCTTCCATGCGCAATAATTTCTCGCGCTCGCCTTCGAGCATTTTCGATACCGGAATACCGGTCCAGCGCGATACCACCTCCGCCACTTCTTCTTCCGTGACGTTGTTGCGCAACAATTTCATATCGAGCATTTCGGCGTGCGTCGCCATATCGAGCTGTTTTTCCAACGCAGGAATAACACCGTATTGCAATTCCGACATGCGCGTCAGATCCGAACTGCGTCGCGCCACCTCCAGATCGAGGCGCGCCTGTTCGAGATCGCTTTTAATTTTTTGCGAACCTTGCAGCGCAGCTTTTTCGGCTTTCCAGATTTCTTCAAGATCGGCGAATTCGCGTTCGACTTTCTCGATTTCTTTGCTGAGTAACTCGACCTGCTTCTTCGCACCTTCGTCGGTATCTTTTTTAACGGCTTCGCGCTGAATTTTTAATTGAATCAAGCGACGCTCGAGACGATCCATCACTTCCGGCTTCGAATCGATTTCCATACGAATGCGCGACGCCGCTTCATCGATCAAATCGATCGCTTTATCCGGCAGCTGCCGATCGGTGATGTAACGTTGCGATAATTTTGCTGCCGCGATAATGGCGCTATCGGTAATATCGACACCGTGATGCACTTCGTAGCGTTCTTTCAAACCGCGCAAAATCGCGATCGTGTCTTCCTCGCTCGGCTCATTCACCAATACTTTCTGGAAGCGACGTTCGAGCGCGGCGTCTTTTTCGATAAATTTGCGATATTCATCGAGCGTGGTCGCGCCCACGCAATGCAATTCGCCGCGCGCAAGCGCAGGCTTCAACATATTACCGGCATCCATCGCGCCTTCGGCTTTGCCAGCACCGACCATCGTGTGTAATTCGTCGATGAACAGAATGATGCGGCCTTCCTGTTTCGTGAGTTCGTTCAGTACCGCTTTTAAACGCTCTTCGAATTCACCGCGAAATTTCGCGCCGGCGAGCAGCGAACCGAAATCGAGCGATAACAACCGTTTGTCTTTTAAACCTTCGGGCACTTCGCCATTGACGATGCGTTGTGCGAGGCCTTCGACAATCGCCGTTTTACCGACACCCGGTTCGCCGATCAGCACCGGATTATTTTTGGTGCGGCGCTGCAACACCTGAATCGTGCGACGAATTTCATCGTCGCGACCGATCACTGGATCGAGCTTGCCCTCTTCGGCGCGCTTGGTCAGATCGATCGTGTATTTATCGAGTGACTGCCGATTGCCTTCGGCTTCCGGATTATCGACGCCTTCACCGCCGCGCACTTTCTCAATGGCCGCTTCGAGTTTCTCTTTGCTAACGCCGACTTCTTTCAGCAGTGCGGTCACCGAATTGTTCACATCGAACAACGCAAGCAGCACCATTTCGCTGGAAATATACGTGTCTTTTTTCTGCTGGGTGAGTTTGTCGGCGACATTGAGCAGACGTCCGAGCTCATTCGACATATGAATATCGCCCGGCGTGCCCTGCACTTTCGGTAACCGATCGAGCGCGCTGGTCAGCGCAGTTTTCAAACGCGGAATATTCGCGCCCGCCTGCGCGAGCAACGGCCGCACCGCGCCGCCCTGTTGTTCGAGCATGGCCGACAACAGATGCACCGGTTCCATGAAATTATTGTCGCGGCCGAGCGCGAGCGATTGCGCGTCCGCCAGTGCGGTTTGCAGTTGATTGGTAAAACGGTCGATTCGCATGATGTCCTCATCCAGCACGAAGCCCTAAGGCCGTGATTCATTGGCTCACTAGATGAGGCTCATAGCGCCGATTTCAAGCCAGCGCAGCTTCCGACATGAGATAGATCAAACTTGTCATGCGTCCGGTCGTACCTTCACGGCGATACGAATAGAAATGCGCGCGATCGCTTACCGTGCACAAACCACCACCGTACAGCGCGGTCACACCCGCTGCACGCAACCGCACGCGCGCCAGCGCATAGATATCGGCAAGGTAATGATCGGCATCGGCGCCCGGCTGAAAACAGGCCGCGATGTCGGTCTGTTGCGCTGGCGATGCAACGTCTAGAAATTGCGTGCGCACTTCGGCGCCCACTTCAAATCGATGCGGCCCGATCGCCGGCCCGAGCCACGCCAATACCGCCGCCGGATCGGGAAATTGTTGTGCGGTTTGTTCGAGCACGCCGGCACACAACCCACGCCAGCCGGCATGCGCCGCCGCCACGCGAGTGCCGGCGCGATCGCAGAACAACACCGGTAAACAATCGGCGGTCATCACTGCGCAACCGAGCTCGGACTCCGTAGTGAATTGCGCATCAGCGCGCTGCGCACTCGCGGTATCGGCGGCGACCACATCGGTGCCGTGTACTTGCGTCAGCCAGCTGATCGCCGATAGCCCGGGGCAGGCATCGACAAGGCGACGGCGATTTTCGGCGACCGCAGCCGGCTCATCGCCAACATGATCGCCGAGGTTGAGACTATCGAATGGTGCCGCGCTAACACCGCCGACACGCGTGGTGGTCAATGCCGCAACCCGTGCCGGTGCCGGCCACTCGGGCCGCAACAGGATCAAACTCACTCGACATACTCCTCGCTATCGAGGGCGAGCCGCTGCAGCAATTCGCGCATGTCGGCGGGCAGCGGCGTCTCCCATTTCATCAACTCGCCGCTGCGTGGATGCAGCAATTGCAGCCGCCGCGCATGCAATGCCTGACGCGGAAACGCGCGCAGGTAATCGACGAATTCGGCCGCGCCACCGGCAGGAATTTTGAAGCGGCCACCGTAAACCGGATCGCCCAGCAGCGGATGCTTGATATGCATCATGTGCACGCGAATCTGATGCGTGCGCCCAGTTTCGAGCAGACAGCGCACATGCGTATGCGCGCGAAAACGCCGCAGTACGCGATAGTGAGTGATCGCCTCTTTACCGCCATGCTGTAGCACGGCTTGTTTTTGCCGATCGCGCGGATGCCGGCCGATCTGCGCCTCGACCGTACCGCCACTAATCAGCACACCACCCACCACAGCTTCGTATTCGCGATGCACGTCGCGCTCCTGCAATTGCGCTACGAGATGCGCCTGCGCGCGCAGATTTTTTGCCACCACCATCAGGCCGGTGGTGTCCTTATCGAGCCGATGCACGATGCCTGCCCGCGGCACCGTCGCGAGCTCAGCGTGGTGATGTAACAGCGCATTCAGCAATGTGCCTTCGGCGTGTCCAGCAGCCGGATGCACGACCAGCCCGGCCGGCTTGTCGAGCACGAGGATGTCGTCATCCTCGTAAACAATCGAAAGCTCGATCGACTCCGGCTGCCATGTGGTATCGACCGGTTGCAGCTCGGCATGCAAACGCAGCACGGTGCCCGGCTGCAATTTATCCTTGCCCGAACGTTGTTCGCCGTTGGCGGTCAACTCGCCGCTCTTGATCCAAGTTTGCAATCGCGCGCGCGAATACTCCGGGAACAGCTCGGCGGCGATTTGGTCGAACCGCTTGTTGGCGCTGCCGGCCGGCACTGCCGCCACACCATCAACACGTTGGATCGCGCCATCGGCGTGCTTATTAGTAGTACTCGACGACACGTGTTCGCTCCGAAATCAGCGCCGCGACAGGCGGCTTTTCAATTGGTCAGCAACGGTGGCTGTGGTTAAATAGCGCCTCCGCGCCACCCGGCAGCCGCGATTGTAGCGACCGTGCGGCTACTGAGACACAAAAGGTTATCCAATTCATGCGCAAACTCCCCCTCATCGCTCTCGTCGTGCTCGCCACCGCACTCGGCGCATGCACGTCGAAAGACAAACGCGAATCGATGTCCGAACGCGAGCTGTATCAGGAAGCGCAGCGTCTGTTGAAGAAAGATAACTACGATCTCGCGGCTAAGGATCTGCAATTACTCGAATCGCGCTATCCGTTCGGCCCCTACGCCGAGCAGGCCCAACTCGAACTGATCTATGCGCAGTACCGTTCGACGCAAACCGAAGCCTCGGTCGCGGCGGCTGAGCGGTTCATTCGCTTGCATCCGCAGCACCCGAATGTCGATTACGCGTATTACATGAAGGGGCTATCGAATTATTCCGAGGGCACTGGCCTGCTCGAACGCTTTCTGCCAACCGACATGACCACGCGCGATCCGGGCAAGGCATTGCAGTCGTTCGAAGATTTTCGCCAATTACTCAATCGCTTTCCCGACAGCCAATACGCGCCCGACGCGCGCGCACGGATGACGTATTTGCGCGCACGGCTGGCCCGGTATGAAATCAACGTCGCAAATTATTATTTCCGCCGCAAAGCGTATCTCGCCGCGGTTAATCGTGGCCGCTATGTCGTCGACAATTATCAGCAAACCGAAGCTGTGCCCGATGCACTCGCGGTGATGGTGCAGGGGTATCAATTATTAGGCTTGAACGATCTCGCCGACGATTCGCTGAAGGTATTGCGCGCGAATTACCCCACCCATCCGTCACTCGATGCCAACGGCAATTTCATTCAGAAATTCAATGTTGCGAGTAATCAGCATCAGAGCTGGGTGAGCACAATGACGCTCGGTCTGTTCGATAAAGTCGAACCGCCGAAGTTTGACGATCGTGCGGAATATCTGAAGTACTGATGCTCCCTACTCTGTGAAATCCCCCCGCTCCCTTTCATGAAAGGGGGGCTGCGCGCAACGCGAGCGGGGGATTTAACGCTCGCTCATTTCTCCGGAATAGTTTCCACATCCTTCATCCACACCACCGCTTCTGAATCGGAGGGTGCACGCCAATCGCCGCGCGGCGACAGCGAGCCACCGGAACCCACCTTCGGCGCATTCGGAATACACGAGCGCTTAAATTGACTGGTCTTGAAAAACCGCTGCACGAAAATTCGCAAATTGCGTTTGATTGCCGCCAGATCGTATTGATTACGCGCCACATGATCTTCTTCGGGCCAACGCCCAACAGTGCGATCGCCCCACGCCGATAGCGCGAGAAATGCAACCTTCGACGGCGCAAAACCGAAACGCAAGATGTAATACAAATTGAAATCCTGCAGCTCGTACGGGCCGATAATATTTTCTGTTTTCTGTTCAGGCTGCTGATTGGAGTTGCCCGGCACCAACTCAGGACTGATATCGGTGTCGAGAATTTTCAGCAGCACTTCCGAGCCGGTGTTGCCGATCTGCTGCGTTTCCGCGACCCAGCGCACTAAATGACTGATCAGGGTTTTCGGCACGCTCGCATTCACCGCGTAATGCGACATGTGATCGCCAACCCCATACGTACACCAGCCGAGCGCCAGCTCGCTTAAATCGCCGGTGCCAACGACGATACCGTTATTGAAATTCGCGATACGAAATAAATGACTCGTGCGCTCGCCGGCCTGCACATTTTCAAACGTGACATCGTATTTTTGTTCACCACGTGCATAGGGATGGCCGATGTCTTTGAGCATTTGCAAACAGCTCGGGCGAATATCAATTTCACTCGCGGTGCAGCCGATCACCTGCATCAACTGCCGCGCCTGCGCGAGTGTGCGATCGCTGGTCGCAAAGCCCGGCATCGTAATCGCCAGAATATTGGTGCGCGGCAATGCGAGGCGATCCATTGCTTTCGCGCACACCAACAATGCATGCGTTGAATCGAGTCCACCAGAAACGCCTATAACAATTTTCGACATGCCCGACGAAGCCAAGCGCTGCGTCAATGCCTGTACTTGAATGTTGTACACCTCGTTGCAGCGCTCATCGCGGCGCTGACGATCGGACGGCACATAAGGAAAACGCTCGACCGGCCGCTGCAATGGCAATTCTTTTTTAATCGGCACTGCAAGCTCGACCGCAATCGATCGAAATTTTTCGACCTCTTGCGCATGACGACGCACCGAATGACCAAAGGTAGTCGTGCGCATGCGCTCATGCGATAACCGTTGCAAATCGACATCGGCATAAATGATGTGCGAGTTATCGGCGAAGCGCTCCGATTCACTGAGCAGTTCACCGTTTTCACAGATCAACGCCTGGCCATCCCACGCCATATCGGTAGTTGATTCGCCCATGCCTGCCGAAGAATATAAATATGCGGCAAGGCAACGCGCCGATTGCTGCGCCACCAATTGATGGCGATACGCGGATTTGCCGACGACAATATTCGAGGCGGATAAATTCACCAGCACAGTCGCTCCGGCCAGCGCCGCGAACGACGACGGCGGAATTGGTGCCCACACGTCTTCGCAGATTTCGACATGAAAACGAAACAGCGGCAGATTGTTTATTTCGAAAATTAACGCTGCACCGAACGGTATTTTCTCGCCGCACAATTCGACAGAAGTCGCGACGGCATTGAACGCCGAGCTGAACTGCCGCGCTTCGTAGAATTCGCCGTAGTTCGGCAGATAACTTTTCGGCACGATGCCGCAAATGTGCCCATTCGCAATCACCGCTGCGCAATTGAACAATTGATGCTCGACCCGCAGCGGCAACCCGACGACGATGGCGATCGATAATTTCCGGCTGGCCTCGACGATCGACGCCAATGCATCTATACAGGCAGCCAACAATGCATCCTGATGAAACAGGTCATCGCACGAATACGCGGAAATGCCCAGCTCGGGAAATACCGCGAGCACCGCGCCATGTTTCGCCGCGTCGGTAGCAAGCGCGATAGTTTCGCCGGCATTAAAAGCCGGATCGGCAACGCGACAGCGCGGCACCGCCACGGCAACCCGGGCGAAACCATGCGCATAGATGTTTTGGAACGGGATGGTCATCGGTAATCGTCTCATCGAGGCATTGCGCACGATATTAATCCCTTGCCTTTGGCAAAAGCTAATCTGATGCCTTTGGCAAAATTCGTTTTTCCGTCATTGCGGACCGTCGAATAATCTCCGTGCTGCTAGACTTACAGCGTTTTTCGCTTCGAACCGAGCTCATGCCCCCAACACCGACGCCACCGCAGCAACTGCTGCAACAAAACACCACACTGCTGCGTATCTATAGCTGGTATCGCATCGCATTAGCCGCCGTGCTGATCGCGATTCTGTTCGGCACTAGCAAGGACCCGCTGGTCGGACGCGATGATCCGCAGTTATTTGTCGCGCTCAGCGGTGCGTATTTATTATTCGTGCTGCTGCTATTAATTGCGATGCCGCTGATAAAGCGCCTGAACAAGCGTTTGTTATTCGCGAATTTCGCCGTCGATATCATCGTGCTCACCGCGCTGAGCCACATTTCCGGCGGTACCGCCGGCGGCTTGGGGCTCCTACTGCTGGTTTGCGTCGCGGCGAGCGGTCTGATTCTGAGTGGCCAGGTCGCGTTGCTGGTGCCGGCGTTTGCGACCATCGCGTTGCTCGCCGACACGCTTTATCTCATGGCAACCAATGCCAGCCTCAACCAAAGCCTGCTCGCCGCCGGTGTGCAGGGGATTTTGTTGTTCGCGACCTCGCTGGGATTTCAGGTGTTATCGCAACGCCTGCGCACCAGTCAGCAATTGGCATTGGAGCGGACCGCCGATGTCAGCAAATTGCAGAACCTGAATCAGCTGATCGTGCAGCGCATGCGTACCGGTATCGTCGTCGTCGATAATGATGGCCGTCTCAAAATGATGAACGAAGCCGCCTGTGAGTTGTTGCATGCCGATGATGAGCGCGATCAGCTCGCCGCTGGTTTGCAGCCGCAATTGCGCGTCGAGTTACTGCAGCGGCTGCAGGATTGGCGCATTGCACCCAGCGCGATCGCCAAAGCGTTTCGCATCAGCGATACCGGTCCCGAATTAATCGCGCGCTTCACTGCGCTCGATGACCAGCAAGTCGGCGACACGCTGATATTTCTCGAAGACAGCGCGCAATTGGCACAGCGCGCGCAGCAATTAAAACTCGCGGCATTGGGTCGACTCACCGCCAGTATCGCGCATGAAATTCGCAATCCGCTCGGCGCCATCAGCCATGCCGGACAACTCTTATGCGAATCGCCGAATTTCGATGATAGCGATAACCGATTACTCGATATCGTGTTGAACCATTCGCGGCGCATTAACGGCATTATCGAAAATATTTTGCAATTATCGCGGCGCACGCCACCCAATCCGCGCCGCATACAGTTAGGCGCATGGCTGCCCGAATTTATCGAACAGTATCAACAATGCCTCGATGAAGTCGCGGTAATTACTATTCACGAAGTGAAACCGGTGCAAGTAACCGTCGATCCGGACCAATTGAGTCAGGTGCTCACCAATCTGCTCGACAACGCGTTGCGCTACAGCAAAAAAAATACCGGCACGGCGACAGCTGAACTGGCTATCAGCACCAGCAACAATCAACTGCCGCAACTTGATGTGCTCGACGAGGGCCCTGGCATCGAGCCGCGCGAACAGGAGAAAGTATTCGAGCCATTTTTCACCACGGAAAGCAAAGGCAACGGCCTCGGGTTATATATCGCACGCGAATTATGCGAAATTAATCAAGCGCGTTTACATTATCTGCGCACACATGCCGGCAAGAGCTGCTTCAGAATCAGCTTCTCGCATCCAGATCGCAAACCCCTCATGAATGACATTATTTAAGCAGTGAATAATCGCATGAAGAATAAATTGGAAGTGTTGATTGTCGACGATGAACCGGATATTCGCGAGCTGCTGGAAATCACCGTTGGCCGCATGGGCCTGAAAACCGCAGCTGCCGATTCGGTTACACGTGCTATCGCGTTATTGAACAGCCGCGAATTCGCACTGTGTCTGACCGATATGAAATTACCCGACGGCAGCGGCATGGATGTGATCCAGCATATTCAACACGACATGCCGCATATTCCCGTCGCGATGATCACCGCGTTCGGCAATGTTGAAACCGCGATCGGTGCGCTGAAAGCAGGGGCGTTCGATTTCATTACCAAACCGATCGATCTCGATCGATTGCGCACGCTCATCAATACCAGCCTGCGTCTAGAAGATAACGTTGAACCGGTTGGCTATAACAACACCGCGCAATTGATCGGCAACACGCCGATCATGAAAGATTTACGCAAACAAATTCAAAAAATGGCGCGCAGCCAGGCACCGATTTATATCAGCGGCGAATCGGGCAGCGGCAAGGAAGTGGTCGCGCGCCTGATTCACGCCAATGGCCCACGCGCGAGTGCGCCGTTCATTCCAGTCAACTGCGGCGCCATTCCCACCGAGCTGATGGAAAGCGAATTCTTCGGCCACGTCAAAGGTAGCTTCACTGGCGCGCACGAAGATAAAAAAGGTTTATTCGAAGCTGCGCACGGCGGCACCTTATTTCTCGATGAAGTCGCCGACCTGCCTTTGGCGATGCAGGTAAAATTGCTGCGCGCGATTCAAGAAAAATCGGTGCGCAAAGTCGGCTCGAATCAGGAAGTGAGCGTCGACGTGCGCATACTCAGCGCCACGCATAAAAATCTGAAATCGGAAATGGAAGAAAAGCGATTTCGCGGCGATTTATTTTATCGCATCAACGTGATCGAAATTCACGTACCGAGTTTGCGCGAACGCAAAGATGATATTCCGCTGCTTTCTGATCGCATCCTGCGTCAGCTCGCGGATGAATGGCAATTGCCGAAACCGCAATTGCATGAAGATGCAATCGCAACCCTCAGCACTTACGATTTCCCCGGCAACGTGCGCGAGCTGGAAAATATTCTCGAACGCGCCTTCACGCTATGCGAAGGCAATAGCATCACCAGCGACGATTTACATTTACCGCCCGCCAATCCGACACCGGTCGAACTCAACGATGGCGACGATCACGCCGCAAATTTCTCAACCGGCGATTCGCTGGAAAAATACCTCGAAGATATCGAGCGGAATATCCTGCAACGTATATTGGACCAACACCGCTGGAACCGCACCGCTGCGGCGAAATCGCTAGGGATGACATTTCGCCAACTGCGTTACAGATTGCAGAAGTTGGGGCTTGACCGAGGGGAATAAACCCCCATAGGATCACCGCCGCTGACGTTGATCGGCGCTACATAAACCGCAATTAAGGATGATTGCTATGCGAACCCAATGGATTGGGGGTTATACCCTCGTTGAGCTTTTAAGCGGCATCGCAATAATTTCTATATTACTTTCTCTGTCAGTTCCTCCATTCGCTAAATCTGTCGAAGAAAGCCGCCAGCAAAGCAATTCTTTTAAGTTGCATCGTTTGCTGCAGCTCGCCCGCTCGTCGGCTGTATCCAGCGCGCGCATCACCACAATGTGCGGTAGCGTCGACAGTGCTCACTGCGTAAGAGATTGGCAATCTCCCACTGTTATTATTTTTGACGATGGCAATAACAACCACATCGTCGATAACGGCGAGAAAATAATTTGGCAGGAAGCGATGCCGAGCAGCCAGTGGTACTGGCGCGGATCGAATCGCTCTTACTTGCGATTTCGACCGGATGGAACGCCGCTCGAATGGGGACATTTCACACTGTGCCCTGCTAACAAAAACATCGATTATGCGACGCAGATTATTCTTAACTTCGTAGGGCGACCCTACAGCAAGAATATTACGCTAGCATCGTTACCCCCCGATGAGGCTTGTTAATTATCGGTGCCAGCACCCTCGCGAATCCGGATTAGGAGATCGTGCGCCCGTATTATCTAGGGTAAACGCAGCGCAATCTGTATCAGCCGCTTGAGCCCCCGTCGGGGTTGCCGTGATTAAATAATGTTGCGTATCGGTAGGATTGGTTATCGCGATTGTGTAATAGCCTTCAGTAGAGGTGGTAATCCCTAAGGCAGTACTATCGCCATAGTGGTTATTTGCAAAATAATATTTTTCCTCGGCCGCAGCAGCGAGTTGTACGGCATTAATCGCATCCGACCGGCGCGCGCGCTGCACGTATTTCGAATACGCCGGTATTGCTATCGACGCAAGAATACTCACGATAACTATCGTGATCATCAACTCCAACAGTGTTACACCAGCGTGACGTCGCATCGCGAACTCCTTAATTTATTGAAGCGGTAATTCACGCCAGGAAGTGCGTCGGCCATAACCCGTAAGGTGAGGGGGCGGGAAGGTGCCACCCATGTTACCTGCGCTACCTATATAGGTGAACATTGATTTCGTAGATGAGCCACTCCCAAGCGTAACGAGCCCCGAGCCAAAGTATTGTCCAAAGCCCAAGGATAGAGAGGTATTTATCAGGTGAGTCAAAGAATTTATCCCAAGGGGGGCGTAAGGTGAACCAGTACCTGATGCAAGACTTGCAGCAACAATACGGCTGCTCCCCGCAGGATTACAGGTATCGCCGCTCGGGGTATACGCGATGAAAATCAAACTGTCGTAGTACGAAAATATCGAATCGACAAATCGCTCCGAAGTCCCGTTGAAATTAAAATACCAGCCGGGAGTAGCACTCACTGTCTGTACCAATTGATCGTAGCCCGTAACGGTCTGCGTACCAATCATCAATGTATTGCCGGACGCATCCTTGACCGAGCCATTATCGAAAACCTGAATTCCCGTCGTGTTAACAAGATTGCTTTTCGGAACTGCCGCATACGTTAACACGCTCCCCGACAGCGGTTCTTTGATGCCATAGAAGCTCATCTGTTTTGTACTTTGAATATCGCTGCCGACGTAAAAGCGACCGGTTCCTGCATATACCCACGGCTGACCGTTTGAATCTTTGCTTATGAATGGCGCGGAAGAAAATGGCTGACCGTTGCTCGGCGTTTGCGTATTACCTGTCAACAACGAAGTAAATGTCGGTGTACCAAACACGTAGCTCGCTGGCATTTGCATGCGCAGCAGATCGCCGATTTGGTCGCCAAGGGCGGCCGTACCCACCGTGCCGAAATAAATGACTTCGTCGTTGTAATCGTTATTCCAATCCGCTGCGGTCATGTCGCCGACAAAACTATTATTTTCGCCGGCAAGCAAAAAGGGATCGACTGTCGACGTGGAGGTATCGGCATCAACCCATGCTCTTGCGGTTAAATCGTAACTAAATATTCTTGCCTGCTGATTGCTAACGGCATTATTTAACGCCAGTTGTTTGCTCGTCGGGTCAGTGCCCGCAGGACCAGAGCCAATAACGAGATACCACTGATTGGTCGAATTGGAACCATTTGCAAAGCTCGTAAAGCTACCCAGTGAATCAGCAACACGACGCTTGACCACGACAGGTTTGCTCACCGTGAAACCCAGCGTTGGCTGTGTCAGCTCTGCCAAAAGAGTCGGCGCTTTCTCAGGATTCGTTATATCGAATACAAGATAAGCGGAGCGCAATGTACGATTACCGGCATCGGCCGCCGATGTTTGATCGGTTGTGGCGTTAACCGTTAGGTCGCCGCCTCCCAAACGAAAACCAACAACCAGAATAGTGCCCCAGCCGTAAGGATGGTCGCAGGTTGCCACATTGGTGCAATCGTTAAACATATTCACATCGAATTGCTGCGGCGTACCGTCAACAAAATATTCGTGCGAATAAGCGGGGTCGGCAATATCTTGCAGGTGTGGTAACAGGTTGTAAGGAACATAAGCCCACAACTCGCCACCTAAAGGATGTTTGACCTCCGGACCCGCGCCTAAATTGCTCGCTGTGTAGTAGCCCGGCGATCCATCGGAGGCAGCACCAAAGAAGCCGCCGTTAAATGCGTGCAACATGCCGTCGTTGGCGCCGACATAAAGTACCTGACGGCGATTGGTATAACGCGTTTTAAATGCCGCGTAAGAATTATCGTTGGCGGAAAGCGGCGAATCGAAATTCTGGCTCGGCGCGCCCACCACCAGCGCTGCCGAGTGCACGATGTCGCCAAGACGATACGTTTTCGATCCACTGCCGTCGTCAATTGTCCTCCCGCGATATCCGGTTTGATCGAGCCCGCGAATATAGTTAACCAATGCAGTGGATTTCGATCCGGTCACGCTATCAAGGCCAAGTAACCGCGCGGGATCGAGCGTGCTGTCATTGCTGGTGGCATTAATGTTAGGGAATTGCGCAGCGGTGAAATCCTTTATTTCGCCCGAATCGACGACACCATTATTGTTCGTATCGATCCAGGTAAAAATGTAACGCCCTGTATCTGCAGTATTCGCATAAGTACGCTGATTCACTATCTGCGTATTCGTCAAGTTCGCCAGTTGATTATTTGCATCCCATATCGGAGAGACGCTATTGAGCGCTATCCCCGACATCACCAACGTTCCGCCCGGTGTATACCGGTCAACGACAGTTTGGTTCGATGTGGTATCGACGCGGAATACGATCACGTTGTCACTGACGGTCAGCCTGCCATCGCCGTCGGTATCTTCGCGAAAACGGCCCTGATCATCGATAAAAAATCCACGCACCGTTCCCGCCCAGGTGATTGCCGATGAGCTATTCGAAATACGTGGACGAAACAACGCTTGATAAACGGTTGCGGTACCAACCGACGAGTTTGCAACCACAGCAGCGGCCGCCGCAGCGCCGGTGCTTGAACTGACTGTTGAGAACGCAGAAGTAAGACCCGCAACCATGTTTGCGGGCTGGCTGGCTAACGTATATGTGTCAGGCAGAGCGGTAGCTGTAGTGCCATTCGTATAACTACCGCCCTTTGCGTTCCACTCACTGGAAAGATCAGGCTTTGGCGTAGACGCAAGCGGTATTGCTGTGCTCACTACATTATTGCCGGTTGAGTCTTCGAAACCACCCCACTTCGCTGCCACCCATAATGCATTCGAAGCACCAACCGGGTAATCACTTGAATATTCCTGCGTATCGACGATAAAAGTTTTTACGCGCTGATCGCCCGTTTTATCGGTGCGTATGTCATGTGTATTTGCCCACCATGCAAGGGCGGCCAAACCATAACCATCATTTCTTCCGCGATTGGTTGTTTTGCTAAACGTCGGCGATTCATAACCTCCCATCGAATCTTCGAGTGCGCCCGTATTAATACCTTTATCTATCGCGTCCTGACACTCGCCGCCAGAACAGGTCGGATCATCGCTGCCTAACGAATATCCATTGGGTAAATAATTATTGCGGTGCGGATTTTTATCACCAACATAAAGCGCATAATTTTTTTGACAACTGCTCACGATTGGATCGGTCCAGGTCGGGCTACCTCCGCTCAAAGCACCAATTACCGTTCCCCCAAATACCGGATACCCGTCCTGCTCGGCCGCAGTTAGCGGCCCACCGTTTCCGGCCAAGGGATTGGCGAAACTGGGGGTTGGGCCAAGATTCATCAAATAGCGCAGACCTTCGTAGTACAGCTCTGCATCAGGATCGTTTGCTTTGTACTTACCTGCGAACAATGCGAATTGATTGATGTAATTAAGAATGCCGCTATTTACCGGTGCGATGCCGTTGACACCAGTTTTACCTGCCAATTTGTCCGGATCAAAAACAAATACGCCGTTTGAATCCACCTCCTTATTGGGATTGTCCTGGATGCCACCAAAAGTCGTCGGCATTTGAGCACCGATATATTTTGCATTGGCACGCAATACCCCACCATTAATCGCATTCCCGCTACGCCCCGTATAGCTATTCAGCGCATACGTCATTTTCAGCGAATTTTTCTGCAGCAACCCCTCGGGCTTGTACCAGACATTGGTGCCATCGGTATATTTGACGCAATTCGCCTCAACGCCACCCGTTGACGAAGATGATGTGCCGGGATCACATACTTTAACGATTACATTGACATTAGAATCGCCACCCACGGTGAGCAGCGTTGGCGCAGCCTGTGCGGTTGTTGAGGTAGTGGCGACAGGGCACGTATAACCGGTACCCCCACTATAGGTATATGTCGTCGTTTGCGTCGTTCCGACATTACCCCTGTTATAACTATAAAAACGTGTTTTATGTAAACTCTGCCCAGCCCCAAGCCCAGACCAATTGTTGACTACCAACAAATCATTTTTGGCTGTGTAATTGTTTGTAACGGTTTGCGAGCAACTACATCCGTCAGCATTCTTGCTCGATGAAGATGGCTTTGTACATTTCGATGGCGCATTGCTGGCATTACAAGAGCAGCTTGTCGTTCCCGTGCTAACCGCTGGCGGATCAAACTGTGACGAAGTGAATGGTGTTACATCCCATGGGTTATTTATAAACGTGGATGTGCCAACGCTAATGCCATTATTGTTAATCGATTTAAAAACAAAATCCCAATCATCGAAACGACGCGTGCGAATCAACATAGTCGACGCGCTAGAACCTGCGGTATCGATGAGGCGTGCGCCGCCTGTCATTGCTGAGCGAAACTCATCCAATGCTGTCATTGAAGCCCAATTCAAAAAATTTCCGCTAAATTGGTTCGAACATTTGTGGGTACTGACGGTAATAGTTTTGCCATTTACTGTTGTTGTGCTTGTGGATGCCAAGCCAGTAGGTTTATAAAAATGCGGCGCAGCATTCGAGCGCGGCCCAGTCGCTTGTTGATCCGTATTCGAGTTTGAATACGTAGAAACGTCATAGGTATAGCATTTAGCTGGATCAAAATAACCGATGTACGTTTCATTTGCGGAGTAGCAAACCCCTAGATCCTTGGTGCCTCCATTCCACGGCTGGCTCGTCAATCGCCCTCCACACTTAGTACCGTTCGTATACGTTTGTGCACCATCCGTATAAGCTTCCGCCTGCTGCGTCAGCTCGACCGATAAATCGATCATCAAGAATGGATCTGCACCGGTAACCGCCAACGGTGGTTGCGCGACATAATCGCTCGCCTGGACTTGCAACCCATCAGGGCCAAGCGCGCCACCCGCTGCAAATACGAGGCAGGGTTTCAATAGCGCGATCGCCAAGAAAAACAACGCGTAAATCGCGTGTTTAATCGAGAGCCGGTTACCCATGATGTTTATCTCCAAAATCGCTCTGCATTCCTGTATCAACCGTGCGTTATGCAATCACTACCGTTAAGGGGGATATGGATAACTTCTGCGAAAGGTACTTTGCAGCATTGCATTCGCGTTGCCCGCGGTGCTGGTGCCGTACGCGGTAATACGAAACATTGCATCGTTGCCGGTGCCGTTGGCGGCTGCCACATAACAACGAAACTCGATGATATATTGCGCCTTTACGTTATTCGCATTCATGTGCTTGGAACCATTGCCGGTCCCCCAAACAACAAAGCCCAGGTTATTCGTAAGTTTCCAGGGGTCATCAAGAATTGCGCCGCTGCTGGGAACAACACGACAACTGGAAGGACTACCAACGTTTTCACCGAGAAAACATAAACCATTGTTGCAAGTGCCATTAAATGCACTCGGCTGAGGTGCGGTGGGCTTCATAAGCAAGGATTCGGCCTGACTCAGCGCAGCCTCTGCAGCGTTGAACGCCTGTTGTCGTTCCTGGCTGTTATTCGCCATTTTCATATCCAATGCCGAACCGCTCATTACCGCTACACCCAGCAACGTAACGACCAGCAGCAGCACCAGGGCGACGATCAACACCACACCGCGTTGTTTGTTCGCCGTCACGTCATTATCCTCGGAAAGGGTTACGCAACTGGATGGTGAACGAAACCATCTGTCGCAGATAACCATCGTTTTTCGTCAAATCGGTTGTATCGCCTTCCCATCTGAACGTTTGCGACGGGCGCGATGAAATTGTGCCGCGAGAGCGCATCAGTAATTGCACACGCACGCTGGTTACGCGATTCCAAACCAGATAACCATTTGTGGCTGTGCTCGTGGCAATTTGCGCTGCGATCTGATTGGCAGTCACGTAGCGATTGGCGTTGCCGTCGGGAGCGTTCGTACCATCAGGGTTGAGCGTATCGACTCCGTAATAAATACGCATATCGTCAACGCCGAGCACGAGCTCTTGCGGACTTCCAATTTGACCCGCGCCGGTGCCGCTACTATTTAAACCAACCACCCAGAGTGAATTGATGGAAGGGTCGATAGTAGATCGACCCACGTAGTAAATATTGCTAGTGAGCGGCATGAGTTTGGAGCCAGTTAAATAGGTGGCACTTGAATCCTGCCATGAGCAGTTCGTCGTGCTAGGGCATTCGCTACTGCTGTGTGTGTAGTCGCCAAAAAAATAACCCGTCTGTTTTAATTTTCCCAACAAAACTTCCGCGTAATTTTTTGGGGCCGAACCTGTGTTGGCTGTGTGATCCATTGTCAGCGTGGTGCTACCGGGCGCAGGACCTGTGGCTCGAAAAATCGCCTGATAACGGCATTGCGCATCCGCAAATACCATAATCGCTCCGTCAGGATATTTGGTGTTCGCCGAGCTCAGCGTGAACGCGTGACCACTGTGACCTTGAACAAGGTAGGCATCGTTATCATCGAGATCCGCATGCCGCACCATGATCGCATCGGGGGGAGTTGTCGCATTAACTGCGGTTACGGCAGCTTGTACATCGCTGGTCGGCCAGCCGGTAGTGTTGTTGTAGCCCTGAACACCTACTGCGGTAAAAAGATCGGGATAAGACAGCGAACTGGTGTCACCGAGCACATTCACTAAATTGTTATCGTAATAATTATTAGTACCGTCGCTGGTACGACAACCGAAATTACCGGCGTCGCGGATATCGCTGCCCATTTTACTGTTGGCGAAGCGCGCATTTTCCTGAATGAATGCAAGCTCCTGATTGTAACGATACGCATCTTTGCTCGCTAAAAAGCTGTTGATTACACCCGCCATTACTACGAGTGCGATGACCATCGCCACCAGTAGTTCGACCAGCGAGAATCCGCGATGAGCGCGCAAACAATATTCGTTAGCTTTCATAGTCGCCGCTCGATCAGTTCGAGTAATAAATTTGAGTTTGCAACGTGTAAACATACTGCTTGTCGCTACTCCCTACAGCTGCTGCGGCTGTATCGCAATCGACATCGGTTGCGTGCGCCGTATCCAACGCGTAACAAAGTTTTATTGTCGCGGTAACGTAAGGATTACTGCCCTGCACCGTCGATATCTGACCAAAACCATTGGGCAAAACTCTCGCTATCTGGCTCTGCCATTTGAATTGATCCCACGCAATCATCTGCGCATCGGTGCAACTAGTCGTATCGCAATGGTTATTCTGACCGGCATCACCAAACGCCATTGAATAGGATGCGGCTTGTTTGACATTGGCTCGGATACGCTCGGCCATATCTTCGGCGAGAAACGCGGCGGTCGAATGCAAATAGGCTTGCCGGCCAGTCACAATACCTTTGGTTTGCATACCCGCAAATCCAAGCAACCCGATCGCTAAAACTAATAGAGCGACCATCACTTCGATCAACGTCACGCCTGATTGCACGCCGCGAATTTTCGATCGAACTATGGGCATACCAAATCTCCATTTTTTACGTCCGTGAAGATTCCGGTTGCTGGATTCTGCATCGATAACAAAATTTGCCCCGCCGTTGTGAGTAAGACTGCTCGCGCGTACTTCGCATTAGCGCCGTTATCGCAAATCTTTAAAGTAAAGTTTGCTGACGAGCTCGGCGAGCCTTTAACCGCCCCGGTACGCGAAAAACTGAGATAATTTTGTGCGACTGGAGTGCCTGCATTATCGACGACGCTAAGCGTGTTTTGACCAAGATCGTTGTAAACCTTTAATACCTCGCCGACATCACAAGCGCTGTTGTTGTTTTTATCGACGCAAACGATCCAACCATTACTCCAAGTACCGCTGCAAGTCGATGCATCACTGCTACGGCAGAACAGCACGATGCTCCCGCGCGATACCGCTTCAGAACGCGCGTAATTTAATTGGCTGTATAAATCCCGAGCCTGACTTTGTACACGATTTGCCTTCAAGGTATCGGAAAAATTCGGAGCCGCAATCGCCACCAAAATCGCCGCAATGGCAATGGCGAACATAAGCTCAAGCAGCGTGAACCCCAAAATAGATTTTTTCATAGTGGCTCAGGTATAGCAGCGCACCGGAAGTCAGTGAATTACCAGCGGATGAAAGGCAGTATTGCTAGATCCAATGGTTACCAGCTCAGTCTGAAACGATCACCCGCAACTCCCGCGGCAAAGAAAACGTGATGCTTTCCTCAATGCCGGCGGCTTCGATGGGAGCGGTGGCACCGAGTTGTTGCAGGCGTTCGATGACTTGTTTGACGAGGATTTCCGGCGCGGAGGCGCCGGCGGTGATGCCGATTTGTTTTTTATTGATTAGCCAGGCTGGATCGATATCGGCGGCGGAATCGATCAGGTGGGCCTGCGCGCCCATGCGTGTGGCGAGTTCGCTCAGGCGATTCGAGTTGGAACTGTTCGGCGAGCCGACCACGAGAACCAGATCACATTCTTCCGCCAGAGCTTTCACTGCGTCCTGGCGGTTTTGGGTGGCATAGCAAATGTCGTCTTTGCGCGGGCCATCGATGTGCGGAAATTTTTTGCGTAATGCATCGATGATTTGGGCAGTGTCATCGACCGATAACGTCGTCTGCGTGACATAAAACAATTGCTGTGGATTTCTCACCTGCAGCCCGATGATTTGGTCGATATCTTCGACCAAATAAATATCGCCGCCTTGCGAGCGGTCGTATTGACCCATGGTGCCTTCGACTTCGGGGTGACCTTTGTGGCCGATCAAAATGCATTCCTGACCTGCGCGACTGTAACGCGTCACTTCCATATGCACTTTGGTGACGAGCGGACAGGTCGCGTCGAACACTTTTAGCGCGCGTCGATCGGCTTCCACGCGTACTGCTTGCGATACGCCGTGTGCACTGAAAATCACGATGCAGCCATCGGGCACTTCATCGAGCTCGTCGACAAATACCGCGCCGCGATCACGTAAATTGTCGACGACGAATTTGTTGTGCACGACTTCATGGCGCACGTAAATCGGCGCGCCGAAGACATCGAGAGCGCGGTTGACGATTTCGATGGCGCGATCGACGCCGGCGCAAAAACCGCGCGGGTTCGCGAGTTTAATCGGCAGGCCTGCACTCATGCGTTCACCGTATTCGGAAGTTCGACATTCAGAATGTGCACATCAAAAGTAATCGTGCGGCCAGACAGAGGGTGATTGAAATCAACGACAACTTCTTCATCATCAAACCGACTGATTACACCGGGCAGTTCGGATTGACTGGCATCAGCAAATGAAATTACCAAGCCGTTGTGCAGCTCCAGCGCGGGATCGAATTGCGTCCGTTTGAAATACTGCACATTGTTCGGGTTCGGTTGGCCGAATGCCTCTTCGGGCAACACGGTGAATTGCTGACGCGCCCCCTTTTGTAAGCCGATTAACTTGCGCTCGAACCCAGGCAGCAAACTGCCATCACCCACCACAAACGTTGCCGGCTTTTTATCGAATGTCGAATCGACCACGTCGCCATTTTCCAGCTGCAGCGAAAAATGCAACGTCACGCGGGTATTTTGCGCGATGGCAAGTTCGCTCATTTCGCGCCCTCGCTCGACGATGAATTGTGATGATGCGGGTGCAGATACATATCGAGAATCAACAAAATCGCACCGATGGTGATCGCTGAATCGGCAATATTAAAGGCGGGAAAATAATGATCTCCCCAATGCACTGAAATAAAATCGACCACATAACCTAAGCGTACGCGATCAATTAAATTGCCAATCGCACCGCCCAATACCAGCGCGAGACTACCGAGCAATAGATGTTGATTCGATTTCAAGCGCGCCATCCAAATCGCGATGCCGGCACCCACTACCCCCGCGATGCCAGTAAAAAACCAACGCTGCCAACCGCCCGCATCATGCAAAAAACTAAACGCAGCGCCGGTATTATGCGCGAGTGTGATATCGAGCACGGCCAACAATTGCAGCGGCTCGCTGAATTGAAAGTTGTCGGTAATCCAACGCTTCGCCAATTGATCGACGATGACGACGATCAACGCCACTCGGTACCAGTTCATCGGCAAGCGGGTTTTCATTCTGTACACACAATTTCCTCAGATTCTGCGTTAAGCGTAACGACGTTGTTCGCCAGCACCATACACATTCTCGACACAACGACCGCACAACTCCGGATGTTCCCCATGGCTGCCGATATCCGCCGTGTGATGCCAACAGCGCACGCATTTCGCATTCGCTGTTTTCATAACCGAAACGGACAGCCCTTCAATATCCGTTGCCACTGCATTCTGCGCAGCCGCGAACGGTTTTACCGTCGCCGCCGATGTAATCAATACGAAGCGCAATTCATCACCGATTGCCTGTAGTTGCTGCGCAAGCTGGCCATCGCAAAATAGCGTGATTTCCGCTTCGAGCGTACCGCCGATCAAACCGTCTTTGCGCTGACCTTCGAGCACGCGATTAACTGCGGTTTTCACCGCCATGATTTGTTGCCAGAACGTTTCACCCAAGGGTTCGCCATCGCGCAGCAGTTGCAATTGGTCATACCACTCGGCAACAAAAATCGATTCGCTACGCTCGCCCACCCCTGCTTTACCGGCCTCTTTATTGTGGGGGATAGCTTTCCATAATTCATCGGCGGTGAAACTCAACACTGGCGCAATCCAGCGCGCGAGCGCTTCGACGATACGATACAGCGCGGTTTGCGCGGAGCGGCGCGCCAGACTATCGGCGCGACAGGTGTATTGGCGATCTTTGATGATGTCGAGATAAAAACCGCCGAGCTCGCTAACACAGAAGTTATGGACTTTCTGATACACGAGATGGAATTGATACGAATCGTAAGCAGCAATAATTTCGCGCTGCAACCGATACGCGGCATCAATCGCCCAGCGATCGAGCGCGAGCATATCGTCGAATGCCACTGCGTGCTGCGCTGGATCGAAACCATTCAAATTCGCGAGCAGGAAACGCGCGGTGTTGCGAATACGACGATAGGCATCGCCGGTGCGTTTGAAGATTTCATCCGACACCACCATTTCATTGCGGTAATCAGTCGCCGCTACCCACAGACGCAGAATATCGGCGCCGAGTGTTTTCATCACCGCTTGCGGCGCAATCACATTGCCGAGCGATTTCGACATTTTGCGACCTTGCTGATCGACAGTGAACCCGTGCGTCAGTACGCCGCGATATGGCGCATTGCCGTTGATCGCAATTGCCGTCAGCAGTGATGATTGAAACCAGCCGCGATGTTGATCGGAGCCTTCCAGATACAAATCGGCCGGATATTGCAGCTCATTGCGTTGCTTCAATACGGCAAAATGTGTAACACCGGAATCGAACCAGACATCGAGCGTATCGCTGACTTTGTCGTAATGCGCCGCGTCGGCGCCCAACCATTCCTTGCTGGAAAAGTCTTCCACATTTAATTCGAACCACGCATCGATGCCTTTTTGCTCGACACGTTGTGCTACCTGCTCGATCAATTGCTGCGTACGCGGATGCAGCTCGGCGGTTTCTTTATGCACGAATAATGCGATCGGCACACCCCAGGTGCGCTGCCGCGAAATACACCAATCGGGGCGATCCTGCATCATGCCGTCGATACGCGCCTTGCCCCAGCTCGGCATCCACTCGACTTTGTCCGATGCTGCCAGTGCCTGCGTGAGCAAACCACTGTGCGACACGCCCGCATTTTTCATCGAGATAAACCACTGCGGTGTCGCGCGGAAAATAATCGGCGTTTTATGCCGCCAGCAATGCGGATAACTGTGTTGCAGCGGTTGATAGTGGAGTAATGCATTCCGTTCGCGCAGTACGTCGAGCACCGCATCATTGGCTTTAAATACATGCTGACCTGCGAACAACGGCGTGTCCGGTAAAAAAACGCCATTCGCGCCGACCGGATTCAAAATCGCGAGGCCGTATTTTTTGCCGACGATAAAATCGTCCTGACCATGACCGGGTGCCGTATGCACGGCGCCGGTGCCTGCATCAGTGGTGACATGCTCGCCGAGAATAATCGGCACCTGGCGCTCGTAAAATGGATGTTGCAACAGCGCGTGCTCTAACGCATTACCTTTGGCGCGCGCCACAATTTCGTAATGCGTAACGTCGTAGCGTTTCATCGCTGCGCCTTCGAGCGTCTCCGCAAGTACGAGCAGCCACGGCTTCTCGTCTTTCGTAAATTTGATCAGCACATAATCGAGCTCGGCATTCAGCGCAACAGCGAGATTCGCGGGCAATGTCCAAGGCGTCGTGGTCCAAATCGCCACCGCCACTTCGCCGTCAATAGCTGAATCAACACCAAAACGTTGCAGCACGTCGGCGCGATCAACCGCAGCAAACGCAACATCGATTGCCGGCGAAGTTTTGTCTTTGTATTCGACTTCGGCTTCTGCGAGCGCGGATGCACAATCCAAACACCAATGCACCGGCTTGAAACCTTTTTGCAGATAGCCGTTGGCAGTGATTTTGCCGAGCGCACGAATTTCGTCGGCCTCAAATTGAAAATTCATGGTCAGATACGGTGTATCCCAATCGCCGAGAATACCGAGTCGTTTGAAATCTTCGCGCTGACCATTCACCTGTTGTTGTGCGTATTGGCGACAGAAATTACGAAATGTCGCGGCATCGATTTTGGCGCCGGCCTTGCCGTGTTTTTTCTCGACGTTCAATTCGATCGGTAGACCGTGGCAATCCCAACCCGGCACATACGGCGCGTCGAAACCGCTCAGCGTTTTCGCTTTAACAATAATGTCTTTCAGGATTTTATTGACCGCATGACCGATATGAATATCGCCGTTCGCGTAGGGGGGACCATCGTGCAGAATAAATTTTTCGCGGCCGGCACGGGCGCGACGAATCGTTTCGTACAGTTTCGATTGCTGCCAGTGTTTCAGCAATTCGGGTTCGCGCTGCGCGAGATTCGCCTTCATCGCGAATTCGGTTTCGGGCAGGTTAAGTGTGTGCTTGTAATCAGTCATGTCTTCTTCAAATCAATATAGAACTACGAAGGTTTTCCCCTTTCATTAAAGGGGGGGAATAGTTGCCAGATGAAAATAATCGCGGCCGGCGGTCATATCGCGCTTGATTTGCTGCTTTAGCTGATCGAGCGAGTCGAACTTGTGTTCCTCGCGTAGCTTCTTGCGGAATACGACGCTGATATTGCGGTGATACAAGTTGTCGGAGAAATTAAAAATATGCACTTCGAGAATAGCCTTGGTCAGATCGCCAATCGTGGGTCGCGTGCCGACATTCGCAACACCCGGCAACATGCCCGCAGCGCCGTGAATTTCCCCAGCTCCATTCACCTCGACGGCATAGACACCTGATAACGGCGCACGCAATCGCCGTAAATTTAAATTGGCGGTCGGCACGCCGATGGTGCGGCCCAATTGCTGGCCGTACATGACGCGACCGCTGATCGAAAACGGGCGGCCGAGCAATTCCTCCGCCAGTTTGAAATCGGAGTTTTCCAGCGCTGCGCGTATGCGCGTGCTGCTAACCCGCTCACCCTCTTCCACCACCGATGGCGTCGCCACCACATCGAAGCCGAAGCGGGCGCCTGCTTCTTTCAAATAATTGAAATCGCCGGCGCGGTTTTTACCAAAATGCAGATCGTCGCCGACCACGATATAACGCGCGCCGAGGCCATCGACAAATACACGGCGGACAAATTCTTCGGCGCCCATTTCGCTGAGCGCGCGATCGAAGCGGATACGCAGTACGCGATCGATGCCGAGCTCGCGCAGTGCGATAAATTTTTCGTGGAAACTCATCAGCCGCGCCGGCGCTTGCAGCGGTGCGAAAAACTCGCGCGGCAGTGGCTCAAACAGCACGACGGTGACCGGTAATTGCAGCTTGCGACCTTTTTCAATCAGCCGCTGCAGCACTGCACGATGGCCGCGGTGCACACCGTCGAAGGCGCCGATCGTCGCGACGCAGCCGCGATGGCGGGGGCGCAGATTGTGCAGACCGCGAATCAGTTCCATCGAATACCACAATGAGTTGAAAGAATGCCTCGTTACCGCGAAAAACCGGCCGGCAGCGGGGCCGGCGATTATAACGTAGTCATTCGCCTGAATGCCTAGGCCGCCGGCCCGCGCAGATGCTGGGTGCGTAATCCCAGCGCGAACAATACGCCGACATACACCGCAAATCCGGCTCCGCACAGTGCCAACAAGGCCGGTACGCGCCGCCACCACGGCCAGTCAAGCCAAGTCGACGCCGCCGGATCACCCAACCACAGCACCACCCCCATCGCCAGACAGGCCAGCGCCAGCTGCAAGCCGAAATAACGCCACCCCGCTTGCGGCAGATAAATCTGTTGGCGGATCAGACCGCGCGCCAGCAGACCGGTATTCAACCAGGCCGACAGCGCCATCGCCAGCGCTAGCCCGACATGGCCGAGCCGGAAATAAATGTGCAGCGGGATGACCAGAATCAGGTTGAACACCATATTCGCGATCATCGAGATAATCCCAATGCGCACCGGCGTTTTCATATCCTGGCGCGCGTAAAAACCCGGCGCGAGAATCTTGATCAGCATGAACGCGCTGAGCCCGATCGATACCGCCGCCAGCGCATACGATGACATCTGCACATCGAGCGCGGAGGTCTGCCCGTAGCGAAACAGCGCGGTCTGAATCGAGCGCCCGACCACGATCAACGCCACCGATGCCGGCATGCCGATCAACAGCACCATGCGCAGCGCCCAATCGAGCGTGCGCGAAAAACTCTGCGTCGATGCATTCGCCTGATCGCGTGACAGACTCGGCAGGATCACCGTGCCGATTGCAACCGCGAATACACCGAGCGGCAGCTCGTGCAAGCGATCGGATAAATACAGCCACGACACGCTACCGGCCGGTAGAAACGATGCGATAACGGTATCCAGCAGCAGATTGATCTGACTGACCGATACGCCAAATAGCGCCGGCAGCATCAGCCGCAGAATACGACGCACACCTTCATCGTGCGGCTGCCAGCGCGGACGCGGCAGCAGATTCAGCCGAATCAAAAATGGCCATTGAAAAATATATTGTGCAACGCCGGCGATCAGCACGCCCCACGCCAACGCGTACAACGGCTGATCGAACCAGCGTCGCGCGAAAAAAGCTGCAGCGATCAACACCACATTCAGCAACACCGGGGCAAACGCCGGTGCGCCGAAGCGGCCGTAGCTATTCAAAATCGCGCCGGAAAACCCAGTCATCGAAATTAAAAATAAATAGGGAAACGTAATTCGAATCAGATCGCTGGTCAGCGCGAATTTTTCCGGTTGGTTGATATACCCGGGCGCGAACAGACCAGTGACCATCGGCGCCGCGATCACTGCCAGCGTCGTCACTGCAATCAACGTCGAGCCGAGCACGCCGGACACGCGATCGACCAGATCGCGCACATCTTGAAAACTGCGCTGCTGGCGATATTCCGATAGCACCGGCACAAACGCATTCGCGAATGCGCCTTCAGCAAACAAACGGCGCAGAAAATTCGGAATGCGGAACGCGAAATAAAACGCATCGGTGGCCGGCCCGACGCCGATAAACACGCTAAAGCTGATATCGCGCACCAGGCCAAGCACGCGCGACAGCATGGTCAACAAACTGACCATGAAACTGCTGCGCAGCAGGCCGTGGGATTTTTTGGGTTCAGTCGAATTCATTGTTTCTTCTTAGTTATCCGGAAATCCCCGCTCGCCGCGCGAGCCGCCCCTTTGATTAAAGGAGCTAATGGAGCTTCGAACATTGCTCATCGATATCGATTGCTACAATAGCAATCCCCCTTTAATGAAAGGGGGTAGGGGGGGATTTAAATCGCGCTGCCAAATCGGCCGATAGCGTGTTTCGCCGTGTTCGCGTTCGCTGCGATACAGCGCCAACGTTTCGACATCGACGCGAATGTCGCACGGCGGCAAACTTAAATCGTGCACTTCAACGCCGCGCTCGAGTCGCATTAACGTGACGTGCGGGCGCAACGGTTTGCCGTCGAAATTCACGCCGAGATCGCGCAGGCCAGCCGCTAATTGTTTGCGCATCGATGGCAACGCACCGGCTTGTCCGGCGACTGCGGCGAGCAAGCGCGGTCGATTGATGCTCGGAAACCATTGCAGACTATCGAGCGTAAGCGCACTGCATTCGCTGATCGCCGCCACGCTCTCACCGAGTTCGCTCAGCGACTGCACCCATTTGCCATCGGTCTCGCCGAGAAATTCCAGCGTGATATGCCAGTTGCGTTCACTCACCCAATGCCAGCCGCGCTGCGTTTGCAAGCGCGAACACAACGCCGATAACGCTGCGCTGCTCTCGGGCGCGATGGGCACTGCGAAAAATAATCGCATTAGCGCCACTGCTCGCGTAAACGTTGGCGGTGCAGCTGCAACCATTGCAGCGCGATGATGGTGGGCGCGTTGGAAAATTCACGCCGCTGTAATGCCTGCAATGCGGCATCAACGGTAACGACGTGTACGCGAATATCTTCACCTTCTTCCGGCAGGCCAAACACGCCGCCGGCATTTTGCAAATCGCACTGACCACAATACAAATGAAAATATTCGTTGTTGCCGCCGGGGCTCGAAAAATATTCGCAGACAAGCTCCATTGCTTTTATTTCGCAACCGGCTTCTTCGAGCGCTTCGCGGCGCGCCACTGCTTCGGCATTTTCATCACTGTCAATTAAACCGGCGACCAGTTCGAGCAGCCATGGATTGCTGTTGCGCTTTAGTGCGCCGACGCGAAATTGTTCGACCAGTGCGATTTCATCGCGATGCGAATCGTACAGCAGCACGCCGGCTGCATCGTGACGCAAAACGAGTTCGCGGCGCAGTACCGGGCTCCATGAGCCATCGAATTTGCGATGGCGCAATTGCAATTCGCGCACTTTGAAAAACCCGTCGTAAGCGCTGTTATCGCTCAGCACATCGACATCGTCGCGCGTAAACGTTGAGCGCTTCATCAAAAACGCCGCTCGGTATACCAGTTGACGTCGCGCGCATGGGTGTCGACTTGTTCGACAACATCGAGGATCAGCGCGAACAACGCCATGCGCACCAGAATGCCGTTATCGGCCTGACGGAAAATCGCGAGGTTCGGATTGTCATTCAAATCGTTGTCGAGCTCGTTTGCCTCGGCGCGCGAATCGCGTGGCAGCGGATGCATGATGACGGTGTTGGGTTTGCAATACTGCGTGTACACCGCCTGATTCAAACGATAGCGGCCGCGATACAACATCGCCTCTTCAGCATTCGCAAAACGCTCGGCCTGAATGCGCGTCGCATACGCAATATCAACGTGCGACAGGCTCTGTTCCATGTTGTCCGACTCGACCACGCGATGACCCGCGCTGCGCAATTGCTCGACGATTTCCGCCGGCATACGCAATTCATTCGGCGAAATCAGCGTAACCGTGATGTTGTTGAACAGCGTCAGCAATTTACACAGCGAATGCACGGTGCGACCGAATTTCAGATCGCCGATCATGCCGATGCTGAGCCCGTCGATGCCGGCGCGGCCCTGGTGTTCGAGTTCTTTTTTTATCGTGTACAGATCGAGCAACGCCTGGCTCGGATGTTCGTTCGCACCGTCGCCGCCGTTAACGACCGGCACGCGCGATGCCTGCGCAAATTCCGTTACCGAACCGGCCTGCGGGTGACGCATCACGATCACATCGCTGTAGCCCGACAGCACGCGCGCTGTGTCATGCAGCGATTCGCCTTTGGTCAGCGAAGTCGCTTCAAAGCCGGTGGTTTCGCGTACGTCACCGCCGAGCAAATTAAATGCGCAACCGAAGCTGACGCGGGTACGGGTCGACGATTCAAAAAACATGCTGCCGAGAATCGCGCCGTCTAACACATTCGTTATGCGGCGACGATGCGCGTAGGGCTCCATGCGATCCGCCACCGCGAATACTTGTTCGATGTCCGCGCGTTCGAACTGCGCCATGGAGAGGATGTGGCTGCCGGGAAATTTCACGTTGCTTCCTCGCGATTTAATTCCCTCACCCCTTGAGGGAGAGGGAAGGCTCTAACGCTTTTACTTAGCCGCAACGAGTTGCTGCTCGCGTGCGGCATTGTTGAATTGCAATTCCGCCCAACGCGCATACAGCGGCGACGAACGCAATAATTCGTCGTGTCGCCCGACCGCAACGAGTTGGCCCTGATCCAGTACCGCAATTTGATCGGCTTTAACAACTGTCGCCAAACGGTGCGCAATCACCAGCGTCGTGCGGTTCTGCATCAGGCGTTCGAGTGCCTGCTGCACCTGAAATTCACTTTCGGCATCGAGTGCACTGGTCGCTTCGTCGAGCAACAGCAGTGCCGGATCCTTCAACAGCGCCCGCGCGATGGCAATGCGCTGGCGTTGGCCGCCGGACAAGCGTACACCCTGTTCGCCAACCTGGCTGTCGTAACCCTGCGGCAGACGTTCGATGAATTCACTCGCGAATGCCGCGGCGGCGGCGGCTCGCACTTCGGCATCATTCGCATCGGGACGGCCGTAGCGAATATTGTCGAGCACGCTGCCGCTAAACAGCACCGGCTGTTGCGGTACCAGCGCGATTTGCGCACGCAGCGTTTGCGGATCGAGTTCGCGCAGGTCGATGCCATCGAACAAAATTGCACCCTGTTGCACATCGTAAAAGCGCAGCAGCAGATCGATCAGCGTCGACTTGCCCGCACCCGAGCTGCCGACTAACGCCGTGGTTTTCCCGGCCACGATGGGCAGCGTCAAGTCGTCGATCGCAGCATGCTCGGGTCGGGTCGAGTAATGAAAGCGAATATGTTCGATACGCACATCGCCGCGCACGGGCTGCGTTAACTCGCGCGGATGCGCCGGCGGCAGAATCAGCGGCGTGGCGGCCAGCAATTCGAGCATGCGTTCGCTGGCACCGGCGGCGCGCTGTAGATCGCCGTAGACCTCACTGATCGCACCGACCGATGCCGCCACCATCACCGCGTAAAACACGAACGCGGCGAGTTCGCCGGCGCTGATGCGACCGTGATTCACATCGTTGCCGCCGACATAAATCATCGCGCCGATCGCGCCGAGCACCAACGTGATCACCAGCGTGGTCAGCCACGCGCGCTGCCAAATGCGGCGTTGCGCGACATCGAATGCCGCTTCAACATGCTCGCCGAAGCGTTTGGCATCGACCTGCTGATGATTGAACGCTTGCACGACTTTGACGTTTTGAACCGCTTCGCCGACATAGCTGCCGACATCGGCGAGCCGATCCTGACTCACGCGCGACAGGCTGCGCACGCGGCGGCCGAAAATCAGAATTGGCGCCACCACCAACGGCACGCTCAGCAATACCATCGCGGTGAGCTTGGCATTGGAGATAAACATCCAGATCACGCCGCCGATCAGAATCAGCGCATTGCGCAGCGCCACCGAAATCGACGAGCCGATCACGGTTTGCAGCAGCGTGGTATCGGTGGTGATCGTCGATTGAATATCGCCGCTGTGAATGGTGTCGAAAAATCCTGGATGCAGGCCGATGACATGATCGAATACCGCGCGGCGCAGATCGGCGCTGACGCGCTCACCGATCCAGGTAACCAGATAGAACCGCACAAAAGTCCCCGCCGCGAGCAGCAACACGATCACACCAAACAATTGAAGCGCGTGATTCAACGCCGCTTCGTCACCGTGAAACCCGTCGTTGACCAGCATGCGCAAGCCCTGCCCGATCGACAACGTGATCGCGGCGGTGAATATCAGCGCCAACGACGCGCCGAGCATGCGCCAACGATAAGGCCGAAGGTAAGGGAAGATTTTGGTCAGAACGCCAAGACTGGCGTTGGGCTGCTGCGCCGCATTCAAGGTGGGCATCTCCGAAAGAACGGCGCCTATTATCCACGGCGCGAAGGGTGCGGCAAAGAAAACAAGTTTTCTTTAATGCATCTGTTTTTTTTCTTGGTGCACTGCCCAAGCGGGTTGCGCCGAACTGGGATGCTTTTCTTTCGGGGCAACGTGGCGATGTAGAGAAGGCTCGGCGTGTTCGTCCCTCGGAGAGGTCGGCGAGATCTCCGTGTGAATCCTGCGCCGATGCTTCGACAACCAGCGCGTTCTGCCCCGAAAAAAAGCATCCCAGTTCGGCGCTCATGGCACCCAGGCGCGTGCCTCGAACTTTAAAACCCTGGTTGCTACATCGGGACCGTGTGCTATTACTTGCACTCGCTACTCAATAACTACACGACAGGCATTACCGTGGCAGCCGATTCCGTTTCATCCCTCGTTAAATTTTGCCCGATCGATACCGGCGTCAAAATTCTCAGCAGCCAAGCGTTGCGCTGGAGCGCGCCGCATCTATTCGGCGATCCATTCGAACTCGACTATCACGCCAAACCCGACCTCAGCGCCGAAAGCCTGCTCGATGTGTTGCTGCGCGAAGCGCTGATCATGCTGTTCGGACCCGACGAGCCGACCGGACGCCATAACCGGCTGGTCAACATCATGGCGCGCTGGCGCGAACAGCAGCGTTTTTGCGATGAAGAAGAAGCGCAGGATGTACTGCGAGAACTGCTCGGCCAGATCGCCGACATTCAAGAGCGGCAAGTCGAAGAGTATTTGCGGCAGTGGCGGCTATTCGCGCGCAACGTGCGCATCGCGTGTTTTTCCGATAAACCGCATAACGTCAGCTGCTGGCAGCGGTTCGCCGATCAGCATCGCGGCATCGCCCTGCGCTTTGAATGCGGCGATGACACCGGCCTCGCCAAGCCGCAACGTGTCATCTATCAGGGCCTGGCGCCGATGGTGACAAATCAACAGGAGCAACTAGAAATTATTTATGGGCGCCGCTCCGCGCCAACCACCGACGCGTTTCCAAGTAAATTCTTGATCAAGGGCAAGCAGGATCAATTGGAGCAGGAATGGCGCTGCTTCGAAAACGCGCTCGACGATATCCAGAACGATCCCGAGCTGTGGTATGACCTGCGCAAATTTCCCGCGCATGAATTGCGCGCCGTGTATTTCGGCATCCACACGTCGGATAAAGAAAAGGAATTAATCGTTAAGCTGATGCGCGCGAATTATCCAACGGCAAAAATTTACCAGGCGTCGATGGTGCCGGGGCGTTATGAAATTGAGTTCAGTGCGTGGAAAAGCTAATAGCTCGCCGCTCTCTCAAACGCAGAGGGAACAGCCGCTGCGTAGATGGCGAGTTCGTGTAAAACCCGTCGCTGTTTTTCGTTCAGATCCATTTGTGCCGAAAGCTCGCTCAACCGCGCGCGAAATTCATCGAGCACAATACTCGCGCCATAGCTGCGATCGGTGAGCCGCGCGCGACAAAACTCGATCCAATCGGCGCGCTCATCGCTCGATAATGTTTCCGGAAAATTGCGCGCGCGATAACGCAATAAAATTTCCGGCAGTCGCTTATCTTCGAACACGAAATTTTGTGTTGCCAACTCTTTTGGTTTCGCCTTGCGCACCTGCGTCATCGTCGCGCGATCGGCGTCGCTGAAAAAACCACCGCTATATAACATCTGTTCGGGATCAGTGATGGGTTTGCGTTCAGCCGCCACAAATACATCGCGCAATTTGGTCGCGAGCGTTGCTGCCTGAAGCAATTTCTGCGCGGCGGCTTCGCAACGCGCTCTGTCGATCTGCCATCGTTGCGCAATTTTTGCGTCGAGTAATTTTTCAGTGACGACAACAGGGCAGCGATTGAGCCGAATCGTTTTCAACGGAATGCGCTCGACCTCAAGTTCACTCTGCGCGGTAAATACGCGGCGGCGAATTTCATCGACCGACAGATCGAGCAGCAATTCTGGATCTGCGCTCAAATCGAAACAAATAATTTCGTTGGCATTGCTCGGATGTATCGCCAGCGGCAATACCAAAGCAGCGCAACCGCGTTCGGTTGGAAACATACCGGAGATATGCAGCACCGGTTTTTTCTGCGCGAGATTCAACAATGCGGCCACTTCGCGTTTATCGCGCAACTTGAATAAATAATCGAATAATTTCGGTTGCTTGGTTTTGATCAGTTTCGCTACCGCGATCGTCGCATGCACATCGGACAACGCATCATGCGCGGCTTCATGTTGCAAATGATTTGCTGCGGTCAAATGTTCGAGTTTGAACGACGGTTTGCCATCGTCATTGAGCGGCCATTCAATACCGTCGGGGCGCAATGCGCGACACGCACGCACCATATCGATAATGTCCCAACGCGAATTGCCGTTTTGCCATTCGCGCGCATACGGATCGTAGAAATTGCGATACAGCGCAAAGCGTGTGACTTCATCGTCGAAGCGAATGCTGTTGTAACCGACACCACAAGTGCCTGGCTTACTCAACTCGCGATGAATATTGGCGATGAATTCGTATTCGCGCAGCCCTTCGCGCTGCGTCAGTTGCGGCGTGATACCGGTGATCAAACACGCATCGGGCTGCGGCAATAAATCCTGCGGCGGCTGGCAATATTGAACGAGCGGTTCGCCGATGATGTTGAAATCGAGATCGGTGCGAATACCTGCGAATTGCGAGGGACGATCTTGGGAGGGATTCACTCCCCAAGTTTCGTAGTCGTGCCAGTAGAAGGTTTGCATGGTGTTTTACTTCCCCCCTGATAAGGGGGGATTGAGGGGGGTTAATTCTTGCAACCGCCAAAAACCCCTCCCGTCCCCTCCCCTTATCAGGGGAGGGTGTACCCCACGTGCATCCTTGCGCGAAGACTTTTGCATTAAATTAATTCCAGATGCTGCTCTTCGATTTTCGCTTTCCAGATTTGCGGGCCGGTCTTGTGTACCGATTCGCCCTTCGAATCGACTGCCACCGTCACCGGCATATCCTTCACGTCGAATTCGTACACCGCTTCCATACCGAGTTCGGGGAACGCGAGCACTTTCGCCGATTTGATCGCCTGCGCCACCAAATACGCAGCGCCGCCGACCGCCATCAGATACACCGATTCGTAATCCCTGATCGCATCGATCGCGATCTGGCCGCGCTCGGATTTACCGATCATGCCGAGCAGGCCGGTTTCTTTCAGCACCTGGCGGGTAAATTTATCCATCCGCGTCGCCGTGGTCGGACCGGCCGGACCGACGACTTCATCGCGCACCGGATCAACCGGGCCAACGTAATAAATAAAACGTCCGGTCAGATCGACCGGCAGTTTTTGGCCGGCGTTGAGCATGTCGGTGATTTTCTTGTGCGCGGCATCGCGCCCGGTAAGCATTTTTCCGGAGAGCAATAACGTTTCGCCCGGCTTCCAGGTTTTCACATCGGCGGGTGTTACCGTATCGAGATTGACGCGGCGCACGCTATCGCCCACTTCCCAGGTGATATCCGGCCAGTCATTGATGTCCGGCGCTTCGAGTTGCGCCGGGCCGGAGCCGTCGAGCACGAAATGAGTGTGACGCGTGGCGGCGCAGTTCGGAATGATCGCCACCGCCTTGTTGGCCGCGTGGGTCGGATAATCTTTCACTTTCACATCGAGCACGGTGGTGAGGCCACCGAGTCCCTGCGCACCGACGCCAAGGGCGTTGATCTTATCCATAAGCTCCAGACGCAATTCTTCGGAGCGGTTGCTCGCACCGCGCGCGCGTAAATCCTGAATATCGATCGGATCGAGCAGCGCTTCTTTCGCGAGCAACATCGCTTTTTCCGCCGTGCCGCCGATGCCGATGCCAAGCATGCCCGGTGGGCACCAGCCGGCGCCCATCTGCGGGACCATGTTCAGTACCCACTCGACCACCGAATCCGATGGATTCAGCATCGCGAATTTCGATTTGGCTTCGGAGCCGCCGCCTTTGGCCGCAACGTGCACATCGACGGTATCGCCCGGTACCAGTTCGTAGTGAATGACGGCTGGGGTATTGTCTTTGGTGTTTTTGCGCTCGCCATCGGGATCGGACAGGATCGACGCGCGCAGTACGTTATCTGGATTAGCATAAGCGCGGCGCACGCCTTCGTTGATCATGTCGCTGACGCCCATCGTTGCGCCGGTCCACTGCACATTCATGCCGACACGCACGAACACGGTGACGATGCCAGTGTCCTGGCAAATCGGACGGTGCCCCATCGCGCACATGCGCGAGTTAATCAGAATTTGTGCGATCGCATCTTTAGCAGCGGGGTTCGCTTCTTTTTCGTAGGCGTTGTGCATCGCCTGAATGAAGTCGACGGGGTGGTAATAGGAGATATATTGCAGCGCGTCGGCGACACTCTGAATCAAATCGTCCTGACGAATTACGGTCATGGGAAAACACTCCTCAGCAACAACGGGTCGACGATCGGTCGATTGGGTCGCGGGATTTTACACTAGAAAGTAATGCGCAATTTTGCTGAATTTAAGCAGAAGGTATTACAGAGCAGAGGGCGTAAAACGCACCGGAGCCGAGCGGCCCCGGTGTGGGAACTGACTTAGATGGGGGTAACGTTTTCGGCTTGTGGGCCTTTTTTACCCTGGGTAACGATGAACTGTACTTGCTGACCTTCGGTCAGCGTTTTGAAGCCACCACTGTTGATCGAGCTGTAGTGGACAAACAAGTCCGGACCGCTTTCAGGAGAAATAAATCCGAAACCTTTGGATTCGTTGAACCATTTGACGGTGCCAGTGCTGAGATTCGACATAAAAATAACCTGCATAGAGAAGATTTACCAAGCCGACGATACGTACAGGCTTAGCGGATTGGCTTAAAAATGAGGGAGTTACTTGAACTAACGGAGCGAGGGAGAAACTACAACAAACGCTTCGGAACTACAGGACAATAACAGACGCACAAATAAGCTGGACTGAGTCTACGCGAGTAATGGCTCCTGTCAATTAGATTTCACCGCAGTATTTCATGCCCAAACGGACCGCTGACCGCATGGTCAGTGTCTTTTAGTGAGGCGGCCAAGCCCCATTTGCCGTAGACTGTGCGCCTTTCTTCACGAATGGACCGCCGCTATGGCCAAGCCGACGACTAGGCTCACCGCAAAAACCAAACAGCCTTCGACCAACGACACCCGAGTCTCGATCGATCAGCAGACTGCAGCTTTTCTGAAAAGTGGCGGCAAAATCCAGCAAATTGCCAATGGCGTCAGCGGCCAGGTATTCGGTGGATCGCGTCATATTTCGCTGGCGAAGAAGCCGACCGAGCCAGTGATACCGGGCTCGGTGCAGGATCGCTCGCGCAAGGGTAATAACGATCTCTAAACATCGCGCGGGCCTGCATTAACGCTGACCCGCTCGCTCCCGCAGAAACATTGCGTCACAGCCATCGTTCATTGCGAACCACAGCTGGACGCTTGCGATTGTCGTTACGGATTCATGTACGTCGTCTTCACCGTGGTGAAGAACTCAACGGCGTACGTGCCCTGCTCGCGCGGACCGTAACTCGACCCTTTACGCCCCCCGAACGGTACGTGATAGTCGAGACCCGCGGTCGGCAGATTCACCATCACCAGACCCGACTCGCTATTGCGCTGGAAGTCTTTGGCATATTTCAGTGAGGTGGTGCAGATGCCAGACGATAGACCAAACTCGCTGTCGTTCGCTTTCACCAGCGCTTCGTCGTAGTTTTTCACGCGAATTATCGAGGCGACCGGACCAAACACTTCCTCGCGATTGATTTGCATCGCGTTGTCGGTGCCGACCATCAGCGCTGGCGACATATAGAAACCCGGGGTTTCGCGCTCCAGGCGTTCGCCGCCGAAAATAGTGGCACCATCGCGGCGGGCGATTTCGACGTACTTCAAGTTGTGCTCAAGCTGCTTCGCATCGACCACCGGGCCAATCTGCGTGCCTTTCTTCAGCGCGTGGCCAACCACGGTTTTTGCCATGCGCTCTTTCACGGCATTGATGAAGCGGTCGTGAATGCCCTCAGTGACGATAATGCGTTCGCTCGCGGTACAACGCTGGCCGGTGCCGTAGAACGCACCATTGACTGTGCACTCGACGGCAACATCAAGATCGGCATCGTCGAGGATCACCAGCGCATTTTTGCCGCCCATTTCGAGCTGGATCTTGGTCATCGTGCCAATTGCACGTACGGCGATATTGCGACCCGTCGGCACAGAGCCAGTAAAGGTAATCGCATCGACGCCGTCGACCAGCGGGTTGCCGACCACTGAGCCACGACCCATCACTAAGTTCAGTACGCCGTTTGGCACACCCGCGCGCACCAGAATGTCCACCAGCGCCCAGCCGCAAGCCGGGGTCAGATCGGCCGGCTTGAATACAACGGTGTTGCCGAAGGCCAGCGCGGCGCCGATTTTCCACGCAGGAATCGCGATCGGGAAGTTCCAAGGTGTGATCACACCGACTACGCCGGCTGGCTCACGCGTTATCTCAACAGTGACATTGGGACGCACTGGCGGAAAGATTTCGCCGCGCATGCGGATCGCTTCACCCGAAAAGTAGCGCAGACAATGGCTGGCGCGAATCACTTCACCGGTGCCCTCCGCAAGGGTTTTGCCTTCTTCGCGCGATAGCAATTCGCCCAGTTCGGCGCTGCGCGCCAGAATCTCATCGGCCGCCTTTAGCAGCACTTCGGCGCGTACCTGCGCCGTGGTTCGGGCCCATGCTGGCAGTGCGGCACGCGCGGCGGCAATGGCCTGCTCGACTTGTTCAGCGGAAGCGCCGGCGAACTCGCCGACTACATCATTGGTATCGGAGGGATTGATGTTCCGCGAGACCGAGACACCCTCGACCCACTCGCCTGCGATGAAGTTCTTGAACAGTGCCATTGCATTCTCCAGCCTTTTTTGAAAGGCGTTCATTCTCCCCCAGAAAGATGAGGACTGTTAATAGCCCAGCTGTGAATAGTTCATATGCCGGTCTCGGATTACAGCGAGCCAAAAACATAGCTAGACTATGTACAATTTGTAAGGTTATTAGCCGCGAGCGCCACCGATGACCTCCGACCCGAACCCCAGCACCGCAGACGCCATATCACTCGGCGGACTGTATAAGAACGCTCCCATCGCCACCGCAGTCTGCAACTCGCACGGACGGGTGGTCGACACCAACGACGCGATGTGCCGCCTGCTCGGCTACTGCCGCGACGAATTACTCCAAAAAACGGTGGCCGAGCTGACTCACCCCGACGACGTCGCGCGCGTTATGGCGCAGCGACAACGGCTATTTGCCGGCGAGACCGCCGCGATCGAGACCGAGAGCCGCTATCGGCATAAGAGCGGTCACAGCGTGTGGGCGCTAATGTCGATCTGGGCCATCAGCCATGCCAACAGCAAGCCGCAGTACGCCATCGGACAGATCGTCAGCCTCGACAAAGAAAAGCAGATGGAGCAGCAACTCGCGCTGGCGCGGCGGCAGCGCGACATCCTGGTGCGCGAGGTACATCACCGCATCAAGAACAATCTGCAGGCAGTCACCGGCCTGCTGCACCGGCAGATGCACACCTACCCAGAACTGTCCGACGCACTTGCCGCAGCAATCGGCCAGATCGAAGCCATCGCGATCATGCATGGCCTGCAGAGCGTCGCGCATCGAGGCCACCTGCGACTGTGCGAAACGCTCGCCGAAATCATCGCCGCCGCCAATCAGCTGCACCCGGTCACACACCCGATTGCACTCGACAACCAAATGCCGGCACCGCTGTTGATCGCCAACGATGAAACAGTGCCGCTGGCGCTGATCCTGAACGAGCTGATCACCAATGCTGTGAAGCATTGCCGCGCACCCGAGCTCGCCGGCGTCCACATCACGCTGCAGCGCCCTGCCGCTGATTGCGCGGTCGTCACCATCGTCAACGCGTCACAGCCACTGCCGGAGCATTTCGATTTCGACAGCGGTGCGGGCGCCGGCATGGGTTTGCGGCTGGTGCGCGCGCTGCTGCCGCGCAGCGGCACTGACATTTGCTTCGATCGCGGCGAGGGCACGACCAGCGTCCAGATAATGCTGCGACCGCCGGTGATCTATACGAGCAAGCCCGGTAGCGAACATATCCACTCACACTTACGCGAACGCCCATGACAGCCCCCCAACTGCTAATTGCCGACGACGACCGCGTCATTCTCGCAACACTGGCCGAAGACCTGAGTGCACACGGCTATCGCGTGCAAACCGCGATGGATGGCGCCGAAGCCATCGGCATCTGCGCGCACACTCCGCCCGATCTGGCGATTCTGGATATCCGCATGCCGGTGATGAACGGTATCGATGCCGCGCAGGTAATTCGCGCTGAACATGGTGTGCCAGCGCTGTTCCTGTCCGCGTACAGCGACGCCGAGCTGGTCGAGCGCGCCGTGGCTGAGGGTGCACTCGGCTACCTGGTAAAGCCGATCAACAGCGAAAAGCTGCTGCCGGCGATTGCCGCCGCACTGGCGCGCGCCCGCGATATTCGCGCGCTCGCCGATCAGCAGCGGCATCTCGAAACAGCAATGCAGACCAAGCGTGAAATCGATATCGCCGTCGGCATGTTGCTCGAACGCTTCAATCTCGATCGCTCGCTCGCATTCGACATACTGCGACGGCTGGCGCGCTCGACCAATCGCAAGATAGCCGAGGTCGCCACCGATTTAATCGAGCGCGGCGAATTGCTCGCCAGCGCGCAAACCATCGTGCTCGATCTACAGAGCCGCCGCTAACCCGGCGCTCGATACCAGCCTCAAAAACGGACAAACTCCGCCGTTGGCGCCGCCTCGAAGCCGACGGCGGGCATAAGCACGGCCGCAGCAGCAGGTTTGCCGGCAACTGTTTGCGGGCTGCGTAGACCCGCAGATTTATCCTCGGTCACGAAGAACCCCATCAACTGCTGTAGCTGTTCTGCCTGCCCGCTCATTTCTTCCGCAGTCGCGGCCAGCTCCTCCGATGCCGATGCATTTTGCTGCGTCAGTTGATTGAGCTGGTTGATAGCTGCATTGATTTGCGTAACGCCCGACGATTGCTCCTGCGCGGCCGCGGCGATCTCCTGCACCAGATCCGAGGTCTTGCTGATCGCCGGCACGATTTCCGTCAGCAGCTGGCCCGCGCGCTCCGACAAACCCACGCTATCGCTGGCAACCTCGCCGATTTCTGCCGCAGCAACGCGGCTGCGTTCGGCCAGCTTGCGCACCTCGGCCGCTACCACTGCAAAGCCTTTACCGCGCTCACCGGCCCGCGCGGCTTCAATTGCCGCATTCAACGCCAGTAAATTGGTTTGATACGCAATGTCATCGATGATGCCAATTTTTTGCGCGATCGATTTCATCGCAACAACTGTTGCATCGACCGCCTCTCCACCTTCAGCGGCTTCGCGCGCAGCCTTACCGGCCATACCGTCGGTAACGCTGGCATTTTCAGCGCTCTGCGTGATCGATGCTGCCATCTGCTCGATCGAAGCACTGGTTTCCTCGACGCTAGCCGCCTGCTCCGCGCTGGATTGCGACAGCGATTGCGAGGTCGCGCTAACCTGTTCGGATGCACTCGATAACGTATCGGCGGCACTGCGTACTTCGCCAATGATCTGGGAGAGTTTTTCCACCATCGCGGCCAGCGTGGACATCAATACGCCGGTTTCATCGCGACCGGCTGCATGAATTTTCACGGTCATATCGCCGTTCGCGACACGCCGGGCCGCGTCCGCCGCCTGCTGCAACGGACGCGTCACGCTGCGGGTAATAGCGATCGCTATCGCAATCGAAGCGGCGATACTGATTGCGGTTAGCAGTAGAACCAGCTGCAACGATGACTCGTAGCGTGCAATAGCCGCCCTGCCGCTCTCCTCGACCAGCTCTGTTTGAAACGCCGTCAACGCCGAAACTGCTTCGATATAGCGATGTTGCTGCGGTGCAACCACATCGAGCAGATATGCTTTTGCTTCGTCGAGCCGCCCTGCCGCAGACAACTTTAAAAATGTGGCCTGACCATCGAGATATTGCGTACGTGCATTCTTGATATCGACAAGCAACTCCTTACCCTTCTGGAGGGTAATTGTTTCCTCAAGGTATGCCAGCTCCTTCTTGATCACTTCACGCGCCGCGTTAATTTTCTGCAGCTCACCCTGACTTCGCTCCCGGTTGTCGATAGCGATATCCCGCATTGCGATTGCGATAACGTTGACTTCATCGACAATCTTGTTCGCCGCGACCGTTTTTGGAAAGCGGTTGCCTGCGATGGCTTGTACGTTTTCATTTAGATTGCGCAGGCTAAATACCGAATCTGCAAGCGTAGCAATGAGCAACGCCATGACCAAAAAAAAACCCAGGCCAAGCCGAACGCCGATCTTCATATTTTTTAACATTAATGATTTCCTCTAAAACAAATTAACTGCGGCATGAGGCTTCGATGGAGTTAAATAACGGCGCGCACATCTCCGGCGCAGGCCGTCCCAAGTGGTAGCCTTGTACAAAATCGACACCGATATCGCGCAGCGCAAGCAGGATCGATTCCGATTCGACAAACTCAGCCACCGTCTTGATGCCGATGTCCTGGCATAACCGGGTCATATTTTTTACCAGCGCGTAATCGACGCTGGAATTCAAAATGGTTTTTACGAAAGCGCCGTCGATCTTCACGTAATCAAAGGTCAGCTCGCGCAGATAATGGAATGAGTTGTAGCCACTGCCGAAATCATCAAGTGCGAATAGAAATCCCTTTTCGCGCAGCTCAGCGAGAAAGCTGCGCATATGCGCCATATCGCCGATCGCATCGCGCTCGAGAATTTCGAACACGATCGACGACGGATTTACGCTGAGGTCGCCGCACAATTTCTCCGCAAAACTGAGAATGCCGCGATTCTGAATTTCCTGTGCCGATAAATTAATGAATACCGGCAACGCGGTTTTTTTCCGATCGCGCAGCACCAGCATTTTTTGCAGCACCTGCTCAATCATTGCCCTGCCAAGATCACGACCGAGACCATACTTCTCGATGGCCTCGATAAACATGCCGGCCGGGAGGGTTTCACCGCTCGCCTGCCTCATCCGCGCCAATGCCTCATGCGCGAACAGATCGCCGCTCCGGCAATCGAAAATCGGTTGATAATACGGAACGATGCGGCCGTCCTTCAGCGAAGCGCGCAACTGCTCGACAAAATCACGCGCATTGCGATTGAGCAAAAGCATCTCCTTGACCGAGCCGGCGGCAACGACACCGTCTTTTCCCATTTCCTTGGCGCGATACAGACCGATGTCGACACCCGCCATCAGATCGGAAATGCTGCTGGCGTTTTCGGGATAGGAAACGATGCCAATCGATGCGGTGACATGAAAAATCTTTCCTCCCGCATCCTCGAACACCCGCTCACGAATTTGATGACGCAGTTTCTCGGCCACCGCATGTGCGCCGTCGGAACTGGTTTCGGTGAGCAGCACGGCAAACTCATCGCCACCGATACGCGTTGCAAAATCGCCTTTGCGCAGTATCGAGCGCAAGATATCGGCGACGATCTGCAATACGGTGTCGCCGCACGGATGACCGTAACTGTCGTTGATATCCTTGAAGTCATCGAGATCGATCATCAGCAGCGACATCTCATGCCGATGCCGCTCCGAGCGCCCGATCTCGTCGCTCAGGATTTCATTGAAGGCACGCCGGTTGTGCAACCCGGTGAGCGGATCATGCGCGGAAAAATACTCGAGATCGGATAGCGTACGACTGAGGGTCTTGCTCGATCCGACCACCATCACCATCACCGCCATGATCGAGCGCACCACACTCATTTCCTGTGCGTGCGCGCGACCGTCGCACCGACATGCGACGCCGAGTAACCCGGCATTATTCGATGCATCGAGTGCCGGCACCGGCGCGGTCACCATGCGCAACTCACTTTCATCGTGTCGAGCATCGCTGGGGATGACATATTCGTCGATCTGCCAGCGCATATCGCGCGGCAACCCCATCTCGGTCAACGCACTCATCGCCAGATTGGCGCGCGCCTCCGCGCGCACACGCTCGTGGCAATGGGCAAAAAAATAAATGGTCAGCAACAGCGTGTCTTCATCGACCAGCGCCGTGAAAAAGTAATCGAACGCCAATACACGCTGGAAACCGGCGAGGATTTCGCTGACGTAATCCTTCCATTGCATGATTTTTTCGCGCGACAACACGATCGTTTCCAGCATCTGCGTGTGGCGTTCGAACAAATTTTTTTCGATCAGCGTCGCCTCAAGCTGCTGGCTCGATCGATTCGTCTCGAGCAGCACATGCTTCAGATCGGTGTCGTCGGCGTGGCGCTGCTTCGAACGTTCGCGCAACAGCAAGGCGAGCGTTTTATCCAGGCGACTGAAGCGCAGCGCCATCTCGCCCAGCATCCGATTGATCTCGGCGCGCTCTTCTTCTAGCAGATGGAATATCTGAATTTTGCGCATCGACTCCTGCAGATAACCGAACACCTCGAGATGCATGGCGCGCACGAGATCACCGATGCTGTCGACGTATTGATACATCCGCACCTGACGCTCGAACAAGATCGCGAAACGTTCGAGCACGCGCTTGCGCGCCTGACGCTGGGTTTGCGGTTCAAGCTCAGGTGCGACGCTCATTTAATCGACCTCATGCACAAACTCGCCGCGCGCGAGTAAGTCGATACCGCACTCGAGCTCACTGAGCCACATCAGAAACTCGCTCACCGCGCTGCCGCGATAGATCGGACCATGCTGCGGCGCCAGGATCTCGATATCGAGTTCGGAGATCGCATCGAGCCACACCTTGATCGCGCGATTACTGCACATGTAGCGGCGATGAAATGCCTCGATATAGGGAATGTGCGCGGTGAAATCGTCAACGAAAGCGTAATCTTCATCGACAGGCAGCATCGCCGCACCGATATCGCCGGTAAAAAGAATTTTCGAGATCGGATCGTAGACATTAATCTGCCCCTCCGAGTGCAGAAAATGCGCCGGTACCAGCTGCAGCGAAAATCCAGCAGCAACGCGCAACGACATGCCGCGATCCGGCACACCGATAAACCGGTGCATCGACTTGATACCGTAGTGCGGCAGAAAACGCGTCCAGATACGCGACACATAAACGGACGCGCTGGTTAGCTCAAGCCACGTTGCGAGGCCACCGACGATATCCGGGTCCTGATGCGACAGCACGATCGCCTTGATATTGTCGGGACCGATATAACCGAGCAATTCGGCGAGCGCGCGCGGCATTACGCCGAAACCGCCCGGATCGAGCAGTACACCGTCGTCGCCATGCAGCACCAGATATTGATTCGAGCGAATGCCGTCTTCCTCGCCGGGTTCACTCTCGTTCAATAAAATGAATTTATGATTACCCGAATCAAATACAACGATATTTCTCATGCACCCTCCAGCTTGATGCCAGGGCATACGCAGGGCGATCGACATGACCGCCCTAAATCAGCGTTGCCTCAGGCGAATACTGCCTAGTTATTATTTTCCCCGCCCTGGCCAGAGGTACTCAGCGAGCACATGCCTTTTTTGTTCTTTGATATCGCTCGTCGAAAGGGTATGGGCAGCAGCATCGAAGCGCTGCTCCACGCCGGTAACTGGAAGATTCTTTTTCATTGCCACCCTCGCCCAATGAATACATCGGATCAGCTCGAACACGTGCATTGCGTGCAGAGTCATTTGCGCAGTCGAACGGCATAGCCATTCGACAAACGATCATCAGGCGGGATTCAGGCCGGGGTACGGAGCAGCGCGCGGGGATTGGGCGAGTTGCCGATCAACTCGTCTATCTCGACAATTATTATCGAACGATACACGAGCGTGATTCGAGAATAGATGAATGACATAGGCTGTCAAGACATAACGCAAGTGCGAACGCAGCCTTGCTGCATTCAGCGCTGGCACACGCCAGCTAGATTGATTTCGTTCTTTGCGATGTAACCGTTTGCAATTAATGGTGCCATGCGCGAGCACTCCGCGCAGCGATAAATTATTAGACGATAGCCTGCCTTTCGATCGACAGTCGGCTACACCACACCGGGTTTTTTCAAGCGCAACGCAAACACCGGCGCGACGATAACGACGTCGATATCGACACAGCCGCCATCAGCTCGCAACGCTGTCGAATTTTCTCGCCTTCAATACCGCGAACAGAGCCAGCGCAGCGAGGACACTTTCGAAAATGAGGGCTCCGATCAGGCTCTGCGTATAAATGTTATCGATAACCATCGCCAATGCTCGACAAATCACAATCAGCGCTATGCAAATAAAAAAATTGAAAGCGCCGGCGAATACATGCCGCGCCGGCAAACACCACAACATGAATAACGCGAGACCGATTTGAAAACCGCCATAGCTCGCGCGCGCATCGGTCAGCGCTGATGGTGCAAGCTGGCTGAAACCCATCGGCGCCAGTGTTTCGACCGGCATCAATGCCGATGCTAATCCGGATGCGAATGTCGCCAGGCCCATTACTGCAACAAAAATCGTCGCAGCACGTTTCGACGGGCCGGCATCGATACGTCCACCCTCAGGCGTCAGCGCATACAGGACAATAGAAATTACGGTTAATGCCAATTCAAAGATGATGGTTCCGCGCAACATTGGCGTCAGCGAATGATCGATATACAGCCCATAGCCGCGGCACAATACAAACGCAAGTCCACTGAAGAACATACAAATCAAGCCCAGCTTGATCTGCTCTGTTTGCACGCACCAAACGAGGAAAATCGCCGTTGCCAGTTGAAACGCGGCAAACGTTGTTCGTATATCCGCGAGCGCCGATGACACCAACGCACCATATCCCAGCGGTTCGATCATTTTAGCCGGCACAAAAAGATACAGCAGGCCAAAAGCGAGACTCATCAAAATCATCAACCACAAATAACTTTTTGCAGCAATGCGCATGGAATTCTCCTGTTTATTCTTGGCTTGCTATTGACTTGCTGAGCGGCGTATTAATTAACGCGGGGTAACGTACCGGAAAGCACCATTAGCCACAACAATCACATTATCGCCTTCGCGAATCTCGCAAGTGGCGAAACCAACGGTTCCTGAAGTTTTTTTCAGCGCAACGTGCGCTTCGAGCCACGCGCCGACAACAGCAGTGCCGATGAAATCGACACTGAGACTAATCGTCAGCGCCTTGGTGCCGTCGCCGCGCGCGCGTACTAAAGCGCGCGACATCGCCACATCGGCCAGCGTCGACAATAAACCGCCGTGTGCCACCATGAACGTGTTGCAATGTTTTTCTTCAAGTAGCAGCGCAAGCTGCTCGTGCGTTGGATAAATGCAGTGATAGACCGGGCCAATGAAATCAAAAAAGGGGCTGCCAAAAAATAACGGTTCGAATCCCGGAGCAATATTCGACATACATGGATACTCATTAAGAACTTTTACCGCATGGTATTACATGCCCAGACGCCCCACCATCGCAGCGTCGATGCGATCGATTACAATCGCGCCATCACTCTTCAGGAACCATCGCGATGACTCCACAATTTCCGATCGGCGCCGCCGAGCAAACCCGGGTATCGCTAACACTGCGCATGGCCAACCGCCACGGCCTTATTACCGGCGCCACCGGCACTGGCAAAACCGTGACATTACAAACTCTCGCCGAAAATTTTTCACGCAACGGCGTGCCCATATTTATGGCGGATGTTAAAGGCGATTTATCGGGACTCGCGCGCCCCGGCGGCGATAACGAAAAAATCAAACAGCGTGTTGCCCAATTGAATATCGCCGATTACCACACCCAGGCATATCCAGTGCAGTTATGGGACATGTATGGCAAACGCGGCCTGCCCATTCGCGCCACGGTATCGAGTATTGGCCCCTTATTACTCGCACATCTGCTCGAATTGAACGACACGCAAACCGGTGTGCTGTATGCCGCCTTCAAAATCGCCGATGCGAACGGCCTGCTATTGCTGGACCTAAAAGATTTGCGTGCGCTGCTGACATGGATTTCCGACAACGCCAAAAATCTGCAGGGTGAATACGGCAACCTGAGCAGCACTAGCATCGCCACCATTCAACGGCAACTACTCGTGCTCGAAGAACAAGGCGCCGAACAATTTCTCGGTGAACCGCAGATTGCACTGAGCGATTTAATGCAGAGTGATTTCTCTGGCAACGGTGTCATCAGCATTTTCGATGCCACCGCATTGATGACGCATCCGCACCTGTATGCGATGTTTTTGTTGTGGCTCTTATCGGAATTATTCGAAGAATTACCCGAAGTCGGCGATCTCGATAAACCGAAACTGGTGTTCTTTTTCGACGAAGCGCATTTGCTGTTTAACGATGCACCAAAAGCATTGATCGAAAAAATCGAACAGGTCGTGCGCTTGATTCGCTCGAAAGGCGTCGGTATTTATTTCGTCACGCAAAATCCGCTCGATGTGCCAGAAACCATTCTCGGTCAACTCGGCAATCGTGTGCAGCATGCGTTGCGCGCCTTCAGCCCGAAGGATCAAAAAGCGGTACGTGCCGCCGCGCAAACGTTTCGCGCCAATCCGGCATTGAATACCGAACAGGTCATCACCGAACTCGGCGTCGGCGAAGCGCTGGTTTCTGTACTCGACGAAAAAGGCCAACCAACGCCGGTCGAACGCGTTTTCATGTATCCGCCGCAGGCACGCGTGGGCGCACTGACCGATATCGAGCGTACCGACCAAATGTCGCGCTCACCGCTGCGCGGCAAATACGAGCAGAATATCGATCGCGAGTCGGCGTACGAAATGCTCGCGCAGCGCGCTAAAGCCACAGCGGCCTCTAACGATACAACCAAGGCGCGCGGGCCTGCCGCAACTGGCAATGCCGCCGGGAATGTCACCGGCGAATTGCTCGGCGCCTTAGCCAAAAGCGCGGCACGCAGCATCGGCACACAAGTGGGACGAGAAATTCTGCGCGGTGTATTGGGATCGCTGCTAGGCGGTAGCCGCAGGCGGTGAACTTCACTGCGCCGTGAAATATTTATTTATATGGAAATAGGAAAAACTCATGCAGCAGCTTTCACACTTTGATTTTCAGCCGACACTCGTTGGCGAATTGATTACGCTACGCCCGTTAAAGGCCGAAGACTTTGCAATGCTCTATGCGGCCGCCTCAGACCCGCTGGTGTGGGAGCAACACCCCGATCCCACGCGCTACCAACGGGAAGTCTTTCAGAAACAATTTTTTGCCGGTGCCATATCCTCCGGCAGCGCCTTTGTCGTCATCGATAATATTTCAGGGCAAATCGTCGGATCATCGCGTTACTACGAATGGAATCCAGCGGAAAAGGAAGTGGCGATTGGTTACACTTTTTTAGCCAGAAGCCATTGGGGCGGTCGCGTGAATCAAGAAATGAAACAGCTCATGCTGACTCACGCATTTCGCTGGGCGAAAACCATTTGGTTTCATATAGGAGCAACCAACTGGCGCTCCAGAAAAGCAATGGAAAAAATCGGCGGTCGCTTTTCGCATGAAGAAGTAAAAATTACCAACGGCGTTGAGTACATGAGTGCGTACTACCGAATCGATGCGGTGGGATAGACGGCGAGAGTACCGCGCACCGAGCGCATTGCCACTGAATGTTATCGATACATTGCTCTATTCAATAATAAATCTGCATGCCCGAATTCGGGCAAAGTCTTTGCGTTAAATCTTCTATTGCCGGACAGTGCGCCCCCATGTCGGACGATATTGAATTAAAAGATCTCGTTGCTTATCTCGTGCGCAGCAGCCGCTTTAGCGAGGCTGAAGTCACGCGCCTGGTCGAAGAAGTGGTGTCGTTTCTCAATGAATCGCCGGAGGAATTTGTGTGTCGGCGTCATCGCGAGCTGCAGCGCGAGGGCTGTGCGAATAACGAGATATTTTTGCGAATAGCCGTTGAGATGACCAAGCGACGGTTTCGCGCACCTCATTTCACGGAACGTCAGATACGACGAATAATTTACGGCTGAGGATATTTCGTTATGTGCGGAATTGTTGGATACATCGGTAAGCGAGACGCCACCTCCATTTTGATGGAGGGTTTACATCGGGTCGAATATCGCGGTTACGATTCAGCGGGAATCGCAATAGTGAATTCGGGCGAACTGCGCGTTATCAAATGCAAAGGACGCGTCCGCGATCTCGAAAAATTAATTCCAAACGATTTTATCGGTACGCCGGGAATTGCCCATACCCGCTGGGCCACACATGGCGAGCCGAGCGATGGCAATGCGCATCCGCATTGCGATAGCGCGAATCGCATTGCCATTATTCACAACGGCATTATTGAAAATGCCACGGCGTTACGCACGCGGCTTGAGGCCGATGGCGTTACCTTTCGCTCGGATACCGATTCGGAAGTGCTGGCACATTTGATTGCGGCGATGCCTGAACAACATCTTGCAGACACTGTACGTGCCGCGTTGCGATTGGTGACAGGCACTTACGGGTTGGCGGTACTCGACGCGACGCGACCCGAATCGATTATCGTGGCGCGCAATGGCAGCCCGATAGTTATCGGCATCGGTGTCGATGAAATGTTTTTTGCCTCCGATGCCGCCGCGCTGGCGCGCCATACCCAAACCATCGTGCATCTTGACGATGGCGAACTCGCCGTCATTCGCGCCGACGGTTTCGAAACGTCGACGCTGGAAGGTGGCTTGTGCGTAAAAACGCCGACTACGATCGAATGGCATAACGATGCTCTCGACAAGGGCGACTTTAACCATTTCATGCGCAAAGAAATCGGCGAGCAGGCGGATGCCGTGCGACGCACGCTGAGTGGTCGTTTGGAGTCACGCTTTCACACCAGCCGTTTCGGCGGCATCGAATTTGCGGCGCGCGAGTTATTGGCAGTGCGTCGCATCAAAATACTGGGTTGTGGTTCGGCGCACATCGCCGGTAGTGTTGGCGCGCAATTAATCGAACAGCTCGCGCGTATTCCCGCGCATGCCGAGCCGGCATCGGAGTTTCGTTATCGAAATCCGGTTATCGAGCAAGACACGCTTTATATCGCGGTCAGTCAATCGGGCGAGACCTTCGATACGTTGGCGGCAGTGCAAGAGATCAAACGCAAAGGCGGCCGCGTATTGGGAATCGTCAATGTGGTCGGAAGCACCATCGCGCGCGAATGCGGCCGTGGCATTTATATTCATGCGGGGCCGGAAGTTGCGGTGGTCTCCACAAAAACATTTACCTGCACCGCCATTGCGTTCGCGTTGCTGGCATTACATCTCGGCCGTATTCGCGATCTTTCACCAGCACATGGCGATCGACTGCTCGCTGCACTAAAAGCTTTGCCCGCACAAATCGATAGCATCATCGCGCGCGAAGCGGAAATCGCTCGCCTGGCGCAATGTTTCGATAACCGCGAACATGCTTATTTTGTCGGTCGCGCGGCGGGCTATGCGGTAGCGATGGAAGGGGCATTAAAGCTAAAAGAAGTGAGCTATCTGCATGCGGAAGCTTATCCGGCCTCGGAGTTAAAACATGGACCGCTGGCGTTAATCTCCCCTGACACCCCCACTATCGTCATTGCACCCCGAGACGATTTGTTTTCGAAAAATCTATCGACGATCGCAGAAATTCGCGCGCGCCGCGGGCCAGTGTTGCTGATAACGCATCCAGGGGATATTTCGATTGCAGCAGAAAACGTATTCGAAGTACCCAAGTCTGAACCAGAACTCGATGCGATTTTACTCAACATTCCGCTGCAGCTACTCGCTTATCAGGTGGCACTACGTCGCGATGTGGATATCGACCGGCCGCGTAATTTAGCCAAATCGGTTACGGTCGAATAACGACTGAGATTATGAGCAGCTAACGTGACCCACACATTCACGAACGTGAAGGTTTTTTTTCGATAGCAGTGTCAGTAGATCGCGTTGTTGAAAACTTATTACTGCCAAACGAACCAATGTGGAGAAGCCTGATGGGTAAAACCGCTTCAGGCAAGTATTGCATTCTGAACAAATGCCATAGCGGCATCGAGTTGACCCTTATTGGTGGTGCGCTTCTTACTACGACAGTGCCGCTCCATCATGCCGGATATCAGATCCAACAACACTTGCGTTGTAGTTGCAGGGTCGATGTCTTGGCGAAATACGCCCTCTTTGATGCCGCGCCTCAGTACCTTGCTGATATTGTCCACACCATAATTTTGCGCGTTGGCCATCGCGTGGGCGACCTGCGGGCGCTCTTCGTCACGCAATACCGCCACTAATAATGGCTCCGACAAAATGTATTCGAGACTCGCTCTGATATAGGCATCGAGTTCGGCAGCGGTATTGCCCAACACCTTTGCTACCTGCCGGTCCGTGTGCAAGGCCCACCCAACCATCAGTTCCTCAATCACTGCTTCAAACAACCCCAGCTTATTATTGAAGAAAAGAAATACCAGACTCTTCGATACACCGGCGGCGTCCGCCACCGCCTGCGCCGATGTCTTCTTAAAACCCTGTGCGGCAAACAGCTCTGTTGCAACCGCGAGTATTCGCTGACGTCGATGTTCACTGGCACGCTGCCGAAGACCGCCTTCTTCCATTCCCCACCTCGCCTAAAACAACATATAGATACTGGCTGACCAATCTTGACAAAATGGTCATTTAAAATCTAGGCTGCAACTCTGACCATTTACGACAGATGGTCAGTTAAATTTAGGCCAGGGAGAATAGCTATGGCAACAAAACCGCACAACCATCGCCTTCCTATCGATCGCATCCCGCCCCCCAGCGGCTGGTTATTACCGATTTACTTTTGTGTCGTCACTCTGACGATAAGTATTGGGCTTTTAGTCGCTGGCGAATTTAGTGAACTGGCCCTGAGGCAGGTGCTGCGTTTTTCTGCCCGTGTAGCAATGTGTGCATTCCTGCTTGCGTTTTCCGCATCGAGCCTTCATTTACTTTGGCCAACCACCATCACTCGCTGGTTGCGCCAGCAGCGTCGATACCTCGGGGTCAGTTTTGCCGCGACGTTTTTATTGCACGGAATAGCTATAGGTTTGCGCGTGATTTTCTTTCCGAAAGGTTTTGTGGACACGCTCAACCCCATGGTCATTAATGTTGGGGGAGCTGCTTTTGTCATAGCATTACTCATGGCGGTGACATCCAGCAACAGCGTGCAGCGCCGGCTTGGCCCCGCATGGAAAGGACTGCATTGGTTTGGCAATTATTTTATTTTGCTGCAATTCGTCGCTGGCGAAATCCTACGGCTGCAGAAAGATCCCGTGAAATACGCACCCTATGGAGTACTGCTCGCATTAGTGATTCTGCTGAGAATTATCGCAAGGCTAACGCTTACGATGCGAAAACTTCGCAACAGGTATGCAGCGACCATTGGTAGTTAGCTGCTACGCGAGCAACAGATAGGACATCGATTTAAAGCAGATGTCATATTTAATTGAAGATACGGCTGAAGGGAGGCGATGCGTGTAGCAACTTGCGTTGCCAAATCGAAACCAAAATCCAGATTTTGTTTTCCATTGAATAGCCGAGCGATGGGGAAGCTCTCCATCGCTCGGCACTCACTGGTCTGTCCGATTTTATTTTTTTACGCAATCACTGCGCGGAACTCTCTGTTGCAACCGCCATTAGTTGCACCGGCCCGATTAATCCGGATTTTCGCAGTGGTGCACTTGCCGAGTAAGTGGAGAATACGGTGGTAGTCACTTTCTGTGCACCCGGTTGAGCATCGCCAATCAAACGATTAACCCAAAGATTTGCGACGCGAATGTCTAACGTATTGCGGCCGCTTTTAACCACTCGTCCGATATCGAGTCGATATGGCGCTTTCCATGCAATACCCACCGACTGGCCGTTGATTCGCACTTCGGCAACATCGCTTACTTGTCCCAGGTCGAGCCACAGCGGTGTACCCGGCTGGGTGTTTTTGGGGAGCGTGAAGGTTTTGGTATAGGTCGCTATACCGGAAAAATATTTCACGCCCGGTTCGCTTTGCTCACTGAGCGACGCGAGTGCGGGTAATTCGATATTGGCCGGCGCACCGCGCTCCGGTTGAAACGCCACTGACCATGGCCCGGTGATCTCAGCGATAGGAGCAAACGCCGGATTTGCGATGGTGCTGGAGGCGACGGTGGTCGGTTTGCGGAATACCACGAAGAATGAATCGTGGGCATTCATCGCCAATGGCACGACAGTTTCATTGCCCTCGATGCGATACGACACCGGCTCGCTTTTACCTGTATCTGCGTGCCAGATTTCGGGTTGTTTACCCGTTACACGAAAATGCGCGTCAAACGATTCCGCGCGATTTTTAGTGTTGTTTAGAAAATAAATATCGCCGTCTGCAATGCGTCGATGGACGAACAGCACCTGACTCTCGACTGTCGAAGGCGCGTAATTGAAGTCGGGCGCAACACCAATCTGCGCGAGCGTGCTTTCGATGTTGCGGCTCGCGATGACTTTGCCCTGACCTACGGTTGTTACAGCACCACCGGACCAGAGCCGCGCGATTAAGCGTCGAAATTCAGCCGGATCATCGGCCAGACTCGGCGATGCGATCGGCGCATTGCCAACCACCACCGCACCGCCTTCAACGAGTTCGTTAAGGCGACGCAAGGTCGGTACGGTCATGCGATCGCTCGATCCGCCCAGATACAACGCGCGATAGCGAGCGCCGCCTTTCGCAACGATCTGACCGTCTTCCACCGAAAGCACATCGCGCAGCATGTCGGCATTAATGAAATCGTAGGCATAGCGGATCGGCTCGTCGCCATGCAGCGCGGTCAGCGGCGCCTCTTCGCCGCTGAAATATGCCACGTCGGCAACATTGCTGCCCTGCTGCAATAGGTAGCTGGTACGCGCGAGGTAATCGACCCACGGTTTGGCCATTTCCGCCCACGATTCGAGCCGATTGAAATATTGACCGAATATCGCCAGCGACATGCCTGGCGCCTTGTCGCTAGGCTGATGCACGGAGGTATGAATCACCGGGCGAGTGATGCCGCTGGCAAATTCGAGATCAACGATGCGGCGCAGATCCGCCGGCGCGAACGCCCACGGCTTCATCTGCGATGTCATCGACTCGGCCGCGACATACTGCCGTCCGTACACATGCGCGACCGAGGCGGCGCCGCGCATGTCGGTGAGCGCGCCGGCTGCTGGTCCAATTTCCTCATCAAAGGTCCACAGCGCCGCCATCGGCACATCGGCGTGCGAACGCATGGTCATGTCATCGCCCAGCACAACGCGACCGCCTTCCTGCGATTCGCCATAAACCTTGAGGCCTGCCTCATGCGCCGAGCGCGCAACCTGACCGTAATGTTCGCTGGCGATAAGATCGGCCAGCGTGCGCCGAAAATCGTAGAGGAACGCGTCGCTGGCCGCACGGGATTGGATAATCACGCCGGTCAGCGTGGGCAACCAGGGGCGCGGATCATAGCCACGCAGACGCTGAAATTGATCGAGTATTTTGGGCGTCCAATTCGATGCACCGACCTCGATACTGTCAGTGAGCACGGCTCTGACGCCGCGCTGCCCCAATAGATCGGCGCCGGTCGCATCGCGGTACATGCCGAGGTAGTGATCCATGTAAGAGCGCACTACATCGGCATCGTATTTATCGACTTCAAGACCGGTCGCCTCCGGCGTCGCCGGATGGTTCGTCACGCCCAGCAGCGAATAGCCGAGACGCAGCACGCGCCAACGTCCGGGCGGCGGCGTCCAATCGAGCGTGCCATCCGCGGCCATGCGCTCAGTAATATCGATCACCTGGCTGGGCGCAATGCCCTTTACCTCGGCGGCTTTGTCCGTGGTCAGCGCGTAATAATCCGGCGCCAGTGCAAAGCCCGCTTTAACTTCAAATCGATCGATTTTGGCCATGGCAGAAAAACGCAGCTCGGCCAGGCGAATTGAAGAAGGGGATTTCGCGTTAGGCGTCGCTGGATCGGCAGCCGCGACCAGTCGAAATTCTCGCGCCGTCACCGGCGCAAAACTGACCGTCGTCGGCACTGTGGCCAGTGGCAATTCCGCCAGCAGGCGCCAACCGGATTTTTCGTGAACCTCGAGGCGCGGTAATGCCAGCGGCGGCTGGAACATCGATACCGCGTCACGAATAAAAATCGTTGCCGAGCGAACGGTAGTTGGCTTGGCATAACTCATCACCACCGCTGGTGCTTCACCCGGCGTCGGTCGCCCAATGCGCACGTACGTTTCCGCGTTGTCGTCGTTAAACACAGCGGCATCCTGCGCTTCGCCAGCCACGGTATAACGCGGCGGCGCCACTTCAGCCGCATCGTTGGCGGGATATGCGAGCACACGGCTGTCCGCGTAGTAAGTGTCTTTTTGACTTGCCACTGCGAGCTGTTGATAAGGGCCGGTCACCGCAGGTGGCGCCATCAGTACGCCTTGAAAATGTTTGCCGCCAGCAATCTGCGTCTCGCTCCACACCAGTTTCTTCATTGCATCGGCAGGCTTCACCCACGGCCCGCCGGTTTCACTCCAACCCGGCGACGACGCGATAGTCAGCTCCAGTCCACGCTCCTGCGCTTTGGTCGCTGCGAAACGAAATGCATCTTTCCATTCCGGCGTCATATAACGCAGCGGCGTGTCGACAATCTTGCGCTCGGTGAGACCTACATCGAAATGCTGCACACCGCCGATGCCGACGCGTGTCATCCAGGCAAAATCTTTATCAATACCCTCCTTCGTAATATTGGCGCCGATCCAGTGCCACCAAACCCGCGGCCGCGCATCATTCGATGGATTACTGAACTCTGCAGCCAGCCTGTCATTCACCGCTGGCGATTGCGCTGTGCTCGCAGAAGCGGTAACCGAATACAGCGATACCAACAGCATGTGTCGAATAATCGCGGCGAGTTTGATATTTTTTGGATTAATCATGGAAGACTCACTAACGCAGAAACCGCGATGTCGCGGCTGCAAATAACTGAGAACTGCAGAAACGTTTAAACGATAAGTCGTATTAAAAACATATCGACTACAGATAAGTCGCAGCAGCTTTCAGAACGAATTATTAGAGTGGATATAAACGTACCGGCACTATAACAACACAAAACCTGACGTACCATCGCATAGGCGCTACATGACGAAATTTAACGCGCTGTTATTTCGTGTCGCGCCGGGTTTCTAGGGAGGGTCTCTTGGTATATCGTGCGATACGAGAAAATATAATGCTAATAACCTTACACATAAGAATGACTGGAGTATTAACGTCGTGAAAATTCGCCCTGTCGAAAAAAAAGATGCCGCGGCCATACTTGCGCTGATAAAAGGAAAGGCAGAATTCGATGGCTGCCTTAGCTCACTGCACGCGACAGCAAATGATATTGCTGAAGCATTTTTCGGCAACCAACCCAAGGCTTACGCTCTCGTAGCCGAGGTCGATCAGCTAGTGATTGGCATTGCCACCTACTACAACATCTACTCGACCTTTATTTCCAAGCCGGGCATTTGGTTAGATGATTTATTCGTGTTTTCCCAATATAGAAAAATGGGCATCGGTAAAGCATTAATGAAAGAACTCTGCGCCATTGCCACAAAAAATAATTGTGGTCGTATTGATTGGATTGTTGCACGCGACAATGCGAGCGGACGCGCTTTTTACCAATCCATGGGCGCGAGTATTTTTGAAGAGGTGCGGCATTCAAGATTGGATGTCGCTGCCATTAAAAATCTTGCATCGCAACCTGCATAACAGCTAATCAACTTCGCGCCGGTCGGCGCATTGGAGCATCTATGGCAAGGTTTACCGGAAAAGTGGCGCTAGTCACTGGCGCATCGTCGGGGTTAGGTGCCGCCACTGCATTACGTTTGGCCGCCGAAGGCGCGCAGGTGTTTGGTATCGCGCGCAATATCGATGGTCTGCGCAACACCGAACAGCGTGCGCAAAATACCGAGGGAATTCTCACCACGATGTCGATCGATGTCAGTCAGCCTCTGCAATGCGCGCAAGCGGTACGCGCTTGCGTTGCGCACTATGGCCGACTCGATGCATTAATCAATGTCGCGGGCCGTCACGATTTTCGGCATACGCCATCGGTGACCGAGCAACAATGGCTGCACGACTTGGCGGTGAATTTGAACGGTCCATTTTTTTTAGCGCAAGCGGCAATTCCGCATTTACTCGAAGCGCACGGCAATATCGTCAATGTAGCGTCGATCGCCGGATTGCAGGGCCAACCTTATTCTGCAGCGTATTGCAGTGCCAAACACGGGCTGCTGGGTTTAACCAAGGCGCTGGCAATGGAATATATGAAAACACCGCTCCGCGTAAATGCGATTGTTCCGGGCGGCATGGATACCCCGCAGGTCACCAATATTCAGATTCCGCCCGATGCCGATTTTGATTTGATCATGCGCACCGGCGCGCCGCGAGGGCTTATGCATGTCGATGACGTGGCCGCGCTGATCGCATTTCTCGCATCGGATGAAGCAAAGGCCGTACATGGCAGTATTCAGGTTATCGATAATGGAAAAACGGTAGGTTGAGTTTGCGTACCGACAATAAGCGGCGAAATGGTTTCAGATCGGATGCGATAACCATTTCAACAGTTGATCCATATCGACGGGCTTGGTGAGATGATAATCGAAGCCCGCGTTTTTGGTGTCGAGAATATCCTGCTGCTGCCCCCATCCCGTTAAAGCAATTAACAGAATTTCAGCGCCGACGCGTTCGCGAATGCGTCGAGCGACTTCCAAGCCATTCATATCGCTCATGCCGATATCCAGAATTACCGCATCGATGGGTGCACGCTCCAATGTCTCGAGCGCCGTCACGCCACCATAAGCCACCTGCACCGCTGCTTTGAAATGCCCGAGTAAAATCCCAAGCGTATCGGCGGCGTCTTTGTTGTCATCGACAATCAAAACTCTCAGGCCCGACAAATCGACAATGGCGTTATTTGCAACAGGCGCATGTGGTTGCAAGATTTCACCGCGCGGCAAGCGTATGGTGAATTCACTACCTTGGCCCGGTCCCTCGCTAGCCACTTCAATGGTGCCGCCGTGCAGTTCCACCAATCGTTTTACCAATGTCAACCCGATGCCCAATCCGCTCTGCGTTGTGCTGGGGTTACGGTCGACCTGCATAAACATGTCGAAGATTTTCGCTTGTAACTCGTGAGGAATACCGACGCCGTTATCTGCCACGCTAATGACAATATTGCCATCAACATCGTCGACGGAAAGTTTAATGCAGCCATTCGCGGGCGTGTATTTCGCGGCGTTATTGAGCAGATTGGATATGACTTGCGCCAGCCGCACCGCGTCCGCGCGCAAGTAAACGGGTTTCGGCGGCAGCGAAATTTTCAAGCGATGTTGCGACGCTGTTAATAAAGGTTGACTGGAATCGATCGCGGTATCGATAACCTTCGCCAACTCCACTTGCTCCATGCGCAAATCCAATTTACCGCGTGTGACGCGCGAGACTTCCAGCAGATCATCGACGAGTCGTTTCATATTGTTGATCTGACGCTGCATCATTTCGCTGATTGCAGCGGTCTCGGGATTTTCATCGTACGTGAGTTTTAAAATCTGCAGCCCGTTGCTGATGGGCGCCAGTGGATTGCGCAATTCATGCGCAAGAATGGCGAGAAATTCGTCTTTGCGTTTATCGTTAACGCGCAGCTCTGCTTCCGACCGTTCGTTTTCGGCAAGCAGTTCGCGGATCTGATACTGCCGATCGCGCGCACGCAACGCCGATTTCACCGAACTGACGATAGTGGCCACGCGCATCGGCCGCTCAAGAATGGTGACGTTACCCAATAATCGAACGGCGGCACCCTCGGCCAAATCGGCGCCCGGTCGTGCCAATACGAGAATGGGCAAATCGGACCACGGTGGTTGATGCTCGAGCCAGCTGATCAGCGGCATGCCCGGAGTGAGCATTTCTTCAGCCACAATTAACACGCCCGCGCCCGTTGCGTTTAACTCCGCACACGCGACTGCCAGACTGTCACACGAGAGCGCAGCAATCTGGTGACTGGCAAAAATTGAACTCAGTAGATCAAAGTCTTTGGCCGTCGGCGCGAGCACTAGGACACGCGTATCGCCCGCTGATCTAATCACTGGATCGCGGGCTCGTCATCAGCCCGCCGCCGCCCTCGAATACTGGCACGCCGGTTAGAATACCGCGGAAATCCCGCAGCGGTTCGCCCACTTGAATACGTCCTTCCGCCATTTTGAATTCGCGAATACTGCGCTCATGCGCGCCGCCGCGTTTTTTAACCACGGAGATGGCTTGCCGCACTTCACCTCGCGCCTCGAAATAACGCATCAGGATGACTGCGTCGGCCAGATAACTCACATCGATCGGAGCTTGCATATTGCTGCCGATTAAACCGTGATGCGCACTCACAAGCATCGTTGCCACATCCATCTGTCCCAGGTACGTGAGCAATTCATGTAAATGAATAATGAGATAGTGCTCACCGGGCATCGCGTTCAGATAGCCATTCATGCTGTCGATCACAACGAGCGAAATATGGTCGCGCTCTACCGCCTCCCTAATTTTAAATACCATTTCGCCCGGTGATAGTTCGGCAGGGTCAACTTGCGTAATGGTGACGACACCCGATTCGACATACGGCTGTAGATCGATGGTGAGTTCTTTACTGCGACCTAACAGCGTGTTGGCACTTTCGTCGAAGATCACCATCAGCGATTTTTCGCCACGACTCGCTGCCGCATGAACAAACTGAGCGGTCAACGATGATTTGCCTGTTCCTGCAGCGCCGGTAATCAGTATGCTGGTGCCGCGCTCGATGCCGCCACCCAGTAAATGGTCGAGCTCCATGAGCCCGCTCGCCAACCGCTCCTTGATTCGTCGATTGCGCGATTCATGCGCGACCAAGCGCGGAAACACCTGAATGCCGCCCCTGCGAATGACATAGTCGTGATAACCACCACGAAACTGCACGCCGCGATATTTCACTACGCGCAGACGGCGACGCTCGGTTCCATAATCCGGATTCAATTGTTCAAGACAGACCACGCCATGCGCGATGCTCTGTACCTGCAAATCATGATTGGTGCTGGTCATATCATCGAGCAGCAACACGGTACATTTTCGGCCGCTGAAGAATTGTTTAAGCGCCAATATTTGTCGTCGGTAACGCAATGCATTACCGGCTAACAGCCGTAACTCCGATAACGAATCGAACACCACACGGCGCGGTTGAATGCGCGTCACCTCTTCGAGAATGGTGCGCGTGGTTTCACCCAACTCGACTTCCGAAGGGTGAAACATGGTGTACTGATCTTCGGGCCGCAATCCTTCTTCGGACGGCGTTAATTCGCGAATATTGATCGCGTCGAGCGACCAGCCATGCGACTTGGCGACGGCATGCAATTCATCAGCCGATTCGGAGAGCGTGACGTATAACGTCGATTCGCCACAGGCAACACCCTCTAAAAGAAATTGCAGAGCGAGCGTGGTTTTCCCCGAGCCCGGCACTCCTTCGACCAAATACAAACGATGCGGGCTTAACCCCCCACACAGAACATCATCGAGCCCCGTTATTCCGGTGGCATGGTGTGTGCGCTCTGCATTCACAGAAAAATCCCTCTTTGACTGACGATCCGGGTTATCTTAAATCATCGCGAATACATTCTGGAATGACCGCTTCTACTTAGCGGCAATAGTTTTTGAGCTCAATAGATGAGCTAGAGCAAACTGAATTGTAAATCTGTCCAGCAGCGGAAATATCTACAATGGACACAGCCAAATTGATTTTAAATCGATGGCTATTTTTTAAATCGAGTGCACGGTATACGTCCTCAACCAATTCGTCGCATTGGTAATTTCATTAATGCTACATCTTTCCAAAGATCCGAAGGCTTCGCATGAATCTCGAAAAATCTAAAAAGCGTATCGCCAAGAAAATAAAAATGGGCTTTCAAGGTTATCCAGAAATCACTTTGGAATATTTTGGTACGACATCCGATCGCGCCAGCGAAGTGCTGGTTAAATTCTGTTTGGAAGCAGGCGCGGAAATTCAGGAGCAGCGATTTTCAAGTAAAGGTGACGCCCGCGAAGATGAAGTCATTCAATCGGCGCTGGTTAAAATGATCGAGCGCGCCGATGCAAAAACTGTTATCCAAATAGAGAATATTTCCAGATACTAGCTCTTCAAACAGCAACTACTGCAGATTAAAAACTGCAGCAACTGCGCTGCGATATCTTCAACATCCACCGCGCTCAGCGATTCTTTTCATGGTACCTAACGGTTATGCGAAAACTCATCGTCATTGCTATCGCGTTGCTGAGCGCAGCGTGGCAGGTCAATGCCGCGTCGCGTGATGCCTGCACGTTACTCGCGGAGCAGTTTAAAACGCTCGCAGCGGGGCCGGTTTTTTTGCCGAGTTTTCCCAACGTTGCGCAAGGGCCTCTCCATAACAGCGCTTTTCTTTACGACAATGCCGCTGCAACTATCGCGCTGATCGGCTGTGGGCAGCCGGTGTTGGCGCGCCGCATCGGCGATGCGCTATTGATCGCACTCGATAACGATCGCTATTGGCACGATGGCCGGCTGCGCAACAGTTATCTCGCCGGCACATTCGATAAAAACATTATCGACAAACGACAACCGGTAAAACTGGGCGGTTGGTGGGATGAACAACAACAGCGCTGGCTTGAAGATCGTTATCAAGTCGGCAGCGACAACGGCAATATGGCCTGGGCAATATTGGCATTGCTGGCGCTCGATAAATCCGATTCCAAATATCGCGCCGGTGCGTTGCGTATCGGCCATTGGGTAGCAAGTCAACGCGATGCACGCGGCGCTGGCGGTTTCACCGGCGGCACTTTTGCGCACGAGCCACAGCCATCGATCGTTCGCTGGAAATCAACCGAACACAACACCGACCTCGCTGCCGCCTTCACGCAACTTGAGCAATTAACTGGCGATAAATTCTGGCGTGACGCATCCATTGCAGCGACCCAATTCATCACGTCGATGTGGGATGCCCAACGTCACTGTTTCAATACCGGCACCGGCGACGATGGCGTAACGATTAATCCATTTATCGTGTTGGATGCGCAGATCTGGCCGCTACTCGCATTACCGACGGCAACGCAACGCTACAGCGGCGCGCTCGACTGCGCGCGGGAATGGCTTTCGGTTAACGAGGGTTACGCTTACAGCGAAGTTCGCGACGGCGTATGGACCGAGGGCACTGCGCAGGCATTATTGCTGATGAAATTGTTAGATCGTCGCGACGACGCACGTCGCTTACAACAGGCTATCGAACGACAACGTACCGAAATCGGAACTTATTACGCGTCCAGCGTGCCGCAATTACCCACCGGTTTTATGCTGGCCACCGACCCCTCGCAACCACGGTTGTATTATCGATTACCGCATCTCGGCGCATTGGCGTGGGTGGCATTGGCCGAACGCGGATTTAATCCATTTACCGGCACGGCTGCGTTGCCCGCTCGATAAGTGTTGCGCTCACAACACTTTCTGCGAAGTAATAACGCCGGCAATATTTTCGAGCGGCATTATTTTATCGACGGCGCCGCGTTTCACGGCTTCTTTGGGCATGCCGTAAACAACGCAGGTTGCTTCATCTTGCGCCACCGTATGCGCACCGGCCTGTTTCATTTCGAGCAGGCCGGCAGCGCCATCGTCGCCCATGCCGGTCATGATGATGCCGATGGCATTTTTGCCGGCGCATTTCGCCACTGAGCGAAATAGCACATCAACCGAAGGACGATGGCGATTCACCACCGGCCCGTCGATAACTTCAGCAATATATTGCGCGCCGCTGCGCTTCAGCAGCATGTGTTTGCCACCCGGTGCGATTAACGCGCGACCGGGAATGACGCGATCGCCGTTCTGCGCTTCACGTACTTCGATCTCGCACAAATTATTCAAGCGCGCTGCGAATGCTGCAGTGAATTTTTCCGGCATGTGTTGCACGATGACAATGCCGGCACACACGCGCGGCAACGCCGTCAGTACCAATTCGAGCGCTTGCGTGCCACCGGTCGATGTGCCGATTGCAATGACGCGATCGGTGGTTTCGGCCATTGCGTGATGAGTATTCGCCGGCGCCAGAATTGCATCGGCGGTCAGTTTTGGTTTTATCACTGCGGTCGAATGCGGAGAAGCGGTAAGGCGTTTTGGATTTGCGCTCGCCGCCGCTTTTACTGCGCGGGTAATTTCGGCGATCGATTCGTTGAGAAATTGTTTCAAACCGATTTTTGGTTTGGTGATGATATCGACGGCGCCGGCCGACATCGCCTGCATGGTGGTTTCCGCGCCTTTTTCAGTTAGCGTCGAACAGATCACTACCGGTGTCGGATGCTCGTTCATGAGCTTGCGCAAAAACGTAATGCCATCCATGCGCGGCATTTCGACATCGAGCACGATCACATCGGGCCACTGCTTCTGCATTTTATCGAGCGCGAACAGCGGATCGGATGCGGCGCCGATCACTTCGATCTGCGGGTCGGTGTTCAGTAAATCGGTGAGCACCTGACGGACCACGGCGGAGTCATCCACCACCATCACTTTAATTTTATTCATGGCGCCTCCGCCGATTGCAATGTGTTGCCGTGCTGACGCAGCCATACAGCGCCGCTACTCAGCTCGAAGATAATCTGCCGATAACCATCGCCGCCGACATGCTCGGCGCACGCTGACAAACCATGTCGCGCGAGTAACTCGGTGGCGATAGCGATGTTGCGATCGCCGACATTGATTGAGCGTCGCCGTTTGGTAGCAGCGGCGTTGAGAAACATATTGCCGCCGCCAAATACCTTGACCTGATAATGCTCGGGATCGGTTTTGGCGCGCCGCATCTCCTGCAACAGCAGCAGAATCGCTTCATCGGCATAACGACCTTCCAGCACATCGATACGACCGCAGCTGCGCGCCGGCAGCAAGTAATGACACATACCGCCGATATGCTTGCGCGGATGCCACACCGTGATCGCAACGCACGAACCCAATAAGGTACGAATACGCGTACCGCGCTCGCCGAAATACACTTCTCCCGGCTGCAAAAAAATATCGATCTCGGCGGGCTCTAATTCCATCGCTCACGGCTTCCGATAGATGGATGGCGAAACCGCTTTCAGCGCCGTGGTAATGCCATTCAAGCTTTCCGAATGACTCACCAAAAAATACCCGCCACTGCGCAACATCGGCAACATGCGCGCAATCACTTGCTGTTTGGTTTTCGCATCGAAATAAATCATCACGTTGCGCAGAAAAATTACGTCGAAATCGCCCAGTGCCGGCAGCGCGGCATTCAGATTGATCTGCTGAAATTGCACGCGTTCGCGCAGCGGCTTATCGATCATGAAAAGGCCATCCTGGCGACCGACACCTTTAAGGCAATATTTACCAAGATAAGCGCGCGGAATATCCTTTGTTCGTTCGATGGGATATAACCCGGCGCGCGCTTGATCAAGCACGCGGGTGCTGATATCGGAGCCGATCACCTCCCATGCGCGCTCGCCGAGCACTTCGGCCATGATCATCGCGATCGTATAAATTTCTTCACCACTCGATGAAGCGCCACTCCAGATCCGTATCGGCCGCGCTAAATTTTTTAGCGGTGGCAAAATCGAATCGCGCAGCAAATCGAAATGTTTGGGCTCGCGAAAAAAATACGTTTCATTGGTGGTGAGCAGATCGACCGCGACTTGCAGCTCCTGCGGCGCTTTCGGATTCTGTAGGAGTTGAAAGTATTCGCCGTAACTCGCGAGGCCGTAATGATTGACGCGTTTCGCCAGGCGACCGCCGACCAACGCTTTTTTTTCTTTCGATAGGCTGATGCCGGCGACTTTATAAATCATCGACTGGAACTGGATAAACTCCTGTTCGCTCAGCGCAACCTGCATGCGAACTTATTCTTGCGGCGCGATCGCCGCCTCTGTCGCATTTTCGTCGATGCTGGCCAGCATCGTCATTTCATCCAGCGACAGCACCCGATCGACATTCAGAATGATAATGAAACGACTGTCGACTTCGACCATGCCCTGAATAAAATCAATGCGAATTTTTGCGCCGAATGCAGGTGCCGGTTGAATCGCGCTCGCGGGAATGTCCATCACTTCGCTAACACTGTCGACCACGATGCCGACGTCCTGTTTTTCGCCATCGTTGTCCATTTCGACAATCACAATGCAGGTGCGACGTTCGATATCGGCCTGTTCGCGACCGAAACGCGCAGCGAGATCAATCACCGGCAACACTTGGCCGCGCAAATTCAAAACACCGCGAATGAAATCGGGCATCAGCGGTACGGCAGTCAAGCTGCCGTATTCAATAATTTCCTTGATGACGAGAATGCTGATCGCAAAGGGCTCGCCACCGACCTGAAATGTTAAAAACTGCTGTTGTTGCTCTTGCACGACTGCATTATCGCGCTTTGCCGGCTGTGCCATTTACTGCTCTCCTCGCCGCTCAGAAACGAACGAACTCTTTTTCCGCAGGTGCGGCATCGGCAATCGATTTAGCCGGAGCACGATTGATTGCGATTACTTGCGCCGACTCTTCAGGCGCGGCGTTGGTTGGCTGATCGCTGGCGGTGCTCTCGCTGGTTTTGAAAAATTCCATCAACCGCTGCAAATGTTCGGCTTGCCCTGTCATTTCTTCTGAGGTCGCAGCCAGTTCTTCTGACGCCGATGCATTTTGCTGCGTCAATTGATTCAGCTGATTCATCGCGGTGTTGACCTGCGCGACGCCGGTCGATTGCTCTTCCGAAGCGGCTGCAATTTCCTGCACCAAATCCGAGGTTTTATTAATTGCCGGTACGATTTCGTCGAGCAATTTGCCGGCCTGCTCGGCCAGCGTCACGCTGTTGCCCGCGACTTCACTGATTTCGCGCGCGGCGACTTGCGCTCGTTCTGCCAGCTTGCGCACTTCCGCTGCAACCACCGCAAAACCTTTACCGTGATCGCCGGCACGCGCCGCTTCGATCGCAGCATTGAGCGCGAGCAGATTCGTTTGATACGCGATGTCGTCGATGATGCCGATTTTTGCTGCGATCGCTTTCATCGCCTGTACCGTTTGTTTAACCGATTGGCCGCCTTCGGTCGCTTCGCGTGCGGCCTTGGTTGCCATGCCATCGGTGACTTTGGCATTTTCCGCATTCTGCCCGATCGATGCTGCCATCTGCTCGATCGACGCACTGGTTTCCTCGACACTCGCGGCTTGTTCGGACGCCGCTTGCGACAGCGATTGCGCGGTGGAATTCACTTGATCGGATGCATTCGACAAGCTGTCGGCGGAGGTGCGGACATTGCCGATAATTTGCGATAACTTCGCGACCATGCCACTCATCGCCGCCAGCAATTGACCGGTTTCGTCTTTCGATTTCACATCGATTCGAGTCGTCAAATCACCCGCTGCGAGAAGATTCGCAATATTCACTGCCTGGCCAATGGGGCGCGTTACGCTGCGTGTCACTGACCACGCGATAAATGCCGCGAGCACGACGCTGAGCAGCGCGAGACCAGCGAGAATTTTGCGGGTAATTTGATACAGCTGCAGCGCGCTTTTACCCGCTTCGTTGACGAGATCGGTCTGGAACTGCACCAGATCTTTGATGCCGTTGATATAGGTAGCCTGCGCTGCCTGCAAGTCGGTGGTCAGCAGTTTTTCTGCCTCGGCGCGCTTGCCGTCAGCGGACAGCTTCATCACCCGTGCGCGCATTTCGGTATATTCCTTACGTGCATCCTGCGCGCTGCCCAGCATCAATTTCTCATCGTCGGTCACCAGCGATTTCTCCAGTGAATCGAAACGCTCGCTGATGCCTTTGCTGCCTTCTGTCATTTTTTCCTGAATACTTTTCTGCACCGCGGGATCGGCGGCAATCATGTAATCGCGTGCATTCAATGCATTCGCATTCACCAGATTGATGATTTCATTTTCGACGACGGTTTTTGGAAACTGGTCCTCGACCACTTTTTGAATACCCGCATTCAACGCACCCATACGCAATGCCGCTACTGCCAGCGTCGCCAGCAATACCGCCAGTACGAGCGCGAAGCCGAGCCCCATGCGCACACCAATTTTCATGTTCTTAAGCATTTCCAACTCCCGTGCGACGAATCGCCATTCAAAATTAGCTGTAACAATTAAAGTTCGTTCGCCATTTGCAACGGCTGCGGCTCTTGCGCTTGCACTTGCTCGATCAATCCGGCGACATCGATGATCAATGCCACCTCGCCACTACCGAGAATGGTCGAGCCGCCGATGCCGCGAATATGACTGAAGATTTTTCCGAGCGGCTTGATCACGGTTTGGAACTCACCGAGCAAGCCATCGACCACCACGCCGGCTTTCACGCCCGCATATTGCACAACGACAATATTTTCGCGGCCTTCGCTCTGGCCATCGATATCGAATACATCGCGCAGACGGATATACGGCAGCACTTCGCCACGCAAATTGATGTAACTGCGCGTGTTCTCTTGCAGACGATCTTCAGCACTCAGCTCAATGCATTCGACCACCATATCGAGCGGAATGACGAAGGCGGATTCATTCACTTGCACGAGGAAACCGTCGATGATGGCGAGCGTCAGCGGCAGACGAATGCGCATCGTGCTGCCGACACCCATTTCGCTATCGATCGAAATGGTACCGCGCAATGCTTCGATATTTTGACGCACCACATCCATGCCGACGCCGCGACCGGATAAATTGGTCACCTGCTCCGCAGTGGAAAAACCCGCAGCGAAAATTAATTTATAAATTTCTTGATCGGTCAGCGTCTGCCCTGGCGCGACGATGCCTTTTTCCAACGCTTTGGCGAGAATTTTGTCTTTATTAAGACCGCCGCCATCGTCGGATACTTCGATTACGATACTGCCTGAATCATGACGCGCGTTGAGCTGAATCGTGCCCTGTAACGGTTTGCCACGCTCGGCGCGAACATCGGCTTTTTCGATGCCATGATCCATTGAGTTGCGCACGAGATGCATTAATGGATCGCCGATTTTTTCCACGACCGTTTTATCCAACTCGGTCTCGGCGCCGCTGACGATTAACGTAATATCTTTGCCGAGCTCCTTGCTGACATCGCGCACGACGCGTTGAAACCGCGTAAACGTTTCGCCGATTTGCACCATGCGCAATGACAGCGCGGTATCGCGCACTTCTTCGATGAGTTGACCGATGCCTTCGCTCGATTCCATTAATTCAGCAATAGCGGAGCGATGCGCCAACAATTTATTGCCGGCGCCGCCGATGACCAATTCGCCAATCAAATTGATCAGATGATCGAGCTTGTCGGCATCGACGCGTATCAGCCGCTGCTGTTTCGTTTTTGCATCTTTGACTTGCTGCTGCTTTTCAACCGCGGCCTGCACCACCGCCGGCTGTACATTGCCGCTATCGACCAGAATCGAACCGAGCTGCAACGAAACGTCTGCCGCAATTGCTGCCTGTGCGCTGAGGCCGTGTTCCAATTCCTGCGATGTAAGCGTGCCGCATTGCAGCAAAATTTCGCCGAGCCGCATTTCTTCTTCGGGCAACGCGCGAATCAATTCGACATAATCGGCGATACGACTGCGCGGCGGCAAAATATTGATACGCGCATCGTCGCGCACGAATTCGAATACGCCTTCGATGGTGGCTTTATCCGCTTCGCTTTTGAATGCAATTTCAAAACCGGCGTAACACGATTCGGCATCGAACTGATCGAACGCCGGTAATTCGGCGAGCGTTTCGATCGCGACGATTTCGCCCAGCGTCTGCAAATAACGCAGAAACGCGAGCGGGTCCATGCCGTTGCGAAAGACATCGGGGCCGAAGCGCAACGAGATATGCCAGTTATCGGTTTCGGCGACTATTTCGCTGCCGGCGTCCGCACTGACCACAGTAGCGGTCGGTGTCGGCGCCGCTGCTACTGCGATGGCTGCCGGCGCAACGCCGAGATAAACATTGAGTCGATCGATCAGCGCAGTGCCCTTGCTCGCTAAGGCCGGATCGAGCGCATCGCTGCCATTACCGATATTGTCGACCAACGCGCTGATTTGATCGCAGCTTTCCAAAAACAGCGACGGCAAATCGCCATCGAGTGCCAACTCGTTGCTGCGTATTTTGTCGAGCACGCTTTCGACCACATGCGTGAACTTGACGATATCATCGAGCCCGAATAAACCGGCCGAGCCCTTGATGGTATGTGCGGCGCGAAAAATCGCATTGATAGTTTCGCTGTCGGCAGCTTGCTGCTCGGTTTGCAGCAACGCACTCTCCATCCCCTCGAGTAATTCGCGAGCTTCAATGAGAAATGTTTGCAGCGCAGCATCAAGATTCATTGTAAAAATCCTGTCACGCGGAAGTCGCGTCGTCGTTGCTCTGTGGAGCAATCATGTTGTTGCCCTGAGGAGCAGTAATAGAGGCCGTGTCGAAATTGCATAATTGCCAACAGCTTTGCACAGCCGCGCTCGGCTCAGCGAAGATCAATACTTTTTGTTGGGCGGCTGCTTCGCGTCGCGCCAACAACAATAATTGCAGACCGGCGGTATCGATTTCGCCTACCTGCGATAAATCGATTTCCAGCGGTTGCTCACCGCGTAAAAATGTCGCGATTTTTTCCTTCGTTTCGGCGGCGGTATAAATTGTCAGCTCGCCTTCAACCACCAGCTTATTGCTTGTCTTTTTCTTGGCGGCGCCCATCGCGATGGCCTCGTGTACCGTTACGGCAGAATCAATTTGGAAACAGCCGCCAGCATTTGCTCAGGCTTGAACGGTTTAACCACCCATGCTTTCGCGCCGGCGGCCTGACCTTCCTGTTTTTTTCCTTCCTGACTTTCAGTGGTAAGCATAATGATCGGCGTGAATTTGTAATTGGCGAGTTTTTTGACTTCCTTCACCAACGTAATGCCATCCATGTTCGGCATATTCACATCGCTGATGATCAAATGAACTTTGACGCCATTCAGTTTGTTCAGCGCGTCGACGCCATCGCAAGCTTCGATCACATCGTAGCCCGCGCCTTTCAGCGCAATTGCAACGACCTGACGCAGTGATGCGGAATCGTCGACGACGAGAATTGTTTTTGCCATTTCAAAAAACTCCTAAACCCACACACAACAATGAATCGCACAAATCAGAAGAAAGTAATTTCATCATCC
>Ga0207644_10000056_pt1 | contig 84033 bp, 98 predicted proteins | sample KBSS73metaG_FD_184326 | JGI IMG/M metagenome (GOLD analysis project Ga0207644, IMG submission 184326) | Switchgrass rhizosphere microbial communities from Kellogg Biological Station, Michigan, USA - KBS S7-3 metaG (SPAdes) (version 2) | ecosystem: Host-associated > Plants > Roots > Rhizosphere... | reverse complement strand
GTGCTTTCCATCGACAGGTCCAATCCGGCATAATGCTTCATGGCTGCTTCCTTCCTTCAGGATTCGACAACCAGAAGTGTGCGCCTCAGCCGAGGCCCGAGGGAAGCAGCTGCAATTACACGAGGACATATATGGAATGATGAGCCGGCAAGGTTGCGACACGGATCGCGCCATGGCACTGGGCCGGGGAACAGAGAGGAAGGTCAGATGAGCAATTCACCGGAACAGACGTGGCCCGTGGCGCTGGTGACCGGCGCAGGCGGGGGCATGGGTCAGGTCATCGCCGCGCGACTGGCCGACCGTTATGCCCTGGCGCTGAGCGAATTTCGCGAGGAGCCGTTGGCGCAACTGGTGAACATGCTGGCGGCGCAGGGGGTCAATCCTGCCGCGACCGCTACCGGCGATCTCGGCAGTCCGCAGGTGCTCGAACCGCTGATGGCCAGCTGCAAGGGGCGGCTGAAGGCCGTGGTCCACACGGCCGGGCATTCGCCGCAGACCGGCACCTGGCGGCAGATCCTCGACATCAACCTGGTGACCACGGCAAAGCTGCTCGACGCGATCGAAGCGCAGATGGAGCCGGGGCTGGCCGTCGTGCTGATCGCCTCGATGGGGCGGCTGGTTTCGCCGCCCGCCGAGGGCGCCCTGGGCGAAGTGCTGGAGAACCCGCTGGCGCCCGATTTCCTCGACCGCATGGAGCCGTTCCTGGGCGATGAGGCGCAGAAGCCCTATTCCGCCTATTCCATCACCAAGATGTGGGTGGCACGCGAAGTAAACCGCCGGGCCATCAGCTGGGGGCCGCGCGGTGCGCGGATCATGTCGATCTCGCCGGGGATGATCTATACCCGCATGGGCACGAGCGCGGTGGCCGAAGCGGGGGCCGACGTGTTGCTGGAGCAGACGCCGCTGCGCCGCTGGGGCACGCCGATGGATATCGCCAACGTGGCAGAGTTCATCCTGTCCGAAAAGGGCAGCTTCCTCACCGGGTCGGACATCCTGGTGGACGGGGGCACCGGCCAGATCATCCAGGCGCTGAAGGGCTGACAGGCGGGCGCGGAGGCGCCGGTGGTGCTCAGGCCCCGGCGTCTTCCAGCACGGCGGCGCGCAGGGCGTCGATCCCCAGCTTCACTTCCGCGGAGGTGACCAGCACCTGCGGGTGGGCCGCGACATGCTTGCGCGCCTCGGCCTCGGTGCCGGCGGTGACTTCGGCGAGTTCGCTGGCCTTCAGCTTGTCGGCCTTGGTGAGGACGACGCGGTAGCCGACCGCGCTCTCATCCAGCATCTTCATGAACTCGGCATCGACCGGCTTGATGCCGTGGCGGGCATCGACCAGCAGCAGGGTGCGCTTGAGCACGACGCGGCCGCGCAGATAGTCACGGATCAGGCGGCGCCACTTCTCGACCACCGCGGGCGGAGCCTTGGCGAAGCCGTAGCCGGGCATGTCGACCAGGCGGAACTGGGTGGGCGTGCCCACCTCGAAGTAGTTCAGCTCCTGCGTGCGGCCGGGCGTGACCGAGGCGCGGGCGATGGCCTTGCGCCCGGTGAGCGCATTGAGCAGCGAGGACTTGCCGACGTTCGACCGGCCGCAGAAGGCAATTTCCGGCACGGTGGGATCGGGCAGGAACTTGAGCTGCGGGGCCGACAGCAGGAATTCGACGCGGCCGGAAAACAGCTTTCCGGCACGCTCGATCCGCTCGGCGAGGAGGGTTTCTTCTTCGCTCACCCTGGCGTCACTTGGCCCGCTTGGCCGCGGCGCCGACATCGGCCCGCTCCTTCTCGACCATGGCCCTGAGCTGGGGGTGCCGCGCGTAGAGGTACTTCTGCTGGGCGATGGTGAGCAGGTTCGAGGTGATCCAGTAGATCAGCAGGCCGGCCGCGAAGGGCGCCATGACGAACATCATCATCCACGGCATGATCGCGAAGACCTGCTGCTGCATCGGATCGGCCGCCGCCGGGTTGAGCCTGAACTGCAGCCACATGGTGAAGCCGAGCAGCAGGGCGAGAACGCCGATCGCGAGGAAACCTGGCGGGTTGAAGTCGAGCAGGCCGAACAGGTTCAGGATATGCAGCGGATCGGGCGCGGAAAGGTCCTTGATCCACAGCGCGAAGGGCCGGTGGCGCATTTCCACGGCGAGCGTCAGCACCTTGTAGAGCGCGAAGAACACCGGGATCTGCAGGAAGATCGGCAGGCAGCCCGCGAGCGGGTTCACGCCTTCCTCCTTGTAGAGCTTCATGGTCTCTTCCTGGAGGCGCTGCTTGTCGTCCTTGAAGCGTTCCTGGAGGGCCTTCATCTTCGGCTGGACGGCGCGCATGGCGGCCATCGAGGCGAACTGGCGCTGGGCGACCGGGAACATGATCCCGCGCACGATCAGGGTCAGCAGGATGATGGCGACGCCGAAATTGCCGACGGTCTTGAACAGGGCCTTGAGCAGCCAGAAGATCGGCTTCTCGAACCAGAAGAACCAGCCCCAGTCGATCGCATGGCCGAACCTGGCGAGGCCGGCCTGCTCGTACCGGTCGAGCACGGCCGATTCCTTGGCGCCGGCGAAGAGCCTGGTGGTGTGAACGAGGCTCTGGCCCGGGGCCACGTCGGCGGCCGGATAATAGAGGTTGGCGAGATAGATGCCATTGCCGAGCGCGCGGAAGTCGGACCCCTGCGCGGCGCCGTCCGGGGCGAGGACGCTCATCCAGTAGATGTCAGTGAAGCCGAGCCAATCGGGCTTGCCCGCATTGGCCATGGTGCCGGCCTCGACCACGTCCTTGTAGTTCGGCTTGAATTTCACCGAGCCGTCGAAGGCGCCGAAGGGGCCGGAATGCAGGGTCCAGGTGGAGACGCTGGCGGTCTTGTCCGTGCGGTTGATCTGGGCGATCGGCTGGAGATGGACCGGCGCCGGGGCGGCGTTGGTGACCTGCTGGCGGATGGTGAGCAGGTAGTCCTCGTCAACCGTGTAGGTGATCGCGAAGGTCTGGCCCTGGCCGTTGGTCCAGGTGAGAGTGACGGGCGTCTTCGGCGTCAGCCGGGCGCCGGCGGGCGCGGTCCACACGGTCTGCGCATTGGGGACCGCGACGTTAGCGCCGGTCCAACCGACCTGCGCGAACTGCTGGGCAGGCGTGCCGGCGGGCGAGAAGATCCGGGCCGGGCCGGAGTTCTTCTCGATCGTGGCGGTGTGGCGGTTGGTGACGAGATCATCGACCAGGGCGCCGGTGAGGTTGATCGAGCCGGAGAGGCCCGGCGCGGCGATGGGCACGCGGCCGGCCGGGTTCAGCGCGGTGGCGAGGTCCCTCGCCTCCAGCGCGACATCGGCCGGGTTGGACAGCCCGCCCTCTCGGGTGGGCTTGTCGGCCCGCGCCGGATCGGCGCCGGGCGCGGCCTGCTGCGTGGCGGCGGGCCCAGCAGCCGCATTCTGCGGCTTGTTAGCCTCGGGGTACATGTAGCGCATGGCGCTGTCCCAGCCGAAAATCAGCAGGATGGTCAGCAATATGGCCAGGATCAGGTTGCGCTGGTTCTGCACGGAGTTTGCCGCTCGTCTTTCTAGATCTGTTGCAGGGTTCAGGGGACCGGATCGTAGCCGTGCCCACCCCACGGGTGGCAGCGCAATAGACGCTTCAATGCCAGCCATCCACCCTTAATCGCCCCGTGCTTTTCGAGCGCCTGAATCGCGTATTCCGAGCACGAGGGCGCATAGCGGCAGGAGGGCGGAAGCACCCGCGAGGGGCCGAGCTGCCAGGCGCGGGCGATGAGGATGAGGAGGCGTTTCATCGGCTGGCGCAGAAGCCCGCCCCGCTGCGCTTAAGGTGCGTCGCACCCAGGTCTCGCTGTCCCTCCGGCCTGAGGGAGGGGTGAAATGCGGCCGGCATCAGCGTTTGCCCTTTCTCGGCCGAGGCGGATCGCCCTTGCCCGCCGCCGCCCGGGTGAGCGCGGCGACGAGTTCTTCGCGCAGCTTGGCAAAATCGCGCTCGATCCCGCCTTCGCGGCCGATCAGGACATGATCCGAGCCCGGCAGGCCATGGACCGGCAGGAGCTCGCGCAGCAGGACGCGAAAGCGGCGCTTCATCCGGTTGCGGACGACGGCGTTGCCGATCTTCTTGGTAACGGTGATCCCGAAACGCATTTGCCCGCCTCCATTGGGGCGGGCAAGCAGGACGAAACCGGGGCGGGCGACGCGCAAGCCGCGATTCGCGGCGAGGAAATCGGCCCGCTTCGTCAGCACCGCGAGGGCAGGCCCCGCGGGAGCTTCCTCAGGCAGAGAGCTTCTTCCGGCCGCGGGCGCGGCGGGCGCGCAGCACGTTGCGGCCACCCACGGTCGCGGTGCGGGCACGGAAACCGTGGCGACGCTTGCGGACGAGGTTGCTCGGCTGAAAAGTGCGCTTCATCTGACTGGCCTTCGAAATAGATACATTGCAGGCCGCCCGCGCGGACGACCGGAAAGAAGCGGCCCGTTAGGCGAGGGAGAGATTCGAGTCAAGGTCGCCCTTGCTCTATCGCTCCGCACCCATTGGCCCATCTCGGCGGCGGTGAGCCAGCGGGCCGAGGCATTGGGGACGGAATTGGTCATGGCGTAGAAGGCGCTCGCCTGCGCCGCCGTCATGCCCATTTCGCGGTAGTAGGCAAGGTAGGCGCGGTTTTCCGGGGCAGAAGCGGGATAGTCGGTGGCCTCGCGCCCATCTTCGTCGGCCCAGGCGTGGACGGCGAACTCCGCGCCGGGCTCGGCCCGGTGGCGCAGGCCGGCAAGATAAAGCTCGACCGCGCCGGAGCGAACCGAGCCGCCGGCGGGGACGTGGGTGGCAAGGCCCCTCGCCCGGATCATTCGGCCCAATACGAGATTGGCGCGGTCATCCTCGGTGCCGGGGCATTCGACCAGCTCGAGCGTGGCAATGCCGGGATGGGCGGCGAGCATGGCGCGCAAGGCGGCGGGGCTGCGCTCGTCCGTAGCGCCGACCAGCGCGGCGCGGGTGCCGTCCAGCACGCGGAACGGGCCGTAGGTCGCGATGCCGTGCGGGAGGGCGGCGGGGGCGGCGGGGAGGAAGCGGTCGGAGCCTGGCGCGGCGCCGTCGGAGGTATCTTCCTCGGTGAATTCCTCGACCGTCACTTCGGTTACGGTCACCACCTGGGTAGCGAGCGGGCCAGCGCCGGGCGCCATGGCGGCATAGGCGAGCTGCTGCGCGCCCGCCGGGGTGGCGAGCAGGCCGGCAAGACCGAGGGCAAGGCAGAACAGGCGCCGCATCGCCTGTTCATGCGACCCCGCCCCTTGCCGCCTTGCTGATGGGCTCGGTTAAGATTTGCTGACGACGGGTTAAGGAGCAGGTGACAGGTCCGAAATGGAATCGATTGTGCCGCGCCCTCTCGACACCGGCGGAAGGCTGATCCATCACGGCAGGATAGGGGCTTTTCCTTAGGCAGTTTCAGGGGGGACGGCGCGTGGTCGCGCGGGTGGAGACGGTGGCCTATCTCGGGCTGGAGGCGCGCACGGTCGAAGTGCAGTGCCAGATCGCGCCGGGGATGCCGGGGTTTCACCTCGTCGGCCTGCCCGACAAGGCGGTGAACGAAAGCCGCCAGCGGGTCCAGGCCACGCTGAGCACGCTGGGGCTGGCCCTGCCGCCCAAGCGGATCACGATCAACCTTTCCCCGGCCGACCTGCCCAAGGAAGGTTCGCACTACGACCTGCCGATTGCCCTGGCCCTGCTCGCCGCCATGGGGGTGACCGATGCCGAGCAGCTGGGGGACTGGGTGGCCGTGGGCGAACTGGCGCTCGACGGGCGGATCGTCCCCTCCCCCGGCGTGCTGCTGGCCGCGCTCCATGCCAGCGGGGCGGACAAGGGGCTGATCTGCCCCGCCGCGCAAGGGGCCGAGGCACGCTGGGCGAGCGGCATCCCGATCCTGGCCGCGCATGACCTGATCGCGCTGCTCAATCACCTCAAGGGCGTGCAGGTGCTGGTGCCGCCCGAGCCGGGCGAGGTGCAGGAGCAGGCGCGCGGGCCGGACCTGCGGCAGGTGAAGGGCCAGGAGGTGGCCCGCCGCGCGCTGGAGATCGCCGCGGCGGGCGGGCACAACCTGCTGATGTGCGGACCGCCCGGGGCCGGCAAGAGCCTGCTCGCGGCCTGCCTGCCGGGCATCCTGCCGCCGCTGGCGCCGGCCGAGGCGCTGGAGGTATCGATGGTCGCCTCGGTGGCGGGCACGCTGGAGGAGGGGCGGATCAGCCGCACCCGCCCATTCCGCGCGCCGCACCACTCCGCCTCGATCGCGGCGCTGACCGGCGGCGGGCTGAAGGCGCGTCCCGGCGAGGTCAGCCTGGCGCACCTGGGTGTGCTGTTCCTCGACGAGTTGCCCGAGTTCCAGCGCGCCGCGCTCGATTCGCTGCGCCAGCCGCTGGAGACGGGGACGGTGACCGTGGCGCGGGCCAATGCCCATGTGACCTTTCCGGCCAGGGTCCAGTTGGTCGCCGCGATGAACCCGTGCCGCTGCGGGCACCTGGGCGATCCGGCGCTGGGCTGCAGCCGGGCGCCTCGCTGCGCGGCGGATTACCAGAGCAAGGTTTCCGGGCCGCTGCTCGACAATAATGACAACCTTTCAAGCCATCCGGTAGAAGGCTGCCATGTCCACCACGAATTTCAAAAATGTGATCCCGTATCGCCGCTGGTCAACATTGGAGCAGGGAAACAGCGATCGCTCTTCTGATGAGCGACAGATCGCCAGCACAGGCGCGTTCTGCAAAGATATGGGCTGGGTAATCTCCGAGACCCATGTTGACGCAGGTCGCTCGGCTTACTCCGGCGCAAACTTGACAAAAGGGAACCTTGGGAAGCTCACGACCCGGCTCCTTACAGGTGCGCTGGACCCGGACGAAACTGTTATTGTAGTCGAGGAACTGGATCGCCTCAGCCGTCAACCGCCGGGTCGAATGGGAGCTTGGATGCAGCCCCTGCTAGCCGCCGGACTGACTATCGCCGTAGCCAATACCCGAATGCTCATCACCGAGCACACCATGAACGACTTCGGCACGTTTTTGGCCATCATGTCGCAAGCGTTCTCCGCCTACGAATTCTCACGCAAGCAGAGTGACCGAGGCAATGGCGCTTGGACGAAGCGGCGGCGCGCGGCTGCTGAAGGGCGAACGATCTCACGACATCGTGCCAAGGCTGGTTGAAGTGGGACGAGGAAAAGAAATGCTACATCGGCATACCACGATGTGTAGCTCTCGTGGAGGAGGCCCACTATTTACGGCGGGTGCACAAGCTCGGGAAGGGCCACATCGCCAAACTTTTTAACGAGCGCATGGCCACGGACGCCACTTATCGGCCATTCTCATCATCCAAGAAGCAACCTGTACGGTGGACGGAAACGGCCGTTGGACGCATCCTCACCGACTCCGCCGTGACTGGCTTTATCCAATATCACAAGCATCCTCGGGGAGCCGATCAACGGATACCTATCGGCGAGCCAGTGAAGGTCTACCCTCAAATTGTCACGCCAGAGGAATTCGCTCTGGCCAACGAACATCGAGCGACCGAACAGATGCGGTATCAAGGCAAGGGGCTTCAGGTGTCAAACCTGTTACCGACGTTTTCGAGATCGAGGCGAGCTTCGCCAGACTGATTGATGAGGCTGTGGGGGCAGTAGAAGCATGAAGAAGGTGATGTGGGTCAAGTTCGGGTGGCCGGACCATTTACGGTGGAAAGCCTCTCCCCCCACCGCATCGTCCCCGCCGACGCGGAAGAGATGTTCGATGAACGCGAAGAGACAGGAGGCAAAAAGCGGGGACCGCTCTCCGCCTCTGAAACAGACTTTGCCAGTATGGTAATTGAGCATCTTAAATCCGCTGGCGTGCACCAAACCGAGCGGGCCGACCGCATCGAGTTCACCAGCGTCACCTCAAGCACCTCGAATGTTCCATGGCAGGTGGTGGCGCAGGATCAGCCCGGCTTCGAGTCCTATCGGCCCGCTGATTAGGAACCCATTCCACTCGAAGTCAGGAGGGCAGGCGCAGAAAACGTCGATTGTGGCGCCCTCGTCAATAAGGTTGATGAGCATGGCGTTGACCCGCTGGTTTGTGGTCTGGGTCGGCCCGGGCCGTGCGTATCCAGCGAGCCGCTGTGCCAACGATCTTGTCGCGACACCCACATATTGGACCATGCCGTCTCGAACGAAGGCATAAACGCCCGGAAGTCTTGGCAGGGGCGGCATCACCAATCCCGCAGCAGTGCGGCCAATGCTGCCGCTGGCCTCGAAGCCGCCCGTCAGCAACTCGGTGTCACGAAGACTCGGCTTCGACGGGTAGGACGCCGGGGGCGCAGGAGGCTTGGCGCCGCTGTCCTGAAGAAGCCCTATCCGGTTGGACGCCCAGATGGTCGGCGAGCTTTTTCACAGTTGAGAGGTGCGGATGAGGACGCTTCCCGGCTTCAATCTTATGGATTGTCGATTGATTGACGCCGGAGATTTCTGCGAGTTGCGCGAGCGTAAGGCTCTGAGCGAGCCTCAACCTGCGCACATTCTTGCCGTTGATTTTTTGCATGGCATTTCTCCTATGAAGTGGAGAATACACCTATATAATTGGCAATGGCTATAAGCATCTCACGTCCGAAAAACCGAAAACACCTAAGCCATCCGAACGTGCCTTGCGCCATTTGGCCGTTCTCTGGGCGAACCGACCACGCGCAAGCGCCGAGTGCTCCGATGCCCATGAGAAATTAGGCGTTTCGTCGGCTTATCTGGCCAAAATCCACCATTCTGGCGCCCCATTGCCGCATTCGTCGCTCTCCTGCACGAGTTGCAGCCAATCGCCAGTTAGGGTGATGGGAAAGCGGCATGCGGCCTTCGCCGCGTGGCGATAACCGGGAAGGTAGAAGTCGCCATGGAGCCGGTCGCACCCCAAGCAACCGTTGCTGAAATATCGATGATTGTGGGTTCGGCTGTATCGGACCTTCAGGTGCGTCTGGTCGAAGCTCGGCGGCAGATGATCTCGAATTTCGGCGATCAGTGAATCGTAGGGGGTGAGGTCCAGCAGCGACACCTCAACGCTCTCGCCTGCGACATGAAGGTCGATGCCCACGATGATCTCGGTGATCACGCCGCAATGCTCACAGTCCGCCTCAGCCACGAGAACTTCGGCTTCAGCTTTTGCACCAATATCGGTGATCCGGCCCCATTTCAGCCTGTAATTGAAAGCCGTCGTCAGGAACTCGTGCATCGGAAGAATGGCTTTCCAGCCCTGCTGACTTTGCCGATCATTGCGAGTCATTCTCGCCCATTGATACGGTAGCAGGGCGTGAAACCCCTCTTTGATCGTGCCACCAATGCAGACTGCCGGAAGCTCCTCGACCACCGGGAAGCCCGTTTGGCGCAGCAACCAGAGACCTCTAGCGCCAGAGTCCCGGTATAGCTGTTGCCGTCGCAAGGTTTCATCATCCACCTGTCCCGACCATTGGACCTCAATCGCGACCTTCGCTTTGCCCTTGGTTGCGAGGACATCAGCCCGCCATGGCTCGCCCGATGGAGACACGCCCGGGACTTCAGTCTCTGCCTGCCAACCGCAGGATCGCGCGGCTTCAACAGCCAGCATCTTCAACTGCCGATGCTCTTCGCTTTCATCGGCAGTGAGGCATAGCCCGACTTTGCTATGAGCAAAAAAGGGGGTTCCCCACTTGGATTGCTTGAGCACGACACCCGCCCCGCAGCACGGCATTCGAAGGAGGCGCGATTGACGATTTTGGGCCTTGAGAGCTTCCCATTGGTCATCGTTCAGGTCAAACGCCTGAATCTTCAAGCCCGAATGATCGAAGCAACTTAAGGGCATTTCGGCACCCTCTCAGGACCGTGCACGCAGCCCAAGCTCGGAAAAGGCAGCACGGACCTCAGGCTTCATCGTCCACCGATTGTCCGAGGAAAGGTCTGCGAGAATCCCGCTGTAGAACTCGGCGGATCGGACTTCCGACTTAGGCGCGGGCCAGAGATAGATCGCCCGGTTCGCGCACATCGTGCCGAAATGCATATGCCAAGACTGCGCTCCCCAGCCCAACGCCTGCGATAGCTCGGTCGATGTCGAGCCGGGATGATCGAGCAACACCTGAACGATCTTGGCCTCTGTCTCAGTCATGGGGTTCACCCGGAAGGCTTCGACGACGCGAGCCGACACCTCCATGCCACCGAGCCGGTCAACGACTGCCTTGTGTTCGGCTTCCACAACAGCCGCCAGTGCATCAATGGTCTTGGCGGCGGCCAGCTTCTGCTCGGGATTGCCGGAGTTGAGCAGCTTTTCAGCGTTAGCGCGGACGCGCTCGCGCTCCTGCTGTGACATCCCGGGCAGCGCGGAGATGATCTTCTCGATGTTCACGCCCCCACTCCTGCTTCCTCAATCCACGCCCGGTATTCCTCGGCATGCGATCCCTCGTAATTGTCCATGCCGGGCTTCGTCAGCCACCCGTTCGCAGGTCGGACATAGCTGTAGATGCTGCGAACGGGGCGCTCATGCCATGAAATGTTGAACGCCGCGAGCTTTGGGAAGAATGTCAGCCCAGCGTTCTGACGCAGATTGTCGTGCACCCACCACGCGAGTGCCTGCCAGTGCCCGGTGCGCTCAAAGTATGGGAGGAAAGCGTGAACGACGATGCATGCGGTTGCGCCCATATGGCCGTCGGCGTCTCGCCGATCCCAGATGTGGGACGCATAGTTTGCTTCATTGCGAGCGCAGTTGTGTTTGCCGACGCCAGCCTCGTTCACGGTGCAGGATCGAAAGGCCGATCGGATCGAAATGCGCGCGAGCTTTGCCCAGATCGGCTCCAGCAACTCCTCGCAAAGGCGCCGCCCCGCCTCGATGGCGAGGTCCGGATCGTCAGGGATGTTGGGAATGCCGTAGTGGTTGGAGATCTCCGAATAGAGCATGTCGCGCATGAAGAAGTTTTCTGAAAGGCGCACCCGGCCAAGGGTTTCCAAGGTTTCTACCGAGCCGGGTCGTCGCATCGCCATTCCTCAAAATGATTGACGTAATGAGGACCATGATGTCGGATCAGCCCGCAATATCAATGCCCGGCCTTGGGATCACTTCCTGTGGAACATCCCTGCCACCGCTTCGTCGACCAGCTTGCTCACAAACTCATCGTCGTCGTATCCTCGCTGACGCGGCGGCGGCAGGTCCATCATGTGAACGGCGCCATCCACGTTCGGCAGATATCCGTATCCGGAATTGTGTGAGAGACCGCTCTCGCTGAACTCTGGCTCGACGCCTGCGGCAACAAGGATCAAGTGCCGGGCGGAAAGCTGTCGATCAACATCCTTGAGGGCGGCGCGGATGTTGTGGGGGTCTTCGCCAGTTATCTCGGACCCGTCCGGCAGGGTGACCTTGACATAGTAGCGAGAGAAAACCCGCTGCCGTCCCGTGTTTAGGCTGCCCATTTCGAAGCGACACTCCCTGTCTCGCACGTGGTCGATCACGCAGGTCGTGCCGGTCTGATGTGGTTCGTAGTGCTTCCAGTTCATGACTTTTTCTCCTTGCACTATTTAGCCTCGGAGAAGCACAACGGGGTGGTCAGGGGGCGCTATGACCAAGATTCTCATTCCATCGAGTGGTCCCGACGACTGGAAGCAGTTTTTGGCCAAACCCGACTTACATTGGGCAACAGGCTACTCCGCGCGGACTTTGGCTCATGCGTGGGAGGCTCAGTCCGGATTGCCACCCGAGATCGCCGCATTGACGGACGCGGCATTCGGCCCGGGTGAGGTTCTCTTCGCAGTCCCAGAGCACAAGACGCCGCTGCCCGGAGGGCGCCGCGAGAGCCAGTCGGATGTCTTCCTGCTGGTCCGTCATTCCGACGGCCTCGCCACCTACACCGTCGAGGGCAAGGTCGATGAGCCGTTCGGCCCGACCGTCGGTGAGTGGCTGATGGAGCCCTCGCCGGGCAAGACGGAGAGGCTCGGCTATATCTGCGGTCTGCTAGGGATCGAGAAGGCTCCGCAGGACGTGCACTACCAGCTACTCCACCGAACGGCAGCGGCGCTCATTGAGGCGCATCGGTTTGACGCGAAACTGGCGGGTATGATCGTGCACTCATTTTCGCCCGTGAACCGCTGGCGCGATGCTTTCGACCGGTTCGTCGAGGTGCTTCGCGGAACCGGCTGTTCGGATGGACCCATCACTGTCGTGGTGCCGTCAGGAAAGATGCTGATGCTCGGGTGGGCGTCCGGAGCGCAGGAGTTCAGGCAGAAGTGAATCCGCGTCGTCGATCGAACGGGAGGCGCCGCGCATCCGACCGATCGAATGTCGTCTCATTCCGCCCGCGCAACCGGCTAGCTAGACGGAGCAAAAAATCACGCCCGGGTAATTGGGCTCTCTGGTTCCTAGTCGCGTCTCCCGTGGTCGGCATTGGCGTCGCGTGGGGCTGGCATGTCGTCGGCACTCACCCGGGCATCGGAGATTTGCTGCCACAGCAATCGCCCACGACTGAGCAATACCAACAGACATTCGGCGAATGCTCCGGGCCTATCCGTCGGAATTGCGTCGTCGATGGGGACACCTTCTGGCTCCAAGGCGAGAAGATAAGGATCGCGGACATCAACACGCCTGAAGTCAGCGAGCCGCAGTGCCAGCGCGAGGCTGACCTAGGCGATCAGGCTACAAAGCGCCTCATCGCCTTGCTGAACGATGGCGGCTTTAGTTTGGCGACGATCGACCGCGATGTAGACCGCTATGGGCGCAAGCTCCGGATCGTGACACGGAACGGCGACAGTCTGGGCGAGACGCTGGTGACCGAAGGCTTGGCCGAGCGATGGAAGGGCTATCGTGGCAACTGGTGCTGACAGAGGAGCAATGCATGCCGACCAAAGCTGAGTTTGCGGCGGAATTGCGGGCTCGGTTTAGGCGGGCAGCCGAACGGGGCGCAGACGAGGTGGAGATTAACTCAGGTGAACTTCACCGCTCATTGGGTGGATACCCGGGGGCCAATCATCAGATGCCGTCCTGCTGCCACGCCATGCACGACGAGCTAAGGAGCGGAGACGAGATCGTCAGTTCGCCGCCTAGCGGGCGCGGAGCTTCACTGACGATCAAATATCGGCTGCCGCGCTGACGCAGCGATGTGGATAATGCCAACGGGGCAGATTGACACCTTTCGGTAGGAGGCATTACGCTCGAAGCGTAGCGCAGTGACTCATCGGGCGACTTCTAGCTGCGGCCCGACGCCCGAAGGGCTGCTTCGAAGAAGCACGGGCCGCAGCTAGAAGTCGCCCGAGTGGCTTTGCCCAAAAATTAGGCAGAATGGCGTTTCGCCAGTGTTGGCGAGCCAACTGGGCGATTTTCGCAGCGGCGCATTTCATTTTCCCTGATCTCCTTAAATACTATCTGATTGAGGCGATAGTATCTTATTTGAATATATTAAGCAAGTAGTAAGTTTCTTCGGGGCATTTTCCGCAATTTTAATTAAATCATTGAGTATGCTTGTGTCATATCGACGAATGGGACTCAACTTTTCATAATGGATGATGTCACTGCTGTGATAGTCCAGTGCGACTAAAGTCGAGGTTGGGCTAAATAGGTGATGACACCGCCAATCTCACGCGACGCTCTCCGGGCGCTTCCCGGCACGAACAACAACGATTTCGTGGCCGCCCGGTCCCTTGAGATCACGCTCAAGGACGGAGAATGTCCCGAGGAGATCGGGGACATCCTCCGTCCAATTTGCAGGCAAACCTGCTCGGGACGCTGGCGGCAGGTCAATCGAGGTAAGCCGGGGTCGGTGAAGTTCGAGTTCGAAGACCCCGCCGACGCCACGATGTTTCGCCTTACCGTTTAAGCCCTCGGACAAGGCGGCCTTACCGGCTCATTAACAATGAGTTGCCAATGAGCCGCACCCTGCCATCATAAGGCGGTGCGCCACGCGGAGCATGCCCCGCGATAGGAACGCGTCAGTAAAGGGGGTAGCTATGCTGTTGGCGACTTTGGATCGCTTTGAACGCTTCTTCCAAGCGTCGAGCGACTGCCAGTTCCACGTGCGGCTCGATCCCGATGGCCAGTTTCGATACACGCGCGCCAATGCAGCGGCACTGGCCGTTGCTGGAGTCGCCGAGAACGACGTGATCGGGCGAACACCCGCTGAGGTGCTCGGACCCAATTACGGCTCTACCGTTGAGAAAAATGTCCGGGAGGCGGCCCAACACCGCGAGCCATACCACTTCCGAGGTCACATTGGCGCGGACGCTACGGGCCCGATGTATGACGCCTACTACTACCCCCTTCTCGAAGGTGACGGCGCGGTATCCGGGGTAATCGGCTCGGCGCGAGACATCACCGAGATCATGCGATTGAGCGCCAGCCAAGTGCACGACCAGAAGCTGGAGATACTCGGCGAGGTGTCCGCTGGCGTCGCCCACGACTTCAACAGCATCCTATCCAGCTTCGAAGCTGTGATGAGCATGCTGGCTCACGAGGGTGTCACCCCAGAAAAACGGGCGATCATCATACGCGAGGGCCGCAAAGTCCTGCGACGGGGGCAGGCGCTCACGAAACGGCTGGCGAGATTTGCGAGAAAGGAGCGCCTTCTTCCGATCCCCAACGATCTCGCCCAACTTATTCAATCGTGCGCTCCGCTCGTGCAGCGGGTTCTCGGTTCGCAGTGCGGTCTGCGAATTGAGATCGCGGACGACCTGTGGCTGGCGTGCTGCGATGAGAGTGAGTTCGAGATCGTCCTGCTCAATCTTGCGACGAATGCTCGGGACGCGATGGCAAGCTCGGGTCGGGTCACCATCTCCGCACGAAATGGCGAGCGGACGGGGACCGATCCAAGCTCTTGGCCAGCACGATACGTCGAGGTCACCTTCACCGACACCGGCTGCGGGATGCCGCCCGAGGTGCTGTCGAAGGCGACTGAGCCGTTTTTCACCACCAAGGCTCCGGGCGCAGGGACCGGTCTGGGATTGAGCAATGCCCTGAAATTCGCCAACGATGTTGGTGGTGCGGTGCGGATCACGAGCGAGGTTGGCGCTGGCACGGCTGTATCGCTGCTGCTGCCGAAGGCGGCGGATTGAAGTGAGTGGCAGTTGGCCCAAGTCCGAGAGCGCCGCAAAAATCGCCTCGTCTCATATCCAACATGCCGCGCAGGAGTTTCAGGCTTTGGAGGGGTGACGTTTCCGAACCCCAACAACGGACCGACTGATCAACGTCGAATCCCCGTTCGAAATACCCATCTATGAGGCGGGAATAGCGATCAAGCGTGTGTTCGGGCTTGTATCGCCACCCAAAGTATGGCGTCATGTTTCAATGGCGGGAGAGTCGTCCGGATGGAGACCTCACATGATGCGTTCGTCTGCTCTCTTGCTCACTTTGGTGTCCACAACGGCGGCACTGACCGTCAGTCGTCCGGCATTCGCCGCGACTGAAATCCCCTTTACAATAGTCAATTCAGAAGTGAATTGGGTGGGCTCCCCGGCGAACGTCACGTCTCGATCCCTCTCCGGATCAGGCCAATACACGTTTAATAACGTGATCCAGAACGGTCCCGTAACGTTGAGCGACTTGGCCTCTTTCGTCGCCGACCTCACTTACACGGTCAACTTCACCGGAGGCGGCTCCGCCACAGGAAATTATCATTTCGCTACTTCGGATGTCACGTCGCTATCATCAACCTTCAGCAACTACTTGCCGACCTCCTTCTTCTTCGAAACGTCGGCTGTGTCACCGACGAGCGGAAACCTTACGGTTCCCCTTAGCCTAAGTATCAACTCTCCGGTGTTGCCATCAGACAACGATGGGTTGTCGGTCTTTGCCTATCCCAACGGGGTTAAAACGCTAATTGCCATGGGCGGCCTCGAAGCAAATGTGACTGGCATGCCGGGAGCCGTGCCGGAAGCATCGACTTGGGCTATGATGCTGTTGGGCCTCGGCGCCGTCGGGGCATACTTGCGGCGCAGGCCACGAGTTGCGACCCAGACCAGTCCAGCACGAGTGACCTTCAAGGTTTCTTGACGGGCAAGATCGACAGGTGGGGAGACGGCTCGCGGTCCATTGCTGAACTCCGTTGCTCCGCCCCATAGGATTCCAATCTTGCCAGCGATGACTGAGGCTCCCACGGGAGCCTCAGTCATCATTTCGGAGCATTTTCGAGACCCAGAAAGGCATTGAGTTCCGGTGCACGGCAAAGGCATCATTGGTAAACTTCAATTTGCACAGGAGTGTAGCCGCGGTGGAAATTCAACGCCCATCCTAAACCCCGCAACGGTGTTCCGCCTTTCGGTTTAGGCTGCTTTTTTCAATTTCCCCTCGGCCTTCCTCAACTTCTCCTCGGCGCGTTCCCGGCGCTTCCGCGCGGCGTCCACAGCGCGCTTCTCGGCGTCGTGCGCCTTCTGTTCTTCCGGGGTTCGAATGACCTTTTTGGGCCCAGATTTTCCTCGTCGGGGCACATTCGGTCCATCCTCGATCCACGCCATGGTCGCCGCGACGTAGGGCAGCCCGTCGAAGTAGTCCTTGAGGTATTGCGCCTGCTCCCGGTCGAATACCCAGAGGTTGACTGGGGAGGCGTTGTCCGGATCACGCACGCTGGTGCGGGTGACGAACTGGAGGATCGCCTCGTGTTCTATGCTCCGCGTCCATAGGGCGGGATCGATGCCCAGCGATTTGAGCAGCATCTCCATTCCGGGCGTGGGCTTTGCCGAGTAGATCATAGCAGCGCTGCTGATAGCCGCGTGCTTGTTCGACCCGGCCTGCCTTGGCGTGAGGTAGCACAATCGCCGCATCCCGGCCTCTTCCAGCAATGAGCGCGGGGAGTTTGCGCCGTCGTTGGCGCTCCAGATGTATTCCTCTGCGGGCAGGTGTCCGGCCAGATAACTCCCGATTTTTCGCAACATCTCAATGCCCGCCTCGTCGGAAAAGAGGTTCCCGGATGAGGTCCGACCTTCGGAGAAATAGCGGATGTTGACTGGGCGAAATGAGAACTCACCCATCCGTTCGAGTGGCGGAAGTTCGATCCATTCGATCGGTTCGGGTTCGAGCGTTTGGGAGAAAATGCATCCGATGTCCGATCGGAACCGATTGCCCAGCAGCGTCACCTTGTCGAATGGATCAAGCTCCCGCAGCGAGAAGGCGCTGGCCCAACACCACTCCACATCATCGTTTTCCATCGCCTCCCACGACGGGAGGTCGCAAATTACCGTCCGCTTGGCCCCCCCGCGAGAGGCGTCGAGAACGCGACCATGGAATGGGGCCATATGCGCGTGCGATTCATCTCGGCGCAGGGATTGCACGGTGAGTTTCCGCCCTTGGTCCGTTGGGGTCACGACACTCCAACCTTGGCCGTTGGCTTCAAGGTGGTAAAATCGCCTGAAGAACGCAGCGTCGAGGTGAGTCTTCTTAGGCTCGGAATCGAGGAACGGCGGCACCTCGTCCACGATGATCTCCCAGCCAGCAAATCCGCTGAAATCGCTCCGAAGCATGGCCGAGTGAGTAGCGAGAACTATCACATGGTCGTGCTCGGCGTGAGTGCCGGGCAAAGCCGCGATCCTGCGACCGATGCTGATGCCGTGCTTCGACTGCCCACTGTGAACTTTCACAACGACCGGATTGCTGTAATGGCGGGCCGCTGACCAGCGGATCGCAATCTCAAGCTCATCGAGCATTTCGATGCGCTCGGTGACGAAGAGAATCTTACATGTGCGGCAGGTAATCCAGTCAATCGCCCGGTGCGTCTTTCCGCTTCCAGCAGGTGACTCGTCGATGTATATCTTCTTCATGGAACTCCTTGTTTATTCAAGAGACCTCCTTTTACCATCTCGGGAATCGTGGCCGCAATATTTATCGCGTCCGTTCGCCGGTCTACTGTGTCCATTCTATTCTCTAGAACTATAAGGGTTAGCGCGGACACATCCTACATCCTGTTCAATTCAAAAGGTGTGGCGTGGATTTCGGGAGAGAGGGCGCGTGCGCCCGGTTGCTGCCCCGGGCAGCAACTCTCACGAGGTCCACGACCACCGAAGGCGCGCCAAGGGCGTGCCGACGCCCCTATTGGCCTTCACACCATCATGGACGCCGTGCGCTCCGGCTCCGCTTTGCTCCACCGGCGCTCCCGCCAGAACTGGGAGCAGGCCGCGCCATCTTCGATGCCTCGCCCGCTCCCAGTTCGCTTTGATGAAGTCAGCCCGGCGCAAGACATCATGATGTCTCGACCCCCCTTCGCCCCGGTCATAATCCCCTCAGTCGGGCGAAGCCCCCACCCCGGTAGATCGGCGAGCGGACGCGTGTTCCAAAAGCGTGGGTGAACTGGCGGGTGGACCGGAAGCCTACAAAGGCCGGAAATGCGTGCGCTCCGGAATCCGGGCGTGAGATGAATTTTGAAATATTACCAAATCAGTTGATTGGAGAGCGGCGGATCAGCGATGCTGGTTATCGATGGCTGATGATGAGATCGATCACGGGAGGCGGTTCTGGCGACTGCCTGATGCCGAGGGGGAGGAAATCCTTCGGGTGCTGAAGGAGATTGACCCGCTCATGAAGGTCTACCGGCTCTCACCGCCGCACGGGACGGTGATCGAACTTCACGATACCCCGGCCCAAGCTGTGGCCTGCCTTTTGGATTTCGGGGCAATCGTGATCAATCAGCCTTGATGGCGATTCAATTCGTCGAGGGCTTCACGCGCGGCATCGGTAATGAGCCAGCGACCACCTACATCGAGATCGATTGGATCGGCGGGCTCCTGATCGCGGTCACGACAATCAACCATACCGCGCTCCTGCAACTTGCGCAGCGTGTCGGTGAGACCTTCGGTCCACCATGCGCTCGAAACCCACAGCGGGGAAGTGACGAGCTTCTCAAGGCACGCTCGTTCCTGATCCGTCAATAATTCGCCCTCCTCAAGAGCTTGGCGCTTGCCCCGAAAAGCAGTTGAAACGCGGGTTAGGTTTAGCGCACGATGATGCGACAATGACCATACATTTCGATCGACCGGAGAAGCGGGTGGGAAGCGCAACGGAATGGACAAGAAGGCGACACGGGCAGACTGGAAGCTTCTGCCGGAGCCTATGTCAAAGGGCTGGTTCCAGTTCCGGCAGCACTTCACACCGGAGCAGGCGGCCAAGCTGGAACTCGGCGTGATTCCGCAGGACATGAAAGATCGCTGGTTCATCTTCTACGAAGACGATTGGCTGTATTTTTGCCGAAGCTGGACAGGCGCGTTCATATTCGGATTGCATGCCGTCAGGACGGTGGAAGGCATGGAATCCGACAGGTGCTGGTTCAATCAAGAGCCCGGATTGTTCAACTACAAATCCGCTGAAGATTTCCGCAACCTGCTCATGAGGATCATCGAGAATCTCTTTGGCGTGTTTTTTCGCGAGCACCCGCAAACCTGACGATGGAGGTCCGCATCCGCCGCTACATGTATGAGCCGATTTACAAGGCATTCCAGTCCGCTGCCTTGCTCTCGGATGCAGTTGACGCACATCTTCACGGAGATGTTGTCGGTGCAAAGAGATTGCTCGTTGAGGCCGACATCGACGAAATCAGAGCGTGGCAATGGCCGATTGAGTCCAAGTTGCCGTGGAAGCGACTGTCGAATGAGCCACTCTCGTTGCTCAAGCAGGCACGTGCAAAACCGCGTCATCCGACCGGTGCCACTCGGCAAATTGTTATAGATCGGGATGGGTATCATTGCCGATTTTGTGGTCTGCCCGTCATATCTAGTGACGTGCGAAAGTGTTTGTCGGTCCTGTATGGCGAGGCCATCCCTTGGTCTCGCAAATTCCACGAGTGCCACGCAGGGTTCCAGTGCCTGACGATGAGCTTCGATCACGTGCTGCCGCACGAGCGCGGTGGCACCAGTGACCCCGAGAACATCGTCGTGGCATGCGGCCCCTGCAACTACGCGCGGATGAGCTTCACGCTACGAGAAGTCGAGGTGGACCACCCGCTGAAGCATCCGTCCTACACCCGCCACTGGTTCGGGTATGACCGGTGGGACGGGCTGACGCGGTTGCTGGCGTCGGGCTCGGAAAGCTGAACGGCAGATAGGTTCTATCGTGACCGTCGCCATACGCTTCAGACAGGGGGGAGCTACGTGAATAGACGGGCACAACTTCCGCACGGCATCCACTCCGTCGCCGACCTTGCGAGGCGTGAAGGTATCGACCCCAAATCCGCCCGTGGACGCTTGCGCAAACATTTCGGGGGGACACTCGCGGACCTTGGAATTTCCGACTGGACCTATGGGCCCGAAGATTTGGATTTGGTTCTGAGCATCATCGATCCGGACGGACGCCCGCCTGAAACCTCGGATCGGCACCGGGTAGAATCGCCCATTCACAGCCCGAGCATGCCAGCAGGGTCAACGCGGAAGGCTGGAAGCGTTGACCCGTATGCGTGGCCCCGCAAGGCGCGCTCCGAACTGACGATGCCGCCAACATCTGGGGTTTACGCGCTGTTTCTCCGGAAGGAGGCAGCACTGCCCGGTATAGTCCCGATCGCCGATGGGCTGATCTATATCGGTCGCGGCAAGAACCTCGTGCGGAGGTGTCACTTCAGCGGCAAGACCGAGGGGCATTCACCTCGGCGGAGCTTGGCTGCGTTGCTGTGGAGCCACCTTGGCCTTGAGCCGACGATGGCAGCTAACGGCAACTACAAGCTAATCTCGGCATCGGAATTGCGGCTGAATGCGTGGATGCACGAGAACCTCCTAATGGCGTTCGAGGAGTTCCACGACATCGAGAGGGTCGAGGACGTGCTCATCAAGCGATTAGCGCCGCCCCTCAACCTGACGAAATGCGTTCAATCTCCGCAACACGATGCCGTGAAGGCGCTGCGTAGGGCGATGCTGGGATGTGCCAAAGCCGCAGAGTGAATGGGTGTGCCGGTGAGAGGCCAGCTAAATACCCGTATGCTGACCACCATCTCGCTGGACGACTGCCTCGACCTCATCGATCTCATGATGCTCGGGGATCATTGCGGACCGTCCTTCAAACTCTGCGGCATCGAGCGGTTCGACGATCCTCATGGCTGGTTCGGCGCAGCAGGCCCGGACTGGGAGTTCATGATGGTGCTCCCGGGCTGGTATGCCGGTGAACTCGGACCGCTAATCCTTATGTCGATCGAAGGCGACGCCCTTACCTGCCTTCAGTGGCTGCCGATCGACCGTGAGGACAAGCGCAACATCATCGACCGCTTATCGCTCCATGCGGAGGAGGCGGCGCTGTGTAGGTTGGAGGTGTAGCACTGGGCTCCGTCGGAGGCGCGCTCCGACCCTGTAAACGTTCTGTCACGTTGGCGTGCCAACAAGAGACGGGTCCAAACTGCGCATGGGACTCGCCATGCCGAATCGATTAGATCGGAAACAGCTTGGTGGAGGACGCTTCGTGTTAACGACCGTGATCGTGGTGGGTTCCATCCTTTCTGTGCTGACCTCGGCTGAAATGCTGTGCCTGCGCATGCACCTGCCCTCGCTGTTCGCCTGATCAGCGGCAGGTCATGAGTTCGCTGCTCGCGCGGCGAACCGTTCGAGCACCTCAGGGAGGCTGACCGGCGCCCAACCGATCTCGTCCACGGACACGGACATGGAGCGGTCATCGGGCTCGTCGGGCCCGGTGCCGCCATAGAGCACCCGGACATCCTTGAATCTTGAGGCCAACGGGTCGTGAATGAGCAGAATGGAGCCTTGCTCGGTGTGGAGCATGTGCGACGGCGCCCGGGTGATGAACACGCCGCTCTCGAATGCCGCCTCCCGGTCATCCTGATCGCCGAAGATGAGGCGCTTGGCTCCCGGCAGATCACGCAGGGGCTCGTAATCGCCGACGTTGCCCAAAACCCACACGGTGTCTCGATCAGTCACTCGGGCCTGCCATCCCGAGGCGATCATCTCCTGCATTGCCTCACTTGAGGTGAACCCGCGCGACTTCGCGTAGCTCTGATCGGGTGAGCCGAAATGCAAGTCCGCGATGAAGAAGTCGGTCATCGAGCCTCCTGCTATCGATCGCTACTCCTGCTGCCGGATTGAATACACGAAAGCCTTGAACTCCTCGTATGACATCTCGGTGAACTTGTCGGGCTCTTCCCCCGATGCCTGCGCTTCCGCCTTCAGGCGACGATGCTCCTCCACCTTCGCCTTCAAAGCTGCGAAGCGCTCGGCACCGAGGGTGGGCCACTTGTTCATTTGGGTTTGCTCCGACGGGGACGCTCACCTTACCAAAACTGGTGTTCCCTTAACATCGGGTCGGAGCCCCCCTGTCCATTTTAGCTAACGGGACACGAGACATCTGGTGGAACAGTTCTCATGTACCATTTGGATTATTATTGACTTTTTGAGACAGTATGAGAGTCCGGTCTAAACCCAAATGAGACGGAAGACCGGATGAGCAAGACGTTGGGCTATGCGAGGATTTCCTCGGACGGTCAGGACATCACCACCCAGAAGGCCAAGCTGGAAGCCCTCGGCGCCATCGTGGTCTTTGCCGACACCGGCAACGGATCGTCCCTCAAGGGTCGTGACCAACTCGAAGCCGCCCTCAAGCTGCTCGAACCCGGCGATACCCTGCTGGCCCTTCACCCGGATAGACTGGCCCGAGATACCGCCGACCTTCTCGCCATCGCCAAGCGTATCGTCGGCAAGGGAGCGATCCTGCGCATCAATGACCCGGCCATCACCTTCGACGGGACCGACATCATGGCCGAGGTGATGCTCACCGTGTTCGGGCTCGTGGGAATGCTGGAAAAACACTTCATCCGTGCTCGCCAGCGTCGAGGAATTGAAGCAGCGAAGGCTCGCGGCGATGTCTACAAAGGTCGTCCGGCGACGATCGACCCCGAGAAGGTCCGCGAACTTCGCCAGCAGGGGATGGGGCCCACGCAGATCGCCAAGACCCTAAAGATCGCTCGGGCATCGGTTTACCGGGCTCTGGCTGCATAACAGGGAAGGCGGACATGGAAGTGGTCGGATCGGGCGCAGGTAGGGCGTTCGACCTCGCAAATTGGCGAGAGAGCATTCAGACGCGGCGGGAGATCGTCCGGACCATCATCGTTCAGGTGGCAGTCGAGGGAGGGAGGCTCGATCCAGCGATCGAGAAGTTCAAGCGAGCCGTAGGCTGGTACCGCCTCGCCGACCGGGACAAGAACGTTCTGAACGTGATGTTCCACGACATTCGCTCGATCGTGTGGAACTGGACGCTCATTCCGGTGAAGGATCAACAGGCCTTCATCGCGGGCAAGATCGTGCCGTCCACGATGGCCAAGCAAGCCCGAGCATTAGCAACACCATCGTCCTAGAACGCGATCTGCCAAATCCAGCAGGCGGTTAGCGGCGGTTCACCCGGAAAACCCGTGATCCGAACATCTCGATCGAACAGAAACGGACATCAACCTTCCATGGAGATGTCCGTGTTCGATCTCGCATCTATCGCTACCATCATTGAGGCCGCCGCCTCGCTCATCGGCACCGGTGTCGGAATCGCCACCTTCCGACGATCGAAACAGGCCAAGCGGCCATTCACGCCGACCAGCACCATCTTCCTCGGCGTGCCGATGAAGGGCCACGACAAGCACCTACCCACTTACGATCCCGGCATGCAGCGTCTGGGGGTCGGGCGGTTCAATCATAACGATCGTTGACGCATGGCCGATCAGCGGTGACGATCACGTGATGATCGATCCCGACGCCACCAACATCGTCACCCCGAACGGCCCTCAATCAACACCGCCGAGCACCGTCGAATGCTCGCCAGAGGCATCGTCGGATGCGCCTGCGGATGATCTGCCGGAACCGTCGCCGGTTCCGCCATCAACCCCTCCGCTTCCTCACCGTAGTGAAAACTAAGCAGCTTGCGGACACCGCGTTCGGCGAGCGGGAACACATCAAGCCTGTGAAAACCATTGTTCGCCACGTCAAGAATGCAGGGACTGACGGCTTTGATCTCGTCACCAAGGGGCGCACGCACCGAATGGTTAGGTGCGGAGAGGTCGGGGAGTAAGGTGTCCGTGCGACGATACGAGGGGCCAAGGGTTAGCGCCGCCGAGAGTAGTCATTGCTCGGGTGCAGGGGGAACACCGTTGCCTTGAAAGGTGCTCATTTCGCGACCGGATCGACCTGCATGTGGACGTGGACCCGGTGCGCGCGGCCGATCTTGCCCTGCCCCCGCCCAGCGAAGGCTCGGCCGAAGTTGCGGCGCGGGTGGCGGCGGCGCGGGGCGTGCAGGTGGCCCGCCAGGGAGAAACCGGCGCGCGGTGCAATGCGGAGCTGGACGGCGACGTGCTGGAGCGCTTCGCCACGCCCGACGAGGCCGGGCGCAAACTGCTGCTGCAGGCGGCCGAGGCGATGCGGTTATCGGCGCGCGGCTATACCCGCATCCTGCGCGTGGCGCGGACCATTGCCGACATGGCGGGCGCGGAGGCCGTGGGACGCATTCATGTGGCCGAGGCGCTGAGCTATCGCCGGATGCCGGCGCGGGCGTAATGGTGCGCGGCAGCTGGCTGCCGCAATGAAAAAGAGACGCTCCGGTCCACTCGGAGCGCCTCTTTACTTCACACTCTGCCGCAACTCACCGCCGGTGGCGGCGATAGGTCCGGCAGTGCCTGTTGTACTTGGTCCTGGCGATCTCGTGTCCGCCGACACCGCCCACTGCTGCGCCTCCCAGCACACCAGCCGTCGAGCCGCCGGTCAGGACTGCGCCAAGGGCCCCGCCGGCGACACCCCCGACAACGGCGCCTTGCGTCTTGTTCAGGCGCTTGCAGGTGCGCGCTTCGGCGGAGGTGGCAGCGGTCAGCGCAAGGGCGGCCATTGCGGCGGCCGTCGCGCACCGGGTCAAAGCTTTCATGGTCACTGCTCCTGTCCTCACTGCGCCGGGGTGACCTTGACCTTGGGCACTTCGACCGTTCTCGGCTCGGTGGTCACGGACACGTCGGGGCCCTTGACGTCGTAGGCCGGCATCTGCCCCCCGGTGGCATGAACCTCGGGCATCTCGGCTTCCTTGGTCTGCTTGACCTTGCAGCCGGCCAGACCAACGCAGGCCAGAGACATGCAAGCAACCGTAAGAAATTTCGACATATTAGTTCTCCTGCCACCTTGGACACGACAATAGCTGTGGTCGAAACTCCAGTGAGGGTCAGGCTGTTCCCGGACGCGGCCGGGCGGCGGGCATAGCCGCTGACGTTGTTACCAATTGTGGATGCCAAACTCGCAGCTTCGCGCAGTTCTGACGGCCCTCGGAATGAAGGCTCAGCCAAATCGATCGGGATACGAACGCCGCGGTTCGGGGATCAGGGAGGCCCGTCAGGGCGCTGCATTTGCCGTCGCCGCCGGTGCCGATACCGGCATCACCGAACGCCGCACGGTGAGCACCTTGATCTCCGGGGCAAGCAACTGCCCCTTCATCGCCCCTTCCCCGGCCGTGGGCGAGACCGGGGAATCCCAGATCTTGCGGACCACGTCCATGCCGCCAATGACGTGACCGAAGGCAGCGTAGCCCGCGCGCAGTTCGGGGTCGTTCGACGCGGGATCGGCATCGAGGCCGGTCAGGTCGGACAGGAGGATCGAGAAATCGGACGTGGCCGTGCCGGGGGCAAGGCGGGCCATCGACAGGGTGCCGGCCTTGTGGAGAATGCCGGTCTGGCTGGTGGGCTCGTGGGCGATGGGCTTGAACACCTTGGCGGGATTGCCGCGCAGGCCGGTCTGTATCAGGCCATTGGGCTGCTCGCCCCACTTGAGCTTCATCGCGCGGTAGAAGGTCATCCCGTCAAACCGGCGGCTGTCGACATAGCGCATGAAGTTTTCGACCGTGACCGGCGCATGGGCATGGTCGAGCTCGATCTCGATCGGGCCCAGTGCAGTGACCATGGTGACGCGGACGGTATCGCCCAGGGGGGCGGGCCTGGCCAGCGGCCGGGCGGCGGCAGGCTTGCGCGCGGGGGCGGCGGCCAGCGGGGTTGCGGTGAGCGCGGCGGTGGCCAGGGCGGCAATGAGGGCGAATCGGCGGTTCATGGTGGCAGGATGCCGCCAGGCCCCCGCATTGGCTAGATCAGCCCGCGTGCCTTGAGGTCTTCGGCCAGCGTTTCGGCATCGGTGAAGTGGTGGCCTTGCCAGCCGCAGGCTTGAGCGGCGGCGATGTTGGTGGCGTTGTCGTCAACGAACAGCATGGTGGCGGGCGCGTGACCGAAGCGCTGGGCGGACAGGGCATAGATGCGCGGGTCGGGCTTGGTGATCTTTTCGACGCCCGAGACGACGACATCCCGGAAGCGGCCGATCACCGGCCAGTGGGGCGCGAAGGCGGGCCAGAATTCCGCGCCGAAATTGGTGATCGCATAGAGCGGCACGCCGCGCGCGTGGAGCGCCTCGACGAGATCGGCCGTGCCGGGGATCGGGCCGGGGATCGTCTCGTTGAAGCGGGCCGCCCAGGCCGCGATAAGGTGCGCGTGTTCGGGGAACTCGGCGGTCCGTTCGGCGACCATTTCGGCGGTCGGCCGGCCGGCGTCGTGCTGATAATGCCACTGTTCGGTGACGACGTTGTCAAGGAACCAGGCGCATTCGGCGGGATCGGGGATCAGCGGACGGTAGAGCGCGCCAAGGTCCCACTGGACCAGCACCCGGCCCACATCGAAGACCGCCGCCTCGACCCGATCAGCCATTACCTGCCCCTAACCGACGCCTCAAACGACTGCGGCCCGCGCTCCGATGGAGGCGGGCCGCTGCTGTGCCGACCGGGCGAGGCCCGGCCGCCGGTCTTCAGCCCTGGCGGGCCTTGAAGCGGCGGTTGGTCTTGTTGATGACGTAGGTGCGGCCGCGGCGGCGGATCACGCGGTTGTCCCGGTGACGGTCCTTGAGCGACTTCAGGCTGTTGCGAATCTTCATGATGGTCCTCGTGCGGGGGTGCCGCGGAAAACTGGAAGCCGGGCCGTTAGTGGGTGGTAGGGTCTGAGTCAAGGCGCCGATGTCCTCGCGCCGGTGACCTCTCACGAAAGATCTCAACACGATCCTTCCGGAGGGTCTTTGACTTCGCCCCTTACCATTACTAGCCCGTAGCTTCAGATACGGAGCCTGACATGCGTACCATTCCCCGGTCGCGCGACCACGTGACCGCCACTCGCCTGACGAGGTCTCCCGCGGGTTTCACTAACGCCCTGCTCGATGGCGCGCGGATGTTCGGCGCCGTGGTCGATCGTCACGCGCTCTGGATTTACGGCACCCTCCTCGTGCTCATGTTCGCGGTTTGCCAGTTGGCCGTGCGATCCTTTACCGTGGAGACCGACGAGGCATGGATACTGTTGTCCACCTTCAAGGCCCTTCGACTGGGCATGGGTGGGAGCGAAGCTGTCGGATTCCCCACTGTCACCAGCGGCGGGCTCCACTTCCTGCTTCACGGTTTGCTCGGCCGCGCAACGGATTCGATCGTGGTTCACCGAACCGTCTCGCTGCTGTTTCTTGCCGCACTGGTGCTGTTGGTGTTCGGTCTGATGCGCCGGCTCGGTGCCGAGCCCAGGCATGCCGCCGCCGGGGGGATGCTGGTTCTGGCCACGCCGGGACTGGTTCTCCAGGCCAGCCTGGCAATGGCGGAGATCATCGCGACGGTCGTGTTGCTTGCAACAGTCGTCTACTGGGAGCGCAGGGGCCGGCTCAGTCTGTCCGGATCGGCGATCACGGGACTCCTGCTGGGACTGACTTGCGCCACCCGGACGAATTGCCTGGTGAGCATTCCCGTCATGGCGGTCTGCGCCACCCTCGACGCCTCGGACTGGACGACCGGCCTGTCCCGCGCCGCGGCGATGGTTGCCGGATCAGTTGCCGTCTACGGTATCGGGGTGGGCGGCTACGCCGGCCTGTTCGTCGTTGGAAACTGGGCCGGCTTCGCCCACGTCATGGGCGGTGCGACGGGGGCATCGGTCGACAAGAACCTGGGCGACTACCTGCTGAACCTCAACCTTGCCGCCGATTTCTTCCCTCCCTTGCTCATCGCGGGCGTGCTGGCGGGCCTTGTCGCAATCTGGCGGCGCGGCACCGGTGATCTGCGCCTTCCGCTGGTGCTTGTATCAATCAGCCTGGTCGGCGCCCTGGCCTGGATTATTGGGGCCCCCATCCCCCATGTCCGCTATGCGTGGCCGTTCGCGCCGTTCCTGTTTGTCGCTGCGGGCATGTTGGCGCATCTGACCGGCGCCCTTGCCCGGCCCTGGTCGCAGTTCATCGTTCACCTGTTCGTGATCGGATCGGTGCTCCATCAGACTGTTACTTCTCTTGTCTATATCGGGGCCGGCGACAGCCTGGTGGCGGTCTCGCAGGCAAGCCGGCAGGTTGGCATTCCCAGCCAGCTGGAGCACACGACAAATATCCGGCAGCAGGAAGATATGGCGCGCTTCATCGCGGCACTTCCGGCCCAGGCCGATATTACGACCGAATTCTATGGCACGGGATTCCCGCTGAGCTACCTCTCGCAGCGGCCAGTTCTCGGCATCGCGCCGTCGGACAGCCCGCGCTTGCGCCCCCTCTTTTTCATCATCGCCCCCGGCGATATCGCGGTACCCCACCAGCACAGTCGGGTGATCGGCTGGCTCCAGCGCAATTGCACACTGGTGTTCAGGGCCGGCGACTATGCGATATTCTCGGTCCACGGCCCGGAGCCATTTCCAGTCCTGGTGGCAGTGCACCAAGCCGGCTGACCCGATCCAACTAATTTCACAAGGCACCCCGCAATGCAGGAAATTCCCTTCAACCGCCCGGCGCTGATCGGCAGGGAAGTGAGCTACCTGCGCGAGGCGATCCGGCGCGGGCAGCTTTCGGGCGACGGGCATTTCACCAAGAGGTGCAATGCCCTCATCGCGGAGATGACCGGCTCCGGAAAGGCCCTGCTGACCCATTCGTGCACGGCCGCGCTGGAGATGGCGGCGCTGCTGTGCGATCTCGAACCGGGCGACGAGGTGATCATGCCCTCGTTCACCTTCGTCTCCACGGCCAATGCGGTAGCGCTGCGGCGGGCGACGCCGGTGTTCGTCGACATCGATCCGCTCACGCTCAACGTCGATCCCGCGCGAGTGGCCGAGGCGATGGGACCGCGCACGCGAGCGATCTTTCCGGTGCACTATGCCGGGGTGCCGGCGGACATGGACGCGATCAATGCCATCGCCCGCGCGGGTGACTGCCTGGTGGTGGAAGATGCGGCACAGGCCCTGGGCTCCACCTACAAGGGACGCCCCTGCGGTTCGCTGGGCGACCTTGCGGCCTTCAGCTTCCACGAGACGAAGAACATCATCAGCGGCGAAGGCGGGGCGCTGACGATCAACCGGGCCGACCTGCAGGACCGCGCCGAAATCATCCGCGAGAAGGGCACCAACCGCTCGCAGTTCTTCCGCGGCGAAGTGGACAAGTACACCTGGGTGGACATCGGCTCCTCGTTCCTGCCGGGCGAGTTGATCGCCTCCTACCTCTGTGCCCAACTCGAGATGGCCGAGTTGATCAATGCGCGGCGCCTGGCGATCTACGACCGCTACCGCGAGGCCTTTGCCGATCTCGCCGCATCCGGGCGGGTCGCCCTGCCCTTCATCCCGGATGGCTGCACGGGCAACGGCCACATGTTCTACCTGCTGCTGCGTGACCTTGACGACAGGTCGGCGTTCATCGCCCACATGCGCGCCCACGGAATCATCGCGCCGTTCCACTATGTGCCGCTCCACAGCGCCCCCGCCGGGCAAAGTCATGCCCGCTCGGTCGGGCCGATGGACGTGACCGAGCGGATCAGCGACACGCTGGTCCGCCTACCGATGTTCTTCGAGCTGGGCTCGCAGGTCGAGGACGTGATCGACCAGGCGCTGGCCTATTTCGTCGGGGAGCGCGCGGCATGAGCCCGCCGGTCCTGATCAGCGTGGTTTCGCCGGTCTACGGCTGCACCGCTTGCCTCGAGCCATTGAGCGAAGCCGTGCGCAGCGCCTTTGCCGGCACAGGGCTCAACTGGGAACTGGTGCTGGTGGACGACCGCGGGCCCGGCGATCCCTGGCCGGTGATCAGCCGGCTGGCGGCGGGAGACGCGCGGATCCGCGGGGTGCGGCTTGCGCGCAACCACGGCCAGCACCTCGCCATCTGGGCCGGGCTGGCCGAGGCGCGGGGCGATTGGGTCTGCGTGGTCGATTGCGACTTGCAGGACGATCCGGAAGTTATTCCGCGCTTGCTGGAGCAGGCCAAGGCCGACGCGGCTGAGGCCGTGGTGGTCGACCGGGGGTCGTGGTCGGATTCGCTGTTCCGGCGGGCGGCCTCGAGCGCGCTCTACCGGCTGATCGGAGCGCTAGGCGGCGTGCGCATCGGCAACGTCGGGAACTTCGGCCTCTACAGCCGGCGCATGGTCGACACTCTCCTGCTCTACCGCGAGCAGGAAGTGTTCCTGCCGATGATGATTTCGCTCACCGGCCTCAAGCGGACGACGCTGCGGGCGGACCGGTCGGGCCGGGCCGCGGGACAGAGCTCCTACAGCCTGATGCGGCTGGCACGGCTGGCCATGGCGATCATCGTGCGCTTCTCGGACCGCCCGCTGAAGCTGAGCGTAGTGATCGGGCTGGCCTTCAGCGTCATTTCGGCGGGGATCTCGCTGCTACTGGTGATTGCATGGGCGGCCGGCGAATTCACCGTGCCGGGCTGGACCAGCACTGTGCTTTCGGTCTGGTTCCTCTCGGGCCTGATCATGGCGACGCTGGGGGTTCATGGCTTCTACCTTGGCCGGGTGTTCGCCGAGGTGAAAATGCGCCCGCGGATCGTGGTGGAGACCACGACAGCGCAGGAATCGGCGGAGCGCGCCGATGCCGGCTGAGGCGGGACGCCTGATCCGCTTCGGGATAGTTGGCCTGACGACCAACGGGGCCTTCTACCTGGTCTTCATCGTCCTGCTGCGCCTCGGCCTGGGGCCGACCGTGGCGGCGGGACTGTGCTACGCGCTGGGCGTGGCGCTGAGCTATGCGCTCAACCGCCGCTGGACCTTCGCCAGCGATGCCAGCCACGGCCGCGACCTGCCCCGGTTCCTGCTGGCCTACGGCACGGGGCTGGTTTCGACCATGGCGACGATCACCCTGCTGCTGCGCTGGCTGCGTCCGGAACTGGCGCAGGTGCTGAACATCGGGATCACCGCGCTGGTGATCTATGCCACTCTGAGGCTGGTGCGGTTTGGCCAAATAGAGGAACGTGAAGGTGCCCATCGAGCGCAATGACCTGGAATCCGCCCGCTTCGGCATCGTCGCTGGCAGGTTGATCGATCCGGAAGCCGGGACTGAGGCAATCGACATAGCGGCGCGTCAACTCGGCTTGGACATGCTGACCGTGCGCGTGCCAGTGTCAGATCTGCCCCGGGTCCACGCCTTCGAAGAAGCGGGATATCGGTTGATGGATACGCTCGTCTATTTCCGGCGAGGGACAGGCAAGCTCCCTTCGAATTGGCCGATGTCGCGCGGGATCACCTGCCGCGAGGCGACGGCTGCCGACATGACCGCAGTAACCGAATTAGCCCGCATTGGTTTCAGCGACTACATGGGCCATTACCACGCGGATCCCCGGCTGGATTCGACCGCAGCGGATGCCGCCTACGCCCACTGGGCCGAAACAAGCATTGCGAAGGTCTCGCCATCCGCCCCGGTCTTGCTGGCAGAATCAGCTGGACGAACGGTTGGCTTCCTGACTCTGCGCCAGAATAGCATGGACGAAATAGAACTGGTTCTCAGCGCGGTTGATCCCTCGTTCATGGGCCGAGGCGTGTATCCCACTCTCATTGCCGAGGGCATCATTCACGCCGCTGCACACGGCTATTCGCGAGTGATCACCTCAACTCAGATTAACAACTACGCGGTGCAATCAGCATGGACGCGGCTGGGATTCCGGCACGAGCGGAGTTTCTACACCTTCCACAAGTGGTGGGACTGACCAGCGCTTCCGCCCGCCTGGCCATCACCCCCGCAATTCCCCCAGGCGCCGCTCCCACGCCAGGGCATGGGCGACGATCGTATCGAGGTCGGCATATTGCGGCTGCCACGGCAGGGTCGCCTTGATCAGGCGGTTGTCGGAGACGAGGCTGGCGGGATCGCCGGCGCGGCGCGGTTCCATTCGGCGTTCGATCTTGCGGTTGGTGACGCGGTCGACCGCGTCGAGCACTTCGAGGACGGAGAAGCCCCGGCCATAGCCGCAATTCATGGTGAGCGAGCGGGCGGGCTCGGCGATCAGGGCTTCGAGGGCGAGGACGTGGGCGGCGGCAAGGTCGGCCACGTGGATATAGTCGCGCACGCCGGTGCCGTCGGGCGTGGCGAAGTCCGTGCCGAAAACGCCGACATGGCTGCGCTTGCCCAGCGCCGCCTCGACGGCGACCTTGATCAGGTGGGTGGCTCCGGCGGTGGACTGGCCCGAGCGCGCCTGGGGATCGGCGCCGGCGACGTTGAAATAGCGCAGGGCGCAGTAGTTGAGCGGATGGGCCCTGGCCGTATCGGCCAGCATGATCTCGCTCATCAGCTTGGACATGCCATAGGGGTTGATCGGCTGCCTGGGGCTGTCTTCCGTGACTGGGGAGACCTCGGGCTCGCCATAGGTCGCCGCGGTCGAGCTGAAGATGAAGTGCGGCACGCCCGCGGTCACCGCCGCCTCGATCAGGGCACGGGTCTTGGCGGTGTTGTTGTGGTAGTACTTGAGCGGGTTCTCGACCGATTCCGGCACGATGATCGAGCCGGCGAAATGCATGATCCCGCGCGTGCCCTGCTGTTCGAAGATCCGCGCGAGGAGGGCCGCGTCGGCGATATCGCCCTCATAGAACGGCACGTCTTCCGGCACGGCGAAGCGGAAGCCGGTGGTGAGATTGTCGATCACGGCGACGGACCAGCCGGCGTCCCTGAGCGCGAGCACGGCGTGGCTGCCGATATAGCCGGCGCCGCCGGTGACGAGAACGGGAACACGGGAAGCTTGAGGCATTGCGGCGAATCGCTCCTGACAGTCAGTCCGCAACGCCTTAGCACGCCAAAAGGTGCCGAATGATGAAACCGATTGCAGCAAGATAAGGCGGGTTCCGGCGCGCGAGCGGCGCTGCTTCGCGGCTTGCAAATGGCACGCGGGCGGCACAGTCTGCCGGGATGATACGCTTCCCTCCTTCGGTCCTGCTCCCGCTCGTCCTGCTGCTGCCGCTGGCCGGCTGCGTTGCGCCGACCGGACCCATCGAGGTGACCCGGTTTCACCTGCCGGATACGGCGGCACTGGCGCACGGCGCGACCGGCGTGGAGCCGGCGGCGGGGATGGACCCCGGCTCGATCGAGCTGAAGACCTTCGAGGAGGCCGTCTCGCGCGAACTGCAGCGGGTCGGCTATGGCACGGCCGGCGCAAGCGGCGCGGCGCAAGTGGCCGAGGTGCGGCTGGAGCGGCGCACCGAGCACCCGCAGCGCACGCGCTCACCGGTGAGCGTCGGGCTTGGCGGGGCGACCGGATCCTATGGCTCGGGCGTCGGCGTGGGCATCGGGATCAATCTTTCAGGGCCGCCGCCGGCGATGACCGAGACGCTGCTGGGCGTGGTCATCCGCGAGAGGGCGAGCGGCGCCGTCTTGTGGGAAGGGCGGGCGAGCTTCTCGGTCCGCGCCGATTCGCCGCTGGCGACGACGCCGCTCGGCGCAGCCGAGATGGCCCGGGCGCTGTTTGCCGGATTCCCCGGGCGCTCGGGCGAGACGATGCTCGTCAAGCCGGCCGGATGACGGCGCCGGGCGTTTGCGCACGATGAGCCATATCCAGATTTCCGCCGCGTTCGATTCCGGCAATATCGACGTGCTCGGGATCGACGGGGCCGAAGCACGGCTGGCGATCCGGCGGGACAATGCCTCCGACTTCTTCCAGTGGTTTCATTTCCGGGTGAGCGGAGCGGCGAGGCGCGAGCTGGTGCTGCGCCTGACGGGCCTGGGGAAGAGCGCCTATCCGATGGGCTGGCCCGGCTACCGCGCGGCGGTTTCGGAGGACCGGGCGCTCTGGACCCGCGCGGCGACGAGTTGGGACCGCGAGGCAGACGGCGGCACGCTGACAATCCGCTATCGGCCCGCCGGCGAGCTGGCCTGGTTCGCCTATTTCGCGCCCTATTCGCTGGAGCGGCACGAGGACGTGATTGCCCGCAGCGCGGCTGCTCCCGGCGTCAGCCACCGCGTGCTCGGCACCAGCCTCGACGGGCGGCCGATCGACTGCCTCGAGCTTGGCGAGGGCGAGGTCCAGGTGTGGCTCTATGCCCGCCAGCACCCGGGCGAGACCATGGCCGAATGGTGGATGGAAGGCGCGCTCGACCTGCTGACCGATCCGGGCAGCGCCTGGGGGCGGAGCCTGCGCGAGAAATGCCGGTTCCACCTGGTGCCCAATTGCAACCCCGACGGATCGTTCCGCGGCCACCTGCGCACCAATGCGGCGGGGGTCAATCTCAACCGCGAATGGCATGCGCCGAGCGAGGAACGATCACCCGAGGTGCTGGCGATCCGCCGGGCCATGGACGAGACGGGCGTGCACTTCGCCATGGACGTCCACGGCGACGAGGCGATTCCCGCGGTGTTCCTCGCCGGGTTTGAGGGCATCCCCTCGTGGCGCGAAGAGCAGGGGCAAGGCTATGCCCGCTACCGCCGCATCCTCGAGCGGCGCACGCCCGATTTCCAGACCCGCCTGGGCTACCCGGTGGCCCGGCCGGGCGCGGCCAACCTTGCCATGAGCACCAACCAGCTGGCCGAGCGCTTTGGCCGCAGCCATGGGTGCGTTTCCATGACCCTGGAAATGCCGTTCAAGGACAATGACGACCTGCCCGATCCGATGCACGGCTGGAGCCCCGCGCGCAGCCGCCAGCTGGCACGCGATTGCCTGGCCGCGCTGGGCGAATGGCTGGAGACGGGGGCGGCGTAAGGCTGTGCCTGCGTGAAGCATCACCCCCATCAACGGGGAAGATAAGGAATGCTCAGCTTTCCAGCAGCAGCGTATAGTCCTTGAGCAGGTCGAGGCAGCGGCCCTCCGCGAAGATCAGGCGGTCATCGCGTTCCACCCCGGTCTTGCGCTTGAGCATGCGGATCGCCGCATCACGGTTGGGGCCGACGAGGCCCGGGGCGCAGATCACCAGCTCGGGATTGTGCGAGAGGCTGCCGTCGACCATCAGGTCAAGCGCGGCGGGGGCGAAATCGAAGCCGAGGAACACGATCCGCGACGAGGCCGCCACGGCCGCGCGCAGGGCGCCGAGCGCCACCCGGTCCTTCATCGCCTGGCCCGCAGTGCGGATGTGGGCCGACAGGGCCGCGATGTTCCAGGCCTGCTCGTTGCCCCAGTCGACATCCGGGCCGTCGCCGGACTGCCACGGCAGGCGGCCGACCGAGCCAAGGGGGTGGAACACCTTGAGCCGGGAGGCGACCATGCGCTGGGCTTCCTGGAGCGTCATCCCGTAGGCGGTCGAAACGACATAGGGCAGCACGTGTTCGGCCGAGCGGTCATAGGTGAAGGAGACCAGGCTTACATCGGCCAGTCCCTGCTCCAGCCTGGAGCGCGGCAGGCTGGCGCAGATCAGGCGGCCGAGTTCGGTCAGCCAATAATCGCCGGTCTGCATTGGCAGGCCTCCGGCCACCTGGGGCGCGGCGCGGACCGAGGAGCGCTGTTCGGACTGGAGCGTGAATACGGCCAGGGCCAGCTTGCCGAAGGCCTCCACCAGCGGATCGTCGTCGTTCTGATCGATCACCCCTTCGACCGTGCGGCCGACCTTGGCCGACTGGTGGATGCGCTGGGCGGCGCGGTAGAGCTGCTCCTCGCTGCGTCCGGTGCGTTCGGCCAGCTTGCCGACATGGCGCAGGATCGCCGCCATATCGCGGGTCATCTGGTTGGCCGTGGCGCGGCTGAAATCGAGCGCGGCGGCGATCCGCTCAAGCGTCTCGGCGGAACCCGGAAAATGCAGTTCCGCCGCAGCGCCGGGCCCGAGGACAAAGGTCGTCTTGCTGCGGATCATGAAGCGGCTTTGCGGTTTTCCAATTGGCCGCCCTTCCCCCGTGGCGGCGGCCCAGGGGATCGTCTCTAGTGGAAATTCCTTAACCAAGATTTGCAGTGGGCCCCGTTTCGGCGTGAGGCAAGGAATGGCCGGGGACGGGCGAAGCCCGGTCATGCGGGAGACGAGGATCATACGCGTGATGGCTCTGCGGCCTGCCCGGGAGGCTGCGCCAGACCATGGACAGCGGGCAGCCAAGTCGCAATCTAGGCCGCAAACTCATAAATGGCACCATTGAGGAGTTCCGACCATGCCCGAAACGATCCGGCCCGCGACCGGCAAAGCGGTGTGGACTGCCGCTGATTTGGGCGATCCGGCCGGCCTCGGCTCTCCCTTCTCGAAGGACGAGATCGCGGAAATGGAGCGTGTGACGGACCAGGCCCGCCAGCGCGGCATCACGGCTGAGACCGCGCCCGACAACCTGTTCGACTGGCCGCTGGTCGATCGCCGGATGAAGCAGGTCCTGGGCGAACTTCGCGACGGATCGGGGCTGGCCCTGCTGACGGGACTGCCAACCGACCGGTTCGGCAAGAATGACTTGCAACTGATCTTCTGGGGCCTTGGCCGATCGATCGGCGCGGCCGTGCCCCAGAGCGCCAAGGGCGATCGCCTCGGCCAGATCCGCGATATGACCCACATCGATCCCAACGCCCGGGCCTACCAGAACCGCAACGAGCTCAACCCTCACACCGATCACACGGAAGTGGTCGGCCTGATGTGCCTGCGCGATGCCATGGAGGGTGGCTTCACCCCGCTGACGAATGCACTGGCAGTGCATAACGAGATCCTGCGCCAGCGCCCCGACCTCATGGAGCGGCTCTATCGTGGCTACCGCTATCACCGCCGGGGCGAAGAGCAGGATGGCCAGGAGCCGATCACGCCGCACCGGGTGCCGGTTTTCTCCCGCCTGGGGAAGGCTGTCAGCTGCCGGCTGATCCGCCCCTACATCGAAGCCGCTGCGGCGGAACTCGGCGAGCCCCTGAGCGCCGCGGATTTGACCGCGCTTGACCTGGTCCAGCAGACCGCGCGGGACCCGCGGTTCCGCCTTGGCCTGCGGCTGGAGCCAGGCAGCCTGGTGTTGTTCAATAACTACACCATGTTCCACGAGCGCACGCCATTCACCGACTGGCCCGAAGAGGATCGCAAGCGCCACCTGGTGCGGATGTGGTTGGTGCCCGACGATCTGCGGCCGGTTGTCCCCGAGATCGAGCTTTACGGGACCAAGGGCGGGGCGATCCTGCGCAGCGGCGGCCCGGCCCGATCATTCGGCTGGGGGGTGGGTGGACAATGACGGACGCGGTACCGCCCCGCCCCGGGATGCAGGATTGCCCGGTCAGGGCAGCCCGGCACCGGAGGAAGACACGCGGACATGCTCGATCCACGAACGATGACCGGGCACGTCGATCGGCTCCATGCTGATCATGAACAGCGTGCGCCGGTCCGCGCCTCCCAGCGCCGGCGCGATCGACCAGCGCCCGTAGGTGGGGATATGATGGGTGATGAAGCCGCCCTCGGTGACCCGCAGGAAGGCGCTGATCGCGAGGCAGGCGACCCACACGCCGCCATCGGCATCGAGGCACAGGCCATCGGGATGGCGGCCGGGCAGGTCGGCCCACAGGCGGGGATTGGCGAGGGTGCCGTTCTCACCGATGTCGTAGGCCGTCAGCCGGCTTTCGTGGGAAATGCTCGCGATCAAAGTGCGCCCATCGGCGGTGATGCCCAGGCCATTGGGATAGTTGAGGCCTGACGCGGCAACGGCACTCGTACCGTCCGGGTGAACCACCAGGATCTCTCCCGCGAGGTTGTGGGAAAAGCCGAGGCCGTTGAGATAGTAGCGATCGATGTCGCCCGAGAGCGAACAGGGAGAGCCATCCGGTCCGGCTGGCGGGGGGACGGCGGGGCCGGGCCGGTAGCAGTCGACGTAGGCCCGGCCTTCTGCCGTGACCACCATGTCGTTCAAGATGGCGCCATGGGCTGACAGATCGGCGTGGAGGCTCACCCCTCCCTCCCGGCTTACGCGGTGAAGCTGGCGGGATTTCATGCCGACGACGAGCAGTGTTCCATCCGGCAGGAAGCCCAGCCCCGAGGGGCTCTCGATTCCGGCGATGGTCTGCAAGTCGCTGCCATCCTCGCGAACCCGCATGACCCGGTCGCGCGCGATGTCGGAGAACCACAGCCACCCATCATGCCAGCGCGGACCTTCGGCGAAGCTGAGCCCCTCCACCAGCGGTTTCGACTGGAGCATGGCCGGTCTGTTCATGGATCACCCTTCCCTCCGCCGGCGCGGCGCCGGCCGGTTTTGCCAGTTGCATCAGATAAATGGGTTGGAGGCAACGGCATGGCCGCTGTCGCCACATCCGTGCGACGGGTGGGAGACTGGTCAGCCCAATTGCCCCGCCCGGAAGGCATGGGGCAACAGTTCCGACAACCGCGTTTCGAGCACTTCCTCGTTCGAAACGCACCAGACCACCGGGTCGGTCGCCCCCAGCCCGGCCAGTTCGGCCAGGACCTGGCGGCAGCGGCCGCAGGGGGTAACGGGATCGGGTCCGGGCATCGCTTCGCCGTCGTGACCCGGGGGGCCACCGAGGACGGCAACGGCGACGAGGCCACCGCGTGCGCCCGCGTTCATGGCTGCGGCCACGGCCACGGTTTCCGCGCAGAGCGAGAGGCCGTAGCTGGCGTTTTCGACATTGGCGCCGGTGACCAGCGTGCCATCGGCAAAGCCGAGCGCGGCGCCGACATGGAAGCCCGAATAGGGCGCGTGGGCGCGGGCCGAGGCGGTCTGGGCGGCGGCGATCAGGGCAGCGCGGGTGGGAGGAGTGGACATGGCGCCGGTTATGCGCCCATCTTCAAGGGCGCGCCACTACCCAGCGCAAGGGGCCGGGGCTGGCGTCGGTGACAAGGCGGGTGTTGGCGGTCCACAGCATCCACGGACGCCCGGCATAGTCGGGCTGGATGCGCTCGCCCGTCATCCACAGGTTGCGCGAGATCGCGGCGGCGATGTGGTAGCGCCGCTCGAACCGGCGCGAGAGCTTGAGGATCGCGGCCTTGCCGGTGTGGTTCTCGATCTGGTTAAGGAAAGTGGTCAGCTCGCTTTCCACCGCGGCGTCGCTGACCGGCATGGGGCAATCGTCGGCCAACCGGTCAAGATCGACAGCGGGGGGCAGCATCTTCGCGTCGCGCGGGATGACGGTGACGAAATTGGCGGCCTGCTTGTCGGCCGGCTGGCACGGATCGTAGAGGTGAACCGCGCCGACCATCAGCTTGGCGGCGCGGGCATCCTCGAGGTTCTTCACGAAGGCCGGATCGCGCGCGAAGGCGCTGGCCGAGGCATCGAGATAGACGAAATCTGCGCCGACAGCCTTGAGCGCGGTCCAATCCACCTCGCCTTCGCTGGTGCCCACTTCGACGCCCTGATCGGGGAAGGCCTTGCGCGACGGAGTCCATCCCCGCAGGTGCCACCACAAGGCAACGACGCCGATCACGGCGACGAGGAGCACCAGGGCGGCCAGCCGCAGCCGCCAGTTGCCGCGCTGCCGCGCTGAGCCTTTCCTCGCCATCACCGGATTGCCCCGTTGTTCATGCGGCCTAGCCGCGGCGCCCCATCAGGCCCTGATATGGAGGACGCAGATCAAGGTAAAGAGGCGGCGCGCGGTGAGAAAATCCGTCTCCACCTTGCCCGCGAAGGCTTCCAGCAGCAGTTCGGCAGCCTCGTTGTGAACCCCGCGGCGCGCCATGTCGATCGTCTCGATCTCGGTGGCGCTGGCCCGGCGCACCGCCTGGTAATAGCTGTCGCAGATTGCGAAGTAGTCCTTGATGTGGCGGCGGAACCGGCCGAGGCCGAGGATCAGAGTTTCCAGCAGGGTGCCGTCGTCGGCCGAGATTTCCAGCGCGAGCCGGCCATCCTGGACCGACAGGCGCAGCCGGTAGGGACCGGCATGGCCCGCCGCGAAGGCGCGCACCGGCGTGAAGCTGTTGTCCTCGATCAGGTCGAACAGGGCGACGCGCCGTTCCTGTTCGATATCGGCATTGCGGGCGATAATCGTCGCCTCGTCGAGCTCGATATGAGAGATGCGCTGCTGGCCCATGGCGGGGGCTTCTTGCAAATGCGAAGGGTCGGGGCAAGTTCCCCGTGCAATCCACAAGCTGTGGATAGAAAGAGGCCCGCCCCCCTCCTTGCCGCAGGCTGCGGAGAGGCAGATAAGGCGGCGCTCCATGTCCGAAGACCTCCTCATCCCCGCGCTTGACGCTGCTCCTGCCCCAGCCCTGTCCGGCGCCGCCGTCCCCGCCGCGCGCCAGTTGCCCTCCAATATCGAGGCGGAAGCCGCATTCCTCGGCGCGGTGCTGATCGACAACCGGGTGATCGAGGAACTCAACACGCCGCTCAAGCCGGCGCATTTCTTCGAACCTGTCCACGCCCGGATCTATGAGCGCGTGACCCAGCTGCTCGACCGCAAGGCAGTGGTCACCCCGGTCACGCTCAAGCCCTATTTCGAGGCCGACGAGGCGCTGAAGGCGCTGGGCGGGGTGACCTACCTTGCCCGCCTCACCGCCGACGGCCAGGGCCTGCTCGCCCCGCGCGAGCTGGCCGAGCAGATCTACGAGCTGGCCCTGCTGCGCGAACTGGTCAGCGTGGGGCGCAACCTCGTCGAGAACGCGCTCGACACCTCCGAGTCGGTCGAGCCGCTCAAGCAGATCGAGAATGCCGAGGCCGCGCTCTACCAGGTGGCGGAAGGCGCCTCGACCAACAACGAGGCCAAGGACTTCTCCACCGCGACCAAGACCGCGCTGGGCATGATCGAGCAGGCGCTGCTTTCGGGCGGCCATGTCTCGGGCAAGACCACCGGCCTCACCTCGATCAACGAGAAGGTCGGCGGCTTGCACGATTCCGACCTCATCATCCTTGCCGGCCGCCCGGGCATGGGCAAGACCTCGCTCGCCACCAACATCGCCTTCAACGCGGCCGACCGCCTGCGCCGCGACCGGCTCGACGGCATCCCGGACGAGAAATCCGTAGGCGCGGCCACGGCTTTCTTCAGCCTCGAAATGAGCGCCGACCAGCTGGCGACGCGTATCCTCGCCGAGCAGTCGGGCATCAGTTCGGAAGCCCTGCGCATGGGCAAGATCAGCCGTGACGACTTCCAGTCGCTGTCCTTTGCCAGCCAGCGCCTCGCCGAACTGCCGCTGTTCATCGACGATACCCCGGCCCTCACCATCGCCGGCCTGCGCGCCCGCGCGCGGCGGCTGAAGCGGCGGCATGGCCTCGGCCTGGTGGTGGTCGACTATCTCCAGCTGCTCCAGGGCTCGGGCCGGGCGACCGACAACCGCGTGAACGAGATTTCGGAAATCTCGCGCGGTTTGAAGACCCTGGCCAAGGAGCTCTCGGTCCCCGTGATCGCCCTCTCGCAGCTCAGCCGCGCGGTCGAGCAGCGCGAGGACAAACGCCCGCAGCTGTCGGACCTGCGCGAATCCGGCTCGATCGAGCAGGACGCGGACATGGTCTGGTTCGTCTACCGCGAGGACTACTACGTCGCCGCCAAGGAACCCAAGCGCCCGACCGAGAGCGACGATGCCAAGACCCACGAGGCCCACGGCGCCTGGGCGGCGGAGATGGAGCGGGTCTACGGCCTCGCCGAACTGATCGTCGCCAAGCAGCGCCACGGCGCGACCGGCAAGGTCCGCATGCGGTTCGAACCGCGGATCACGCGGTTCAGCGACCTCGCCGAGGATGCGCTGGGCGGGTACGGGCCGGACGACTGAGGGGGGGCTGTCAAAGCGCCCCGATCGCCTTGAGACGCGCCTCCAGCGGAGCGGGCCAGCCGCTCGGGCGGGCGGTGTCGACCGGGACTTCCGGCCAGCGGTAGTTGAACTCCGGTGGAATGCGCGGGCCCCCGGTGAACATCAGCATGTGGATGTTGGTCTGGCGCAGCTCGCCCGAGACCCAGCGGCCGTCGGTGTGGAACACGCCCGACTTGCCTTCGGCCGTGGTCGCGCGGACGAGGCCGCCTTCCAGTTCCTCGAACGTCTCGCCGTTCACGGCGGCAACGTATTTGCGCAGCGACATCGCCTGAACTCCTATTCGCCGTCGGCCAGTCCCATCCACTTCTCGTAGAGATCGTGGAAGTGGCGGACCGGGGTTTCGTTGTGCTGGGCCAGCAGGACGTAGCCCAGGCCATTGGTCTTCAGCCCCTCCTGCGTGGGCGCCACGTTGGCGAGGTCCTGCAGGAAAATCCGGGCGAGCTGGCCCAGCTCGGGGGCGTCAGCGACCGTCTCACCCGGCTTGAGCCAGTGAATCGGGGCCGCCGGCGGGCGCGGCTGGTCTTCCGGCCACGGGCTGAGCAGCATGACTTCCATGATGCACTTGTCGGGATCGGTGCCGTAGGGCCGGTAGCGGTAGCAGATGTGGCTGAAGGCGCCCCACGGATGGAGGTTGGGGAACAGGCTGCACATGTGCCCGCCGAACAGGTCGACGTCGTGATATTCGTCGATCTTGTCGCCGATGATCCCGCGGTAGAACTCGCGCGTGGCTTCGATGATCTGCACGGTCGGCCGGGTGCCTGGATGCGTGGTGATCTGCGGCGGCATGCCGAGGTGACGCTCGTAGTGGGAATCGATCACCACCTGGGGATCTTCCGAGGTGACTGCCCAGCCGGGCTTGGCCTCCTGCCGGTCGGTCGGCAGATGCGGCGCGCCGCGCATGAAGTTGCCGAAATCGTCCCAGCGCCCGTCGCTCGGATTGTCATTGTCGCGCTCGAACACGAACTGGGGGTGGGTGGTGGGCACGTGCCAGGGCTCGAGAAAGGCTTCCTGGGCGATCTTCCAGTTGCACGGGAGCACGGCGCCGACATGGACCTGCTTCCACCGCTTGGCGAAATCGTGCCCCGCGCCCTCGTAGTGATCGGGCATCGTGCCGAGGAAGGAAGCCAGGGATTCGGCCGCCGGGTCGGGATTGATCAAGACGAACCCGCCCCAGATATCGCATTTCGCCTCGACCAGGCGGAACTCCTTGCCGGCACCAGGGAAATCCCAGGCGCAGGGGATCGATTTGGGGGTGCCGTCGATCTGCCAGGTCCAGCCGTGATACATGCACTTGAGCTCGGCAACGCCGTGTCCGTCGAAATCCGCGACCTTGCGGGCGCGGTGGGGACAGGAATTCCACAGCGCCTTGTATTCACCCGGGGCCGAATGCATCACGATGAACGAGAGGTGGGCGATCTCGTACACGATGTAGTCGCCGACGTTGGGAATGTCCTCCTCGCGGCAGGCGACCTGCCAGATCTTCTTCCAGATCTTCTCGACCTCGCGCCTGGCATAGTCCTCGCTGATCCAGCGATCGACCTTGATGCGCTTCACTTCCTGTTTGTATGGGGATTCGATCGTGAGGTACGCGGGATAGGGCACCGGCTCGCGGGCAAGCTCCACCGTATCTGACGTCTCCATGTAGGCCCTCTCCTGTCCAGCGCCGATGCGCTTGTCGGGATCGAGAACAGGCCATGGCGCGTTCAGGCGCATTGATCCGCATCAAGCTTCGGCTATGCACGAAACGCGGCCGGATCCCGCCAGACGGCCGCGCCGATTTCCTTGACTTTCCGCGCCCCTCCCCTTACCTGCCGGGCTTTCCAGTAGATTCTGGCCGACAGATTCTGACCATTCGGAGTGCTTGATGGCACGCGTTACCGTTGAAGATTGCGTCGACAAGGTTCCCAACCGCTTCGACCTCGTCCTGCTCGCCGCGCAGCGCGCCCGCGAGATTTCGGGCGGCGCCGAACTCACCATCGATCGCGACCGTGACAAGAACCCGGTCGTTGCCCTGCGCGAAATCGCGGACGAGACCGTGCGCCCGCCGGCGCTCAAGGAATCGATGATCGCCGCCCTCCAGCGCGTCCAGCCCGAGGACGACGACGAGGTCGACGAAATCGGCTCGCTCTCGCAGCAGGCCGAAGCCCTGCGCATCACGGCGGCAGCGCCGGTGCGCAATACCTCGCTGGGTGGCGATTACGACGGCTGATTGGCTGGCGGTTCGCTTGGCGGATTGGAAAAGGGGCCTCGGGAAACCGGGGCCTTTTTCGTTTGGGGACTTATGTCCTTTCTAAACGCACGCGTCGTAAACCCACCCCCAACCCCTCCCTTGAGGGAGGGGAGCGAGACTTGGCGCACTGCAGGTGCGCCTTAGTCGCAGCGGGGAGGATTTCCAAAGCTGTCGCGTTTGCCAGCGACCCAATCGTCTGTTCGTTGGATCCGGGAACCTTCGAGACGGGGCCTCTGCCTTCGGCTTCCGCCCCTCCTCAGGACGAACGGAGGGAGGGCGGACGTCGGATTTGGTGCTTAGGCCCCCTGCGGTGCGGCCTCGCCGCCGTAGCGCTTGCCCGCCTTGGGGATGGCCGAGCCGCGAACCGGCGTCGGCGCATTGCCGCTGGCGCGGCGATCGGGGCGGTCGATGCGGCCGTCCTTGAGCAGTGCGGCGATTTCCTCACCGTTCAAGGTCTCATACTCGAGCAGGGCCTGGGCCAGCAGGTGCAGCTTGTCCTCGTTTTCCTTGAGGATCGCGGTGGCGCGGGCGTGGGCGCCGTCGACCAGGCCGCGGATCTCGCTGTCGATCACCTTGTTGGTCTCGTCCGAGGCGAACAGGCGGGCCGAGCCGCCCATGCCGAGGTAGCCTTCCTGCTGCTCCTCATACTGGAGCGGGCCGAGCTTGTCGGACATGCCCCACTTGGTGACCATGTTGCGGGCGAGGCTGGTCGCATACTGGATGTCGGAACTGGCGCCCGACGAGACCTTGTCGTGCCCGAAGATCAGCTCTTCCGCAACGCGGCCGCCCATCGAGACCGAGAGGTTCGCGTGCATCTTGTCGCGGTGGTAGGAATAGGAATCGCGTTCCGGCAGGCGCATGACCATGCCCAGCGCGCGGCCGCGCGGGATGATCGTGGCCTTGTGGATGGGATCGGACGCGGTCTCGTTGACCGAGACGAGGGCGTGGCCGGCCTCGTGATAGGCGGTCATCTTCTTCTCGTCCTCGGTCATGACCATCGAGCGGCGCTCGGCGCCCATCATGACCTTGTCCTTGGCGTCCTCGAACTCCTGCATGGCGACGAGGCGCTTGTTGCGGCGGGCCGCCAGCAGCGCGGCTTCGTTGCACAGGTTCGCAAGGTCGGCGCCGGAGAAGCCGGGCGTGCCGCGCGCGATGGTGCGCGGATTGACGTCGGGCGCCAGCGGCAGCTTCTTCATGTGCACGCCGAGGATCTTCTCGCGGCCCTCGATATCGGGGATCGGCACGACCACCTGGCGGTCGAACCGGCCCGGGCGCAGCAGGGCGGGGTCGAGCACGTCGGGGCGGTTGGTCGCCGCGATGATGATGATGCCTTCGTTGGCTTCGAAACCGTCCATCTCGACCAGCAGCTGGTTGAGGGTCTGCTCGCGCTCGTCGTTCGAATTGCCGAGGCCGTGGCCGCGATGGCGGCCGACCGCGTCGATTTCGTCGATGAAGACGATGCAGGGCGCGTTCTTCTTGGCCTGCTCGAACATGTCGCGCACGCGGCTGGCGCCGACGCCGACGAACATCTCGACGAAGTCCGAACCGGAGATGGTGAAGAAGGGTACGCCCGCCTCACCTGCGATGGCGCGGGCGAGCAGCGTCTTGCCGGTGCCGGGCGAGCCGACCAGCAGCGCGCCCTTGGGAATTTGTCCGCCGAGCTTGGCGAAGCGCGAGGGATCGCGCAGGAATTCGACGATCTCCTCCAGTTCCTCGCGCGCTTCGTCGATGCCGGCGACGTCGTTGAAGGTGACGCGGCCCTGGCGCTCGGTCAGCATCTTGGCCTTGGACTTGCCGAAGCCCATCGCGCCCGAGCCGCCGCCCTTCTGGACCTGGCGCAGGGCAAAGAATGCCACGCCGAGGATCAGCATGAACGGCAGGGCCTGGACGAGGATGTAGAGCAGCACGTTCGGTTCTTCCGGCGACTTGCCCGCATACTTCACCCCGTTGTCCTGCAGGAGCTGCGGGAGGGTGGTGTCGTTCGGGATCGGCACGGTATTGAACGCATCGCCGTTCTTGTAGTGCCCGCTGATCCGCTCGGTCCCCACCTGGACATCGGACACGCTGCCCTCAGCGACCTTGGCACGGAAATCGGAATAGGGCACGGGCGTGCCGCCACCATCGGAGCGGGCGCTGAACATCGAGACCACGAGCAGCAGGGCCATGAAGATGCCCCCCCAGACAAGCAGGCTCTTGAGCCAGGGATTACCGGAGGGCTGGTCGTCGTTCATGGGGCAAGCGTCCTTTCGCACCCGCAATGTAGGATGCGAGGTCTGAATGGCAAGCTAACCCACTAGTACCCATGGTGCCTGGAGGCGATTTGATTGATCGTATTTTCCGACCGCCCTGCCGGGAACAAGATCAATTCTCGATACTGACCGGGAAATCGAAGCCGTGGTGGCGCAACAGGGCATGGCGGCGGGCGTGGCGCAGGTCTTCGGCGACCATTTCGGCGCACATTTCCCGGGCGGTCACTTCCGGCACCCAGCCGAGCCGCTCCTTGGCGCGCGTGGGATCGCCGAGCAGGGTTTCGACCTCGGCCGGGCGGAAGTAACGCGGGTCGACCCGCACGATCACCTCACCGGGGCGAACGGTGACGCTTTCCGGATCGGCGATGGCCGTGACCGTGGCGATCTCCTCTACCCCGGCGCCCGAGAATTCGAGGGTGATGCCAAGTTCGGCGGCCGACCAGCGGATGAATTCACGCACGGAATACTGGACCCCGGTGGCGATCACGAAATCTTCCGCAGCCTCCTGCTGGAGCATCATCCACTGCATCCGCACATAATCGCGCGCATGGCCCCAGTCGCGCAGGGAATCGAGGTTGCCCATGAACAGGCAGGGTTCGAGGCCCTGGCTGATATTGGCGAGACCCCGGGTGATCTTGCGGGTGACGAAGGTTTCGCCGCGGCGCGGGCTCTCGTGATTGAAGAGGATGCCGTTGCAGGCATAGATCCCATAGGCCTCGCGGTAGTTCACCGTGATCCAGTAGGCGTAGAGCTTGGCCACGGCATAGGGCGAGCGCGGGTGGAACGGCGTGGTCTCGCGCTGGGGGGTTTCCTGGACGAGGCCGTAAAGCTCGGAGGTGGAGGCCTGGTAATACCGGGTCTTCCTTTCCAGTCCGAGGAAGCGGATCGCCTCGAGCAGGCGCAAGGCGCCCAGCGCATCGACATCGGCAGTATATTCCGGTTCCTCGAAGCTGACCGCGACGTGGCTTTGCGCGCCGAGGTTGTAGACCTCGTCGGGCTGGATCTCCTGCATCAGGCGGGTGAGGTTCGAGGTATCGGTCAGGTCGCCGTAGTGCAGCTTGAGCTTGGGCGCGGGGGCATGCGGATCCTGGTAGATGTGATCGATCCGCTGCGTATTGAACGAGGAAGCGCGGCGCTTGATGCCGTGGACCTCGTAGCCCTTGGCGAGGAGGAATTCGGCGAGGTACGAGCCATCCTGCCCGGTGATCCCGGTGATCAGCGCTACCTTGCCGCGCGGCGTATCGGTCATTTCCATTCCCCGTTGGCGCCGCACCCCGCGGCTCACGCGGGCTTAGGCGGTCGGATCGGCCGGGGTCAATGGCAGGTCTGGCCTAACCCTGCGGGGCAATGGTGAGGTGCGTGGGCGCCTCCCCGGCCCGGGCCCGACGCGCCATTTCGGTGTAGGCGGCTTCCATCGCGCGGGTCCAGGCGGGCATGTCGAACAGGGGGCTGGCATCGCCCCCCTCGCGCAGGCGGGTGGTAAGCTCACCCAGCCGCGCCGGATCGCGGGCGAGCGCAAGCGCCAGCGCCTCGTATTCCGCCAGCGAAGAGGTCACCAGTTCGGGCAGGCCGACCGCGTGGAGCAGGCTCGCCGCCACGCGCGAGTGATAGCACTTGCCGGCCATCGACAGCACCGGCAGCCCGGCCCACAGCGCATCGTTGGCCGTGGTGTGGGCGCCATAGGGGAAGGTGTCGAGGAACAGGTCGGCGAGGCGATAGCGGGCGAAATGGTCCGCAAGGTCGGCAAAGCCGGCGAACACCAGCCGATCGGGATCGATCCCGTGCGCCGCGGCGCTGGCACGCAGGTTATCGCGTGCTTCGTCCTGCCCCTTGCGCAGCCACAGCACGCTGCCCGGCACTGCCGCCAGCAGCCGCATCCACGCGGCGAAGACATCGGGCATGATCTTGTAGTTGGTGACGAAGCTGCAGAAGACGAAGCCGTCGTCCGGCAGGCCATGCTCGGCGCGGCTCATCGGCCTGTCCGAGATCGGCCGGGTAGTGTCGCTGGGCATGTAGCTGTGCGGCAGGCGCACGAGCTTCTCGGTATAGGCACCTTCGCTGCCCGGCGGCGCGAGCACCGGATCGACCACGATATAGTCCATGAAATCCGCGCCCATCGTCGCGGCAAAGCCGAGGAAGTTGACCTGCACGGGCGCCGCGCGGCGGGCGAAGACCCGGTTCCGGTCGCCCGACGTGTAGCCGTTGAGGTTGATCGCGATATCGATCCCCGCCTTGCGCATCAGCCGCACGGCATCCTCGTCGCTTACTTTGAGAAAATCGTGGTAGTGGTCGAACGACGACCGCAAGCGGTCCGCCATGGGGCCGCTGCGCCGCTGCACGGCAAATCCGTGGATTTCGAAGCGGCTGCGATCGTGCAGTTCCAGCATCCCGCTGACCAGTTGGCCCACGGGATGATCGCCCAGGTCCGACGAAACGTAGCCGATCCTGATGCGCCCATCGGCGTGGCGGGCTGGACGCAGCGGGCGAGCCTTGTCCAAGCCCCGCGTCAGCCTGGCGGCGGTATTTTGCGCCATTGCCGAAATCTCGGCGGGCTCGTCGGACCAGGCCAGCATGTTCCATGCGGTCGCGGACTCGTATTTGATCGTGCGGGCGATCTCCGCGAAGGTCTCCGCCTTTCCGCGCGCCAGGTCGGTCCAGTCGCAGATCATCGCCTTTTCTGCGGCGTAGAGACTGAAGGGATAGTCAAAATCCGGTTTGATCGCGAATGCCTGCTCAAGGTCGCGCACTGCCGCCCCGTGCCGGCCGGTCATCCGCAGTGCGGAAGCCCGGTTGACATAAGCTTCCGGGAAATCGGGCTTGAACCCCAGGGCCAGGTTAGCGGCCGCGATGGCATCGGCCGGGCGGTCGAGGCGGCACAGGGTGAAGCTGCGCATGTTGTGCGCTTCGGCGTAACTGGGACTGAGGGCTACGAGACGACCGAAATCGGCCAGAGCTTCGTCCGGGCGACGCACCTCCAGCAAAGCGGAACCGCGGTTGAAAAGGGCTGCCAGGTGACCCGGCTGCAAGGCGATCGCGCGCTTGTAGGCGGCAATCGCATCGAGCCAGCGTTCCTGCCCGGCCAGCGCCTGGCCGAGATTGCTCCAGGCATCGGCATAGGCGGGATTGAGCTTGAGAGCCTTGCGGATCTGCTGCTCGGCGCTGAGATCATCGCCCAGGCCATGAGCGGCGACGCCGGCGAGGTGGAGTGCATCGAAATGACGGGGAGCCTGGCGCAAAACGGCGCGGTAATGCTCGGCGGCCTCGGCAAGCCTGCCTTGCTGGTGCAGCGCGAACCCCTGCGCGAAGACCTGCGCAATGTCGAGCGGCGGGGTCCGAGCGGGCTGGGCGACAAGGGGCAGCTTGGCGGGGTTCATCGCGTCCTCGGACTGGATCAGGCGTGGTCGGGAATGGCGAGATCGGCCGGGGCCAATCCCTGGCGGTGCCGTGCGACGGCCGCTTCGTAGCCGCGTTCGAGCGCACGGGTATATCCGAGGGTATCGAACAGCGGCGCGGTGGGAATCCGCTCGGCCAGCCGGCGGCGGATCGTGGCCAGGCGCGCGGGATCGCGGGCCAGCGCCAGGGCGAGCCCCTCGTAGTCGGCATCGCTGGTGGCTATCAGTTCTTCCATCCCGGTTGCCTTGAGCAGGCTGGCGCCGACGCGCGCGGCGAACTGCCGGCCGATCCGGGTGATCGCCGGAAGGCCCGCCCACAGCGCGTCGCTCATCGTGGTGTGAGCGTTATAGGCGAAGGTATCGAGGAACAGGTCGGCCAGGCGATGGCGGGCGAGATGCTGGTCCAGCGGACGGTGCTCGGCGAAGACCAGCCGGTGGGCCGCGATCCCGCGCGCCTCGGCCTCGCGCCGCAAGTTGCTGCGCATCGTTTCGTTGCGGCCGATCAACCACAACACCGAGCCGGGCACGGCGTGCAGCAGGCGCATCCAGATATCGAATTCGCGCGGGGTGATCTTGTGGCCCTGGTTGAAGCAGCAGAACACGAATGACTCGTCCGGCAGGCCATGCTCGGCCCGCGTCGTGGGTGCCGGGGAGATCGGCCGCTGGTTGTCGTTGGGCTGGTAGGCGTGGGGCATGACCAGCAGGTTTTCAGTGATGTGCGCGCGCTCGGCGGGGGGCACGAGGACCGGATCGCTGACGATATAGTCCATGAACGGCGCGCCGAGAGTGCCCGGATAACCTAGGTAGTTGATCTGCACCGGCGCGAACCGGCGGGCGAAGGCGCTGGTCCGGCTGCCCCTGGTATAGCCGCTGACATCGAGCGCGATATCGAGATCGTGCCCGCGAACGAGCTCGAACAGGTGCCGATCGCCCAGTTCCAGCACGTCGTGAAAATGCTCCACGGTGTTGATGAGCTGCTCGCGCATCGCCCCCTCGCGCATGTTGCCGGTGCTGTAGACGAACACCTCGAAGCGCGAACGGTCGTGCTCGCGAAACAGGCCGGAGGCGAGATACATGATGGCGTGATCGTGAACGTCGCCGGAGAAGTAGCCGACCCTGATGCGACGGGCTGACGATGCCCCGGCCGGCGGATCGAAGGGGACCGGACGCACGGTGGCCCAGGCCGAAGCCATGCCGACCGACCTGCGCTGCTGCACGGCCGGATCATCGAGCAGGGCCAGCGACGGCAGTGCCGATGGCAGGTCCCTGCCTCGGTCGATCAACGCCAGTTCATCGGCAAGTTCGCCGAAATGGCGCCAGTCGCACAGGTGGGCCCGCTGGTAGAGGCGCTGCATCCGGCACTCGGCCTGCAATGGATCGATCTCCAGCGCACGATCGTAGGCCTCGATCGCCGCTTCGGTGCGGTTCAGCGCCTGACGGGTGATGCCGACGTTGCCCCAGATCTGCGCGGCCTCGGGGGCGATCTCGAGCGCTTGCAGGAATGCTTCCTCGGCCCGTTCCATCCAACCCATATCACGCAAGGCATTACCGCGGTTGTTCAGTACGTCGACGTTCTCAGGCTCAAGATCAAGCGCCAGCTCATAGATCGTCAGCGCCCGCCCCGGCTCGCCGCGCGACTGGAGCAGGAAGCCGAGATCGTTCAACAGGCCGACATCTTCCGGATCGAGCCGCAGCGCCTGCTCATAGGCGACAAGCGCCGCGTCGACATCGCCAATTCGCCCAAGCATGGCGCCGAGCTTGTGCCAGCCCTTGGCATAATCCGGCGTCAGGTCCACGGCCTTGCGGAACGCGGCGAGCGCCTCGTCCAGGCGGTCCTGCGCGAGCAGGCTCTCGCCCAGGTTGACATAGACCTGGCCATATTCGGGCCGGCGCCCGAGTACCTCGCGATAGACGGCTTCCGCCTCGGCGAACCGCTTCAGCACATGCAGGGCCGAGCCGCGGTTGTTGAGGGCATCGACGAGATCGGGCTGCAATATCAGGGCGGTGTCGTAAGCGGCCATAGCCTCGTCCAGGCGCCCCAGGTCCTGGAGGGCCGTGCCCAGGTTGCTCCACCCGTCGGCGAAGCCCTGGGCGAGATCGATGGCCGTGCGATAGGCATCGTGAGCCTCCTGTGCGCGCTTCTGGTCACGCAGGGCATTGCCGAGGTTGTTGTAGCCGGCCGCGATCTGCGGCTCGAGCGCGATCGCCTGGCGAAAGGCTGCCTCGGCCTCAACCGGACGACGCAGCCGCAGGAGGATGGCGCCCACGATATTGTGAACCGCAGGCTGGCCCGAATGCGCAGCCGCCAACGCCTGCCCACGCGCCAGCGCCTCGTCGTTCCGCCCGCTGTCGAACAGGGCGCACACCGCGCCGAACTCCTCATGCACCTGCGGGCCGGACAGATCGGCAATGCGCTGCTTCATCGCCGCGACAGCATCGCGGGCGCGCTTGTTGCCGGGAAACTGCGCCACAAGTTCATTGTAGATGGCCGCCGCCGCGGGGAAATCCCCGCAATTCTCAGCGGCGCGGGCCTTGGCAAACTGACTGTCAAGCCGCAGTGTCATCATCACTCCCTGCCGAATGCCTACGCCGGGCCACGGCCGTAGCCGAAGCAAAATTCCAGCCTTCCGCTACCACTCCGAGCGCCACGGTCCAATGGCGCCGGGGCGCTTTCGCCGCACTGCAACCCTGACGGGGTCATCTACAGCTCAATGTACGGATATTAAATGATTTAATTAAAAAATGAGAGCCTGGGCAGGCCCGTGGCCACATCGTCAAAGAGATGTGAATCTCCTCATAAACATATGATTCAACATGATTTTTTGCGAAAACGCTCTGCCGAGTTACTTGCTATCTGTCATTAAAAGTCGACGTCAATTTTACACATCAAATTACCTACGGGTTGACCGGTGCAATATGTAGAGATATTTCAACGCGTACATTGGAGACGATGCGGCGTTACGCAATATGCGTAATTATGCTTATTTTCCAGTGCTTTGGGACGTGTTGGGGGTTTCGTAGGAACGAACAAGGGTTGCTTGCGGATGGATGTGGGCCTCTCCCGAGGATCCGCATTTGCCGCTGCCGTCGTACGTCTTCGCACAGCTCACCAGGGGCCGATCGGCCCGATAATGGAGTTGCTTGATATGAAAATGAGGGAAAAGATCCTGCTGGGCGCGCTGGCCGCGATCAGCACCACCGGCTCGGCCTATGCCGCCGTTCCGGCTCCGGCCACTGGCCCGGTATCCGGTCCGGCCTTCGCCGGCACCACCACCACGATCAACACCGCCACGACCAGCAGCACGGCCACCTGCGGCCTGACCACCGGTTGCACCACTGCTGCGACGACCGGTGACAGCACTGGACCGACTTTCATCAGCACCTTCACGTCGACCCAGAACATCGTGCTGAATACGTCCGGAACCGGCACCTCCACCGGCAGCGTGACCTTCAACAACACCAGTCAGCCTTACTCGATCACGGGTTCGGGCACGGGTTCGCAACCCCAGCAGGTCACGACCACGATCGTGAACACCTATTTCACCAACTCGACCACCGTCGGTACTGTGTCGACGGTTTCGGCTCCGACCAACACCCCGGGCAGCACCGCCACGGTCACCGCACTGTCGGTCAGCGGCACTTCCGGTGCGGCAACGTCGACGGGCACCGTCTACTACGGCGGCAATCTGTCGTCGGCGAGTTCGCTGAACTCTGACGGCACCGTGAACGTCACCGAGACCACGCTCGGCGTCACCACTGCCGGCACCACCTACACGACCTACACTGGTGCGGCTTCGTTCGCGCCGTCGACCGGCGTGATCACGGTTGGCCCGCTCTCGGTGCAGTCGCAGACCTCGCTCAGCTCGGCGGGCCTGACCACCACCGGCACGGTTTCGGCCTCGACCGTGAATGCGAACACCGCCAACATCGGCACTGCGAACGTCGGCACTGCGAACGTCGGCTCGATCACCATGGTCGGCGGTGAAGAAGGCGGCGATCGCAAGATCCACAACCTGGCCGCTGGCACCGCCACCGGCGACGCTGTGAACGTCGGTCAGCTGAACACCGCCATCGCGGGCGTGACTACGTCGATCAACTCCCTGGCGACGCTGGTTGAAGCCAACCGCAAGCGTTCGGATGCTGGCATTGCCACCGCCGTCGCTCTGTCGGGCGGCATGTTCCTGCCGGGCAAGAAGATCAACATCACGGCCAACGTCGGCGCGTTCCGCGACGAAGTTGCCATTGCCGGCCAGATCGGCGTTCTCGTCAGCGACAACGTTGCGCTGAACGCGGGCGTGTCGACCAGCTTCCACAGCTACGGCGGCACCTCGGTGCGCGGCGGCGTGACCTTCGGCTTCTGAGCCGAAGCCACAGGCTGAACCAAACAGGAGGGCTCGCCGGGAAACCGGCGGGCCCTTTTGCTTTGGGTTGGCGATGCTGCGAGGGCAGGCAGCGCAGAGCCCCTTCCCCCAGCCCTTCCTCGATGGGGCAGGGGGAAAGCAGGGCTCGAGCCGTGATTGATTTTGCGCAACCTGCTCCCCTCTCCCCGCCGGGGAGGACTTTGGGAGCGGGGTCCGCCCCTACTGCGGCGGCAGGCCGAAGCGGGCGCGCTCCTCGATAATGATCGGGCGGCAGATCTCGGCGAGGCGATTGAAATAGACGATCATCGGCGGCTGGGCCCGGAATTCCGGGATCTTCGCATAGGCCGTCGTGATGACGTCCGACAGCAGGTTGGGCGCCATCTTGGTCTGGAGCAGGCAGCGTGTGCGGGCCGCCTTGATGATTCCGGTAGCCAGGTCGTCGTTGGTGAAGATGAAGTTGGACGTATCGTTGAGGCCCTGGACGTAGCCGGCCTTCTCTCCCGGCGAGAGCTTGTTCCACTGGTCGGCATTGTTGACATAGCCCGCCGCGGCCAAGGCGGCGCCCGCCCAGGCCAGCGCGGCACCCGCGCCCGCGATCGCAATCAGCTTCAGTCCGGTCTGCTTCACGTGCCGTGCCTCCCAGGGGGAATCGCGCCCCCGACGCTCCGGCTAGAGCCGTAGTCGATAGAGAGCATGATCTCCAGTCGTGGAAGCGGCCTGCACGATTGCTGAACTGCCCTGTTCCACCTATTGCGGTGCGATGACCTTTGCGCCCATGGGAATTGCCGGCCTGCTGGAAATAACGCCGCGCCGTTTGTCGGACGAGCGCGGCTATTTCGCCGAGCTGTACCGGGTGGATGCCTTCGCGCGCGCGGCAGGTGACGTCGCCTTCGTCCAGGAGAACGAGAGCCTGAGCGAGCGGGCGGGCACCTTGCGCGGCCTGCATTTCCAGAGCGAGCCCCATGCGCAGGGCAAGCTGGTGCGATGCACCGCCGGCGCATTGTTCGACGTGGCGGTGGACCTGCGCCCCGGTTCGCCGACCTTCGGGCAGTGGGCCGGGGTGGAACTGAGCGCGGCGAACGGCAGGCAGCTGTGGATTCCCGCCGGCTTCGCCCACGGGTTCTGCACCCTCGAGCCGCGCACGGTGATCACCTACAAGGTGACGGCCTACTATTCCGCCGCCCACGACAAGGGCATCGCGTGGGACGATCCGGACATCGCCGTGGCCTGGCCCGATATTGCCGATCCCGCCACGCTTTCGCCCAAGGACCGCGTCCAGCCGCAGCTGGCCCAGCTTTCCGGGGACTTGATCGGCGGGGGGCAGCCATGCGCGTGATCGTCACCGGCGGGGCCGGCTTCATCGGTTCGGCGCTGGTTCGCCATCTGGTGCGCGAGCGCGGGTGCGAGGTGCTCAACGTCGACAAGCTGACCTATGCCGGCAACCTCGCCTCGCTGCGCGAGGTGGAGGGGGCGCCGAACTACCGTTTCCTCAAGGCCGACATCTGCGACCGCGCGGCAATGGAACAGGCCGTCGCCTCGTTCCGCCCCGACCGGATCATGCACCTCGCCGCCGAAAGCCATGTCGACCGGTCGATTACCGGGGCTGCCGAGTTCATCCAGACCAATGTGATCGGCACTTTCACCCTGCTGGAAGTGGCGCGGGGCTACTGGTCCGGGCTGGAAGGCGCGGCGAAGGACAGCTTCCGCTTCCTCCACGTCTCGACCGACGAGGTCTATGGCTCACTGGGCGACGACGGCCTGTTCCGCGAGGATACGCCCTACGATCCCTCCTCGCCCTATTCGGCGTCAAAGGCCTCGTCCGACCACCTCGCCAAGGCGTGGCAGCGGACCTATGGCCTGCCGGTGGTCGTCTCCAACTGCTCGAACAACTACGGCCCCTATCACTTCCCCGAGAAGCTGATCCCGCTGACGATCCTCAACGCCCTCGCCGGGCGGCCGCTCCCCGTCTACGGCAAGGGCGAGAACGTGCGCGACTGGCTATATGTGGAGGACCACGCCCGCGCGCTGGACCTGATCGCCGAAAGGGGGCGGCCGGGCGAGACCTACAACGTCGGCGGGCGCAACGAGCGGCGCAATATCGACGTGGTGCGGCGGATCTGCGCGGTACTGGACGAGCTGGTGCCGGGCGGATCCCCGCGCGAACGCCTGATCGAATTCGTCACCGACCGGCCGGGCCACGACGCGCGCTATGCCATCGACGCGACGCGGCTCGAGACCGAGCTGGGTTGGCGGGCGCGGGAAGACTTCGACAGCGGGATCGACCAGACCGTGCGCTGGTACCTCGCGAACGAGTGGTGGTGGGGGCCCTTGCGCGAACGCTACGCTGGCGAGCGGCTGGGGCTGGCCGGCGCGGCGCGGGGCTGAAACGGATGCGGATCGTCGTCACCGGGGTGGCTGGCCAGGTCGCCCGGAGCCTGGTCGAGCGGGGCATGGCGCTGGGCCACGTGGTCCTGCCGCTGGGCCGGCCGCATCTCGATCTGGCATCCGGCGAGGCCGAGGCGATCCGCGCGGTGCTGGAGATGACGCGGCCCGAGGCGATCGTTTCGGCGGCGGCATACACGGCGGTGGACAAGGCCGAGAGCGAGCCGGAGCTGGCCTTTGCCGTGAATGCGATCGGGGCGGGGCACGTGGCGGAAGCTGCGGCTGCGCTGAACGTGCCGCTGGTGCAGCTTTCGACCGACTATGTGTTCTCCGGCGATGGGAGCCGCGCCTGGCGCGAGGACGATCCGACGGGGCCGCAGGGCGTCTACGGCGCGAGCAAGCTGGCGGGGGAGCGGGCGGTTCTGGCGGCCTGCCCGAACAGCGCGGTGCTGCGCACGGCCTGGGTCTACAGCCCGTTCGGCAGCAATTTCGTGAAGACCATGCTGCGCCTCGCCGAAACGCGCGACGAGGTGGGCGTCGTGGCCGACCAGATCGGCAATCCGACCTCAGCGCTCGACATTGCCGACGGCGTGCTGGCCGTGGCGGCCAACCTGATCGGGCGGGCGGACCCGGCGCTGCGCGGTGTGTTCCACATGGCCGGCGCCGGCGAAGCGAGTTGGGCGGATCTTGCCGAGGCGGTGTTTGCCGCCAGCGCCGTGCGGGGCGGTCCGGCGGCGCAGGTGCGGCGCATCGCCACGAGCGACTATCCGACCCCGGCGCGCCGGCCTGCCAATTCGCGGCTGGATTGCACGCGACTGGCCGGGATTCACGGCGTGCGCCTGCCGCAATGGCGCGGTTCGCTCGAAACCGTTATCGACCGGCTGGTGAGCGGGGAAGGAATGGAAGCATGAAGGGGATCATCCTCGCCGGAGGCAGCGGCACGCGGCTCTATCCGATGACCATGGCTGCCTCGAAGCAGCTGATGCCGGTCTACGACAAGCCGATGATCTACTATCCGCTCTCCACCCTGATGCTGGCCGGCATCCGCGAGGTACTGGTCATCACCACGCCGCACGATGCGCCCGCGTTCCAGGGCCTGCTGGGCGACGGATCGCAATGGGGCATGGCCATCTCCTATGCCGTCCAGCCCGAGCCCAGGGGGCTTGCCCAGGCCTATACCATCGGCGCGGATTTCGTGGCCGGGGGGCCGAGTTGCCTGGTGCTGGGCGACAATATCTTCTTCGGCCATGGCCTGCCCGAACAGCTGGCCTCGGCCCGGGCGCGGACCACCGGGGCGACTGTCTTCGCCTACCGGGTGGCCGATCCCGAGCGCTACGGCGTGGTGGAATTCGATTCCCAGATGCGCGCCCGCTCGATCGCGGAGAAGCCCCTCGCCCCGCAGTCCAACTGGGCGGTCACCGGCCTCTATTTCTACGACGCGCAGGTGGTCGACATCGCCGCCAATCTTGCGCCGTCGGCCCGGGGCGAGCTGGAGATTACCGACGTCAACGCCGCCTATCTCGCGCGCGGCCAGCTCAACGTCGAGCTGATGGGGCGCGGCTATGCCTGGCTCGATACCGGTACGCCCGACAGCCTGCTGGAAGCCGCCGAATTCGTCGCCACGCTGGAACGGCGGCAGGGCATGAAGATCGCCTGCCCGGAGGAAATCGCCTTCGCCTCCGGCTTCATCGACGCGGCGGGGCTGGAGCGGTGCATCGCGCGGCACGGCAAGAGCGCCTATGGGGCCTATCTCGCCGGCTTGCTCAAGGGCGGGTGAGCCGCCAGGGTTGGATGGCACCGCCTTGCCCGGCCAGCCCGCCTGTGCCAAAGGCGGCGCGGCTTCTTTTCCGCAAATCGAGGACTTGCCAGACCCATGTCGCGCCAGGCTGATCCGCTCTTCAACAAGCTCGTGCTGCTCATGGGCGGCGATGGTTTCCTCGGCACCCACGTGGCGCAGGAACTGCTGGCGCGCGGCGCGCGGCTGCGAGTGGCGAGCCGCCACGTCGAGCGCGCTTTCCGGGTGAAGCCGCTGGGCAATCTCGGCCAGGTCCAGTTCGTCCGCGCCGACATCTGCCGGACCGAGCATCATGCCGCGCTGGTCGCCGGCGTGGACGCGGTGGTGAACCTTGTTGGCGCCTTTGCCGGTGATCTTGACCGGCTGCACGTCAAGGCCCCCGCCGCGCTGGCGGCAGCGGCGCAGGCGGCGGGCGTGGAAGCCTTCGTGCAGGTTTCGGCCAACGGCGCGAATGCCGACTCGCCGGTCGACTATGCCCGGACCAAGGCCGAGGGCGAGGCTGCCGTGCTGGCCGCCTTCCCGCGCGCGACGGTGCTGCGTCCCTCGGTGATCTTCGGGCCGGACGACAAGTTCGTGAACATGTTCGCCGGGCTGATCGCCGGCCTCCCCGCCCTCCCCGTCTTCGCGCCGGACGCGAAGCTCCAGCCGGTCTTCGTCGATGACGTGGCCTGCGCCATTGCCAATGCGCTTGGCGATCCGGGCAAGCTTGGCGGCAAGACCTTCGAGGCAGTCGGCCCCGAAGTGCTGACCATGCTGGCGCTGAACCACAAGATCGCCGCCGCACAGGGCCGCAAGCGGCTGTTCGTGCCGCTGCCCGAGGCCGTGTCGAGCGTTATTGCCGCCCTGCCCGGCACGCCGATCTCGCGTGATCAGCTGGCCCTGCTGCGGGCCGGCAATGTGGGCCAGGGCCTGCCCGGCCTGAAGGCGCTGGGCGTGGCCGCGCGGCCGCTGTCGCTGTTTCTTGACCGGTGGCTGGTGCGCTATCGCGTGCATGGGCGGTTCGGGGACAAGCGGGTAACCGGCTGACGTCGTCCCGGACTTGATCCGGGACCGCTGCCCAACGCGAAGCTGCAAGCGCGCCTGCTGGCAAGCCCCCGCCTGAAGGTTCGACCCCGGTCCCGGATCAAGTCCGGGACGACATCAGCATGTCACCAGTTCACATCCGCATAGTGGCTCGGCGGCTGGATCACTTCCATGCGCTCTGCCAGCAGCGGGCGGAAGCTGGGGCGGCTCTTGAATACCGAGTACCAGCCCTTGGCTTGCTCATGCCCGGTCCAGTCGAGCCCGCCGAGGTAATCGGCGACTGAAATCTGCGCGGCGGCGGCGAGATCCGCCAGGCTCATGGTGGCGCCGGCAAGCCAGGGGCGCGTGTCGACCAGATAGTCGATATAGTAGAGGTGCTCGTGGGCGAGCTTCATCGCCTCGCGCAGGACCCGGCTGTCGGGCGACTGGCGGTAGACCAGGCGCTTCTTCATTCGTTCGTGCAGGAGCGGCCCTGTCACGTCGCCGAAGAAATTCTCGTCAAACAGGGCGACGAGGCGGCGGATCTCGGCCCGCATCTGGGCGGTGCCGTTGATCAGCGGGTTCTTGTCGACTGTTTCCTCGAAATATTCGCAGATCGCCCGGCTGTCGACGAGGGTGATCCCCCGTTCGGCATTGGTGATGACCGGTGTGCGCGCCGCCGGGTTCTGGTCAAGGAATTCGTCACGCTGTTCCCACGGGTTTTCGCGCCACAGCTCGAAGGGCACGCCCTTTTCGGCGAGGTGCAGGCGAACCTTGCGGCTGAACGGGCAGAGGGGGAACTGATGGAGTTGCCACATGGGCCGGGGTCATGCCGCAGGGGTGGCGAGGAGATCAACCGGGCGGGGCAGGTTTTTGCGGTGCATAACCCCCGGCTGCATCATCGGGCGGCGGGCAGCGCCTCATCCAGCGCGCGCAGGCACGAGGGCATGACCGGGGCGACGCCGGTGCGACGCAGCGGTGCGGCCTGCGCCTCGGCGGCGGCGCGGATGCCGGCCTGGTCGAGCCCGGCATCGTCCATCAACTGGGCGGCGAGGCGCACGAAGTATTCGCGGCCGCGCTGGGCGAGTGGCGGGTATTGCCCCATGGCCGCATCGCCCCGCGCCTGCCCGGCGGCAACCATGGCGAAGGCCCCGGCGCAGGTCAGGCCCATGCGCTCCTCCCCGGTCAGCGGGCGGGGCGCGGCGGCGAGCGGCGTGGCGGCCAGCAGCAGGGGCAGGAGCAGGAAACGCGAGTTCATCACCGCGTCGTAGCGCGCGCAATCTGAACAGCAAGTATCTGATCGCGCGCACAGCTATCTGATTGCGCGCACAGGGCCGTTGACGCGCGGGACGTAGCGGCTACTCATCCGGCAAGAGCCAACAATACAAGGGAGAAAGCGCGTGTTCTCGCACCTGACAATCGGCAGCAACGATCTCGACAAGGCACAGAAGTTCTACGATTCGCTGTTCACGGCGATCGGCGGCAATCCCGGCATGCGCATGGAAACCAGCCTCATGTATGCCCACGATGGCGGAATGCTGCTGGTGACAACGCCGATCAACGGCGAACCGGCGAGCCATGGCAACGGCGGCACGATCGGCCTGACGATGACTTCGCCGGAGCAAGTCGAGGCATGGCACGCTGCCGGCGTCGCCAATGGCGGGACCACCTGCGAAGATCCGCCGGGCGTGCGCGAAAAGTCGGGCATGAAGATGCACCTCGCCTACCTGCGCGACCCGGACAACATCAAGCTCTGCGCCATCTACCGCTATGGCTGAGGCCCCCGGCACGGGGATCCAGTCCCTTCGGGTGGGAACGAACGACGTCGACCGGGCCCGCGCCTGGTATGACGCCACCTTCGGCGCGCTCGGCATCGGGCCGAGCGCCGTTCCGCCCGGGCGGCCGCTGGCGCTCTATGCCATGCCCGGGGGGCTGCGCTTCCTGGTCGGGCCGGCTGCCGATGGCGAGCCGGCCACCTTCGCCAATGGCGGGACGATCCTGCTGGCGGCGTCCGACGAAGCGGCGGTGGATGCCTGGCATGCCGCCGGCCTCGCCCATGGCGGCACCTGCGAAGGTCCGCCCGGGCCGCGGGCGCAGATCGGCGGGCGCTATGGCGCCTACCTGCGCGATCCCGATGGCAACAAGCTGGGCTGCTATGTGGGCAACCTGTTCGGCGCCTGAGCGCCTCAGCGCGAGAGCAGGAAGACCGCGTGTTCGGCGCGGAAATTGGCGGCTGCGGCACCGGTCCGCCGGTCACCCTTGAGGAACCAGGCCTGTTCCACCCGGATCCCGCGCTCCTTCAGGTGGGCGCGGAAATCGGCGATGGTCAGGTGGTGGATATTGGGCGTCTCGTACCAGGCGACCGGCAGCAGCCGCGTCACCGGCATGCGCCCGCCCCACAGCAGCGAGAGCCGCACCCGCCAGTGGGCGAAGTTGGGAAAGCTGACGATGGCCTTGCGGCCGACGCGCAGCAGCTCATCCAGCACGAGGTCGGGGCGCTTGGTGGTCTGCAGGGTCTGCGAGAGCACGGCATAGTCGATCGACTTGTCGGGATAGAAGGCAAGGTCGGTATCGGCATCGCCCTGGATGACCGAGAGGCCGCGCGCGACGCATTCGGCGACGTTGTGCGGATCGAGCTCCATCCCGCGCGCGTCGCAGCCCTTGGCGGTGAGCGCGGCGAGCAGTTCGCCGTCGCCGCAGCCGACATCGAGCACGCTGGCGCCGGGGGGAACGTGATCGGCGATGATCGCGAGATCGGGGCGCAGGGCGGCGCTCATCCGAGGAACCCCGCGACGACCTGGTCAAGCGCCGGCACGTCGAGCAGGAAGCTGTCATGTCCGAACGGGGCCGACAGTTCCATGAAGCTCACCGGGCAACCGGCTGCGTTGAGCGCATGGGCGATCAGCCGCGATTCGGCCGTGGGATAGAGCCAGTCGGTATCAAAGGAGACGAGGCAGAAGCGGGCGCTGCTTTTCGCGAAGGCATCGGCGAGGCGGCCGCCGTGTTCCTCGGCCAGGTCGAAATAGTCCATCGCCCGGGTGATGTAGAGGTAGGAATTGGCATCGAACCGGTCGGTGAAGGAGAGACCCTGGTAGCGCAGGTAGCTCTCCACCTGGAAATCGGCATCGAAGCCGAAGGTCTTGGCTTCCCGGTCCTGCAGGTTGCGGCCGAACTTCTCGGTCAGGCCCGCCTCGGAAATATAGGTGATGTGCGCGGCCATGCGGGCGACGGCGAGGCCCTTCTCCGGGCCCTTGCCGCCTTTCGTGCCGTAGTAATCCCCGTCCCGCCACTGCGGATCGGCCATGATCGCCTGGCGGCCGACTTCGTGGAAGGCGATGTTCTGGGCCGAGTGGCGCGCCGTGGCGGCGATGACCAGCGCGGCGGCGCAGCGATCGGGGAAATTGGCGGCAAAGCTCAGCGCCTGCATCCCGCCCATCGAGCCGCCGACGACCGCGTGAACCCGCGCGATTCCAAGAGCATCGAGCAGGGCAACCTGCCCGCGCACCATGTCGCGGATGGTGATGACCGGGAAACGCATGCCCCAGGGCTTGCCGTCCGGCGCCTCGCTGGCGGGGCCGGTCGAGCCCATGCACGAACCCAGCACATTGGCACAGATGACGTGGTAGCGATCGGTATCGATCGGCTTGCCCGGGCCGACCATCCGCACCCACCAGCCGGGCTTTCCGGTGATCGGGTGCGGGCTCGCCACGTGCTGGTCGCCGGTGAGGGCGTGGCAGATCAGGATGGCGTTGGTCCGCTCGGCATTCAGGGTGCCGTAGGTTTCATAGGCAATGCGCACGCCGTCGAGCTGCTGCCCGCCATCGAGAGCGAGCGGCTGGGCCAGCGTGAGCACGCGGCTTGTCGTAAGGAACGGGGCAGAGGCCATCAGGCGGCGGGATTGGCGGGATTTGGGGACGAAAGTCAATGGGCGGGTGGGCGGCGGCTTGCCCGCGTGGCGATTACGGCAAAGGTTGCGGCCCGGCGCTTGGCCCCTTATGGCCCGGCCCATGAGCGGCGCTCCTGTCCCCAAGAGCTGGATCAGCGCGATCCAGGCCTATGTTCCCGGCAAGTCGGCCGGTGCGGACGGGCGTCCGCTGATCAAGCTCTCGGCCAACGAGAATCCGCTGGGGACGAGCCCGCTGGCGCTGGCGGCGCGGAGCGAGGCGGCAGCCGCGGCGCTCTATCCCGATCCCGACAGCAAGGCCCTGCGTGCCGCGCTTGGCGAACTACACGGGATCGATCCGGCGCGGATCGTGATGGGCACGGGCTCGGACGAGATCCTGCACATCATCGCCCAGGGCTATGCCGGCCCGGGCGACGAGGTGATCTACGTGCGCTACGGCTTTTCGGTCTACGACATCGCCGCCCGGCGCTGCGGGGCCGTGCCGGTGGTGGCGCCCGATGCGGACTATGGCACCGACGTCGACGCCCTGCTGGCGCTGGTCACCGAGCGGACGCGGGTGGTCTTCGTCGCCAATCCCAACAATCCGACCGGCTCGTTCCTGCCGAAAGGCGAGATAGTCCGGCTCCATGCGGCGCTGCCGGGCGACGTGGTGCTGGTGATCGACCAGGCCTATGCCGAATATGTCGCGCCCGAGGACGAGGACGGCGCGATGGCGCTGGCCGCCGCTCACGACAACGTGCTGGTGACGCGGACCTTCTCCAAGATCTACGGCCTTGCCGGGGAGCGGATCGGCTGGGGCACCGGGGCGCCGGGGCTGGTCGACACGCTCAACCGCATTCGCGGACCGTTCAACGTCTCGGCCACGGGCCAGGCGATGGCTCTGGCCGGCGTGCAGGACCAAGCGTTCGTCACTGCCGCGGCGGCACATAACTCGGCCGAGCGGGCCCGGTTCGTCGCCCGGCTGGAAGCGCTCGGCAATCACGGCCTGCGGCCGCTGCCCAGCCAGGCGAATTTCGTGCTGATCCTGTTCGAGGGCGCGCTCAGCGCCGAGGCGGCCTTCAATGGCCTGGCGGAGGCGGGCTACATCGTCCGCTGGCTGCCCAACCAGGGCCTGCCGCAAGCGCTGCGGATCACCATCGGCACCTCCGAGCAGATGGATGACATCGCGGCGGCGCTGACCCGGCTGGCGGAAGCCGCGCAATGACGATCCGTTCGGTCGCCATCGTCGGGCTCGGGCTGCTGGGCGGCTCGATCGGGCTTGCCGTGCGCGAATACCTGCCCGGAGTGGCTACGACCGGCTACGACCGCGATCCTGCGACCCGTTCCCGCGCGGCGGAGCGCGGGCTGGTGGCGCAGGTCTGCGACAAGGCGGCCGAGGCCGTGCGCGATGCCGATCTGGTGATCTTCTGCGTTCCGGTCGGTGCCATGCGCGAGGCCGCGGCCGAGGTGGCCGGCGCGCTCAAGCCGGGAGCGCTGGTCAGCGACGTCGGCTCGTCCAAGCAGACCGTGGCGCGCGAACTGGGCGAAGCCCTGCCGGGTGCGGCGATCATCCCCGCCCACCCCGTCGCGGGGACGGAGAATTCGGGTCCGGACGCAGGCTTCGCCAGCCTGTTCCGCAACCGCTGGTGCATCATTACTCCGCCGGAAGAGGCCAATCCGCTGCGGCTGACCGATCTCGTCCAGTTCTGGGAAGCGCTCGGCGCCAATGTCGAACTGATGAGCCCGCAGCACCACGACATGGTGCTGGCGGTCACCAGCCATCTGCCGCACCTCATCGCCTATACCATTGTCGGCACAGCCTCGGACCTCGAGGAGGTGACCCAGAGCGAGGTGATCAAGTATTCGGCCGGCGGCTTCCGCGATTTCACCCGCATTGCCGCCTCCGATCCGACGATGTGGCGCGACGTGTTCCTGTCGAACAAGGAGGCCGTGCTGGAAATGCTCCAGCGCTTCACCGAAGACCTGACGGCGCTCCAGCGCGCCATTCGGGTGGGCGATGGGGACCAGCTGTTCGACCACTTCACCCGCACCCGCGCGATCCGCCGCGGGATCATCGAGCAGGGGCAGGACGATGCCCGGCCCGATTTCGGGCGGAGCGATCACGCGGGCTAATTCTCCTCGCTTGCGGAGAGGGGGACCGCCGCCGCAGGCGGTGGAGGAGGGGGTTCTCCTCCGCAGCGCGCCGCTTGCCTGAACGGCCCCTCCGTCAGCCCTGGCGGGCTGCCACCTCCCCGCGAGCGGGGAGGATTTTCACCTTCAAACCGCCATGAACAGCACCGCCACCGCGCCCATCACCCCGGTGCTCAGCCAGCCCCAGAAGGCAAGGCCGCGCGAAATCGTCAGTTCGCCCATCACCTTGGGATTACGGGCGATCAGCATGGTCACGATCATCAGCGGCGGGGCCAGCAGGCCGTTGACCACGGCGGCCCAGTAGAGCGCCTTCATCGGGTTGATGGCGAGGAAGCTCATGGCGACGCCGGCGAGGGTTGCGACGGCGATGACCGCGTAGAACGCCTTGGCCTCGCGCGGGCGCTGGTTGAGGCCCTCGCGCCAGCCGAACATCTCGGCCACGGCATAGGCCGCCGAGCCTGCCAGCACCGGCACGGCCAGCAGGCCGGTACTGACGATCCCCAGCGCGAACAGGGCGAAGGCCAGTTCCCCCGCGAGCGGACGCAAGGCCGAGGCAGCCTCGACCGCACTGTCGATCTGGGTGATCCCTGCCTTGTGCAGCGTCGCCGCCGTGGCGATGACGATGACGATCGCGGTGAGGTTGGAAAAAGCCATGCCGACCAGGGTATCCACCCGGATCCGGCGGAGCTCCGGCCCGGCGCTGCGCGGGCTGATCATCAGCGGCTTGACGTGGCGGCGATGCTGCTCCTCCACCTCCTGGCCCGATTGCCAGAAGAACAGGTAGGGACTGATCGTCGTCCCCAGCACGGCGACAAGCGCGGTCACATGGTCCTTGGTGAAGGCGAAATGCGGGACCAGCGTGCCCTTGAGGGCCGCGTACCAGTCCACCTCGGCGAGCAGGACCACGGCGAAGTAGGAGAACAGCGAAAGCGTCGCCCACTTGAGGACGGCGGCGTAGCGCGCATAGGAAACGAAGACCTCGAGCAGGATGCTGACAATGCCGAAGACGATCGTCGCCGCCAGTGCCGGGCCGGGCACGATCAGGGCCACGGCAGCCCCCATGGCGCCAAGATCGGCCCCGAGGTTGATCACGTTGGCCACGAGCAGCAACAGGACCACGATCCGCAGCAGGGCGCGCGGATAGTGCTCCTTGAGGTTCTGGGCGATGCCAAGCCCGGTCCCCGCGCCGATCCGCGCGCAGATTTCCTGGATCGCGGCCATCAGCGGCAGGCTGAACAGCAATGCCCAAGGCTGGGTGTAGCCGAACTGCGCGCCGACCTGGCTGTAGGTGCCGATGCCGCTGGGATCATCATCGGCCGCACCGGTGACGAGACCGGGCCCGAGGACCGAGTACCAGCGCCGACGGCGGGGCGAGTCGACGGGTGGGCTGGTGGTCATCGGTCGCCTTCGTTGAGCGCGTTGATCGCGGCGTGTACGCGCGCCTCGATCTCGGCGCGGGGCAGCCCGGGTTCGATGGCCGGCGCGAAGCGCACCGTGATCGTGCCCTTGCGCTTGATCGTGGAGTGATAGAGCCGCCCGGAATCGACCGCGGCCGGCACCACGGGCAGGCCCAGCAGCTTGTACAGCCCGGCAAAGCCCGATTGCAGCGGGGGGCTGCACCCGTGGCGCACGCGGGTGCCCTCCGGGAAGATCGCCAGAAGGCGGCCCTCGGCCACGCGCTGGCGAGCGGCGCCGACCATGGCGCGCAGGGCCCTCGCGCCCTGGTCGCGCTCCACCCCGATCAGGCCGTAGCGAGCGCCGGCCTTGCCCCAGACCGGCAGGCGCATCAGCTCGATCTTGGCGAAGACGGCGGGATAGGGGAGCAGCTCGGGCAGGTCGATCGCCTCGAAAAAGCTTTCGTGCTTCATCGCCACCAGCACGGCGCCCGAGGGCACTTCGCCCTCGATCGTGATACGAATTCCCAGCAGGCGCCTGACGCACCAGCGGTGATAGCCGGTCCACCAGCCGATCGAGCGAATGAAGGCGCGGCCCGGCAGCGCCAGCTGGGCGGCGATCAGGCTGAGCAGGAGCACGGTGCCCGGATAGAACAGCAGGTAGAAGGCCAGGCTGCGCACAACGTCGCCGGGGGTCGCACGCGGCTGCCTCGCGATCTCCGTCACAGGCCGAGCACCCGCTGCGCGAGCCGGGCGAGCAGCTTGTGGTATTCGAGGAACAGGACATAGAACGTCGGCCGGGTGACGACGGCATCCTCGATCACGGTGACATCCGGAGGCGCCACGGCGGCGAGATCGAGCGCCGCGCGGCGCATGTGCCAGTCGCTGGTGACGAGGCGCACCGAGCCGATGTGATGGGCGGCGATCCAGTCCGCCGATTCGCGGGCATTGCTGCGGGTGTCGACCGATTCGTAGCCAAGCGTGATGCAACAGTTCAGCAGCCGCATCGGCAGGCCATATTGCGCGGCGAATTCTGCCGGGCGCACTTCCCGGTCCACGCCCGAAACGAGCATGCGCGGGGCCAGGCCGGCATTGAGCACCTCGATCCCGCGCCCGATCCTCCCGCCCGAGCCGGTGAGGACGACGACTGCGTCCGTCCTGGCCGGACCGGCCGGCGCCGGCAGGAATATCCCGAACCAGAGAAAGCCGAGCACATAGACCAGCAACAAGGTCGAGACGGTGCGGCGGATCATCGGCGCAGGCTCACAACATGCCCTTCAGTGCGCGGATCACCGTCCAGCGCGCGGTCAGCGTGGCGAGGACGACCGCGGCGACAGGAATCACCGGGAGCAGGGCCCAATCGGCTACGCGAAGCGTGCCGCCAGTGACGATGCCGGCCTGGAGCGCGGCGAAGCTGCGGCCGAGGAGGAGGATCACGACCAGCGCCGCGCCGGTTCCGGCGAGCGCGCCCCCGATCGCGTCGCGGGCGATCGAGCGCTGGAAGATCCGGGCAATCTGGGCATCGGTGCCGCCGAGCAGATGGACGATCTCGATCGTGGCACGGTTGTTGCCGAGCGCGGTGCGCGCCGCGAGCAGGACCGCCGCCGCGGTTGCGAGCGAAAGAAACACGATCAGCGCAAGGGAGAGCCATTGGAGCGAGGCGATGGCGCCGAAGACCGGGCTCAGCCAGGTCGACTGCGCATCGACCCGCGCGCCCGGCGCCGCCCCCCGCAAGGCGGCCTGGAGCTCGGCCAGGCGCTGGGCGGAAAGCTTCCCGGCAAGGCGCGCGTCGATCAGGGCGGGGACCGGTACGGCCCCTGCCCCCGGGTCGCCGGCGGCACCCACCGCACCGTCGCCGAGCCAGGGTTCCACGAGGGCGTCGAGTTCGGCCTGGGGGACAATGTGCGCCTCGCTCACTCCGGGCGTTCGGGCCAGGGCCGCCAGGGCGGCGCGGGCCTGGCGGTCACGCTCGTCGGCACGGGCCTCGATGATCTGGACGGTGATCCCGCCAGACAGCTCGGCCGCCGCCGCCCGGCCGGTGTTGCGCAGGGCAAGGCCGCCCCCGGCCGCGATGACCATCAGCGCGACCATGATCGCAATCACCCAGGGAATGGGCCCGGACAGCCGCGACTGGGGCACGATGTCGGCCTGCTCGCCCTTGCCGCCGAGATGCCCGCCGAGATGGCGGGCGAACACCTCGGGCAGACGCAGGCCGCGTGGCTCGCTCATTCCACGCCTCCCCCGAACACCGGGCGGCGCGGCGGATAGCGCAGGGCGCCGGTGGGATCGGCGAGGCGGCCCTTGTCGAGCCGCATGATCAGGCTTTCGGGAACCTTGCGCAGGAGATGAACGTCGTGGGTCGCCACGACCACGGTGGTGCCGAGCCGGTTGAGCGCCTCGAACAGGCGCAGCAGCTTGACCGCCATGTCGGGATCCACGTTCCCGGTCGGCTCGTCCGCCACGAGCAGGTCGGGCCGGCCGATCACGGCGCGGGCAATCGCCACCCGCTGCTGCTCGCCGCCCGAAAGGGTCGCCGGGCGGGCCGCCATGCGGTCGGCGAGGCCAACCCATTCGAGCATGTCGGTCACCGGCCCGGCCAGCTCACGCTCGCTCACCCCCGCCACGCGCAGCGGCAAGGCAACATTGTCGTAGGCGGACAGGTGGGGAACGAGGCGGAAATCCTGGAACACCACGCCCAGCCGCCGGCGCAGCAGCGGCAGCTTGTCGCGCGGGGTAGTGATCGCATCGGTCCCGAACATGCGAATCGCTCCCCGCGAAGGGCGCTGGGCGAGATAGAGCAGCTTCAGCAGGCTGGTCTTGCCGGCGCCGCTGGCCCCGGTCAGGAAATAGAAGCTGCCCGGGAACAGGGTGAACGAGACGTCGCTGAGCACCTCGCGATCGGTGCCGTAGCGCAGGCCGACATTGTCGAACTGGACGATCTCGGCTGCGCCTTGCGCGGCCCGCGCTTCGGGTGCGGCCTCGCTCATCGGCCGGTCAAGCCCGCGCCATGGCTGCGCGCGAACAGGCTGGGCCCGCCGTGCGGCGGGCGCTTGCCCTCGTGCCGGGCCCAAGGGCTGAGCCGCGCAACGGAATTGACCCGAAATCGATCCACTCACCGGCTATAGACAGCAATCGGTGTGGAAAAAAGGGGCGGTGCGGGCCGACTTGCTGCTGGCGGCCTTGTCGCGCGGGCGAGGCAGGGGCATGACCGCAGGGTGATCATTGCCTGTCCCTCCTGCGCGACCCGCTATGTCGTGCCCGACAGCGCCATCGGCGCGGAAGGCCGCACCGTCCGCTGCGCGAAATGCCGGCAGAGCTGGTTCCAGGACGGGCCGGAGCAGCCTGCCCCGCCGCCAGTACCGCCCGCCCCGGCGCCCGCCGCGGCGCCCGCCGAGCCGGAACCCGCCCGGTCAGCCGCCGAAGTGCGCGCGCCGGACGCCGATCGCTCACCGGCTGCCGAAACGGCCGCGGGCGTGGCCGTGGAGCCCGAGGTCGAGCCTGCCGCCCCCCTGCCCCCGGTCCAGCCCGCGCGCCCGGCGCCGGTCTATTCCGACGAGGATACGGCCCGCATCTTCGCGCAGACCCCGTCTACCTTCGATCACCAGCCGCCGTTCCGTCCCCGCCGCAATCCGCTGCGGCTCTACACCTATGCGGCCGTGCTGTTCGCCGTGGTGACGATGGGGGCAACGGCGGCGGTCGCCATCTACGGTCTGCCGGACTGGGCGCCCCTCGCCCGCCGCACCTTCGCCGAAGCCCAGCCCGATCTCGTGCTCGAATTCCCGCCCAACCGGCAGGACCGGCGAACCCTGCCCAACGGCACCGAGTTCTTCGGCGCCAGCGGCAAGGTGACCAATGTCGGGCGTGAACGGCGCGCCGTGCCCTCGATCCTGATTGTCCTTCGTGATGACAAGAACCGCATCGTCTATTCGTGGGAAGTGGTTCCGCCCAAGCGCCAGCTCGCGCCCGGCGAATCCGTCACGATCAACGAGGCGGTGACGGATGTGCCCCGTTCCGCGCGGGTCGCTGAAATCGGCTGGAAGCCAGGCTGAACTCCCATCCCGGTGATGGCCGGGAAAATCCGCGCATCGGCGCTTGCACCCCCCGGGGGCATTTGCTAGGGGCGCGCTCCTACCCCGCGGGGCGGCTTCCAAGTTGAAGTGCAGCCCTGTCGATTATGCGGTCGTGGCGGAATTGGTAGACGCGCAACGTTGAGGTCGTTGTGGGCGAAAGCCCGTGGAAGTTCGAGTCTTCTCGACCGCACCAAACAGTCCCAAGTAACCTGTTAATAAAAAAATCCCCCTTAAGGGGAACACAACTTTCGTCTTGGGAATAATCTCTTTTATACTTTCAGTGAGCACTGGCCGACCGCCTCAGAATTTCGCCATAATACTCTTGCGATCAGCCTTGATACGGAAGTGATCTGCGGCGATAACGAAGTGACAAAGGTTGGGCCGGAATTGTCATTAAATTCGAGTCTTCTCGAAAGCACCAGACAGTCTGACAAGGTAACAGATTTTCGCCTTCGGGCGCGATGCCCCCCTGGAATGGCGCAGTTCCGCGGGCTTCGCGGGCACATCCAAACCGCGGTGAAGGGCCTGCGCGTCGGCAGGGGAATGGACCAGTCCCATCCGCCGTCAGATGCGGCGCCCAAGGCATCCGGGTTGAGAGTGACCTCAACGGTTTTGTTGCAGATGGTCACGGCCCTAACGAGAGAGCGAAGAGCCTGCTCAACGTTGCCGATTTCGCGCAATTGAACGCCAAGCAAGTAGGCGGTCGCGAAAATGGTGCGCAGCAGCCCCGCCTCCTCGGTTCCGGACATTGTGCACGATACCCGGGGCAATTCTGCCATTCGGCTCGACGTCCGACAGCCCCCACGCGAACATATAGCTGCCAACCAGGTCTAGACCTGCTTGTTGGAGGGGCAGCCAAGAGCCGAAGACCCGAGCGTTAACATCCAACAGCATCGGGCGCCCGTCTGCGACCCTGATATAGTCAAAACAAAAGGCGCCGTTTAGGCCAAGTGAATCGATGACCTTTGCCGCCCGATCGATGATCTCAGGAGCGTCCAAGATCACTATACTCGTCACTGGGCCAAAATTGCTCTGCTCATGATGCGGCTCGCCATAAACGGCGGTTTGGAGTAATTTTCCGTTCTTCGCGACCCCGCCAACGTGTAGCAACTCCCCTTGCAGCTCTTCTTGGGCAAGCAGAGTTCCGGGGCTTGCTCGTGCCAGGTCTCTCATGCGAGCGGCCTCGGCTTGAGTAGCTACCCTCGTGATGCCGCAGCCGCCGCAACCCAGCCGCGGTTTGGTCAGGAAAGGGAGGGCCAAGTCATGGTCACTTTCGGCTGCGAATGTTGCAGGAACGGGAACGCCGAGCGAGCCGCAGTGCGATGTCATTTCCAATTTGTCTGAGAGCAGTCGCTCGTTAGTGGCTGACGAAGTGCGCATTCGGACGCCCGGCAATCCTCGCAGCGCTGCTGCAATCCCATCAATGGCCTCGACCGGTGATGACCCGAGCGGCAGCGCCTGAGCCGCGGCCAAGCCCATCTGGTCTTCGTCCAAAGGCAACACCGCGTGCGTGGAATGGTAGACGATGTTCTGTAGCGCGTCAGCAAGGCGTCGGGACCGCGTCCGTCGCGCCAATGTAAGCCGGGTCACCTGAACTCCTCGCGCGCGCAACGCTGCCGCGAAATGAATGAAGCAGTCCCAAGGGTCCAGGTCAGCAAAGACGACACACGGGGGAGTATGTCCTGCGTACGACCCAAGAGAGCATCGCCCACCTTGATGTTGGACGAGCTTGCGCACCCAGAGAAGCACTCTGCTTTGTCGGCAGTTCCGTTTGCGGAAAACACCCCGATCACTTGGCTCAAGTTGCGCCATATCTGGAGCTGTTTGTATCAGCGCTGCCCTAGCCGTCGGTTACCAACCTGCATCCGATCGATAAATTACAGCGCCGAGTTACTAGGCGGAGGTCGGCGAAGTATCGTTGGCCTGTGTGCAGCAGCGTGGCATCGACCGAGGACAAGAAAGGCAGCAGCAGCGATCGCCGGGCATGGAACACTTGAGATCTGGGGCTGACGCCGCTCACTTCACCCGGTGCAGGGCGGGAGCTTCGATGCCTCGATCCATAAAAAAAGGCGCCCGGCGGATCCACTCACGCGCTGGGCGCCTCAAGGTCGTCGAAATCAGTGGCGCCGCCATCGGGAGGGGGGCAGGAGGCGACGCCCTGTGCTGATTTAACAGCGCCAGAGCAGCCCGGTTCCACCGTTCGACCTGCACTTGACCTCGGCCTCATGCAGCATGGTAGAGGGCACGCTCAGCCCTGCGCCCGATGTGCTGTCCAGAGAAATCAGCAGGTTCCCTGCCGCGTCCTTGCCCAACTTGGCACCGTTGGAATGGAACGACAGCGATTCGCGACGAGATCCGCGCCGGCCTTGCGTACTGCTTGGGGCCTAGGTGACCGCGTCAGTCGCGAGACGAAGTCAGCAGCGGCCGGGCAGACGAAGCCAGCTCAACTGTTGAGGAGCTACTGGACATCTGCCGCTCTAGTGAGGCTGATCGCGATGGCGGCAGGGATCACTGATTCGCCTCTGGCTGGTCGAAGACAGTTTTGCAAAGATCGACGCGATGGCACCGGCGTCTAAGGCGCCCGGGCCATATCGGACAAGGCGTGCGCAGCAGCGTTCACAAACCTGGAGAGGGAAGACTCGCCCATCTAAGCGATGAGGCGTACCATCGCGAACATCACCAGCCATTCCCCTGGGCCGTCGTTCATGGCTGCCTCCATCCATGTGACCGCGAGAAGGTGCTCACCAGCGACGAGTCGAGTCAACCGCGTTTACCATGTCGGTGCGTATAGCTCAGCCGTGGATCGCTAGAGCCACAGCCGACGCGAAGCAAACCAACACGGCTACAACTGCGACCGGAAGGGAATGGATGCAGATTGCTCTAGACATAGCGGCCCCCTTTTGCGTCTGCGGAAGTTGCCCCGCTAGCGTCGGCCGCACGATGACTCGCCGCCAGTTTACCGCAGCCAAGTCATAGCACCGGCTGGTTAATTTGGAGTTTCTGAGGTGGACGAATGGTGCTGGGCCCGCCGACGTAAAGAGAGGCGCCCCGGTCCATCAGAGCGCCTCTCTCGGTGCAGCGACGCCGCTGACCGTCAGCGCCGATGGCGCCGATAGACGCGGCAATGCTTGTTGTATTTCGTTCGGGCAATCTCATGGCCCCCAACGCCGCCAACTGCTGCGCCGCCGAGCACGCCAGCCGTGCTGCCACCTGTCAGGACGCCGCCGAGAGCCCCGCCCGCGACGGCGCCGACCGCCGCACCCCCGGTTTTGGTCAGGCGCTTGCAGGTGCGCGCCTCAGCGGATGTGGCGGAGAAAAGAGCGAATGCGGCGAGGGCAGACGCCATGGCCGTGCGCGTCACAGTCTTCATTGCATGTCCTCCTGCGTTCACTGAGCGGGTGTCACTTTCACAACCGGCACATTCACAGTTTCTGGCTTGGAGGTTACGTTTACGTCAGGGCCTTTGACATCATATGCCGGCATTTGCCCGCCGGTCGCTTGAACTTCCGGCATCTTGGCCTCTTGGGTCTGCTTGACCTTGCAGGCGGCAACACTAAGGCACGCGAGAGACATGCATGCTGCTGTAAGAAATTTCGACATCTAGGACTCCTAGGCTGCAATCGCTCTGGCGACCTGTTCGTAAACCATCGGGTATGTGCCGTCGTTCCCTTGCCACACAGCGAAGCCATTGCCTGTCGTGCCGGGTCGGCGCGGACTGCAAATCAGGTCACTCCGGCGCAATTCTCCCATCTTCCGCAATTTCGCGACCTCTGAGCTTCACGGCTTTCTGCGGGGTTGAGAGGCTTAGTGCGGAAAGTTTCGACCCACCGACCGTTCTCCAGACATGCTCCCCACCCGCTACCTCTACCTGGTCGACGTCGAGACCAATGAGCCGCTCGCGATCTTCGCGATGGACCACTTCGACCGAGAGGGCGAGGTCATCCTCTACGAGGCTCTGCTGCGCGCCCAGCACAACACCCGGCCAGCGGCCTGGCGCTCAGGCACAGCTTGCTTGACCCTCTGCCCGATGCGATCCTGCGCGCTTTCAAGTCGGGATTCGCGAAAGCCTATGCACGGGCCCAGCAAAAACGAACCCTGCACTAGCCGGCTGGGTCCCCTCCGAGGATCGATCAGCACGGGCCCGTCACATTCCGTAGACCTTTCTTAACGGTTGTAGATCAATGCGTTATCGCGAAAATGGGCGAACATGGCAGATACTTGGTCGAGGGCGCCACATCGTACATCGTCGACGCGCATTCACGCTGGGAAGGCGACTGTTTGCAACTTGACCACGAACTCACTTCCGCAGGGTTCGGGTTCGGGTCGAGCGGGTATAAGCTGGCCGTCGAGCGCGGGGCGTACCGCCTTCGCGAAGGCGCTACTCAGGCCTTGGAATTCATCAGACGTCGTGCCGGGGCAAGCAGCGTCGAATGGCGAGATGCCCACTATGCCATCCTCACCGCGATCGATCAGCAGTTCCTCACCTCGTCGCGGCTGGTTGCTGCCCCGGGCGAGGATCCCGTCCTCACCATGGTCGCGCGGCGCGTGGAAGAAGAGGTGATGAGCCACATGGCCGACGCGGGATCGGCCCGTCCACTTGTTCGCGCGCTCGAGCGAGTGGTGCGACTGCTACAGCGCCTGGCGGGGATGTAATCCGGCCCGCTTGCGACCCACAGAGTATCGGTATTGCTTCCGATGGTAGCGGACCGGATCACCCACCTGTTGTGTGGAAGCGCGTGGGACTTCCGTGGTCATATCAGCGCAGAGGCATTGATTTGGCAAGGGACGGGGACACCGTAACGGTAGGAACCAGCCCGCATTCTGGCGCATTGCCGGGCATGACAATCATCGGATTTGTAATCGGCGCCATTGCGGCACTCACGGCCATTCACACGGCAGAGTCTCGCGCCAGATAGGTACGCTGTGCCCTCGAGCTTATCGGGCGTCGGCGCGCCACCCGAATCATCGGAGCCGTACCGTTCTACTTCCGCAGCGCTAATGACCCGATCCGCTCACGCAGGGCGCCTCAAGGCTAGGGATCGACCGCAATGTATGCTTACCTCGTTCCGTTCCTTCGCTTTGGAACGACCCGAGGCGGGAAGAATTGAGCAGGTGAGGGTTGGTCGAGGCCGCGTGATCTCGACGGAGCAAGTCCCATGACCACATCGTTGCCGAACGACGCTTCTGAGGCGGGAGAACACAAGCTCATTCGTGCGAGCCGCGTTGAGCAGGTCTCCGTCTACAGCGATGGAGGAGAGCGTATAGGGCACATCGAAGACCTCGCCATTGATCGCGTGACTGGCCAGGTCATTTACGCGATCATGTCGTTCGGCGGATTTTTGGGGCTCGGGAAACGCTATCACCCGCTCCCTTGGGACGTGATCCATTATGATCCGAGCATGTCCGGGTACATCGTCAATCTCGACAGGGCCGCACTACAAGACGCGCCGCACTTCAGCGCCGAGGATCTGGAGGTGTTCGACGGCCATGAACAGCGCGCCCACGCCAGATCGATCTACGAGTACTACGGGTCCATTGCGCCCTATGTCATTCCACCTCTGTAGGTATGTCGCCAGGCGGGCTAGTCTGACCGACGGGCTGGTGCGCCACGTAGGTCCTTCGGCGCCCATGGCGCTCGCTATCTGCGGCATGCACTACACGGGCATGGCGGCCGGGAAATTTTCGGTGATGCAGGTTGCCGCCGCTCCCGCACCATTCACCACGCCAGGATAAACAGCCGCACGGCCTGGCGTTGGAGAGGCGGGTGCCGGCAGCTTTTTCAATCCGCATCTCCGCCGTGTGCGCCCGCAAGGGGCATTCTCTCGACCGCACGAGGCGCAATGCCCCGCCTGTCGATTGACGGGGCTTGGAACCCCCACGGAGAGAAGCCATGCACCCTGGATGCCGATTTCGGTCGGGTCGGTGCCGCCGCGCGGTGAGGGCGTTCTGGAAGATGAATCTGCAAACTGGCACCGCGCAACTTTGCTCGGTACATCAGCTTGTCAGCAGCACGGACGAGACCATCTATCCTCGTCTCGTCTGGCGCTACGATCAATGCACCTACACTGCACCGCAAACTGACGCCGGTGGTGGCTTGAATGCTGTTCATTCGCCCGTGAAGTCGTTCAGCCACAGCTTCGGCTGCGGACCGGTCCCGCACTTGCATGAAGATGATGAACTCGTCTCCCCCGACCCGCGCAAACAGGTCCGTGCGGCGGATAGATGCTCTGACAGCTGTTGCGAAGTCGCGAATTGCGCCATCCCCGGCGGCGTGGCCCTGCAGATCGTTGATCTTCTTCAAGCCGTCGAGGTCAGCGTAAATGAGCAGACGCCAGCTGTTAACGCCTGCGACTTCCTCGCCCAGTTCGAAAAATGCCTGGCGGTTAAAGGCACCGGTCAACGGATCGGTTCGCGCCAGCCACCACTCGCGAATGTAAGCGCTGCGCGACCCCGCGACGATGGCGATAATGATCGTAACCGCCGCGAACCTCATCGCAAAATTTGATGCGATATCCGCGTGGGCAAAGGGGTACAGGGTCGGACCATTGATGAGGAGGGTTGCGATCATGCAACCGAGTCCCGTCGCGAGGCCAGCTCGGCCGCCTCTGCACCAAGCTGCAAGGCAAACCACGAGCAGGTAGACGGGCCCAAACCAGAGGTTCGGTCCGGTGACCACGTCGCCAAGCGCCGCAAGATCGGTACCAAGCAGGACCATGATCCACGCATGCGCCGGCGGCCGGCTAACCAACCATTTCAGCACATGCGGCACTCTGTGCGCCGAGATCAAATTTGCGTAGTCTTGCATGGGCACGTTGTGACGGCACGCCGGTAAAATTCAGCTTAATTTCCGATACTTAATACGGACCAACTCACCTGCTCGACCGAGCAGTTGGCGAAGCACTGGCGTCCAAGTGAATAGATGCCAATGGTGAAAGAGCCCGGTCAGCGATCCTGAACAAGCCAATCGCCGCGGCCACCACGAGTAGCAGCAGAAGTATCCACTGAGCGTGAGAAAACAGGAAGTTGATTAGCACCGAGAGGCATAGCCGGGCACCAGACGTCGCGCGCTGTTCGCGAGCGCGCACCAACTCAAAATCGGTGTCGCCCCGGAGGTATGCTTGCACCGCTAGGTTAAAACCCCTAAGCGAATGTTCATCGCTGCCGGCGAGACTTGAAGCGCTTCTGCTAGTTTTTCAACGTTTCTCTCGCCACTATGCATAATTTGAGTAATGAGGTGCCAAGGCATCAATATTTCGGCAGCGAGGGCATTTGCCTCCCATTCGCGCTGCTCTGACAAGCCGCTGCGGTAGAACGTATCATCCACCAACTCATTGCCGATGGCATCGCGGTGCAATACGTAGTGAGCTATTTCATGAGCGATTGTGAACCGTTGCCTGTTACGATGCTCATGCCGATTCACCTTGATGGTCCAGCTCTTGCGGTCGTCTTTATCCAGAACTAACATGCCAGATACGGCCAGCGGGAGATCGCTAATGACGACTTTGACCCCCAGATCGTTGGCAATCGCTCCCAGTTTCACGGGCGCCTCGGCCTGATGGCGCGTAATTGCTTCCGCAGCATATGGGGGCAACTGAGGAATGCTTAGTCGCGCCATTCTTCGTCTCGCATCTGATGTTCCGGGGCGACGTCGGATCTCACAATGGATGCGCCCAGCACATCCTGAACTGCATCACGCGCGCGCGCTTCCATTCCGGCAGCAATGGCGGAGTCGACTTGTGCTTTGAATTTTTCCGAACTGAGGTAGTTGTCGCTTCCACTTTTCGACGTCTCGATCGCCAATTGTTCAGCAATACCGCGAAGGGTCTGAAATCCCCAGATCGCCGCGACAGCGACAATGAAGCCAATGAACGTCACGATCAGCGACACGACGGTCAGCAGGATCGCGATGAGATCCTTATACTCCCAGTCGCCGGGGCGGATCAGCGCTGCGCCTTGCGCGTCCAACAACAGCAGCAGAAGGCCGAACATCGCTATGTTCGCAATCAGTATCGCTCGTCTGACCCACCGCATATCTTCTGATAATTCTGCGAAGTCCGATTGTCGATGCACAACCGCACGCATTTTCCTGTCGTCCGGAAGCCGAAAACCGCAGGCAGTGTCGATCAGGCGACCGCCACCCGTCACCCGGCCCAACTTGCGGCATACATACAAGACCGAACCAAACGCCTGGACGTCCATTGCTGTCGCATGCTGACGTTCGTCACACCCGCGGGGAACGGCGCCTAAGTCCCAGATTCGGTCGGTCGCTGTACCGCGACAACCGGATGAACGAATGGCGGGTTTCAACGAGCAACTTCGGGCCGGCGAATGTCGCCTTTGTTGGCGTTCAGGCGCCCCAATGGTCCAGTTGATGCGTGGCGAGCTCGACCAGGCGTTCACGCCCAAAGCTCGGATCGTGGCCGGCATGCACGATCTGAATCGGTGTCTCCAGTAGGCGCTTCAGCGACCGCACGTAGTCCGGAATGCTCGAGTGGTGCAGAGCATCGATGAGTGGTCCATCATAGAGGGTGTCGCCCGAAAACAGTGTTCCCGTTGCTCGTTCGAGCAACCCAATTGAGCCCGGCGAATGGCCGGGCAGATGCATCACTTCGAAATGTCTGTCGCCGAGATCGATGATGTCGCCATCCTCAACGGGCTCGATGCCGGTAGCTGGGTGGATCGAATAGGCACTCAGGTCGAAGTCCGCGGATGGTACGGCATCGACAATGGGGCCGGCGATTTCGTATCCAGGCACCGGTGGAAATCGCAGTGTCCCCATCTCGAACGGATCGAAATCCGCCTCGGCCAATGTGAAAGCGCCGGAGCACGAACTCAGTCCTTCGAGCTCGGAACTATGCACCAGGCATCGATCGAATTCGTGATGCCCACCGATATGGTCGATATGAGTATGGGTGGCGATGGCAGTGGCCGAACCGTCCAGAATGTCGCGCGCAAACTCGCGCAGGCTTGCGATTCCCATACCCGTGTCGACGACGAGATCGCCATCGCGCCCTCGCACGTGCCAGATGTTGCAGCGTAACAAGGCCGGAACGTGCGGCTCCCAGATATGGGTGATGCCGTCTGCAAGGGTGGCGCGCTCGAACCATTTACTTGCGACCTGGAACGCCACGATTCACCTTCACATGATTTGAGGCCATCGCTTGGCAAAGCGCGAACACAGCGGCTCTCTTCAGCGCCTTTCAACCTTCAACACGAATGGCCGGCGGCTTTCAAGCTGCTACGGTCATGTGACATACGACTGCTATGTCGGCGAACGCGGAATCTAAGAGAGCCGACTGCCTTATAACAGCCGGCACTCCCATCGCCGCTTAGGGCTTCAGTGCTGCCTCGAGATGGCCGAGCGCGCCAAGCTGCTGCAGGAGGACAGAGGCAGCGTTGTAGCAATGAAAGGATGTCACCTTGCCGTCCTTCAAATGGAAGACGTCGCAGCAGGGAACATCGATCCGCTTGCCGGTCGGAGCAAGTGTCCCGCCAGGCAGGTGCAGATCGCCCAGGTGGGTACCTTGGAGCGCGAGTTCGACGACAATGACATCGTCGCTGGCCACATATATGTGGAACAGCTCACGGTGCATGTCGGGGAAAGCCGAAGCGTAGGCATCTACCGGAATGCCGATTTCCTGCCCGTAGTACCTCCGGCCTGCTGGCACGTCATAGAAATAGCCGTGTTCGGCGAACAGGGAGATAAATTCCGCGGTATTGCGATTGGCCCCTTCGGCTACGGCGTAAAGCTTACGTATGATTGCTTCGTTGGTTTGCATGATGTTGGTTCGCTTTCGAGTGGGGAGCCGGCAATGGCGGCTCGCTGTTGAGATCAGATCTGGACCTGGCCGCCATCGACGAAGAGCTCGACGCCGTTGACGAAGCTCGCGTCATCCGAGGCGAGAAAGAGCACCGCCTTGGCGATCTCCTCGGGTTGGCCGATGCGGCCTGCCGGGATCAGGCTCGCAAGATAGTCTTTCGTGCCTGACGCCTGATCGCCCCCACCGAACAGGTGATTGAGCCCCGCCGTCTCTGTCACGCCCGGGCTGATCGCATTGACCCGAATGCGCCGGTCCTTGAGGTCGAGGATCCAATTCCGCGCAAAGCTGCGCACCGCAGCCTTGGTCGCCGAATATACACTGAACGCCGGCGTGCCCGAAACGCTCGTAGTCGAGGCGGTAAGGATGACCGAGGCACCGTCGCGCAGCAGCGGAAGTGCTTTCTGCACGGTGAAGAGTACGCCTTTGACATTGGTATCGAATGTCTGCTCGTAGTGCGCCTCGGTAATCGCGCCGAGAGGCGACAATTCGCCACCGCCGGCATTGGCGAAGACCACGTCGATTTGCGCGTGGCGCTGCTGAACGACGTCGTACAGCCGGTCGATGTCAGCAAGGTGCGCCATGTCGCCGCGCACGCCTGTGACCTGTCCACCAATCGTCTTCACCGCGGCGTCGAGTGCATCCTGGCGGCGACCGGTGATGAAGACCGCGGCACCTTCATCCGCGAAAGCCTTGGCGGTTGCGAGACCGATCCCGCTTGTACCGCCAGTGACCACGACCACCTTGTTCTCGAACTTGTTGCTCATCGTCTTTCTCCAAGCTTTGGCAGAGCGCCTTTGCCAGTTCGACATGCCGGTAGAACGATGATGCGTGTAGTCGGCAAATGTGCCACTTAGCGTCCCACTGGAGGAACGCTGATGCGCACGGACCTGAATGACCTCGCCTACTTTGCCGAAGTGGTGACGCACGGCGGTTTCGCCGCCGCCGGACGGGCCCTTCGCATGCCTAAATCCAAGCTCAGTCGACGCGTGGCAGCGCTGGAGGAGAGACTAGGGTTGCGGCTGATCGAACGGTCCAGCCGGCGCTTTCGTGTGACCGACACGGGCCAGGCATTTTATGAGCGTTGCCGTGCGATGATCACCGAAGCTGAACAGGCCGAGGCACTGGTCCTGCAGGCGACGACAGCACCTCATGGTCGCATCCGCTTCAGTTGTCCGACCGGCATGATCGAACCGCTATCCGGTTTGGTCTCTTCGTTTCTGGCCCGCTTTCCGAAGGTTCGTCTCGAACTCGTGGCCACGGATCGCGCGGTTGATCTCATCGAGGAGCGGATCGACCTCGCTCTGCGCGTTCGCGCCGAGCTTACCAGCGATGCCGCGCTCACGATGCGCTCGCTGGGCATCTCGACACGTATCCTGGTCGCCAGCCCCCACCTCGCCAACGAGGTCGTCTCAGTCGACGAGTTACCCATGCTGCCTGCTTTAGCGACGAGCGATGTCGCCGACTTTGTCGATTGGCATCTCGAAGAGGTTAACGAGAGCGGTCAAACGCAAGTGGTCCGGATCGAGCCGCGTATGGGTTGCGGTGACATGTTGGCTGTCAGAAACGCCGCCATCGATGGCATTGGCATCGCCCTGCTGCCCGACCATGTCGCCCGCGCGGCCCTGTTAGACGGACGGTTGGCGCGAATTCTGCCGGGCTGGCGCGGTCAGCGTGGCATCGTGCATCTCGTTTTCACCACACGGCGCGGCCTCCCACCAGCAGTCCGAGCATTGATCGACCATCTCGCTTCCGGCTTTCCTTCTGAGATCGTCACGCGCTGACTTTCCGGGCCAACACGGGCCGTTTAGCAGGAATTTTGCCGCCCACATGAGCAACTGAATGGACGGCTGCTTTGAGGGAGTCCGGAAGGGCACACGAAGGGCGGCAATGTCGGCGAATGCCGTCAAATCAGGAAGTGGCCAACGCTCCAGAACGCTGTCGCGGCGAGGACAAGGCCCAGCCAGACGATCAAACTTTTCTGCCAATTACGCAGCATCCAACGTGATGCCATTCCGCTACGGCTGCCTGGCGGTTGAGGTCGAGAGCCCCGGAATTGTTGTTCATTCTTCGGCGGACGCTTAAATTTGTGCACGGTACCCATAGCAAAGGCGTACCCAGCCTGGTGGCGGAAGTCGATCCCACCCGCGGCTGAACAAACAGCGGCTTTCATTCAACTCCGCTGGAGGGTCGAACGTCCGCAATGTCGGCGGCTGCTGTCCTCACCGCAACTGACTGTCTTTGCTGGCGCGGCGGTTGATTTGGGAGTGGACCACCGTCTTATCCCGTGCCGTCTGACATGGTACGCAGGTGCGAACACCCGGCAGTGCTTCTCGCCGACGAACCGGGATCACCTCGCCACACTCTTCACAATGCTCGAGTCCTTCACCGGCGGGCATCCGTGCGCGAGCCCCGCGGACCGCGTCGGTTACGGTGTCGTCGATCTGATCTTGCACTGCTCCGTCGCGCGACCATCCACCGGCCATATCAGCCTCCTCAGGTGTTCTGGGATGAGAGGTGGGAATGCCAGCGGTACCGTTCAATGATTGGGCCGAGCCACCGAGCCGTCACGCAGATCGCATGTGAACCAACGTCAGTTTACAGGTTTGCTTCGACGCGAACTCAACGTCCGCGATGTCGGCGCTAGGGCGCGCCCTTTTCCCTGACGATCCGCAGCCAAGGATTGAGGTTGCACTCGCCGACCTTCGTAAGCCGGTTGCTGTCCTTGTGCACAAACGATTCAGCCCTGCCGCGTACCATCAGTGTGGTGTCCTCGGTGTAGCTCCAGGATTTGTAATCATGAATTTCAATCTCCAGGCGATAGCTATCGGTCCGGAACGCCTCTTCTAAGAATCCGGAGGAGCATATCCCGTACGCGGGCGAGCCTCGCGCAGCCTCAACGACGATGCGCCGGGCCTCTGCCACGGCGTGGCCTACCGCCAACGCGACTTGGCCGCGGGGGATCGCAAGAGTTTGCATGATGAGACCGGTCGTTGGCTCCCACAGCCAATAACCGATCTGATCATGAAAGGTGTTTTCCTCGTCCAGCGCATTGATATGGGTATGGTACCGCAGTCCGTACAGCAACTGCGGTCCGTTCGTCTGGGGATCGATTGGTTGTAATTCGATGCGTTCACGGAACGTGCGGCGCTCTGGTCCATCGGCTTTGGGGTTGATGTCCTCGCCGTTGGTGCCTTCCCAAATGCCGGCCAAATGCCGCAGCGGGCCGAGATTGGACAAAGTGTCGGGGTCGATCGGATCGGGCTCAGTGAAGATGTCATCAGGTATTTCCATATGCCACCGCGCCTCTGAATCTACGGGCTGCACTATGCAGCCATGCGACTTGTGCCCGCGCTGCCGACCCTCCGCAATCAGCTGACGAAAGGATGCAATAAGCCCGTCGGCGCACGACAGTGGAGGGTCGCTTGCTGGCGAGTTCTTGTCGAGCGCTTTGTCAAATTACGAGTCCTCGTGTAATTGCAGCTGCTTCCCTCGGGCCTCGGCTGAGGCGCACACTTCTGGTTGTCGAATCCTGAAGGAAGGAAGCAGCCATGAAGCATTATGCCGGATTGGACCTGTCGATGGAAAGCAC